>Ga0206131_10000358_pt1 | contig 65726 bp, 74 predicted proteins | sample Helgoland_Spring_FD_148636 | JGI IMG/M metagenome (GOLD analysis project Ga0206131, IMG submission 148636) | Pelagic subsurface seawater microbial communities from Kabeltonne, Helgoland, North Sea - Helgoland_Spring_Bloom_20160517_1 | ecosystem: Environmental > Aquatic > Marine > Epipelagic ... | reverse complement strand
CTAAAGGGTGGGGTAGAGAAGGAGCAGGGCTAATGGTTAAAGGAACTACACTACAAGACTTCGACGAAGAGTTAAGTATACAAAAAACTTTGCGTAAACCAATAGAACAAATTAATAATTGGACTGGAAAAGCAAAAACAAAGTTTTCAAAAGCATTCGATGAAGTTAAAACTACGCCTACTAAAATGAACGGCAGATTAAACGACACTACAATCATACTTAGAGCATTCTAGATACCATAAAAGATAAATAGTAGTATGGCTACCAAAATAGATCAAATAGGTTACAACAACCGAGACGAACTTATCAATGAGATAGGGTTGCGTCTTGCAGACGGAATGGTTGATGTTGAATTAGACAGAGATCATTATGACGTTGCAATTAATAAAGCAATCGCAAAATACAGACAACTTAGTTCGGGTTCAGTCGAAGAAGCAGTTATTTTTATACAAACACAAGCAGGTGTTACAAAATACACATTGCCAGATGAAGTTATTGATGTAAAAAGATTGTATAGACGAGGCATTGGTACCAACAGCGGCGGTGGAACAAACTTTGATCCATTTGACGTTGCATTTAATAACATGTACATGCTACAAGCAGGACAAATAGGCGGACTTGCTGTATTCGATGCGTTTGCACAATACAAAGAAACTATTGGTCGTATATTTGGTAGTGAGTACAACTTTAACTTTAACAGAAATTCAAAAGAATTAACTATTCTAAGAAACGTAAATCACGCAGAAGATATTGCAGTAGGAGTACATAACTTCATTCCAGAAAGTGTGCTAATAAAAGATGTATATGCAAGTGACTGGTTAAGTGCTTATGCTTTAGCCCAGAGCAAAATGATGCTCGGCGAAGCAAGAAGTAAATTCCCAGGCGGACTACCGGGACCTGGTGGCGCAACTACACTAAATGGCGATGCTTTAAAAACAGAAGCCCTTACTGAACTAGACTCATTGATTGCTGGACTCCATAATATGGAAGAAGGTAATGCTCCGCTTGGTTTTGTTCTTGGATAGAGTTAATGAACAATTGTTTTTGTGAACTACCTGACTTAGACAATCCCTTCACTGTAGACGATATTTTGTGTGAAGAAGACTTGGATCTTATACACAATTATTCCCAACAATCGAATTTAGGTGCTGACAAAGTACAGTGGCACGATTCAACATCAGATTTTTATACAGGCAAAGAGTTTAAACAAAACTTTAGTGGAGTAGGCTATATCACTGACAAAAAAGTTATGCGTACATTAAACGAGTTTGTTAGAGATAACTTTCCAGATGAATTTATTAAACGCATGTGGTCAAGTGGAATAGGGCATCAGTTTTTTCCTTGTACATTATTAGCATGGAATGATCCTAGTGATTGGCACTGTGAAGGAATACAGTACCCTGCACATAATAATCCTATTGTAACTGAGCAACGTTTTAGTACAGTTTGCAACTTTAGATTGATAGGCGACCCAGTAAATTCTCAAATACTGTTTGCTGATGGCGATGATGTATTGCAACAAGCCACTGAAGAAATTGTTACAGATTATATCAATAAGGATGTTGTAGGGCAAAAGTCAAAAAATATATTTAATAATATCAAACCTAGATCCTACACAGTAGATAAAAGTTTAATGACAAGCAGTCCTAATGATTATTTCTGTAAGCCAGAAGTTTGGGAACCACATTTAACACAAATAGCAGTAAAAGAAGGATTCAATAATCCTTTCCTGCTCAATTTAGCCAAGTGGCACAAAGTAAAAATAGAGGACAACACACCAAGAGTAACACTACGACTTATGGCTGAAAAGGATATTCCGTTCAGTACATGGGAAAAAATGGTTGACAACGGAACCTTTTTAAAGTAGTATTACTGTAAACATAACATAAGTATTGGCATGAGTAATTTAATAGGCATTTGCGGATTCATAGGTAGCGGTAAAGACACTGTAGCAAAAATGTTCGTAGAACAAGGATGTGTACAAGATAGTTTCGCGGCACCATTGAAAGATATGTGTGCAAGTATATTTGGATGGCAAAGAGAAATGCTAGAAGGCGATACTATGGACAGTAGAGAGTTCAGAGAAACAGCAGACTTATACTGGACTAGAAAATTAGGGATTGATAACTTTACTCCTAGACTTGCATTACAGTTGTTAGGCACAGATATTATGCGTACTCATTTTAGTCAAGACATATGGCTAAACAGTTTAGAATACAGAATAAGACGACAACGCCAAGATGACCTATGTGTAGTTGTTAGCGATGCTAGATTTAAAAATGAACTTAACATAATCAAGGAATTAGGCGGAGTAGTAATACATGTAAAACGCTCTGAGTTACCCGAGTGGTATGAAGTGGCTGTACATGCCAACAATGGTAGTGTAACAGCAAAACACACCATGGAGACTAAATACAGACATATACATGCAAGTGAGTGGAAGTGGGTAGGTTTCGAGTTTGACTATGAAATTGAAAACACAGGCACTTTAACAGACCTAGAAGCATCAGTTCTCCAAATATCATCCGATTTAACCGATAATACCTGAAAGCATTATAACAGATAAAATTTGCATATTTATCAAACCACCTATAAATTTAGAAAAGTAGTTGTATAATAATACCATTTACCCGTTGTTTTGATAAATATCTATACATAATACTATGTAGCGAAATTAAATTAGGAGATTATAATGGCAGAATTAGTATCACCTGGTGTTAGTATTAGTGTAAGTGATGAATCGTTTTACGCCTCAGCAGGCGCAGGAACAGTTCCTTTAATCGTCATTGCGACAGCTCAGGATAAGAGCAGTCCAACTGGCACAGGAACATCAGCATTTACTACTAAAACACAAGCAGGTAAATTAAAATTAATTACGAGCCAAAGAGAACTTTTACAGAACTTTGGTAATCCGTTGTTTTACAGCAGTGGTAGTACAGCATTAAATGGTTATGATCTCAACGAATACGGCTTACTAGCGGCCCACTCATTCTTAGGTTTGGCAAACAGAGCATTTATCGTAAGAGCGGATATTGACTTAGGTCAATTAGCCGCTTCTTCAACAGCACCAACAGGCGCTATTGCAGACGGTTCATACTGGTTTGACACAGCAAGTTCATCTTTTGGACTAAGAGAATGGTCAGGTACAGCATGGGTTAAAAAATCCGTATCAGTTGCAGATAAAATCAATATTAAGAGCGCCACCGGAGCACCAAAGCAATCATTTGGTCTTAACGGTGATTACGCAGTTGTGGCTAACACAGCCGCTGGCGGAACAGCAACAACAGTCAAGTACTTTGAAAAGTACAGTGATGACTGGTATGAAATTGGATCAGCAAGTTGGATCTCTGCTACAAGCAGTGACTTCCAGTTTGGAACACACCTTGCAGTACCAACTTTACAAAGTGATGGCGTTAGTGCGTTATCTTCAGGTGATGTTTTTATTCAAAAAACTACACCAAACACTGGCGTAGAGCTAAGTGTTAAATATTACAGCCTAGCAAGTAAGTCTTTCAGTGCAGTAGCAACTCCGTTGTTTTCAAACACTAATGCGGCATATACTTCAATAGGTACTGCTAATGTTTCAGTAGGCGACTTAATCGCAGTAGGTAATACTACAGCAAGTCTAACATTGAAAAGACATAACGGCAAAGCAACAGTAACTGGAACAGGTTCTGCGAAAACGGCAATTGATGTTTCAGGTAATGCAAACGTACAAGTAGTCTATAATGGCACAACTGTAAACGTAGCACTTACGGCTTCAATCAGTAGCACACCTGCTACATCAACAGTTGAAGATGCAGTATTTGATATTAACAGTGCATTATCAGGTGCAGGCGTTAGCGATGTAGTTGCTTCTGAAGGCGATGACACTAACATAGTGTTAACAGTTTCTTCAGGCAGAGATGTAGAAGTTAAAAGTCTACACGCAGACTTTGGTCCAAGTTCATTGGGTCTAGGCGCTGGCGCGGCAACGGCAGACATTACTTACTCTAACTTCGGTGATTTAAGTTACCAAGCAAGTAAGACAACAATTACAGGAACATTAGCGGAAGGTACTTACTGGTACGATGCAGGTGTTTCTTTAGCAAAAACAGATATCTTAGAAAACGATGCAAGTGCTGGTTGGCAGACACTTACTAAGGACTTACAAGTGGCTTCAACTGCTCCAAGCACTCAGAGTGATGGTACAGCATTAGTAGACGGCGATGTATGGTTAGATTCAGATGACACTGAAAACTTCCCAGCACTTTACAAAAGAGCTTCGGGTAGTTGGGTAGCAGTAGATGGTAAAGACCAAGTAACTGCTGAAGGTGTTATATATGCTGACTTTAGACAAACCAAATCAAGTTCCTTAGATGCAGATGCACCTTTAAGAACAGCATATCCACAAGGTATGTTAGGATTTAACAAACGTGCTTCAGCAGGTAATGTTAAAGAGTATAAGATTAATTATACTCCTGCAGGAACTAATATTGGCAACGTTTGGGTAGATGCTTCTATGAACCAAGTAGACGGAAGAATGTTTGGTTTAAGAAAAGCAGTACACAATGTAGTTAAAGTTGCAATGCAAAGTGCTATTGTTTCTAATGATGATCTTAGAAGTGAAATTAATGCTTTCAATCTAATATCCGCTCCTGGATTCCCAGAGCTATTAGATGAGATGGTTGCACTAAGTGGTGATAGAAGAAATACAGCATTTGTTGTAGGCGACACACCATTTAGACTTAAAGCAGATGCTACAAGCACTAAAAACTGGGCAACAAACGCCAATACTGCTAGTGAAAATGGCGAAGAAGGATTGCTAACAAGCTCTCCATATGCGGCAGTTTACTATCCAAGTGCTTTATCAACAAACTTAGACGGTACTAACGTAGTTGTACCACCAAGTCATGTTGCTTTAAGAACTCTTGCATTTAATGACCAGATTGCTTACCCTTGGTTTGCACCAGCTGGTTTCCAAAGAGGACTAGTACAAAACGCAACTTCAGTAGGTTATGTTAACGCAACTGATGGCGAGTACGTTCCAGTAACACTTAACGAAGGACAGAGAGATAATTTATACTTGAATAAAGTTAACCCTATCGCTTCTTTCCCAGGTAGAGGACTAGTTGTTTTCGGTCAGAAGACACTAAACCCAACTGCAAGTGCTTTGGATAGAATTAACGTTGCAAGACTCATTGTTCACATTAGAGAAAGACTTGACGATATCGTTAAGCCATTCTTGTTTGAACCGAACGATGATATCACAAGACAGAACGCAAAAGGCGTTGTTGATGGATTCCTATCTAACTTAGTAATCCAAAGAGGTTTATTTGATTATGTTACAGTATGTGACGGATCAAACAACACTCCAACAAGAATCGATAGAAACGAACTTTATATCGATATTGCGATCCAGCCAGTGAAAGCGATTGAGTTTATTTATATACCAATCAGAATCCAGAACACATTGGGTTCAACAGCGTAAGTTTAATTACTTAACAATAAAAAGGGGTCTTTTAGGCCCCTTTTTTTTGGTTTCGTTAAAACACACTATAACAAAAATGCTGTTAATTAGATAAATAACTGTAACATAAATCCAAAAGGATTTTAAGTTAGGAGAAAAACAAATGGCAATTTTTGGAAATACAAATAAGTTTGGTGTTCCAGTTGACGAATCCGGTACAGCAGGAATTCTAATGCCTAAACTCAAATTTCGTTTTAGGGTTAAGGTAGAGAATTTTGGTGCACAAGGAAACGCAAGGGAATTTACACAGAACGTTATGAACGTCAGTCGTCCTAAGATTAGCTTTGAGGAAGTAGAGATTCATTCGTACCAGTCAAAAGTTTATGTACAAGGCAAGCACACATGGGAAACTATGACATTAGTTATCCGTGATGACATTCAGAATTCAGTAGCCAGATTAGCTGGTAAGCAAGTTCAAAGACAGTTGAACCACTTTAATCAACAGGCGGCATTGTCCGGCACAGATTATAAGTTTAACACTAGACTTGAGATACTAGATGGTCAAACTACTAAACCTATGGAAACATGGGGACTAGAAGGATGTTTCTTACAGAATGTTGACTACAGTGATTCGGATTACACAACCAACGAACCCGTAACAGTTACACTGACTATCAGATTTGATAATGCAGTTCATGTTCCTGGTGATGGTGATGGTTCTGGTTCTACAGTTGCTGGTGGCGATGGCGAAATCTTCCCAGGAGAGAATGTATTCGGCGCAACATCTGACGGCATCACAGGGTAAGGTGGCTTAGGCTGGCTTTAACATAAGATGAGTTTTTTAAAGGATTTCTTTAAAATAATGGCAATGGAAATGGTTTCGTCCGTCAAGTATGATGGCTCAGAACCATTTCTATTTGACGAGAATCATGCAAAGCCTTTTAACCCGCAGAACACCCCGGTAAGACAGAAGTTTAACGGGTATGCTAATTTTTACTTTAATGGTGATGTTAGTGTGCCCGGTATTACTGATATGGCACAAGTTGGAGACTATACGGTATTCAGCAGTATGATCAAGAACAGTGATGTTCCTAGTGCCGAAATGGCGACCGACGTAAAAAATCAATACAACAAAAAACGAATTACAGTAACCCACGCAGAATTTAAACCTATTTCGATGTCAGCATACGACACCGTTGATAGTGCATGGGTTTTATTATTAATGAAAATGTATGCACATTTATTTACAAACCCAATGGGGCAATACGAATCTACAACCACAACGACAACTGACCCCAACGGCAGTGGTACTATTAGTACAACATCACTAAGTCCTAAAAAGATACCGTATGATGTAGTTCCTAGTGCAATACCAACAGGTAGCACAAACGGACCAACATACGGATTCAATTCACAATATAGTGATAACAACATGGGATATAATTTATTACCAGGTAATCAGAAGTACTTCTTAAGCCATATAGACATAGTTATGTTTCATGCTCAACGCTCGATTGTTTATACTATGTTTAACCCTATTGTAACAGGATTTACTGTAGATGGATTTGACCATTCGTCTGCTGATCCAGTAATGGTTAACATGGATATCCAGTACGAAAACTTCTCAGTAAAGCCTTTGGTAAACAGTTTTATACCCGAAGCTGATATGGAGCGTTTCCTTAAGGGCGGCGGCGATAAGTTAGAATACAAAAAACTTAGAGGCAAAGGTCCTTTACCCGGAACTGAAAGCGGTACTGCTATTGACACTAGAAATCAAGCATCGTTAAAAGAAAAGAAGGCAGAGTGGTTAACGCCTAAAGATGCAAACGCAGATGCAGTAAGCCGTTATTCACATGATCAGGGTACGTCAGACTTTTGGAAAACAGCCGGCGGAGGTAACCCTTAATGCTCAGCATGTATGAAACATTTGGTAACGAAATCAGTTACGAAAAAAGACGAGACAAATTAGTACAGTTCTTAAAGAACAGCACAATTGCTTTTCCTCTACCTGAAGCGAGTGTAGATATTTTAACCACAATGCTAGAAGGTCAGAACACAGCAGGAATGGACGCAACTAAATTACAAATGGTCGAAGGGCGTCTCACTGACATAGGATTTAATAAACCTACAGCGGCAACTCTTGCCCAAGCATTAATTAAAATTGCAGATCAACAAGGTGTACATCCTATATCTTATTTCGAGTTAAACGAAGACAGTATCAAACTAGCAGAAAATACTTATAAAGCATTAAACACAATTAGACCAAAAGGCAATCTTATTGGTTTAACAGTTGAGAAACAAAATAAATTCAGTAGAATTGCTAACGTAATCAGACCATAGAGACCGATATGGCGTCCAAATATTCCCAAGGAAAATACATTGTAGAAAATCCTAGTAAGTATATAGGAGCAAAGGCACCCTTTGCTCGTAGCAGTTGGGAAACGGCGTTTATGAGGTTCTGTGATAGCCATCCAAACATAATTAAGTGGGCTAGTGAAAACGTTAAGATACCTTATATGCATCCTTTTACAGGAAAAATAACTAACTATGTACCCGACTTTATGGTTCAATATGAAGATAAGAACGGTAAAACAAGAGTAGAGCTTATAGAAGTAAAGCCTAAAAGTCAAACAGTTATAGAAGAAGCAAGAGGCAGAGGTGATAAGATGGCAACACAAGTTAATGCTGTTAAATGGGAAGCCGCAAGTGCCTGGGCTAAAAGCAAAGGTATACATTTTAAAGTTATCACTGAAGATCAGATATTTAATAAGCCTAAGAGAACTACCAAACCAAGACGCAAAATGAGGTAGTCGCAAAACATTATCGAATTTTTTAGGTATAGACATTACAATAGGTAAATACTAGCATGACCAAGAAACTAGAAGAAGAATTTAATTTACCATCTATGGAAGAAGCATTGGCATCCGACGAAGTAGAGAAGTTCACTGAGGCGCCTAAAACAGCAGTTGTTGAAATAGCAGAAGTTGAAAAAGCACTTAGTAATGCAGAAAAGATAGACTATGCTTTAAGAAATGTCGAAGGACTAGAAGATCATAATATCGATATGGACAGTATTGCCACCCAGGCAGTTGATAGTTATCAGCAGTTAATGAATTTAGGAATGAATGTTAGTGATAGAGATGCAGGTGGTATTTTTGATAGTGCGTCGAAAATGTTAAAAACTGCCTTAGATGCTAAAGACAGTAAAATAAATTCTAAGTTAAAGCAAATTGATATGATGATTAAGAAAGCAAGATTAGATAGCAATGCTGGTAGTTATTCTAATGGGGATTCAAGTAAAGAGCAAACGTTTGATAGAAACGAGTTGTTAAAAATTATTAACAACAAAGATTAACCTTTCCTTTTTTTAATTATATATAAATATAATTTCAGTATACAGTTGTATCATGTACTGACCAACAAGGAGAAGTTATGAAAATAGCAACAATGTTGGGTATGATACTTTTGTCCACTTCGGTGTCTGCCCAAACAGTAATAAACTACGAAGATGGATCAACCTACACTCTCAAAAACAAAGAAAGCATTTACATTAGCAACAAAGATAATGTATACACTGCCACTGGCAGTATGAAAAATGCTGTTCGTTTTTTCAATGCAAAAGAGTGGAGTAAACGTGACTATGTTCCTGAGCCAGTAACTGGTGATGAACAATGCTGGGCATGGGCCGGTGTTGCACCACCCCAAGGTTTCAGTTATGAAGCATGTTTTGTTGAAGAAGAGGAAGAAGTCGAAGAAGCGGAATGTGTACCAGACGGTTTAACATTTGGCGGAGGCTGTTAGTAATATCATAGGGACCATGGAGGACCCGTTATATTTTCCAAGGAACTAGTTTAAATCGTTCTTTAGGTAATCCCAAAAACTTTGTAGTCCACTCACTTTGACCTGTAAAATCTAAATGTTGCCATTCATCCTTTCTTAACAGTTTAGTACTTGCAACATTTTCCCAGTCATTATTTTCTATAACTAATTCTATGATTTCTTTCTTTTCTAGCACTGTGTCTAATTCAGTATCGTCCCATTCGTAATGAAAAAGTTCCATTACAGTACCTCTGTCATCTACATAGTCTATGCTCATGTCTATACCCCACTTGGGTTTTAGTTTAATCATTTTCCATAGTAGATTATTGCCCGGCGCCCAATGCCCTAATTGTTCTAATGCATAGCCATGGTAGCCTTTACGTTCGTACAAGTCAGAATGATTAATGTGTACACCTTTATGTGCATGGTCATTTATATACCACTCTTGTTTAATACATGCTTTATATCGCATGTAATCATATGATCCCATGTTTGCTTTTGCATACTCTTGTTCTAATAGACATAAGTCGTAACCACTTTGGTCGAATCTATCTAAAGCATCTGCATGTGGGCAAACCATGTTCTCAATAGCTGTTCCCCACGTTCTTCGGGTGTTAAATTTGTTTTGGCTTAGTTTAAACTGCATACTTTTAGTATTTATGATAAATAAGTGTAACAGGAGTTTTAGACTATGAAAGAACTAAAAGACATCATTTCTGAATCTTTAGACAAAGAGTACGGTTACAAAATTAAAGTAGCCAGAGATTGTTCTAACGAAGATTTAGCAAAATTAGAATCAATATTGGCAAAGTACAATATTATAAGTGCTACTCCTTGGAAGAGAGCGCCTATTCAAGAGAACCCAATGGAGTTTTCAAGATTAAAAGGTGCAAACTTTACAAGCGAAGTATGTAGCTCAGACGTTATATTAAAATACCCAGTCAACGACAGAGTATTAGAAGTATACGTTGCAGTAAACCTAGGTGTAGACCATGAACGTGTATTATGTTATGGTGTTAAAGAGCCTAGAAAGTTACAGGCAGATATTGCCGCAGAGCAAAAAGCATTAGATGACGGAAGACTTGTTGACCATGAAGAAGCAGAGTTAACTAAAGAAGAACAAGCACATTATGAAAATGAAAACGTTGATGTCGATTTCAGTGAAGCATTGTTCGGTGAAGCATACAATACGAAATTCCTAGCAGAGTTAGAAAAAATCAAAGCAGAAAAGGGTGCAGACTATTTTAGAAACTACCCAACTAAAGATGAACTAATGGGCGAAAAACATGCAGACACAATGGCTACAATGCAAAACACTCCAAACATGGGTAAAGGTGCAGAGTCTAGTAAGCATGTACACACTATCGACCAAATGAGAGGCTCAAGAAGCTCGTGAACGATATAGACTTTAATAAGAAGTTATTAGAAGCATGTGACTCATGTGCTTCTGCAGACACTTCTGAAAGTCACAGTTACAAAAAAGAATTTAGTACACAAACAGGCTCGGTGTCTGTTGATGCAAGTGCTGATTCAGTTGATGAACTTAAAATGTTATTACAAAAAGTCGGTATTACATTACCAGGTGGTGGACCAGCGGCGACTCAGATGCATTACGCAGATCCAATTGAACATGACCATGCCGAAGAACCAGAAGCAGAAGAAGTATGTGATGATTGTGGCAAGCCTGGATCAGAATGTGACTGTCCTGGGCATGATCATAGTCAAGAGGAACCTACAAATCCATACAACAGCGGTACACCAGATAAGCAAGTTTTAACCAACATCATTAGAGATAAACTTAAAGCATATCTCATGAACGGTTCTAAATAACAACAATCCCCCACATAAATCTACATAAATAACTGTATGCCAAAAGGAACAGTAGGTACAGAGCTTGTAAAAGGCGCATACGATAAAGTTAGTTATGACGCAACAATGCTGAAAGAATTTCAGGAATGTTGTGATGATGATACCGGGCCTGCTTTCTTTATGAAAAACTATGTAAAGATACAGCATCCAACTAAAGGCGGTATTTCATTTGATCCGTTCTCATATCAAGATGACCTAATCAACAACTATAACAAGTATAGATACAGTATTAATATGCTGGGCAGACAGATGGGTAAAACTACTGTAGCGGCAGGATACTTGCTGTGGTATGCTATGTTTAAGCCTGACAGTACAATATTAGTTGCGGCTCACAAGGCGGCAGGTGCAATGGAGATTATGCAACGTATACGTTATGCATATGAAAGTGTACCAGACCACATTAGAGCGGGTGTAAGTGAATACAATAAAATGAGTATTACTTTTGATAATGGCAGTAGAATTGTAGCAAGTACAACTACTGAAACTACTGGACGTGGTATGTCCTTAACACTAGTATACTTAGATGAGTTTGCGTTCGTACCCCCACGCATTGCCGCGGAGTTTTGGACAGCACTATCTCCCACACTAAGTACAGGCGGTAAGTGTATTGTTACAAGCACACCCAACAGTGACGAAGATACATTTGCTAGTATTTGGCATCAATCACAAAAGACTGTAGATGAATACGGTAACGAATTAGACTTAGGTATCAATGGTTTCAAAGGTTACATGGCTACATGGGACCAACATCCAGACAGAGACCCTGCGTGGGCAGAAGCGGAACAAAGCAGAATCGGTGAAGAACGTTTTAGGCGTGAGCATGAATGCGAATTTATCATTTATAACGAAACACTTATTGACTCGCTTTGCTTGGCTAATATGAAGCACACAGATACCCTGTACAGAACAGGCCAAGTCCGTTGGTATTCTAGGCCCAAGAAAGATGCTATGTATGTTGTAACACTAGATCCTAGTGCAGGAACAGGCGGGGATAATGCCGCAATACAAGTACTAGAACTACCCGCAATGAAACAAGTTGCTGAATGGTGTCATAACAAAACACCGGTTGAAGACCAAGTTAGAACTTTGCGACAAATACTTCAAGAGATTGAAACATACGAACCTAGTGATATTTACTGGACAGTAGAGAACAATACTATTGGTGAAGCGGCACTTGTGGTTATTAGAGACACAGGTGAAGAAAACTTCCCAGGGCAAATGCTACACGATCCTGTTAAGCAACAAGGTAAACGTGGACGTAAAGGTTTCCATACTAGTGCTAAAACAAAAATGGACGGTTGCATATCGCTTAAACGTTACATAGAACAAGGTAAATTAAAAACTTACAGTAAAGCATTTTTACGAGAACTTAAAGTGTTTGTTGCAAGAGGTAATAGTTTTGCCGCACAACCAGGCGACACTGATGATTTGGTTATGAGTATGCTTATTGCTGTACGCATGATTAATTATATTGCATCGTTTGAAGATTCAGTATATGATGTTGTAAACCAAAATATAAAAGGTGCAGACGAAAGTTCATTCGATGACGATGACAGTTCGGGGCCTTTTGATGAATACGATGAGCCTATGCCAATTGGCTTGTTATGATAAACTCGGATGTTGTTTGTTGCTTCGGGCCCCCTAAAACAGGCACAACTTGGTTATACAACAATCTTGTTTTAGATAGTAAATTTAGTTCATTCAATGATATAAAAGAAATTAATCTTTGGTCAACAGTCGAACTTAATCGTCCAAAAATACAAGCTCATCCAGATAACGATCCTCATACTGTACCTACATACAGTAAAGAAGAATATTTTAATGCTATAGAAGATAGTAAAACTCCTATACTTGATTTTACATTGTGCTATAAAGAAGCACTACAGTATCCTGAAAATGTAAAATCTTTTACAGATAGATTTGACGTAACGTTTATTTGTATTCTTAAAGACCCTATTGACATATTAATTTCCAGTGTAAATTTTTTAAATATGTATGGACTAATTAGCCATAGTCAAAAGCCCGAGTCTATGCAACAAATGATAGATGCAAGTAAAACAAAATACGAAGAAAGCATAACTAGACCCGGCTTAAAAAATCTTTTTGGACTAGGTCAATACAGTGTTTGGGCACCTAGTTGGGAAAAGTATAATATAAAGTATCTAGACTATGATAGATTAAATGAAGCAAATTACGTTAATAAAGCATTGGATATTGATATCCAATATCCTATACAAACATCAAATGTTACTAAGAATAAAAAACTTAGAAAAGACCGTATGAATCCTGGTACGTTACAAGTGTTGCAAAATTTCTATCAAACAGATATAGACTACATAAGTGCTTTAAAAGATAAATACAAGTAGGAGATAAATAATATGGCAATAAGTGTAAAAACAGTTGCAGACAGAGTCTTTAATTTACTTAAAGGCCACGGCTACGAAATAGATACTTTCGATAAAGACGGTGAAGTAGTAGGCGACCCTGCAGAAGCAATCAGGTTCTTTGTAGAGAATCCGAACTTACTTGTAACATTGAATGTAGCAAGTGAAGAAATACGTTTTAGTGCATCTGAAAATTCCGACGAAACAGACACACTAAGATCACAGTTAGGTAGCATTGCAAGAAAACACTTAATGACAATGGATTATAGACTGTTTGGTAAAACATTAAAACCAGCCAGCGAAAAAATTAATATTACAAAAGAGACAGATATGGAAAGTGTACAAGAAGCAAGTTTAGGTTCATCATACGGATCATCAAAAACAAGTTACCAACCTTTGGATACAGTTAAATTAGTTGTAAAACATACTAAGGCTGTAAACGAAGAATCACGTGGTGCTAGAAGTAGGAATATTAGTAAGATATTCATTCAAGCAAATGAGGAACGTTTCTTATTTCCTAGTAAAAACTTGCAAGGCGCAAGAGCAATGGCAAGACACATTTACAATGGCGGCACAATGCACGACTCAGTTGGCGAAAGCATTGTAAGTATGTGCAGTGATTTAAAAACATTAAAAGAATTTGTTAACTATGTATCCAAGCAAGGACTAGTTAATGAATCAAATCAAGAGTATGTTAGTGTTGCTAGAGAACATATTGAAGGTATTAAGAATACATTCAAAAAAATAGCAGGTCCTAAGTCATACAGTAAAACAGTTGAGAGTTTAGCAGAATTTGATAACATTGAAATGGTCAATGAAGTAAACTTAGAAGACCACTTTACTGAAACACACTTTGATAACAAAGTAGGTAATGCACACGAAACACTATCTAAGTTAGTAAATAAAAAAACAGCATTTGAAAGTTACATAATGAAAGCAATTGAAGGTGCAGATTTCACCGGAGCAAAAGAAGTTATTGCGGAAGATCCAATTGAGTTCTCAGATCCACATGCAAAGTTAGGCTACCAAGTTAGTCAATTAAGCAGTGTTGCTAAAGACAGCAGACTTGCTAATTACTTAGGTGGGATTGGTAACAAATTATCATCAGGTGGTAGTTTAGATGCAATGGAATATAGAGCAGTTAAGGCTTCTTTACTTTCAGCACAACAACCACAGCAAGTAGCAATGGCAGAAGATTTAGCATTAAGCGAAAGCAAAAAATACGAGAAATTTATAGAGAGTTTCGAAATTTTTAATAAATAGTATTACAGGAAAGAAAACTATTTGTCAGCAATAGTATAAAAAGGTTGACAACATGGCTTAAAGAATATAAAATAACCACAGTTAGTACAAAAACCCAGACGTATTAACGAACATGGCACATATAAGGAGAAAATTATTATGGCATCTTTAGCAGAAATTAGAGCAAAACTACAAGCAATGGAATCGAAAGGTTCCGGATCAAAGCAACAATCAGGCGGCGACAACGCCATTTATCCACACTGGAATATCGACGAAGGGACATCGGCAACTCTCAGGTTCTTACCTGACGCAGACGTTGACAATACGTTCTTTTGGCAAGAAAGACAAATGATTCGTTTGACTTTCCCAGGTATTAAAGGCGGAGACATGAAGCCTGTAACAGTACAAGTACCTTGTGCAGAAATGTATGGAGACACTTGTCCAGTATTAACTGAGGTACGTCCTTGGTTTAAAGACCCAAGTCTAGAAGACATGGGCAGAAAGTATTGGAAAAAGCGTTCATATATCTTCCAAGGATATGTAACTGAAAACCCAATGACCGAAGCAAACACGCCTGAGAATCCAATCAGACGTTTCGTCATTTCACCTCAAATCTTTAACATTATTAAGTCAGCACTTATGGACCCAGATATGGAAAATATGCCTACTGACTATATGAATGGTACAGATTTTAGAGTAACTAAAACAACCAAAGGTCAATACGCAGACTACAGTACATCTAAATGGGCTCGTAAAGAAAGAGCATTAGATGAAAATGAACTTGCGGCTATTGATACACATGGTCTTCATAACCTTGCAGACTTCTTACCGAAGCGTCCTGGTGCAGATGAAATTAACGCAATTAGCGAAATGTTTCAAGCGTCAGTTGACGGTGAATTGTATGATGTCGAAAGATGGGGTAACTTCTACAAGCCATATGGCGTAGATGTTCCTGCAACTGCAACACAATCTACAACAGCACCAGCACAGGCGGCGCCAGTTGCACCTGCACCAGCAGTAGCACCTGCGGCTCCAGTTGCGGCTCCAGTAGAACCAGTAGCAGAAGTGGCACCTGCGGCTCCGGCTCCAGAGGCACCTGCGGCTCCAGTGGCAGAAGGCGAAGCAAAACCGAGTGCAGATGATATTCTGAACATGATTAGAAACCGTACATAAGGAGACTAACATGCAGAAACCATTTGACTTAACAAAGTTTAGAACAGGCATCACGAAAAGTATTTCTGGCATTAGTGCTGGATTTCATGATCCGCAAGACTGGATCTCTACTGGTAACTATACACTTAACTACCTAATTAGTGGGGACTTCCAAAAGGGAGTTCCTTTGGGTAAAGTAAGTGTGTTTGCTGGAGAGTCTGGTTCGGGTAAAAGTTTTATCTGTTCTGGTAACTTAGTAAAGAACGCACAAGAGCAAGGTTGTCAAGTAGTACTATTTGATAGTGAAAATGCACTTGATGAGGATTGGCTACAAGCATTAGATGTAGACACAACTCCTGAGAAACTTCTCAAGATTAGTGTTAGCATGATTGATGATGTTGCTAAAACTATCAGTGACTTTGTAAAAGACTATAAAAGTAACTACGGTGATTTACCATACGAGGAACAGCCTAAACTACTATTTGTTGTAGACAGTCTAGGTATGTTACTTACACCGACTGACGTAGCACAATTTGAAAAAGGTGATATGAAAGGCGATATGGGTAGAAAGCCAAAGGCACTAACAGCCTTAGTTAGAAATACAGTTAACCAACTAGCACCACATCCAATTGGACTCGTTGCTACTAACCATACATACGCATCGCAAGATATGTTTGACCCTGATGATAAAATCAGTGGAGGACAAGGTTTTGTGTATGCTTCAAGTATTGTTGTTGCAATGAAGAAGTTGAAACTGAAAGAAGATGAAGATGGAAACAAAGTTAGTACTGTGCAAGGTATTAGAGCGGCATGTAAAGTAGTGAAAACTCGTTACAGCAAACCGTTTGAAAGTGTACAGATTAAAATTCCATACGAATCAGGAATGAATCCTTATTCAGGTATTTTAGAATTACTTGAACAAAAAGGAATCGTAACTAAAGTAGGAAATAAACTTTCTTATGTCTCACCTGTTACAGGCGAAGAGATTAAAGAGTTTAGAAAGCAATGGACAGAAGAACGTCTTCAAGTTGTTATGGATGAATGGAATCAGATTCCTGAAACTGTACAAGATGAAGATATTTCTGATTTAGTTGATGACGAAACTTTAGTAGATGATCCAACACAGGAAGGAGTTGAATAATGAATCCAGATATTTTATTATTAGTAAGTATATGGGATAGCATTAAGAACTATGTTCCAAAGAAGGATCGTGTTGAAGCGGCAGAGCACCTAGTGAGAGTTTTCGATGAGGAAGCAGACTTAGGTAATATCGAAGATGAAGTGATTACATTTGATGGTGTCTTGAAGACAGCAGTTGTAGGTCACTTTGGTTTCGGTGATGATGAAGACGCAGAAGACGACGACTGGGGTTAAAAAATGGCAGGTTGGTATAATTCAGTAGTAGCAGACTTAGGCAAAATTGTTGATTCAATCGACTATTTTGAAAACGAGCTAGAAGACGCCAAATACGAATGCGGTATAAAGGGAAGCCTAGAGAAATCTAGTGCTTCTCTTCCTGGCATCACAGAGCATCGCTTCAATCAACTACAAGAGATTGAAGCAATTCTCGAACACTTAAATATAGAACTTCGTAGAGAACGTTCTAAAACATTCCGCAAATACTTAGAAGCATACAATAGACAACTGTCCAGCAGAGATGCTGAAAAGTTTGTTGATAGTGAGGATAGTGTTATCAACCTAACACACCTTACGAATCAATACAGCCTATTGCGTAATAGGTATCTTGGCATCATGAAAGGCTTAGATACTAAACAGTGGCAAATAGGTCACATCACAAGACTGCGAACAGCAGGCATGGAAGATATAGTTATTAGTTAAGATGAAACAAATTCTTGATTTGACTGAAGTTTACAATATCTCTACTAGTAGACAATACCTCATACCGTGGTTGTCTACTAAATTAGGTATACACGACAATTACGTCATAGTTAACGATGGTTTAATGCACCGCACACTACCCGAGCTTGAATGGTTTGACACTATTATATTGGACATAAGTCATAACCCAATGGTCGATGTCATATCATTTCAACAGCAAGTCCAATCATTTATTGATGAGCATAAAAACAAAAAGGTGGTAGTACTTAGCGATGACGCTAACGAACAGTATTACACTTCTTACTTCCATTTGCCCTATAGTCAGTTAGTATACCCGATTGAAGAAAAGCCTATAACATATAAATTTTCTTGTTTGAACTCTGTTCCTAAAATGCACAGACTGATCACACTGAATAAAATTTATCAGCATAACTTACAAGATTCTGTGTTGCATAGTTTTCTTTGGGATAAGCAAGAGCATTCTAGAAATCACTTGCAGACAGAATATTGGAAACAGGATCTCATAAACTATACTGATGAGTACGAATATTTTATGCAGAAGATACAGCATAAATGTCCAATTACAATAGACGATATTGGAAGACAAAGCTCATCATATGTTAATGACCACACTGTGAGTAGCCCAGCATATAATGAAACAGCATTGCATGTTATAACTGAAAGTTCGTGTGTACGTTTGTTCTTTTCAGAGAAAACATGGAAGCCTATATATTCAGGGCAGTTGTTTTTATCAATAAATGCTCCAGGTTCTATTAAGAAACTAGAGCAGTTTGGGTTTGATGTTTTTAGAGACTTAATAGATCATTCTTATGATGAAGAGATTGACTTGGTAAAACGTGTTAATTCCTGTGTTAGCGAAATAGGTCGATTAAATGATAACATAATCGATATATACCATCATACAGCACTCAGGCGCAAGAATAACTTTTTGCATCTGCAAAGCAATGAATTTAAGCAACTTGTTGAGATAAGTGTGTGATTTATATATACTTTACTGGAAGGATTAAACATAAGAGTGATATTGTAGAAGCATGTATGCTTATGCTAAATGAATTATGTCCTGATGCTGAACACGATGTAGATATAGACATTAACTTGTTACATCATTTAGACCAACAAATGGCAGGATATTGTTGGGGCGATTCAGAACTAATACACATAGATTTGGCAAGACACAGTTATGATACTACATTTACTCGCGATGATATATTGCTACATCTTACGCATGAACTAATACATGCAAAGCAACTGATAAACAATCAATATGACTATGCTGAAACTCGGCATTTACCTTATATCGAACTACCGTGGGAAAAAGAAGCATTTGGCATCGAAGAGGATATGTGCAAAAAATATTTCGAAATCGGTTGACACACCGTATCTTTTAGTGCTATACTATGCAGTACATAAATTAGGAGTATGATATGACTATTCAAACATTTGACGATGGCTATACGTTTACTTATGATCCACAGAAACCATACAATGAGAACTTCACTGAATGGCGTCTTAAGAATCACGAAGAGCGTTCTGCTTACAATGAAGCGTTACTAACGCCCGATGAAGCAGAAGAAATTTTTGATAAATTATTTGGACAATATAAGTAATGACAACACATGCAATGATTGACATTGAAACATTGGGTACTAAACCTGATGCTGTGGTTTTAACTATTGGCGGTGTAAAGTTCGACCCGTACACTAGCGAAGAACCACATACCCCATTTAGTGTAAGATTAGACATTGATGAACAAACTGCCGCTGGCAGAGTAATTGATCCTAATACTATTGAATGGTGGGGACAACAAGATAAAGCAATACAGGACGAAGCGTTTTCAGATGAGAACAGGACGCCTGTTATGACTTTCATTGCAGACCTTAACAAGTGGCTAGTTGGAACTGAACTTAAATGGGCTCAAGGATCGCGGTTTGATTACGGCATCCTTGAAGACCTAATAGAGAACAGTTTTAAACAGCACAAGAATTGGGCATATTGGCAAGAAGCGGATAGCAGAACATTAGGGCAATTAGTGCCTAGAGACATGCGTAAAGACGATTCCGGCACCCAAAAAGACCTGCATTCAGCACTCGCTGATGCTTATAATCAAGCGAAAGCAGTACAAAAAGCGTACAAACACCTCAATATTTCTCAATAATTTACCAAAAAGAATGGTAAAAAGGTTGACTTCGGGGGCATACGACTGTATAATATATACATATTAAACAATAAAGGACAGGAAAAAAGTTCAATAAAACTGGTAAAAAGGTTGACATGGACACTGGAATTTAGTATAATATACACAAGTTAGTAAGAAGGGCTTATTAACATTAATCATTATGTCGGGGATGACAATATGACAAAACAAAATTATGTAAAAATCAAGACTGGTACATACCGTAAAAACGATATCGTTGATACAGTATTTCCAATCATCAAGCCACTTAACATAGGCAAAAAAGGTGCCTTTATTACAGTGGACGGTAGTGAAGCAATGGGCGAGAAGTTTTCAAGCATTAGAGTACTTATAGAAGATCCTACACAGGATTTAGAATATGTTACTCCAAGTGTTTATGCTGAACAGCCTAAAATCGACAACACTCCTAAAGAGGAAGAAAACGAAGAACAAGCAATCGAACGTATTAAAGAACGTTTTGATATCTTGGATCGTATGACTCATGCTGTAGCAGAAGGCACAGTACGTGGTATGATTGTTAGTGGTCCTCCAGGTGTTGGTAAGTCTTTTGGTGTAGAAACTGTATTGGAAGATTACGATATGCTTACAGAAGTTGCTGGTAAGCCTGCAAGGACTGAAGTTGTTAAAGGTTCTGTTACGCCAATTGGTTTATTCCAAACACTATATAACAATAGTGCGGCAGGTAACATACTTGTATTTGATGACTGTGACAGTGTATTGTTTGACGAAGTATGTTTGAACATGCTGAAGGCTACATTGGATTCAGGTAAGAAGCGTTACATCACTTGGAAGTCAGAGTCCAACGCATTGCGTAGGGAAGGCATTCCAGATAGGTTTGAGTTCAAAGGTGGTTGTATCTTTATTACTAACGTTGACTTTGAAAACGTTCGTTCTAAGAAGATTAAGGATCACTTAGCGGCTCTTATGTCAAGATGTCACTACTTGGATCTTACAATGAACAGCATCTCAGATAAGTTCATTAGGATCAAGCAAATTGTTCGTGATGGTATGCTTGAAGAATACAAGTTTGGTGAAGAAGGTGATAAAGAAATTATTAACTTTATGCTAGACAATGCCGCAATCCTTAGAGAGATTAGTTTGCGAATGGTTCTTAAAATCTCAGACTTGAGAAAAATGGACCCTGCAAATTGGCAGGCACTAGCCAGAACTACTTGTATGAAGGGGCATATTTAAAATAAGTAACATTGCTATCGTTTCCCTGGTGCTCAAACGTTAGTCATCCCCCCAACAGAGCACCACGAAGCCCGGATCCCCTCCGGGCTTCACCTTTTATTAAGAAAACACTTGACTTTGTGCCACTGATGCGTATAATTAGTTGTATAATAATAAGGAGAGTTTATGAAACTTAAAAATACATTTTACAGTACAGGCGGCGCACTGTTATTAACAATAGCATTTATGACGCCTGCTACAGTAGAAGCAGATGAGATAGAAGAGGTAATAGTAGTTGCCCAACAAGTACAATTAATGGAGACGACTCCAATTACAAGTACTAGATTGATTAGTGCAATTATGCCTGCTTTCACTTATAACCCAGGTGGTTATGGTGGATTTATAGGCTATAACGAGCGTGGTGCTCAAACAGTACACACCACAGTATACACTAACGGTATACCAGCCAATGAGCCCGGATCAGGATGGTATAACTTTGGACACGACATTGTATCAGGTGAGAGCGTAAAAGTAATCACAGGTGCAAATGGTGTACTATATGGTTCAGGCAGTATTGCAGGAACAGTGTTAATCAAAGACGTTATCGATTCTGGTAGCACTATTAGATTTGAAGGATCTGACCCTTCTTATTTAAGAATAGCACCAACCGATAATTTTGAGTATACTAAGTTTAGATCCGATATGCCTAGTGTTAGAAATGACAACACTGAGGAGGATTCTTATGACTTACAACAAGTAAAAGTATCCGTTGATGCAGGCGATTGGACATTCGCAGGTAAGTTTGTTGAGTACGAATATGATTACGACAACTGCTACACTGCTGACTTTTCACAATCAAACGATTGTGTGGATGTAGGTGACCGTTATAATCTTAGTGTTAGAAATGATAACATTACTATAGGCAGGTCATTCACTGACAGCAAGTATTCCACAGATGGTATTCAAACTTACAGTAATGAGAGTTATAGAAACTTCTTGAGAATAGCAGAGCATAAAGACCTAAGTTCAATGGTGTCTATTGACTTTGGTGTAGACGCAGAAGCATTACATTATGCAACTGAATCAACATCAGGCTCGAACACATACGAAGATGACAACTACGGAGCGTTCGTTAGTGTTAATGCATCGGCAGTATTCGATTATAACTTTGGTATTAGAGTTGGTAACGATGATCAGAATGCATTACGTTTTGGTATGACAAAAGGACAGTTCTTTTTAAATATTGGAAACAGTTTTAGAAAGCCTACACTGTATGAAAAGTTCGGTGACGATTTTGTATTAGGTAACGAAACTTTAAAACCAGAAGAAGGCATTGGGTATGAGATTGGGTTCGGAACACTTGGTCTATTTAGATACGAGTTTTCAGAAACTATTGATTATCAATCCGGCTTTATGTTAGGTGATGTGTATGTTAATCCGCAGTACTACAACGCAGGAGACTTCATTACACAGGGTTTTAGATACATGCAGAACTTTGGTGCAGTAAGTGTTATGCTAAAGTATACAGACACAGAGCAACCTAGAGTTGCCAAGTATGGTGCTATGATTAGTTGGAAACAACGTTACGGCAAGAACGAATATCAAGTGAAGTATGCAGTTAACTTAGACAGGGCACCTAGTCAATATGATATAATTGACAGCGAGTTTTTAGAGGACTTGAAAAAGATGAACTTGTACTACACTAGATACATCAATGAAAAAGTAACATTATCTTTAAAGGTTGAGAACGCATTTGACGATGTAGTTGAGGTTGTTCCATTTTATGATAACCAAGGAAGAGAAATTTACTTGACATTAGGCTACAACTGGTAGTATAATACATAAAAGCAAATAGAGGTTTAAATGGGAAAATGTGTTCTAGAAATACGTGATGAAGTAAATGTCAAGTTCGTTGGACTTGATGTTAAAACTAGACGTAACGTATCAGACGCTGTAAAATACTTTTTACCATATGCATATCATATGCCGGCTTACAAGTTAGGTCGGTGGGATGGTTGTGTAAGGTATTGTGACGTAGGCGGTAGGACATATATGAACCTACTCGATAGATTGCTTCCGATTGTTCAACAAGCAGGATACGACATTGAGGTCCAAGACAACAGAGACGTTTGGTCATTTGATTTCCCAGAGATCACACAGACTAGATTCGACAATGTTGCTTGGCCCAAAGGTCATCCAGCAGAAGGTGAACCAATTATATTGCGAGACTATCAAGTAGAAGTTATTAATAACTTTTTAAAACATCCACAGAGTATTCAAGAAGTGGCGACAGGAGCAGGTAAGACTCTCATAACAGCCGCCTTAAGCAATATGTGTGAACCATATGGGCGTACTATAGTTATTGTTCCAAACAAAGACTTAGTAGTACAAACAGAACGTGACTACAAAAACTTAGGACTTGATGTTGGTGTACTATTTGGAGACCGTAAAGAGTACGACAAAACGCACACAATTTGTACTTGGCAGAGCCTAAGTATAATGGAAAAGAAAAGTAAGAAGTACGAAGCAGACTTCCCTATAGATACATTTCTAGAGGACGTGGTTTGCATTATGGTAGACGAAGTACATAAAGCGAAAGCAGATGTACTCCGTAACTTGTTGAGCGGGGCATTTAGGAATGTTCCCGTTCGATGGGGACTTACAGGAACTATACCCAAAGACGAATACGAAGCAGTTGGTTGTGTTTGTAGTTTAGGCCCTGTGATTGGAAATTTAAGCAGTAAAGAATTACAAGACAAAGGTGTGTTAGCAAAATTAGATATTAACATACTGCAAATGCAAGACGGTGTGCTAGGATTTAATAATTATGCACAAGAACTTAAATGGCTTGTAACTGACAAAGACAGAATTACCGAGATTAGTAAAGTTATTACTGGTCTCAGCACAGGCGGAAACACATTAGTTTTGATTGACAGACTTGCCACAGGGCAACTATTATCCGAAATGTTTCCGGAGTGGGTATTTATTAGCGGGGAGATGAAAGTATCTGACAGGCAAAAGGAATACAGAGAAGTTAGTGAAATGGATAATAAAGTTATTGTTGCTACATATGGAGTAGCGGCAGTAGGTATTAACATACCCAGAATTTTTAACTTAGTTCTTTTAGAGCCAGGCAAAAGTTATGTGCGTGTTATACAAAGCATAGGTAGAGGCATTCGTAAAGCAGAGGACAAGGACTATTTAAATGTTGTTGACATTACGAGTAATTTAAAATATAGTAAGAAACACTTGACAGCCCGTAAGGCGTTTTATAAAGAACAAGGATTTCCGTTCCAAGTGACCAAAGTGGAGTATAAATGAAAATATTAACAGTAGAGAACGATGTATATGAAATTGACCATGTACCTGACGAAATAGATGATATACGTTTCTGTGTATTTGACACAACAGAAACAGACTGGATGGATTATTATTTCCTTCCTTTAATTTTTCTGGAGAGCTTTTACGCTCCAGCAATATGTTTACAAATAGGCGAAAACACTATCCAGATGCCTATGGATTGGAGCATAGTAATAACAGATGAAGATTTGACTGGTATTGAAGTAGTGCCTTTAACTAGTTTAAACAATAGAGGATTCTTAACAGCAACAATGAATCCTTTAGGCAGAAAGATGTTAGAAGCACAAGAAATAAAAATTACAAACATCTATCAAGACGTAAAATGGTTCTTCCCTAAATTGAAGAACGGGCATTTATTAGTTGCACCTCTAGAAAACAAGCCAAATCCTAGGTGTGCATTTTTTGTAAAAGAAGCCAATAAGATACCTAATGATCTTTACATTGGCGATTTATTAGACTAGGAGGATATTATGAGTTTAGATAAAGATATTGATAAGATGGCAGAAAAGTTGAAAGGCATAAAAAGGCGTTTTAGAATTGAAGCAGGATACCGAGGTGGCGAAGTAACAATTGGCACAGTTAAGGCAGACTTTGTAGATCATTTCATAAAACCAGAAGAGGGCGATGGCGACTTAATAGATTTCGTTACCAGTTTCGACTGGGATGAAGTGGACGAGACAATACCGGAACCATATGAAAACTTTGAATCGTGGACAGAAACAAATGACATTGAACATCTAAATGGAGCATACGCTGACGACCAATGGACTTACGAAGAAGTTCCTGCAGACGGTAGCGATGATTATGCTTATGAAAATGTAGTTGATTTCGATCCTTACCATTTGTACGGCAGAGAAGCATACATGGATGACAAGAAGCCAGAAGATATGACCAATTATAAGCCAGTACTACAATTTCACAGTGGTGAGAAAGGCGGTTTTGGTTCTTGGTTTGTTGAACTAATCGGCGAAGAGTTCAATCCTAAGAAAGTAGCATTTAGTACTGTTGAATCTCAGGTAGCCGAAATAGTTCAAGACATGTGGTATGACAAGGAACTGGTTGACAAAGATTATGATAACTGTGATACTACCGGTAAAGGATACTATGCAAGTGTAGGGTACATGAATATGAAATGGCATGACGACGATGAACAATACACTGATGAGTATCTAGCAGAAAACGAATATTGGGAATGTTATGATGACGAGCTCTCCGACAGTGAGTAGTTATAATATAGATTTAAAAGACCACATTAGAACAGTATCCGGATTTCCAAAAGCAGGTATTGAATTTAGAGACATATCTAGTCTATTGGAAAATCCAAAGTCATTTAATAAGTCGTTAATGGATTTAACTTCGCTTTCAATGAGCTTTGGTGCTACTCAAGTTATTGGCATTGAAAGTAGAGGGTTTGTTTTTGGTGCCCCAGTGGCTAGAGACTTGAGCGTACCTTTTATAATGGCTCGTAAGCCTGGCAAGTTACCAGGCAACGTATACAGGAAAGAGTATGAATTAGAGTACGGTACTGCATGTTTGAATATACAATGCAATACAGATATTGTTCCAGCTGATAAAGTTGTAATAATGGACGATTTGATTGCTACAGGTGGTACAGCAATAGCCTGTGCAGATATTGTACATACACATTTTGGAGTACCCAAAGAAAATATTCAAATATTAGCACTAATAGACTTGCCCACACTTAGAGGAAGTGCTATAATAGAAGAGCATGGGTATAGAGTAAACACATTGATCGAGTTTGAGGGACATTGATGAAAGATCTAATTTTAATTGCGTTAGAAAGTGAAGCACCTACTATGGCCGAGTGGGACAATGTATTTTTTACTGGTGTAGGCAAAGTTAATGCCGCCATTAGAGCATCGGCACTAATACAAGAACACAATCCTAGTAGAGTTTGGAATTTTGGCACAGCAGGCGGTATAAATTCTAACTGTAAAGATTTAGTAGAAGTATCAAATTTTGTCCAACGTGATATGCGTTGTTGTGAACTAGGCTTTGATCTAGGCATGACCCCATTCGAGGACTACATTGCAATTCATTTCAACGACCCTGATGAAGGATATACTTGTAGTACAGGTGATAATTTTGTTGATAATCCAGACTTAGAAATACCTGCAGACTTAGTAGATATGGAGGCTTATGCTATTGCAAAGGCGTGCCAGTACCACGGTGTTGATTTTAAGTGTTTTAAATATATAAGTGATAGTGCCGATGAAAATGCAAATAAAGAATGGCACGAGACAGTTTCTAACGGCGAACCTTATTATATACAAGCATATACGGAGAATGATGATGGACAGTAGAGAACACCAGGAACAAAAGTTAAAGTTCCAAGAGAAACAAATTAAGGATCAAGCGAAACAAATAGCCGAACAGACGAAGCGTATCGCAGAACTTCACAAAGGGAAGAAAAAGTAGCATGGCAAAGAAACCGCAAATACCTTTACAAGAAGTTATGAAAGCCATAGACAAAAAGGACCGCGGCTGGTATAATAAACTTGATGCTGAAAAGAAAAAGGCTTTTAGTGCCTGGATGATGATGAGGTATGCGAGTAGTGTGCAAGGCAGTTCAGCACCAGACTATATTTGGATGGTTAATGAGTTAGTTAATCACAAGTTTACTGATGTTAGTAAGCACCCTGAATTACAATGGTTACTATTAACAGCCGCTGGTAGTGGTAAGGTACAGCATCATCCATATATCAAACCGCCCAACAGTAGAAAGAAGAAAAGTAAACGTGGAGACTTTGTGCATTCGGTACTACCTCACTTGAAAGGCGATGAAGTAACATTGTTTTTATCTTTAAATGATGACAGTGACCTTAAAGAATTAGCATTAGCACACGGTTGGGAAGATAAAGAAATTAAGGACCTATTAAAATAATGGAATGTAAGTGGTGTAAAAAGTCATTTAAGTCTGAGACTACTCTGGCTGTCCATATGTGCGTAAAGAAAAGGCGCTGGGCAGACAAAGATATGAGTCATATTAGATTGGCACACAGAGCATTTCAGATATTCTATGAAATAAACACTAGTGCAAAAGAACCCAAGAGCATCGAAGACTTTATTCGCAGTCAATATTATGAAGCATTTGTAAAATATGGTAGAGCGTGTACAGTAAACGAATGGTTAGACCCTGTGAAGTACACTGAGCATCTTATTAAGACAGGTGTAAAGTTAAAACAATGGGCATCAGACAAAGAGTATGACAAGTACTTAAAGATTTATGTTAGGAAAGAACCAGGACTTAGGGCGTTAGAGCGTACTGTGATATATCTTGCAGGTTGGGGCGAAGAAAATAATGAGCCTTGGCAAGATTACTTTGAAAAAGTATCGCCTAGCAGAGCAGTGTATGATTTAAGAAGTGCAAAAGTAAGTCCTTGGATATTATATCTTAGCGAATCGGGTGATAAATTATTAGAAAGATTCAATAGTGAGCAAGTTAAAATGATACAAGATGTGATTGATCCTCCATTTTGGATGAAACTGTTTACTGCGAACAAAGAAGAAGCAAACGAAATTAAACAGGCTTGTAAGGAAGCAAAAATATGAAAACAAAAATAATTAGTTATAGTCAAGCACCAGCATTAACAGGTGCAGACCCCAGTCTTTTGGATTTAGTGGCTTACTGTGCTAGAGTAAGTAATCCTGGTAATCAGAATAACACAGAAACAAATGAAAAACTTGTGAAATATTTGATTAAACATAAACATTGGAGTCCACTTGAAATGGTATCAGTGTGTATGGAAGTAGAAACAACCAGAGACATAGCAAGACAACTGTTACGGCACAGAAGTTTTAGTTTCCAAGAGTTTAGTCAACGTTATGCAGACCCTACAAAGGATTTAGAGTTTGAAATTCGTGAAGCAAGACTGCAAGATCCTAAAAATAGGCAGAATAGTGTTTCAACAGATGATGGATTGTTACAGCATGGCTGGGCAGACATGCAACAGAAGGTTATAGACACTGCCACAGAAGCATACAATTACGCTGTAAGCAATGGTATTGCTAAAGAGCAGGCAAGAGCAGTACTTCCAGAAGGAAACACACTAAGCAGGCTGTATGTGAACGGTACGTTGCGTAGTTGGATTCATTACATTGAATTGCGTGGCTCCAACGGAACACAGTTAGAGCATATGGAGTTAGCATGGGCAATAGCGGATGCTATTGCTAGAATTTTCCCTATGGCAGAGGAATACAAGAGTAAAGAGATATGAAAAAAAGGGAAGAAATGTTAGTAATCACCATGGAAGAATGTGGTGAGTTAATTCAGGCATGTAGTAAAATGTTACGTTTTGGAGAAGACCAAGACTACACACAACTACAAGAAGAAATCGGCGATGTAATGTGCATGATTGAAATCTTGCGTGATGGTGGACTTGTAAGTGAAGAACAAATACAAGAACGTATACAAGTTAAGAAAGAAAAGTTAATGAAGTGGAGTATGTTGTACACAGAAGGAGAATGAGATGAACGACTACGACGATTATAATTACGATAACATGGGGTCAATTACAGTGGGCAGTGATATATACACAACAATTGACACAACAATGGATACATCAACAGTTACTATTAATGATGCAAGTACACCTTATTTTACACTCGATGATAATATTACATTAGATTTTAATAATATTAATAAAGAGAACAAGATTCAAATAGGTAAGTTCGAACTTGACGAAGAAAAATTAGGTAAGTTAGATGCACTATTAAGTGTAATTGAATCTTTAGAGGATGACAATGCTATCAAAGAGTTGTATAATGCACAACGTATGATAGATAAAATAAAAGGCAAACTATGAAAATAAACTTCGATGTTGATATTGATATGGCAAATAGGGATAAGTTCTTAGAACTTTTTGATCCTATACCTGCTAGTATCAAACGTGAGCAATCATATGAAAAGCACAACACCGGAGTTTACTTCCAGCCTATTCCTTCTTTTCCTTTAGAAGGATACAGCACAATAGATCATAAAGAAGCAGAGGACATGGGGTATTTTAAAGTAGACGTATTGAATAATAGTGTTTACAAAGATATCATAGACGAAGCACACTTAGATAGTCTATTGTCAAAAGAACCAATGTGGGAGTTATTTGAACATGAAGAAATTGTTAAGCAACTCTTCCACGTTGGTAATCACTATGATATTATTAAACAGCACCAACCTAAAAATGTTGAACAACTAGCAATGATACTTGCAATGATTAGACCAGGCAAGCGATACTTGGTAGGTAACAGTTGGGATATTATTGAAAAAGAAGTATGGGAAAGAACTGACGACTACTTCTTTAAGAAAAGTCATGCGATAGGATACGCAATGGTAATTATAGTCCAACTGAATCTTTTGGTCGGTAAGGTTTAAATAGTCTTTTTAACTAACTGAATACTTCTTCGTTTTATTCGCTTCTTAAGAATATTCTGCATACTGGTCACAGGACCGAATAATACATCCGTCTCTTTTAGAATAAATGTTCTCAGGCAGTACTGTAATTCTTGCATCTCTTGGAATAAGAATATATCTATTGGCAATTGTCTATTTGACTCCCACCACCATAGTTCTCCGTAATCAAGCATTAATTTTTTATGCTCCCCGGTTTTGCAACGTTCAATATCATAGAAACTTATGATTTGTTTATCTTGATTTTGTACAATACCTACGAATTCTTTTTCGCTAAAGAGCAAACCAGTCAAAAATGGAAATTTATCTTGTAGCTCTTGTTCTTTAGTCATCGTGATATTTATGTGTTTAATTGATAAATATAGTAAAGATAATGGTAAAGAACAATGACAAGCGGAACCGCACATACATTATATAACTTAGGATATCAGACCGTAGATTTAGTTCTTAGTGCGGATGGTATATATGTGGATAATAGACCTATGAATCAGACAAAATTAGTAGTACATAAAGGGTTAAACAATCAATTAAACTTTCATGTAAGAAACAGAGACAGAGTTAAGCAAAATCTTAGCACCAAAACACTGTATGCTACAGTTATTAATCCTAACACTAGTAAACGTGTTTTATTTAAACCGTTAACGTTAGTTAGTGGTGGAACAACAGGCGAAGCAAGACTAGATTTAGTTACAGGTGATATACAAGATTTGTCACCCGGGCTATATCAAATAGCAATCAGTGAAAGTGCAGATTCAGGTGTAACACAGTCTCCGTTATACGCAAATCAAAACGATAGAATTATAACTGATTTAGAAATCAAAAGTAGTTTAGAGTATGAACCAAGCCCAACTCAAACAGCATCTGTGTTCACACAGACAGCAAGTGTTGGTGTAGACGGTATAGATTCCTTTGCAACCTCTTCGTTGTATGGTAATCAAGATAAAAACTATAAGCATAGCGGACACACAATAGCACTTTATATGACAGACTTTGTAGGCACTGTTAAAATACAAGGTTCAGCACTAGCATCAGCACCAACACAAGATACAGATTGGTATGATATTAATGCACAAGGTGATATTGGTAATCCAGCAATTCCTTATACTACAGCAACAAATGGCGTTGATCCTTTTAACTTCACAATAAACACTAATTGGATTAGAGTTATTTTTGACCAAACTTCAGGAACTTTAGATAAAGTTTTACTCAGAAACTAGTTGACTTTTAAATACTAGGTGTTATAATTACTGTTATGCATCATCATGAATTAGTTGACCAAGTACACCGACTGTTAATGGATAACTTGCCGTTACAAAATGGCAAGACTCCAGGCGGCTGGACAACATTCAATTGCCCAATGTGTAGCGACAGGCGTAAACGTGCTGGTGTTATACAATCGGGTAGCAAAATAAGTTTCCATTGTTTCAATTGCCAATACACAACTGGTTGGGCACCTGCACCTAGATTAGGTGGCAAGTATAAAAAACTAGTTGAGACATTGGGTGTGCAGGTAACAGACATTCATAAAGTTGTATTAGACTTGATGAAGTTTGGCGAAGAGCTAGAAATAGAAGATACTGACGATAGTTATGTGTACAGTGCGGCAGAATTTAAAACACATAGTCTGCCAGATGAAACTACTATGGTAGAAGACTTGCCCGATGACCATAAAGTAAAACAGTATGCAATTGAGCGTGGACTATTAGGCAAGTTTCCATTATTGCATATTAATAATCCTGTTTATAGTGCTAGGCTTACAATACCGTTTATGTACAATAACAAATTAGTAGGGTGGACAGGAAGGCATGTAAATCCACCTAATAAAGAAACAGCAAAGTATTTGCTAAACACACAACCTGGGTATGTATTCAATATTGATAGGTTTGTAGACAGTGATAGAGATTTTGTTATTGTGGTAGAAGGTGTATTTGATGCAGTGTTTGTTGACGGCATAAGTGTACTAGGAAATGTAGTAACACCAGAACAAGCACACTTAATTGACAAACTAAATAAACGTGTTATACTATGCCCGGACAGAGATGAACCAGGCAAAGAGTTAATCGACCAAGCAGTTGATTTAGGTTGGGAAGTTAGTTTTCCACCTTGGCATCCTGATATAAAAGATGCCGCGGACGCAGTAGAGCGTTACGGTAGATTACTTACAGTAAAAAGTATTGTGGATTTTGCTACAAATAATAAAGTTAAAATCCGTGTACAGAGCAAAATGTTATGAATATATTAATTAGTGGTTGCAGTTTTACTGGCGGGTCAGATGTAATACATGACGAAGAAACAGGGCTAGTAGTAAAGAACAACCAAACAACATGGTGCAGTTTTTTAGATGCAGATGTAAACAACATTGCATTAGGTGGAAACAGCAACCACAAAATAAGTCGTAGAGTGTTTGAAGAACTAGACAATTCATATGACTATGTTATAGTACAGTGGACAGCACTGCATAGACAAGAGCGTTACAACACTATGACAAAGCAATGGGTAAACTTTTGTAATGCTGGGCATGTAATAACAAATGACCCTTACAATAAAGTAGAAGGTTCTTACGAGAAAGGATTGTACGACTGGCACACAGACGACTACAAGTACATGGATGATACTCCTGCAAATGTCGGAGTGGAAAAAACATTCAATTTAACAAACAAGGCTATGACCGCAGAATTATTACACGGCAAGTCGTTACAAGATTACAGAATAGACTTTTTAAAAACAGTTATCACAATGCAACAAGCATTACTAAGAAGAAACATTCCATTTCTTTTTACTAGTATGTCTAACGAATCACATATACCTACTATAGCAATGGGCGGCTCCGGCTATGATTTTAACAGCAACCATATGCTGTGCGACTACGAAAGACACTTATTAAAAGAAATAGATATAACAAAATGGACTGGTAAGCCGATGAGTTTTATGATGGACAACAAAACAGTAAGCCACGAAGACGGGCATCCAAGTCTAGAAGGACATAAATTAATATACAATCACATAAAGAAGGACATGAAACAATAATGGATCAAATACAAGATTACAACGAAGAAATACAACAGTTATTCCTTAACTTTTTAGTTACTGATCCAGAATTGTTTGTTAGGGTAAACGGTATTATTGAACCGTATATGTTTAACAAAAAGTTTCAAGCAACCGTTAAATTCTTAAAGGACCATGCTACAGATTATAGTAGCATACCCACTATTGACCAAATTAGTGCAACAACAAATGTAGACTTAGAACGTATAGATGGTGTTAACGATAACCACGTGGATTGGTTCTTAGATAGTTTTGAAAGATTTTGTAGACACAAAGCATTAGAAAAAGCAATCTTAGAAAGTACAGACTTATTAGAAACAGCAGACTATGGTGCAGTAGAAGTATTAATTAAAGAAGCAAGTCAAGTAGGATTAGTAAAAGACTTAGGACTAGAGTATTTTGATAACCCTAAAGAACGTTTACAATACATTAAAAGTCAAGCAGGTGCAACAAGCACAGGATGGCGAGATGTTGATAGAAAATTATATGGTGGATTAAACAAAGGCGAGATTACTATTTTTGCTGGAGGCTCAGGTGCAGGTAAAAGTTTGTTCTTACAGAACTTAGGTGTTAACTGGAGTTTAGCAGGACTTAATGTTGTATATATTAGTTTAGAGCTTAGTGAACAACTTATTAGTATGCGTCTAGATGCAATGGTAAGTGGCTACAGTACTAAAGATGTTATGAAGAATATGGATGACGTTGATTTAAAAGTGCGTATGAAAGGTAAAGGTGCAGGCAAGTTCAGAGTAAAACAAATGAGCAGTGGTGTAACAACTAATGATGTTAGGGCATTTATTAGAGAGTATGAAATTAATTCAGACTTAAAAGTCGATGTTGTATTAGTTGATTACTTGGATTTAATGATGCCTATTAACAGCAAGATTAGTGCTAATGACCAGTTTATCAAAGACAAGTTTGTATCAGAAGAATTGCGTAACTTAGCAATGGAAACTGGTGTAATACTTGTAACAGCATCGCAGTTGAATAGGGGTGCAGTAGAAGAAATAGAATTTGACCACCACCATATTGCAGGTGGTATATCTAAGATACAAACAGCGGATAATGTAATTGGTATTTTTACAAGTAATGCAATGAGGGAACGTGGTAGATATCAAATACAGTTTATGAAAACACGTTCTAGTAGTGGTGTTGGTAGTAAAGTAGATTTGAAATTTTGTCCTGATACATTAAGAGTAGAAGATTTAGAAGAAGGCGATGAGGGTGCTGTAAGTGTAGCATCTAGTGGATTACTAGAACAACTTAGTAGGAATAAAAGTATCAAGGCAGATGAGCCAGAGCAACAAGATACTGTGAACCAAGCATTAAACATGCGAGAGTTTATGAAGAAAAATGACCTCTAATTGATAAATACAGATACATAGGGAATTTAATTATGTCATTAAAAAAGTCTAGAACAATCTTAGAAGAACTACAACAGATTTCTGTTGACAGAGACAAGCACCATGTTTTAGAAAACAGAGTGGAAAATGTTGTGTCTGCTGTACAGAATCTTAAAAAGATGTTACAAGAAACATACAGTGAAGAAGATGCTCTAGACTTAGAAAGAAGACTTATCAATAGCATTAAAAGTGGCGATCCAAAAAAATTCTCGAGGGGTATAAAAAAAATACTCGAAAACAAAGAGAATTAATATGAAAATTTTTGAATTTGGTGATTTAGTAAACGAAAGAGGCCCAGAAGTTGGGTACAAAAGAACTAACAAAGGTTCGAGCAGAGGCGGTGGAGACACTGGTACATCAGCGTTATATAGAGGCCAAGAAAAAGGTGCAATGAGCAATGACAAAATGGCACCTGGAAGAGTTGCCGCTATGGCTAAACAGAAAAAAATTGATAGACAAAAAGCTCAACAAGCCGCAGGCAATGCCGCTGGTGCTAAGAAGACTGGTGAAATAGGACAGTTCGGAGCACACAAAGCCGCCGCAAAGAATATGCAAAACCAAGTTGTTATGCATCCTAACAGAGACGATGTTGCATTCCAGTATATTCAAACAGGTAAAGGACAAACAGGCTACCAATGGCAAGAAGTTTCTAAAACTAAGAAAGTTCCAGGGCAACCAGATATGGATGATCCAAAGGCATTAAGAGAGCCTATACCAGGAACATACCCGTTAGCAGATAAAGATACAATTAGTATGGAATTAATATCTATTGCTAAAGGCACATATTCAGATAAAAGTATTGCAGATAAAGTTAAAGATAAGGCTGTTGCGGCTATGGGCGGCACGTTAGCAAACAAAACAATGCAAGATCCAGATGCAACCACAGCCGCTAAAGTAGGCGCTGTTGCAGGTGCTGGGTTAGGCAGATTGGCATCTAAAATGATTAAGAAGCCACAAGTACAAGCACCAAAGCCTGAATTACCACTACAAGGTGTGCATATGAACGATATAAAACTGCACCAAACAGGTATGGTTGACCAAGGCAAAGATCAGGGTGCTAGAATAGAACATGCAAAACAGTTTTTAGAATTGTTAAAGAAACATGATGTAAAGTATGATGTTGACAAATATGTTCAAGCAATTACTCCTGCTATTAAGAAATCAGGACTACAGAAAGCGGCCCCAGAGTTTTATGGTCAGTTTGTAAAACAAGTTAGAGCTATGAGAGCCGAAGCATTTGAATATGCAAACAGTGTATTAGAAGCGGCAGGCATTACTTGGGAACAAGCAGGTTATAAAGTATCATTACATGAAGATGCAAGTGATGTTGTGTTCTTAACTCCTATAGTAGCAATGGCCGAGTTAAACGAAGCAATTGAAATACAGGAACTTAAGAATCTAGCAGGTATGTAGTGGACAATCCACACGTCAGTGGTTCGGACAACTGTAAATTTATTTCTAATCCTTCAGACGATATTTATTTTGCGTTAGAGAAGTCCTTTTGGTATGATATTGCACAACAATTAGATAAAAAAATTCTTATATTATGCGATAGAACAATGTATTGTATTCCTGCAACATTGGCTTTCTATAGAGAACTAACAAAATCCGAGTTTAAACCAGACCTTGTTATTATACTTTTTGCGTGTGAGCCAAATCTTATGGGTTTAGATAGAGACACACAAACTGGTGGCCACAAAAATTTAGAAGCAAGTAAAAAAATAATGCTGAAGCAAAATGCTGATATACGCACTTTGTATGACAGTATAAAAGAGCCTAAAGTTATTCTATCTTCAGACCCTAATCAAACAGATCCTTACTATAACATAATACACTTTAACATGTTTTATTTTCTTACATATAATCATGTAACAAAGACTATTCCGCCCCAACACAAACAGCATAAATTGTCTTGTTTAAATAGAGTTGCAAGACCTTCTAGAATACACATGTTTACTAATTTAGTTAAAGAAGATTTCTTTAAAGATATGTATTTTTCTTTTCATGGGTTAGGATTAACCCAAACAAAATCAGGAAACATATTAACGGATAATAACACCGTGCCAAAGGCATTGTATGAGTATATGGGACCATCGCGTGTAGCACTTAACGATACTGAACTACAGTATATCGATGACACCCTAAAACAACAATGGCATCTATTGCCTATAAGAGTGCAAGAAAGTTCAGAATATAATCTAATGGATAAAGTTATACGAACCGGAATAGATGTTAACGATGCTTATTCAAACAGTGTGTGTAATATAGCAACTGAAACTACTACATGGTGGGCAGACAGCAACGTGTTTTTAACAGAAAAGACTTACAAGCCTATAGCATTAGGCATGCCGTTCTTTGCACAAGCAGGATCTGGTTCAATAGCATACCTTAGAGAACAAGGGTTTGATGTGTATGACGATGTACTAGACCATTCGTACGACACAGAAGTAGATTATGCTAAACGTCAAACTATGCTTATGGACAGCATAAGAAAGTTTATGCAATCAGACTATGTAAGAGATATTGATAGGGAAAAACGCAATGCCGACCATTTTTATTCAGCTGAAACATACAACTCTTACTTCGATCCGTTTATGAAGCAGTTGACGAATATTAAATAAACTGTTATAATGTGATAAATACATGTAACTTAACAGTGAGTTAATATGAAATTTATTGAAATATCAAAACCATTAGTCACATCTATTCTTAGCGAAAGCATATTGTTAGAAGGTAAGGATGGTAAGAATACCCATTTGGAACATTTAGAAGATAATATATTAATGAAAGGGTATCCAGGTGCCAAAGAAGCAGTAGATTACTTATACAGTTTACATTCTATGCTCGATGGTAACGCAAAATCACCGATATCAATGACTACTAAGTGGGATGGAGCACCTGCATTAATATGCGGAAAAGATCCTGCAACAGGCAAGTTTTTTGTAGGTACTAAAGGTGTGTTTGCAACACGCCAGCCTAAAATTAACTTTACTGACAAGGATATAGACGCTAATCACCCGGACACTGTTCAAAAAGGCGAACCTAAAAGTGCCGAAGGGTTGAGACGAAAGTTAAAACTGGCACTGAAGTATCTCGGTAGATTAAACTGGGACACTGTAGCACAAGGTGACATGTTGTTTGCTGGAAGTAAAGACATCAAAACAGTTACTCTTGATAACCAAGAGCATATAATTTTTAAACCTAATACAATAACTTATGCTGTTCCTAAGAACAGTGACATGGCAAAACAAATATTAAACTCAGAGTTTGGCATAGTATGGCACACAGAATATGTAGGCGGCCCTACACTAGCAGACACAAATGCAAGTTTTGGATTTGACAGCAGTGTGTTAGGACAAGCAAACGGTGTATGGCACAGAGATGCACTTATCAAAGACCTCAGCGGCACAGTTACAATGACTACTGAAGAAAGCGATGACATACTGAATGCTATAACTGTGGCAAATGACTATCTTAAGACTATTGATACAGAAACATTTAAATGGTTGCAACAAGGCACAGATTTAATAGGCGACAAAGTATTTTTACCTCAGCTCAAAGCACATGCTAATAATCAAGTTAGACAAGGTCATTTTGACGAACCTACAAAATTTGCACAAGACTTTGTTACAAAATATATTAACTACATGGAAAAAGAAATTGCTAAAGTCAGTACACAAAAAAGCATAGATGCTAAGACAGAGATGATGATACAAGGTGTTAAGTTTATCAAAGAACATGTTCCGAGTATTGTAGCAGTATATGACTTGTACTTAAAACTTATTGAAGCAAAACTTAAGATTGTTAAGAAACTAGAACAAATTAAACAAATCGGAACGTTTATACAAACAGATACAGGTTTCGACGTTACGGCAGAGGAAGGGTTTGTTGCTGTAGACAGGATAGGCAATGCTCTTAAACTAGTTGATAGGCTAGAGTTTAGTAGACTAAATTTTGGCTCAGGTAAGCCGGGCTCATAATATGGCACAATACGACTTCCAAATGATAAACCAGGATTTATCAGAGAGCAAATTATTAAGAACAACAAGTAACTTTGGTATGCTTAAAGGTAGGTCTATTGCAGACCTACTGTATTTGCAAACACTACAACTTATTATGTTTAACAGAGACTCTAAGCAACGAGATTACTCTGTTGGTTATGCAAGAAAGACAACACAGTTTGGTCCTTATGCACTTTTTAGAACAACATCAACTGATATATATGTATTGGCGTTTGCTTTAGATAATCCGGAGTATCAAAGTTTAAACATCTCTACTAGAGAACAAAAACTATTAAAATCTGTACAATTTCAAAACAGAAGACATTTTAATTTTATAAAAAGAATGGCTGTGCGTCCACCGAATAGAAGTGAGACAACAGCATTCCTTGTAAGATTGGAAACACAATTAAAAATAACAAACTCTTTGTTCAAACAGTTAAGGCGTTTAATTATAGATTGGGAAGATTTAAAATATGCCCAAAAACAGTTTGTGGTATCTAAGTTAATGCAACAACAAACAATGCTAAGAGGCAAAGCAAGTGACTCATACGAGCATTTACATGCTATGAAAAGAGAAAGAAAGTATACTGACACTAGTAAAAAGTCTGGTTATAAGGACAGTCCAGTAATACCAACACTTACTAAGACTAAAATACAAGGCACAACTGGTTCAGGTATAGGAAAGATTGCAGGCTACTGGGCCAGTGGACGAAAAAAGGTATAAATATAGATATGAAGATTTACGAAATTGTACAAAACTTAGAAGAAGAACAATCAACTGCTGAAATGATTGACAGTGAGATTGATGATGAGATAGGTCCTCCTGGAAACAGACGCCCCGGATACGAAGGAGTAGACAAGGCGGCTGTAAAGTCCGTAGCAATTGGCAAATTTACCACAGGTGGTCCTAGTATTACTCCAGGTATAGCAGTTAAAATGGCAATGATACAGGTACACCCTGACATCGAAGATAAGATAATGAGGCGTAATTCTTCTACATCAAAATCTAATAGCCCACAGCAAACGAAAAAGAAAGGACTAGACATTAGTCCTAGCAAAAGTGTAAACAAGGGTTGGGACGATATGACCCACGGACATTTAAGAAAAGGTAGAGAACTTAAGGCTCCAAAAGGCCCTTCATCCTTTGATGTTAAACAAACTGGGAAGGCAAACTTCGATGCTGGCAAGAATAGAGCATCTAAAAGGGCACAACAACTTAAGAATATTATCGGCACTACTCCTAAATAATACAATAATTAAAACTATTTTTAAGCCAATTGGCATAAATAAGTGTAACATATACATTTTAGGAGAATAAAAATGGCACAAACTCAAAACGCAGGGGCGGCAGTTGCCGCTGGTCACTACAGTGGTCTACCTTTAGCAGGTATCCAGATCGATTTCGGTGCAGACGTTTCAGCTAAATTGGCTGTAGGCGGATGTGTTGATTCAGTATTAAAAGCATTTGGTATTGAAGGTTTAACACCAGTAGCAGTTGGCACAGTCGACGCAACAGGTGGAGCTGGACAAGGACTTAGAATCCTTTTTGAAGGCGAACACGGTACTGACACTTATGATGGAACTAACTCAGAAACATTAGCGGCTCACTTAGAAGACGTTATTATTTCATTGGGCACAGTTGACGGTGTTAACTTAGCATTAGCAACAATTACTGCTTTCGATCTATAAGAAATTGTAATAAAAACAATGAAAAAGCACCATTTACTTGGTGCTTTTTTTTGACTGATTTAGATAAATAAAAGTAACAAGCGTATGCTGAAGAGCATACAACCAAGTTTAGGAGATTAACATGGCACAAACAAGAGTAAACGGTGCAGTAGCAGAAGGACAACTATTAGTAGGTTCTTTAAGCCACTTCATCATCGACGAAGTAGACGGAGTAGATGACATCAGTTCATTTGGTTTCACAGCAGGTGCGGCAAACAAAGGTGAAGCATTAGTTTCAGCTTTAGCAACAATCTGTACACCAGTAATTATTACTTCTGTTTCAGCAACAGTAATGCATGTAGCAGTAGAAGGTCAACCTTCAGCGGCATCAGTATTAGCGGCAATCCAACCAGCATTAACTGGTAACGGTGCAAACGCAACTGCAACAGCAGGTGAATATAGAGTAGCGTAAGTTTAACTACTTTACAACTTTTAAAAAAGCACACTACGGTGTGCTTTTTTTTGGCTTTCGTTCCGGAGCCATATTTTTGTGTATAATGATAAATACTACAAATAACACGGAGACACACATGAGTATGACAAGAACAGGAGCAATGGGATCAGTTGAAGTACTAACTGGTAACATAGAATTTTTTACACTGTTTACATCTTTAGATATATCCGTAACTGGTGATTTTGCAGATGCTACACAGAAAGATTTTGAGAGCGTTGTTCAGGTAATTGGTTTGAGAGCTATGCCAACAGTGATGAATAATCCTGTATTTTTAAATGGTATAGGGCAGAACTTACTAGAGAATTACGGAGCACCAAGTTTAACAGGTGCAGGTTATATCTTTAAGTTCGCAACAGAACAGCCCGGAGCACATACGGTACAGACATTGATAGACGAGTTAGACCTTGTCGTTTTAAACGACGGGACAATTAATACTAAAACAAGTATTAATATGGAATTTACTAAACAGGATTTATTGTAAAATGGAAGAACGTAATCAACCAAAACCAGTTGAACAAGAAGTGTATGCAGAAAAGGGCAACTTAGAAGCACACATTATTGCAGACATGCTGAGAATAGAAAGTATCACTACTGAACTAAGAGAATTCAAAGACGATACAAAACAAAGACTTAATAAATTAGAGAACTGGTTGGTAGCAATAGTTGGTACTAGTTTTACAACACTTATTGCTGTAGTAATCGGTTTGATGGTTAATGTATTTGGAAAATAATGAGACTAGAAGATATAACAGAAGATACAATTACTGAAGCCAGAATGGTTTGGCGTAGAAGCGGTAAGAAGATCAAACGTGCTGTTAGATGTACTAGCGGAAGGCGTAAAGGTAGAGTAGTTAGTAGCCCAGCACAATGTTCTGCTCCTATCAATATGAAAAAACGTATGACGTTGAAAAAAACAAAAGCAAGAATGGGCAAAAGACTTTCTAGAAAGTCGCAAAGAACAAAAAGACTTAATCCTGCAAGTAGAAGATTAAGAACATTAAACAGGCGATAATACATGAAATTTACGGATGTGAGAACTTTAGAAAGTGTACTAGCAGAATATGGTATGAGTTCTGGAGCAAGTACACCCACTAGTCAACAAAAGACTGGGGCAACAGCAAAAGCAAATGCTAAACCTACAACTCCTACAACTACTAAAGTAGATAAAGGTAGTCCAACAGTGACACCTGGGTTAGATGTTAAAGATGCAGAGCCTGAGAAAGTAGAACCAACTTACACGAAGTCTAAAGCAAAGGATATAGAAGTTGATGCAGAATACCACAACGATAAAGGCGAAGTAGCAGGAAAAGTAGTTAGTAAAGTTGGAAACAATCCAAATCCAGACAAAGTTGTAATACAAGATCCTAAAGGTGAGTACCAATTAGTCGACCCAGATGAAGAAGTACAAGTACTTAATGCTAGTAAACTTTCCAAGTTGAGTAAGTCTAATTCATCAAATCTTAAACTAAACAAAATAAAAACAGGCATGAAAAAACTTGTGCGTAAATTTAAATTGCGTGAACAAGGACCTGAACAAATATTTGAAATAAACTTTAATAGAAAAAATATTGCACAGCAGGCACTTAACAGTCCTATTAAATGTGGATTCGAAGCAGAAACAGTATTCCAGGATGTTATGGACAGAGGAAGTGATGACGACGACTGGTTGTACGAATACAATTGGTACGACATTGAAGAATTTATTAGAGACCAAGAAGGCAGTGGCAGTGTTGACACAATCAATGAAGCATACAGAGAATGGATTTATGAAAAGGCATATGATTTAGAAGGCGACATAATGCAAGACTTAGTCGCAGATAGAAAAGAAGATGAAGATGAGTTAAATGATTTTGTTGAATCAATGCTAGACGAAGATGATATAGAAGCGTACAAAGAAGAAGAATTAGAAGGTATGGACGATGAGCAAAAAGAAGAGTTTGAAGATTGGGACTTTATTGCATGGGGCAGACAGTATACCGAAGAACAACGAGAAGATGAATACATTGAGTGGCTCGAAGAGAAAATCAGAGACAATGGCGAAGCATTAGAAACAGCAGTTGAGACAGCTGAATCTGAATATGATCACGATGACTGGGCTAATAGAGAATACGGTAGTTGGAGTAGTTGTTTAGGTGAACACGGTATTTACTTGTATAACGAAAACGGCTCAGGCGAAGGTGTAGGTGAAGTAGCAGACATGTTAAGAAATTGGGCCACCGATAACAGTAAAGTTAGTGATGATGTGGAACATGGTGAATATCACTCGAGTTATGGTACTAACAATGACTTTTGGCGTGTAGAGACTGACACCAGTATTGATGCAGATGAAGGCACAGGCGCAGAAGTCATTTCTCCTGTTTACGATACACCTAAGCAAATGCTGGAAGAAATGAAAAGCCTGTTCGATTGGTTCCAAAAGGAAAATGTAGAAACGAACAGTAGTTGTGGATTACACATTACAATGAGTTTAGACAGCGAAGAAAAGGAAGAAGTAAATCCAGTTAAACTTGCTGTACTGTTAGGCGACAAATACTTGTTGAGTACATTTGGTAGATCAAACAACAGTTATGCAAAGTCACAGATTGAAAGTTTAAAGAAAGCCGCACAAGACTTAAAATCGAGTCCAGAAAACACCAAGACTATAAAAAACATAGAAAATATTCTTAAAAAAGGTATTAATCCAGGCAAGTTTAGTTCTATAAACTTTAAAGACCAAACTGATAGTCAGACAGGTAATCAACTTATCGAATTTAGAATTGGTGGCGGCAATGACTATCATTTAAACTTTGATACAGCCGCAAAAGCAGTTATACGTTATGCTGAAACATTAAGTGCGGCATACAGTGATAAAATGTATAATGCAGACTATGTAAAAGCATTATTCAAACTAATAAACAGTTTAGATGAAATTGATGCAAAAGATATAGAACGTGTTAAAGGTAGATTCGATGTAGAACTACCTATTGTAGATGTTATTAAAGACTACTTTGATAAAGCCATTTACATTGATTCAATGGATTCGGTTGCTGTAGCAGTAAACAGTCTAATTAGATATAGAGAATTCTCTCAGCCAAATGCAGATGAGCAGTGGAAACAAGCACTTGCAGATTATGAAGAGAGAACAGGCAAGAAGGTGGAAGTAGAAGAAGTAGAAGAAATGGAGCCTTTACAGGCACAGGAACCTATTACAAGGCCTTACAAACAAGCACCAAGTAAACAAGCACCATTGTATTTGAAAAAAGCACAGGAAAACTTTGCACTGGCAATTGGACAGGCAGGATTTGACCTTAGTTCAAACAAAAGTAGAGCAAAACCTAATGCGAAATCCATTGGTGAATTTAGAAAATCTCTAGCAGACTTTGAACTTACATATGATAAGTTGGCTAAATTAATACTACAACAAGAAGATAGAGTACAAGTTCCTAATCAGGCACAATCAACACCACAAAAGAAGTTAACCACAATACAAAACGGTGTTGACAAATTATTTAAGAAAAGTATTATTACACTTCCTGCTTTTTTAAGTGGACCAGAAAGTGACAAAATTGTTAAGGGAATGTGGTCGGCATCACAAAGTGGTGCATTACAAGATGGCGAACAAAATAAAAAATTCTTTAATGCTTTAGCAAGTGCTACTAATGTAAATGCAGAAACAGTAGCCGCGGCATGGGATAGTGTTAACAAGAATGAATTTAAAAAATTCAATCAAGATATGACAAGAGGTTCTTATAACAGTACCGGCATTAATAGTGACAACAGTTGGTTTCCAGTAGGCTCTCCAGTTAATAAAGCAGGACTAAAGAAATTACTCACTCACTTAGCAGATTATGAAGAGTGGAACCACCCAGTTAAGAAAGGTCATAACCCACAAGTAAGCGGAGATGATTCTTATACAGATAATGCACTTAGTAAAATGCAAATTAACTTAAGAAAGAGATTTGAAGAAATACAACGTATGAAAGATGTGCAACCAGCACAACACTACGATATGCTAAAGGTTGTAAGTAAATCTTTAACAGAATTATTATCAGCGGTACAAGCCACAGATAAAATGATGCCAGAAATGGACCCTTCATTAAAAGGTGATGAGGCTCACGGTATGTCACAAGATGGTCTAGATTACTTTGGTATGAGATCGTCACAAGCAGAAACATTGACAACAATTGCTAGACAGTTGGCAAACCCAGCTGGAGCAGATCCTTTTTCTGAAACTCCTTTAATTCAAGTACAGCAACAACTACAAACATATTTAAATGATGTATTCGAAAGAAATCATCTTGCTAAAGCAAAGTATGGTGCTGACGTATTTACTAGAGGCAAACTGCCTGAACTAATTAAGACTAGAACTGATGCTATATCTAAGTTTATAAACACAGTAGACAAGCTCGGCAAAGAGTTAGGCTTTGATAGTACTGGTATTGATGTTGACAAGAAAAAACAACTTCCTAAAAAACAAAAACAGTTTATGAAGAAACATGGCGATCCATCAATTGCTAAGATAAAAGCATTTAGTTTTGGTGGTGACGTAATGGTCAAAAAAGAATTTGCTAAAGAGCTTAGTACACTAGGCGAAAGAGAATTAACTTCCAGACTTCAACAGCCTGGTTCAATTCATGCAACTCAATACAAGGATATACTAATTATGCCCTGGGCACACAGCAGTGCAATTAGAGATGCTATTGAAATATTAAATAATCCAGAAAAATATAAAGATAACTGGAGATGGCCAGTTGCTGAGGAAATGAAAACTAGATTTATAAACAAATACGGCTACGATTACGAAAGTGTATTTGACCATTTTGTATCTTATAACGAATCTAACATTAAGCAAATACTACAAAAAAGAGGAGTAGAGTTCACTGATGAATTGGGCGACGGTAGAGAACCTAACTTTGCTCCATTAGTTACACCAGATGTAGCAAAGGGCCCAGATGGTGAACCTTTTAGTCCAACATCAGCAACGGTATGGAAAATGAATAAAGAAAATGCATTCGATGAATTCGACGGTTTGCCATTAGAAGAGCAAATTAATATTATTAATAAAGTTAGCAAAGACAAAATTGATAAACTTTACGAAAACAAAGATGATTTACCTAGTGGATACCATAAATGGAAAGTATCATACAAAGATGGTAGAACTGAAGAAGTGATAGCACAGAGTACATATGGTGTCAGAAGGAAATTAGGCAACGGAAAAGATGTCAGCAAAAAAGAGTTAGGGATTAAAAGTATAAAGAAAATTCCTCAGATTGGCAGAAAGCCTAAAGGTTCGTTTGGATTTAACAATAAAGGTTTTACTAAAGATCAAAGGGATCTTAAAAAAATTAAAGATAAAGAATTTGAAAAAGACCCTGGTTCATATGTACATGATCGAAATATGAGCCATGCTAATATCGAAGAAAGTGTACCAGACTTTAAACAAGTAGATACTATTAACAGATTAATGTCAGATCATTTTCCAGTAGGAGATCTTAAAAAACAGATGTTAGCCTACCAGGCGATTCCTGTACCTGCAATGTTAGATCATTTTAGACAACTAAGAGCTGAAGCAGGCGATGATGCATGTGCTAGAAACATATTGCAAATGTTTGTAGGTGTTTTACCCGACGAAACAAAAGCAAAAATTAGAATGACTGAATGGAGCAAACAGCACGTTACTAAACTAATTAACGAGTATACTGACTTAGGTGTTGAAAAAGATACTATTATTAAAACTATTAGCGGACTAGATGCCAGCAATGAGCAACATGCTAATATACTAGATAGAATTTACAAATTACTTAACAGTGACCATATTGGTAAAACCTTAGACAAAGCATTTAGTTTTCCATTAATGGACGAGCCACTATCAGATAAGCAAAAATCAAAAGTTATACAAGATGTAACAAGGATAATCGGCGGACTAGACAGCGACTACGGCACAATGAGCGGCTTCATAGCACGTTTAGAGAAACAAGGCACTGTAGTAAACATTAAAGAGTTAGACAAACCTATTAACAGTTTCCAAGCAGTGTTCGGAGATGATATATCTATATCAGCCTTTAGGGCATTAACATCATATGGTGTTGGTGTTAACCAAAAAGGTCCAGGTGAATATGGCTTGGCATGTTTAAGTAATCAGATTAGCCTTGCAGAAGGTGAAGGTGACTTGGAGATCAAGGGCATAGGCAAAGTAGAACTTAAAGCGGCTACTAGTAGCACAGGCGGAAGAATTGGTTACGGCGGCGGAAGTCAAAAGGCTAAGAGAGCAGTTATCGACAAGTACGCAGAATACATTCCAACTGTTATGTCATCCATTGGCGGACAAGGTGGAAGTTTAGGTTGGACTAAATTTATAAACGGTTTGAACGTAGACTTACCAGCAACTGATGTAAATAATCAGAAAGTAAGAAAAGCAATAGCACAGGAACTATTCACAATGGATATGGAAGGCTATGCTGGCCCATTATGTGATGCTATAGCAACGCAGACGGATATAACCCAACTTGAAAATGTTTACTTAACACAAAACTTCTTATGGTATAAGGACAGAGATGATTTTGACGGGCTATTGCTAATAAGTATACCTAATATGAAAACTGCAATGATTAAGAATGAAAAAGATTTGATTGCATTTAGACGTAGCGGACATTCAATGTCAACGTCAATTAGTGTTATACCAACACAAGCAGGCGCTGGTAGAGAGCAATGGGCTCAGTTAAGTCTTAACAAAGGTGTACTATAGTGAGAACGACAAACTTTACAAGTTGTCCACGAACAAAAGCAAAGACTTGCGAGTGCAGTAGTTTAAGTGCTATACAAGAAGCACAGGAAGTAGTTAAAGCAGTTGTACAACTAGAACACACTGAAGGCGATATCAGTGGTGCTATAGTTATGAAACAAGACCCCGGCAAGCCTACTATTATACGAGGTATAATAAAAGGACTTACATCAGGCAAGCACGGATTCCATGTACATGAATTTGGGGACCTTAGTAAAGGTTGTGAAAGTGCTGGTGGGCATTACAATCCAGAAGGTGTTGACCATGGCGGCTTATCAGACGGGCATATAGGTGATTTAGGAAACATAGTTGCCAATGACGATGGTATAGCAAGATTTAAAATTGTTGCAAGGCGTATTGACCTAAGCGGCGACAGAAGTATTGTTGGTAGAGCAATAGTTATACATGCTGATGAAGATGACTTAGGCACAGGCGGAGATGAAGAAAGTCTTAAAACAGGTAACGCAGGTGATAGGTTAGCATGTGGAGTTGTACGTTTAAGAAAGAGCGTAGAAGAAAGTTATACTAGACCAGTATATGAGAAAACATTTGATAGAAATCAATTACCACAAATTAAAAGAAAACATTTAGTAGGCTCAGAGTTCAAGTACAAAGAAGGAACAATGAGCATAGACAAAATTAAGCCTGTACAGACTCAGCGTGTAGACGGATTAGCAAAGAAGTCTCAGGATGTATTTTTAAACAACGAAGACAAGCCGTTTATAGTAGATAAGAAAGGATACCTTATTAATGGCCATCATAGATTTGATGCCGCCAATGTATTAGGTATTAAGAAAGTAAAAACTATAATGATAGATGCAGACATTGAAGACGTAATGAAAGCATTTGACCACACCACAAGTGACAGAGCAGTAATGGCAGAAAATTACTTTAAGAATCTGTTGGAAACAAAAATGAATAAGCCACAGTTTGATGTGGAATGGGATGAAGCACAACGTTATCCAGAGTTTAAAAAATTAGGCAAAGACGGTTGGGTCGAACTTGCTAGTAAAGGAAAAGCAACAACTATTGTGAGCGCCAAAGATATCAACAACACAGATGCGGCAGATGTTGACAGTTTTAAAACATTGGATCCACAAAAACAAAAACGTGCAACAGCACAATTAAAAAGTGGTAAAGTAGAAATGCCTATTGTGGCTGTTTACAGTGATGGGCACAAGGAATTGATAGGCGGTAACACTAGGCTTACAGCAATGATGCATGATAAAGGTCAAGCAACTGTATGGCAATTTGAAGTACCGGATGAAATTTTAGACGAAAACTTTGCTGACGGCAAAGTGAAAGGCAAAAGTCGTCCAGGCAGAGTAAAGAAGTCTGGCGCTAGTTGTGATGGTTCAGTTACAAGTCTACGCAAAAAAGCAAAAGACAGCAGTGGAGAGAAGTCAAAAATGTACCACTGGTGTGCCAACATGAAGTCCGGTAAGAAAAAGAAATAGTTAAATACTGCTATGCTTATAGCGGACATCCATAATCCATTTAAACAATTTATGCAAGACTGTGGCCTTGATGTGTCTCATGTACCAGCAACTTCACGTGAATCTATATTTGCAATGAACGAATGTTTTAATTGGACACACCCTAATCATAAAGATCAACCTGTTTACTTAATGGAACCTGTATTGTATGTGATTAGTCTAGACGGATTCGATTCCAGTGTAATTTTTAACACATGGCAACAGTACAACACTGAACATTTACTAATACCTAAGTTTATAACAAACAACCCACATGCAATAGTTCTGTTTGAGAATGGGGCAGAAGGGCATTGCGATAAGGACATATTCGAGTTTATTCACCAAGTTACACAGTCATACAAGCTCACTACAGTGTTTTACGGTAATAGTTGCGTCAATATAGCAGATATATTTAAAACGTTTAACTACGACACTTTTGATGTGCTATACACTAGGAATTATAAAGAAGACACAATGCTTGAGTTAGAAATTAACGATGAATTTGATTTTAGCACACCTAAAACACATTTATTTAATTGCTTAAACAATGCACCCAAGCCACACAGAGCATTATTATTAGGAGCATTTATAAAGCACAGGCTACAAGATAATATACTAAGCAGTCCAGATGTGCCTTTTGAAAAAATTACAGCAAACACAATGGAATACTTTAGTAAAAATCTTACAAGTATTGCAGACATACAAAAAGGTGTTAATTATTTAGAAGCATTGTCGCAAAATTACCCTATAAAGTTTGATGACAGAGATGACGATATTGTCCATATGAGAACTATGAGTAATAGTAGTACGTTTTATGCTAACATGTTTGACTGCGACATACAATTAATAACAGAATCCACCGTAGGCAATTGTTTATACTTTACTGAAAAAGTTTTTAAGCCTATCATACAAAAGCAACCGTTTATATTGCTTGGCCCAAACCGTATAAATCAACATTTACAACAAATGGGATATAAAACATACGACCATTTGTTTGACAATATGCAATTATATGATACTGAAACAAACATTATACACAAAATTGATATGTTGGTGGATAATTTAGAAATATTACAAATGAAAAAGGACAATCCTGCTATGTGGCAAGACGTAGTTGAGCAAAGTATTGAATGTGCTGAACATAATTATAACATATTTCAAGACAATTGTACATTCATTTTAGAAAATATTAGAAAAGATACAAGCGACTGGCTAAAAGTGTATACAGATTTTACTAAAATCTTTTAAAGAAAGATAAATAACAGTATGAAGATTTCAGATATTATAATAAACGAAACAGCATCAGTTGGAGGCATGAGCGCCGGCGCAGTTGCAACAGTAATAAAGCCAATTGCCAATGACGCACAGCGTATAGCCCAACGTCCAAAGAAGCCCAAGAAAACTAAGTGGGCTCATAAGAAGCCAGGCCCTAAGACTAAAAAAGAATCTACACTAATTAAGAGGTAGCATGAGAATTTTAGCATCTAAGAATGGACCCACCGTAGTAAGTTCGAAAGAATTTCACTTCTTTGACAAATTATCACATGAAAAAGGTATATACGAGTATGAGCTTAATGAAAATGAGTTATATACAGCCCAACAATTAAGACAACGTGGATTAGTATTAAGAGTAAATGATAATGGCAAAGCAAAGTACAAAGCAGTCGCACAAAAAAACGACTAACCTAGACAAAAAACAAGTTGCTAAGAAGTTGGAAACAGCAACTAAAAATGTCTTGGCTAAAGGTTTATACTTCTCTGTGAAAACAAAAGAAGGGTTGTTTGATATTATTAATGCTACTAACAAAAAAATAGTATGTAAAGATGTTTATTTGCCGGAAACAGCAAGAACAATAGTAACAACACTAAAGTCTACTCCCACAAAAAAACTTAATCCCACAATACATTTAATTAACTCTGCTATTTTCAAGTATCAAGATGAGGTAGCAAAGCATTACAACGATTTAGTGTTTTATAGACACACTATGCGTACTACTAAAGATAGCGAAAAATTCTATGTTGTAGAGAGTAGAGCAGACATGTCAATGATGCATTTACGTCATTGTAAAGACCATTTACATTCCCACATACATAGTTCTTACTAACGGCTTATTTTTTTATACTGTTTTTATAAGTTTTTGATAAATACAAATAACAATTTAACTTTTATCGGGAAAGAACATGAAAATAACAAATTTTAACCAAACGCCTCAGAAAAGGATTAAAGAAATTAATTCATATCTGAAAGAGGCTCACGGTGTGCAAGTAAAAGGTTTGCACAGTAAAGGCAAACTTGAAAGCATTAAAGAAAAAGCAGAGCAAACGCTCGTTAGATTACGAAACACAAATCGTAAGTTTAACTTAGATCCAGAATACGCAAAGTTTTTAGGCGTTAGAGATATTATTGACGTGATGATTAACGAAGGCGTATACGCTGAAAGTCCTGCAATGCAAGAAATGAAAGCAGGTATTACTACTGAAGTTAAAGACTTAATGGACGGCGGTTACACAATGGACGAAGCAAGTAAAGAATGTATGAACAAATTCCGTAAAGATTCCCGATATGCACATGACGATGAATTTGTTTTACCGATCGTACTTAAAGCGGCTAAAGATTACATGGAAGCATGTAGCTCAATGAGCGAAGAAGTTGCTGAAGCATTTCCTGAGACAGATATCAATGAATACTTGTTCCAAGAAATGGCGAAAGAAGTTGGAATGGAAATAGACAATGTTGAAGCATTAAAGGCAATTGAAGAAAAATTAAATATGTTTGCAGAAGTAAGTGGCAAGAGCAGAGACTCAGTTGTTGGCTTCCTAAACGGTTTAGAAGAAGATGCAGTTGCAAACGGTATTCAAATGTTTGGTAAAAAAGTTGCAGAACAAAATAAATTTACAGGTGCTAGAAAAGACGCTATTGCACAAGGTAAAGATTCTTTTGAAGTAGACGGCGAAGAATTCACAGTAACTGGCGACACAAAAGACGAAAAGAAACAAGACGCTAAAGAAAGCATGTTTGACGATATCATTGATGAAATGATTAATGAAGAAGTAGAAGTAGAACAAGCAGAAGTTGTTATGGCACTTAGAGCCTTAGCAGACGATGTACAAGACCACGTTGAAAGAGTTGGCAGAATGATTAATGAAGATCTTCCTGCTATATTAGATCAAATGAAATCAGAGTTTGGTGCAGAACAGGCTGTTCAAATGAAGCAGACAATGGAACAAACTTTAACAGCAGTACTAGACAGTAACAAAGCAGGTAAAGATGGACTTGACGGAGTTATTGCTGGATTAACTGGTACAGGTGATGGAAGCATGTTAGGTGCTGAACCTGGAATGGAGCCTGGATTAGGCGGTGAAGAAGAACCTGCATTAGGCGGTGAAGAACCTGCATTGGATAATGTACCTGCCGCGGCTGGCCCAGAAGATGAGCCACTAGGTAGAGCACCAGTAGAGCTTTAAATGAAAATTAACGAAGTATTACTCTTCGAACTATACTTCGATGACTTACAACTTGCTATAAGTGATAGAATAGCACAGCAAGTTGGGTCCGACGTTAGTGAGATACCAACGGAAGAGTTCCGTAAGAGCCTCGCAGACGATGGATTTTTGATGAGCACGGATGAACTTGTCAAAGCACTTAACGACATGGATGTCGTTAGTAGTGCAGATGAAAACAGTATTGTTCCCAAAGGCAAAATACCAAACGACACAGTTGACCCAGACGCAGAGCAAGACGATGCGGTTGACGTAGGTGCTATGGCAAACGACCAAGCACTCGGTGACGTAAAAACTGACCTCCCACAATAAACAATAACTAAATACTTGCATGGAAATCCAGAACTTAATGGAAGGCATTGTGAGTCGTGCTACAGTCTATGAAAGGTATGTAGTACATAAAGAGTTTTTCACAGATATATCAAATACAATAGAATATACACTTAACAGTCTCTGGCATAGAGAACAAGAATTAAGTGAGTTTTCTGATGGGTTTAATTTAGCAGTTGGCTGTAGCCATACTTTTGGAATAGGTGTTAACAAGCCTTGGCCCTCATATTTTGAAAATACATATAATGCAGGAGTACCTGGAGCAACTATTCACGATATGATAGATATTGCATTTGCAATATATAAAGAAAAACAATACAGTAAGTTAATGTTGTTTGCACCACATGGAGAAAGGCTTATAGTTTTTAAAGACGGTAAACAAGAAGCACTTATGCCTTACAGTAAAAGTTTTGAAGATTTTAAAAACATTGACATAGATACAAAAATGTACTATAATAGTAGGTCAGTTAGTCATTTATTAACATTTTGCGAGATCAACAATATTGAATTGCAACTTATTAATTATAACAGTATAAGGTTTTTAAAAGAACATAAGGATTTAATAGTAGACAAAGCCGCTGATGATGTACATTACGGCGAACAAACACACAACAATTTTGCAGGATTATTTGATGTTAATAGATAAGATACAATATAAAAAATTAGAAAGAGTTACCACTGCCGAAGGCAGGAAATATGTCGGTGATGATAATGTACCAGTACCAAGTGTAACTACAGTATTAGATAAGACTTCAGACAAAACAGCCTTGATAGCCTGGCGCAAACGTGTAGGCGATGCTGAAGCAAATCGTGTCAGTAAAGAAAGTGCTGGTTTAGGTACGAAGGTACATAATGCATTAGAAAAATATATCCTCAGTGAAGATTACGAAATCAAAGGGAATAACTTTGTAAGTATACTTGCAAGGGATATGACTAATCTAATGATTAATGAGGGCTTCGGCAATGTCGATGAAGTATGGGGCACTGAAGTTGGCTTAATTGCACCTGGTCTTTATGCTGGAACAACTGATTGTGTAGGAATACATGATGGCGAAGAAGCAATTATTGACTTCAAGACTAGCAAGAAAATTAAAAAAGAAGAATGGATCCAGGACTACTACTTACAGTGTTGTGCTTATGCGTTAGCACACAATGAGATGTACGGCACTAATATTAGAAAATGTGTTATACTTATGGTTAGTAGAGATGTTGCTTTCAAGCAATATGTAATACAAGGTGACCAGTTTGACGAGTATTGCGACAAGTGGGCCGAACGACTGTCGGAATACTATGCATCACTATGAAGCAAGTAGTCTTAGTACAACATGCAGTAGGTGAAATTAGTGTAGACAACTTTGCTGTTGTCGACATGGAACTTCCAGAATTACAAGACGGTGAATACTTAGTAAAGAATATTTACTGTGGTACAGATCCCTACATGCGTATTTCGATGAATCCAGGAGAAGTGTTTCCTAACTATCCAATGGTAACATTGAATGAAGGCATACCAGGTGAGTCTGTAGGCGAAGTTATTGAAAGTAAAAATGTAGACTTTCCAGTCGGCACTCACATGTGGCACAAAAAGGGTTGGCGCACACATGCAATAGGCAATAGCGATACAGAGCATTTTGTTATACCCGCCAATATTGATCTAAAAAAATATTTAACATTTTATAGTTTAGTGGGAAGGACAGCATACTATTCCTTAACTAAAGTTCTAAATGTAAGCAAAGGCCAAATACTAGGTGTTAGCGGTGCAACCGGCGGCGTCGGTAACATGGTTGTACAGTTTGCAAACCTTATGGGAGTTAAAGCATACGGCTTAACAAGTACACAGGAAAAAGCAGACCTAATAACCCAATTGGGAGGTACTGGTGTTGTTGTGCCTCGTAAAACTTCCGTACTAAAAATAAAAAAAATTATACAAGAACAATGTGAACCCTTTGATGCTTACCATGAGAATGTCGGCAACAACTATTTCTTTGGTGCATTACAAAATATGTCCTACAGTGGTATAATGTCTTATTGTGGGGTTATGTCTTTGTATCAAGATTTAGCACCAGGCGGCGGCCCTAACTTATTTGCTTTAACAGTAAAAGACGTAACCATTAGAGGTTGCAATATGACAAAGGATCTAGTTTATGGATCCGAAGAATGGAAAGAACAATTTAGTTGGACTGATGAATTCCATAAGTTTATAAACCATAATATCGATGAATTACAGTGCATTAATTCAATATATGACGGCATTGAATCTATGCCACAGCAGTTCGTAGATCATTTTACACCAAAAACTCCATGTTCGGGTAAATCTTTGTGCAGGATCTGAAACTAGATTAGCTCAAAGTGATAAATACATTTATAAGAACATATTGGAGTTTACATAGTGTCACATCAAGACAATGCAAATTTAAAAATTATTATCAGCAGAATTCAGCAAAGGCGTGGATTAAAGCAGGATCTACCGCATCCACTTAGACCTGGAGAGATTGGTTTTGCTACTGACAGTAAGCAAGTTTATATCGGCGCTGACACTGACGATGCCATTAGTGCAACGTATAATAAGACTGTAACATTAGAAGGCACATTGGGTGCTTCTGCTAGAACATTAAGTTTAGCAAATAGTCAAATTATCAAGTTCACAGTTCCACATATTAGATACCCAAAAGGCTCGAGCCTGCAGGGCTTCGATGGTGTGAGTAAATCTAAGTCTTGGAAAGCAAACACCACACTGATTAGTAGTACAAATTTAACAGATGCAGATGGTAATGCTGTGGTAAGAACAGTGTTCGATAGCACAGTTAGTGGTGCAAACTTTATTAATCAAAACCAAACAAGCAGATCCTTTACAGCAGATGATATCACAGTTTTACTTAATGGTGTAAAACAAGATGGTGATAGCAGTGGTACAGGTGCTATAGTAAACACAGCATACGATTATAACTTTATAAGTGCTAATACTTCTACAGCAGACCACTCGTTGTATTTAGGCTTTGCCCCACAAAATTCAGATGATGTTGCAATTACATATTATGGCAACACGCACGTTAATCATATTATTTCAAATACTGTTATTGCAAGTGGAGCCACTACAACTGGTTTCTATGCAGATCAAAGTATTCCTAGTTATAGACAGATTGACCCAGACTTAGTTTTAGTTAATCCACAAGTAGGCACAGGCTTCATTGGGTTAGAAAAGAAACATATTGACGTAGTTACAGAAGGACTTGGTATTGCTAACACTAGCAGTATTGCAAGTGCTAATGTTGTTTTTGTTAAAGACCCTGCAGATCCAAGTTTAAGTGTTGGTGCAGGAACTTCAGATGTAACTTATAGTGGAATAGGCAGAGTTACATCAACAGTAGATGTTGCTAATTCAACAATTACATTTGATACAGGACAAGAGAACATTATATTTACAGAACTTGCAAATGCTTCTTCAGGCAGTTTCGGTTATGTATGGACAGAAGGTGCAACACATACTGCTGGCAATCCTCCTTCAACAGTGAGTTCATGGTATCATAAAAAACTGCTACCAATTTCAGCAAACAGTGTTGCTAATACGTTTAGTGTGACATTACCATCCAATGCATGGTCAACAGGTAGAAGTGTAACAGCGGCAGTTGATTCAAGTAACACAGTTACACTTACCACTCCTGATGTTACAGGTGTTCTTGTTGGAGATAAGGTAGAGTTTTATGGTAATGCACAGTTAAGTGGTGAGTATCCAGTAGTAACAGTATCACCGGGACTAAACAAGTTTACTATTACAGAAGCAAATGTAACAGGCGGTATTACTAGCGGACTTGATTTCATTAACAGAGGTCAAACGACAGGTTCAGACACTATTCAAATTTACAGTGAAGATCATGGATTTGATATAGCAAACATATCAACTGGTATTATTACGACCAGCAGTTCAGATACGGCTAAAATTAACAATGCAAACTTTACTTTATCAGGTAGTATTATAACAAGTAATACATTTTATATAGATGCAAATGCAGAAGTAGATTCCAATGTTACAGGTAACTTTAATCCAAACTTACCAGACTTGATAGCAGATGACGAATTAACTATTAAGCCGGCATACTTACTAGATGTTTCTAGTGAAACAACAGTTAACGGCATTATATCTTTAATTAACGGCAAGAACCAATGGTTTAACCTTAGTTTAAAACCCGGCACAACTGATGAGATTTATATCACCAGTGATGACCAAACTCAGTATAGAATTATTAATGATCCACAGGATACTGTAGACTCATTTGGTGCTTTAGGATTTACAACAGGCACACATGCAACAAGATCAGGTAATACAATTAAAGCAAAATTAGAAGTTTGGCTGGACAAAGTATTAAATGACGAAAAAGTAAACATAGTGAATGATGTGTTTATCAACAACAAGTATAGTAATAGTGCAAATGTTCAAGCATTAGGCACATGGCAAATTGATGTTGATACAACTAATGGCGAGATTAACTTTGACAGTAGTGATGAAGCTGGCAGTTTTGCAGAGCTAGTTAATAGATTATACTTTAAAACTAACGATCCCGATAAAAGAGGATTAGTAACAATTAAAACTAATATTGAGATGCTTACAACTCAATCATTAGAATTAGGGCAATCAGAAACATTTTATTCACAGCCACAGCAATTAACAATTGGTGCTGGTACAGGTATTGCTCTTACAGACTTAGGTACTGATGCAACTGCTATTGACACATTGTTTATTGACTATTCAATAGTTGGTCAAGCATTAGACAGTTCTAACAGTGCTGTAACAAGATACTACAACCAAACTGGTACATTATTTTACAATGCTAACCCACTTGCAGGCACAGATGCCGCCGGCAATATTTCTGGATCGGTCTTATTACAAGATGTATCAAGTTCAGCACACGACACAAACTTAGCCACTGGTAACGCATATTACTCGGGGTCCATTGAATTTAGCGGTGCAATTGCAAACGGTACTGTTTCTATTTCCGCTGACAACAATGTTACACCTCCTACTAGTAACGCAGTAATGAAATATGTTGTTCGTAAGTGGAAGTCTCAATAAGAACCGGATATGTTCGATAAAACCACCGATGTTGAAAAACGTCTGAAAGAGTTTAGAACGATCAGACGTGAATCTAAAACAGAAGCAGATGTATTAGAATACTTTGCTGAAATTAAAATCCACAACAGATACTTAGACTACTGGACTCCTAAAGACTGGATGGCTCCTTTTGATATTATTGAAAACGGTTATTTCTGTACCACAGGAGTTTCTATACTGCTATACAATGTTTTGTCGAATTTAAAGTTCATAGATCCGAGCAAAACAGAGTGGAAAGTGATAAGTAATCATGTTACAGGAAAAGATGGAGCAATCTTTATATCCGATGGATATGCTTATAATCTGAGCCCTGGACATAAGATATTATTTGCTGATAATGAAGACAAGTATATCGTATTACAGGACTTAAAAAACATAGAAGTTCCTATTATTTAATCTTGACATTGATTCAAAATGTGCTATAATAGGAAAACTAAGATACAGAACATTTTACAGGATAAACAATGCAGGTACAGAAAAGAGACGGACAACTAGAAGACTTAAATATTGATAAGTTACACAAAGTTGTTATGTATGCCGTCGAAGGCATAACAGGAGTTAGTGCGTCAGAAGTAGAAATTAACTCACACATCCAATTTTTCGATAAAATTACATCAACAGATATTCAAGAGACCCTTATTAAAAGTGCGGCAGACCTCATCAGTGAAGAGTCACCGAACTACCAATATGTGGGTGGAAGACTCATCAACTATCATTTAAGAAAAAAAGTTTATGGTACGTTTACTCCTCCTTGCTTATGTGACATTATCGATAAGAATATTGATATTGGATTTTACGACAAAGAGTTTACAGAACTATACACTAAGGATGAAATAAATCAATTACAAGAATACATTGACCATAGTAGAGACGAGTATTTAACTTATGCGGCTATGGAACAATTCCGTGGTAAGTACCTTGTACAGAACAGAGCAACAGGTGAACTATTTGAAACACCACAAGTAGCATATATAATGATAGCGGCTACATTGTTTAGTAAGTATCCAGCAGACACTAGGATGAAGTATGTGAAAGCATATTATGATGCTATTAGTACTTTTAAAATATCTTTACCTACGCCAGTTATGGCAGGTGTGCGTACACCACAACGACAGTTTAGTAGTTGTGTGCTTATTGAAACTGATGATAGTTTAGATAGCATTAACGCAACAAGTAGTGCCGTAGTTAAGTATGTAAGTCAAAAGGCTGGTATTGGTATTGGTGCAGGAAGTATTAGAGCAATCGGCTCTAAGATTAGGAGTGGAGACGCAACTCACACAGGAGTTATCCCCTTCTATAAACTATTCCAATCAGCAGTTAAGTCATGCTCACAAGGTGGAGTAAGAGGCGGAGCGGCTACATTATACTATCCTATTTGGCATTTAGAAATTGAAGACATGCTTGTACTAAAGAACAACAAAGGTACAGAGGATAACAGAGTACGTCATATGGACTATGGTGTACAGTTTAACAAGTTGATGTACGAAAGATTATTAAGTGGTGGAGACATTACGTTATTCTCACCAAGTGATGTTCCAGGATTGTATGATGCATTCTTTAATGACCAAGAAGAATTTACAAGATTGTATGAACAAGCAGAAGAACGCACAGACATTAGATACAAAAGTATTCCTGCTGTAGAGTTGTTCAGCAACTTTGTACAAGAAAGAAAAGACACAGGTAGAATATACTTAATGAATGTTGACCATGCAAATACACATGGTGCATTTATAGAATCAGAAGCACCAATTAAACAAAGTAATCTTTGTTGTGAAATTAACTTACCTACTAAACCATTATCACATATCAATGACGAAGAAGGTGAGATTAGTTTGTGTACGTTAAGTGCAATCAATTGGGGAGCAATTAAAAAGCCTGAAGACTTTGAAAAAGTATGCGACTTAGCAGTTAGAGGTTTAGACGAATTGCTAGACTATCAGGAGTATCCTGTAATTGCCGCAGAACTTAGTACCATGAACAGACGCCCACTAGGTGTTGGTATTATTAACTTTGCATATTGGTTAGCAAAGAATGACACAACATATCAAGATCCTAACTTAGAGTTAGTAGACGAATGGGCTGAAGCATGGAGTTACTTCTTAATCAAAGCAAGTGCAAACTTAGCCATTGAGAAAGGCGCAATTGCTAAAAATATGGAAACAAAATACGGACACGGTATTACACCTAACCAAACATACAAATCAGATGTTGACGAGTTAGTAAAGCATAAAGAAAGACAGGATTGGAAAGGATTGCGTAAGCAACTCAAAGAAACAGGTATCCGTAATTCAACACTAATGGCACTTATGCCAGCAGAAACATCAGCACAGATTAGTAACAGCACAAACGGTATTGAACCACCACGCAGTTACATCAGTGTTAAACAAAGTAAGCATGGTGTGTTGAAACAAGTAGTACCAGGTTATCCTAGACTGAAAAACAAGTATGATTTACTGTGGGATCAAAAGAGCCCAGAGGGTTATATTAAGATTATGGCTGTTCTTCAAAAGTACATAGATCAAGGTATTTCGGTAAATACATCTTACAATCCAGAACACTTTGAAGATGAAAAGGTTCCGATGTCTGTTTTGCTACAACATCTTATAATGTTTTATAAATATGGTGGCAAGCAGTTATACTACAACAACACATACGATGGACAAGGCGAGATAGATATCAATAAAGATGATGCACAACAATCGTTACCCACCACTACATTTGTAGATGATGAGGATTGTGAGAGTTGTAAAATATAACAAAAGGAAATTAAGATTTGCAAAAGCAAAAGAAAAAGAAAAAGATGAGCGTACTAGATTTAACAAACAAAACAGACCACACTAAAGCAAAAATGTTCCTAGATGCGAATGGAACACCTGGCGTACAACGTTTTGATGTTGTTAAATATAGACAGTTTGAAAAGTTTACAGAGAAGCAATTAGGTTTCTTTTGGAGACCTGAAGAAGTTGACATTGTAAAAGATGCCAAAGACTTCAAAGATCTAACGGATTTTGAGAAGCATATCTTTACCAGTAACTTAAAGCGACAAATACTACTTGATAGTGTACAAGGTCGTTCACCTAATCTTGCTTTCTTGCCTATAGTAGGAATACCTGAGTTAGAGACTTGGATTGAAACTTGGGCATTCAGTGAAACAATTCACAGTAGAAGTTACACACATATTATCAGAAACGTATATCCTGACCCGAGCAAAGTTTTTGATGAAATGACAAAGATGAAACAAATTACCGATTGTGCTGATAGTATTACATCAACATATGATGCACTCATACAACACAATTTATTAAGAGAACGTGGACTAACAAGTTACAATGAATACGAGCATAAGAAAGCATTATGGTTATGTATCATGAGTGTAAACATACTTGAAGGTGTACGCTTTTATGTATCATTTGCATGTAGTTGGGCATTTGCAGAACTTAAAAAGATGGAAGGTAATGCTAAAATTATTAAGTTTATTGCTAGAGATGAAAATGTGCATTTGGCTAGTACACAAACAATGTTAAAATTATTACCTGCAGACGATAAAGACTTTGCAAAGATCAAAGAAGAAACAAAAGAAGAATGTAAAGCAATGTTCTTAGATGCAGTAGAGCAGGAAAAAGCATGGGCAGACTACTTGTTCAAAGACGGTAGTATAATTGGTCTTAATGCAGAACTACTAAAGCAATACATTGAGTTTATTGCAGGCAAACGTATGAGAGCGGCACAAATTGAAACAGATTTCAACACTGGCACAAATCCTTTACCTTGGACACAGAAATGGATCAGTGGCGGAGAAGTACAAGTAGCACCACAAGAAACTGAAATCAGTAGTTATGTTATTGGCGGCACAAAGCAAGACGTAGACAAAGATTCATTTAAAGGATTTAGTTTATAATGCCCGGTGTAACCAGAGTATTACAAGATGCCGCCGGCGGAACTAATATGGGACCAGGGGCACCTACTGTAAAAACAGAAGGCAAAACTACATCAGTTATCAACGATAACCAAGCACCACACGGAGAAGCACCTCACGTTTCTGCTAAATTAGTGTCGTCAAGTAGTACTGTGTATGCTGAAGGCAAGTTAGTTACTAGAGATGGTGATAGTGCTTCGTGTGGTCATACAACAAATGGTTCGGGTACCGTATTTGCAGGTTAACCACTGTTACTTATAGATAAGTAACTGTATGGTCTTATTTCAATTCGAACAATCAATAATAACTGATAATTTACCTGTGGATGTAATCAAAGTATTACATCATAATACATATCTTCTAGATGTACAACTCAACGAATACGATTTAATTAATCAAATCACTAGCAATTTCAATGTTGTAAGTATGCAAAGCAACAACGATTGTGCTTATATCGACGTCTACGAACGTCTTACAGCGTCTTACACGGTACTTCAAGCCGAGGATAAACTAGTACACCTAATAGAAAAATTAGACTTATTAGCATTTACTGAACCACAGATTATATGCATTAGTTGGCAAATGGATAGGAATTATATAGTTGATTATAGGATTAATAGGCTACTAGAGGCAGGACATAAGGTTGTATGTGCAGGAGGAAATCAAGACTTACCTGTATTGGATATTAGTCCTGTTGCAGTTGACGGAGTTATTAGAGTAGGCGGCAACAAGCATAACGGCAAATATCAGAACTGGATAGACTTATACGACATAACGGTTCCAGGCATAAACTGCTCAAATGAAGCGGCACATAGAGTCTGTGAAATATTGACAAACAAAGAACTTGAAATAGAGTACAAGTTAGACTTTTACAGTGAAAGTCATATTCGTAGTGCGCCATGGCCTCTTAGACTCGCACAGACGCCGTCTAGTAACCACAAACTATATGAGTTTAATCCTGTATCCAACTTAAGATATATTGCAGGAGAACACTTACTTCCTAGTAGACCAGGTGACGTCACAAGTGTACTAAGCGGTTCTGCACCACTACAAGATTTTGTTGGTGTTGATAATATAGAATTAGATTCTAATATGCCAAGGGGCATAACATTCGATCCTAACGTAGGATGGTTATATGGCACATTCAAATACAAAGAAGCAATGTTTCATAAAATACTTGCAGATATAAACGGGCAACTGTTCGAGTACCATATTATAAGTTGCGATGCTGATTCTAAGCCTAGTTACGAAGAAGTAAAACAAAAATATTTTAATCGACCATATGACGCACCTCCCTTTACGTTAAGAGAATATTGGGTGCCTATGGCAAGACCAGTTAAACTATTAGAGCCAGGAGATCCTTTTATTAGAACTTATAACTTAAATGATTTACATTTGTACAGGAGTTACGAATGAGAGGAATAACATTTAGTGAGTTCAGTGGTGGGCAAAATGTTGACATGTTTTTACATGCTCCGGAAACTATGCCCGGCACACCTATGCAAGAAGCAATTAATACAGCAATAAAAATTAGAGAAAAATATACAAAAGACATTTATGTGTGGTGTGATTACAGTGTACAGCACATGTATTCACAACTTGCCATGCAGGCATTCAAGATGGCAGGCATCGATTTCAAAGCCGCTATTCCAATTTTAAGTAATAATTTAAGCAAACGTGAGAACGAATGCACTATTGCATATTGTGAAAGTAGAAATATACCATACGAATTATTTTACATAGATGTACCTGCATTATTCGACGGACCAGACTTTTTATATTGGGGAGAGCATTTCCCTACCACGCAACCTCAAATGACAATAGTGGGACAGTTTTTTGACCTACTACCAGATTGCTGTTTAGTATATCCTGGATTTATGATGCATGTTAGTAATAGCGAATGGACTAGAAGTAAAAACAATGGCTTCATGCCTTTTGTACCACATGCAACACAGGAACATGCCGCGGCCCATGCCGGACTAGAGTACACTAACTTCCAAGAACATTATGTAAACATGTACAGTAGTTGGTTCTTCACGCAAAGTTACAGTGAGGTGTTCAAAATGGCTACACAAGAATTTGTAGATAATGCCCCACATAGGTATTATCAGTATGAAATGCGTACAATAAAACAAGCAGGTTTTGATATAAAACCTACAACGCAGAAGTTAATTGGCATTGAATTACTCAAAAGTTTCTTCGGTCATGATAAATACGATAAAGAGCTTCGACAAAAACTAATGCCTTATGGTCCACTGACTATGAAGTATGCTAGTTTACAGTACACCGTTAAAGTCGACACAAAACTTAAAGACATGTTAGAAACTTATTATGAAACGAATTTTGAATTCCTTAACAAACTTTTTTAAAGATAAAGCAAAAGCAAATTTCTGGTTATATACTTTACCTGTGCAATTAGTAGGTTGGTGTATTATTCCTATTATGGCATACAATGGTGACTGGAACTACTTATGGCTAGGCTTACTTACATACTTCCTATTTGGTTGTGTGGGCATGGCTATCGGATTACATAGATACTGGGGCCACGCCGCATTTGAAATGCCTAAATGGAAAGAACGCATTATGACAACTTGCAGTATATTTAATGGCTATGGTGCAATTTTTCCTTGGGTTATGATACACACAGCGGGGCATCACAAGAACAGCGACAGAGAAGGCGACCCACATAGTCCTACACAAGGATTTTGGCATGCCTTTTTAACATGGCACAGAGAACAAAAATACTTTGACCAACACATTGATAGACGTGTTTTGGTTGGGTATATTAGACGTGGTTTTGTCAACGACAAATATTATCAGTTTTTAAACGACTATCATTTAGCAATCAACTATGGCACAGTTTTATTAGCATGGGCATTGTTTGGTTGGGAAGTTGCACTATACGGCATAGTGTTTGGTGTATGGGCAACATTAATGAATACAAGTACTGTAACGGCACTTAGCCACTACAAGTGGTTTGGTTACAGAAATTTTGAAACAAAGGATAACAGTGTAAACAATAGAGTGGGTGCAATACTCACATGGGGTGAAATGTTACATAACAATCATCACAGATATTGGAATGCACAAAGCAACAGTCACCATTGGAGCGAAATAGATATGAGTGGCTGGGTAATAAAAGGACTTAAAAAGTAATGCTATTCTATCTAATATTTTTACCACTAGCCGCACTAAGTTTAGGCTATTCCTTATTTTACGGTACAACACATTTATGGACTGCAACAGCATTCTTTACTTTGTTATATAGCGGATATGGTGTCAGTGTTGGATATCACAGATTACACAGTCATAGAAGTTTTAAAACTTGGGAGCCTATAAGAAAACTATTATTGTATTTCGGCTGTCAAGGAGCACAAGGTTCTCCAGTAACATGGAGCCTTATTCACAACAGAAGTCATCATGCACACACAGACAGAGAAGGAGATGTGCATACACCTACGAAAGGATTATTTTATGCTTTCTTTGGATGGATATTTGATAAAAGTAATCATCAATTTGCACAAACAGAACTATTTAAAATGAGAAAAAATTTAGACCCATATGCATTATGGTGCCACAAGAATTATACTTTGTTAATTGTTTTAAATTTAGTCTTAATTGCTTTGATTACAGGTTGGTGGTTTGACGGTAGATATGTACTTGCAAGTTTGAATGCAAGTTTTCTTGCTGTAATAATAAGCGGTATTGTTAACGTGTTTGGACACTTACCTATAAAAGGTTTAACATACGAAACAGATAAGACTAAAAACAACAGTACAAATAATCCCTGGTTAGTGTTTGTTAGTTGGGGCGAAAGCCTACACAACAACCACCACTATAGACCAGCAAGATTAAATTTTAATACTAAATGGTACGAATTGGATGTGGGAAGATGGCTAATAGCAACGATCAAAAAATCTTAAGAACTTTCTTTGACGGCAAAATAGGTTGCGTAGAACTCAACGACTATTGGATGCCAAAGCTAGAAAAATTCTGCAAGATAGCAGGAGACTTAGGATTCACACAAAATGCTTCTCCCCAAGCAATGAAAGTAGACCAAATCAAATATCATTGCATGGTAC
>Ga0206131_10000357_pt1 | contig 65744 bp, 47 predicted proteins | sample Helgoland_Spring_FD_148636 | JGI IMG/M metagenome (GOLD analysis project Ga0206131, IMG submission 148636) | Pelagic subsurface seawater microbial communities from Kabeltonne, Helgoland, North Sea - Helgoland_Spring_Bloom_20160517_1 | ecosystem: Environmental > Aquatic > Marine > Epipelagic ... | reverse complement strand
GATGCGGCCCCTGTGCCCCCTGTGGCATCATCCCCATCCCCTGTGGCATCATCACCATCCCCTGTGGCATCATCACCATCCCCTGTGCCCCCTGTGCCCCCGGATGCGACCCATGTGGCACCTGTGACATCATCCCCATCCCCTGTGGCATCATCACCATTTTATTAGTGTGAGTGGCAGGCGGCGCGTAATGCACTGGAGACGCATGTGGGGTATTCGTGATATATTGCCCATGCACAGTTTGCGGGTACAACGTCGCACTCCCCATCGACGCGTGATTTGAATTTAGAGGTGGTGCAGATGCTGTCCGTGCGAGTGAAGATTTTTTGTTTTCATCACCTTGAGAGGATGTTCTTGCAATACCTGGTATAAATCTTTTTACACTACTTGCTAATTTACCTAATACGCCGGAATCTGAATTAGTATTTTCGGGTTTATTTGTTGGTCTCTGTTGGGGCACAGCAGTAGAACTTATTGCTTCAACACCTGTGGGTTGCAATGAAATATAGTCGCGAGCATCGGTTGATGCAACTTTCGCATCATCGCTGTCAGGGTTTATATCAAACATTGGCCCTCCTCGATGATCTTTAGGAAAGTCCGTACTTACTATTTGTTTTTGAATATTTTGGTGTTGAGCTTTATTACGATCACTCATATACCCTAATAATTTAATATTTTTAAAGCCACGTGGAGGAGAATCAGAATTCAATTTGTGCATGTGAATCAGCTTTTGGCCACCTTTAACGTTATCAGAAGTATTATGCGTTGTCACTAAATGTTTCAACAGGGCATGTTCCTTATAGAGAAAGGGCGGGTATTGTATAAAGTGATAATCCATGCAAGCTATAGGAGTAGAGAAAGTATTATTTTCCTTTTTGGCAATTTCAGGTTTTAATGATGTATTCTTTTTATAGTATTCTTTATTTCCGCTATATTCAAATAGATTTTTACAACTATCACCAATTTGAAATTTTTCCTCAGGTATTGTATGAAGACCTCCTAAAATAAATCCACTCGGCAAATGTATTGTCATACATCCTTCAAAAGTTCTGAAGAAGGAGCTAGGATGAATATTTGACACCTTAAATTCTGTATATATATGTTTATTCTGTAGGTGTTGATTAGTGGTCACGTACGTGTCATATGCTTTCGGATTAATGCCGAAAGCACTTTCATACTTATACACGTGATCTTCTAATTTACAATTTATATTAGAACGCGTTTTAGTATAATTATGTGACACTGGTACTAATCCTCCTACTATTTTTCTGTTTTTCTTAGTCACCTTTTTAACATTTTTCTTAGTTTCCTTTTTAACTTTTTTCTTAGTTTCCTTTTTAATATTTTTCTTAGAAGTCTTTATATTTGACTTTGATTCATTTTTCATTATTTTACTCTATTCTAATATATTAAGCGAAAAAACTAAATTAGTTCAATATCATTATTAATTGCAAGAGGTTTATAATATTTAGTTCCAGATAATATATAATTATCATCACGTAAATAACGAATATTAAATTGTATCCATTCATCTTCAGTAAATTCCTGCTTTTCTTGTAAGGCAAGTGATAAATCATCGTTTTTAAATGGGACACCGCGTTCTGGAACTTCATCACCAATGTATTCCCAAAATAATCCCGTTATTGTATTGTTTTTAACATGAACAGTTGTTCCTATCATCCCAGTTTTACTATTATTTATATTTTGCTCACATATTAAATTACCCTTGCTATTAGTTAGCGACGATTTAAGGATCGCATCATCCTTTCTTTCTGCCACAACAAGCCAATCAACCTCAATTTCATCAATATTATTTTCACATGTAATAGTTATTATTCCATCTTCAATAGTACCCTTGATAGCATCGTAAGTATGATTATTTTGCAAAAATAGTTGTGAATTCCCATTCAATTTAGCAAATGTTCCACGTTTCATACCACCAATATCATTACAATCTTCATCTATTCTTAGACGTACCATTCCATTTTTAATAATTTTTTTACCACGATAAATATTATCATATCTGGGTCCTTCAACGCTCGCGTGATATAACCATTTTTTCTTACCCATCGGATGTTCTATCTTGAAATTTTTAGAAACTGCAGACATTGTCCCATAAATATCAAGACTATATTGTGGTGCCGCATTACCTATTCCAACATTTCCCTTATGATATACCATTGGTGCTGAATTACTATAAGTCCATTCCTTAATTACATAACTTGGATCTTCGAGTGTAGCTTTATAACGAATAATAACAATACCAGATCCACCCGCACCACCACCGTTGTCAGAACCACCGCCACCACCACCGCCAGTATTAGCTAAACCGAAATTTTTATATTGTGTTTCATTACCATCGCCACCACCTCCTCTACCCCCTAAACCATCTGCTACTATATTTCTTACTATACTATCTAATGTTCCCCCCCCGCCCTTACCGCCTCCACCTCCTCCTCCACCATAATAAACAGATACGCCTGTTATTGCCGATGTTGTACCATCACCACCATTACCCGATTTAGAGTCCACATTAGATGTACCATCCATATATGCATTTTTACCATTAGCTCCATTTGGACCACCTCCACCTCCTCCACCAGATGCAACACATCGATCACCTGTACCTATATTATCACCGAGGTCACCACCAGCACCACCATCTCCAGAATAAGTAGATACAATACCATTACCTCCCTGTGAATAAACATGTGTAGTTGAACCGCCGCCACCGCCGCCACTTGAATTATTATTAACAGCCGAATAATCAGATATTGGATCGATGCCACCAGTATCTCCACCATCCCAAGAAGTTCCACCTCCTCCACCAGCAGCAATATATAGCGCCGTAGAATTACTATCTATAAATAATTCAGTATTAATACCATTTGTAACATTTTGATTTAAACCTCCATAAGTAGTACTGCCTTTGCCACCATTACCAACGCGAATAGTGTAATCGCTTGCTTCAAGTGTTACATCTGAGAAATATTGAACATCACCTCCACCTCCTCCGGCCCCCCATTTTCCTCCACCACCACCTCCGCCAACAAGTAAAATATCACAAACAGTCGCTTTAGGAACTTTTAACGCATATTCAGTATAATCTGGAGTATTTGACGCAATATCAGTCGACCTTCTAACAAATACATAATATTTGTATTGCTCTGGTGCGTATTTTAAATAATCACCTGTACTATCCCAAGTTACACCCGGAATTGCACCGTAACCATAATCAGAGAATTCCTGATAAACCAAATCTACATAAGCATTTGTATAATCTACATCATGATCAAAAATATATGGTGAAGTAGCCCATGTTGATGTGTCTGAATTACTTGCATCGCGATAAAATCTAAAATTGCCATTTGTTAATTTATTTCCACCTAATGCAGCTGGAGATTGCCAACCAGTTAAATCTAAACTTGATGCGTTTACATGTAACCAAGATACAAAATTGCCCTTAACAAATAAAATCTGATTATAATGATTATCATCCCATGCAATCGACCACTCTTCATCCTCTAAACGAGATGCACCATTCATAACAAAATTGCCTTGCAAATTATCATTACCTTTATACCAATAGCTCGAAACTGGTTTATATTTAACCATAACCCATCCATTAACACCAGTAACTCTCTCAGCTCGCGATTGCATATCATTTATATAGTTATATTTGAATGTAATAGTTTTGTAATAATTTGCATTTTTAACCTTACCATTATATATTGTTGATATTTCATCTCTTGTTAAAACTTTATTATATATACGTACGTCAGCTATATTACCACGATAACCACGGCCATTATCACCACTATTAGCGATTGTTAAATTAGTACTTGTCAATAATGTAGCATTGTTATTACCATAACGTTCAATGCTAAATTCTCCATTAATATAAAGTGAAGCCAATACAGGATTGCTGTCACTTAAAGTATAAGTTACATGATACCATTCGCCCTCAAGTATCGGACTATGTGTAGGACTTGTAGTCCATTGATTATTTAATGCAGTATAAACTATAAGACTGTTACCTGAACAATCAAATTGTATAGATGGATTAGAATAATTTCCATAACCCATGATAGTATAATATGCAGATCCAAGAGCTCTAAACCAAAAACTAATAGTAAGTGGAACATTTTGATTAATATTAGGAGTTAACGCCCAATGTTTGCTTGTATCAGATGTCGATAATAATACAGTTTTATATAATGGATGATGTGTATTTTGATCATATAATAAACCAGCTTCTTTGTTAATTAAATGCAAGCCATTTTCAGAAGAATCCTTATTATTCCCATTTAATTTATACCATGCAAGCAAATTATATTTATCACATTCTAAAACGGGATACGTGGAATCGACGGAAACATATTGTTTTTTATAAACAGTTAAAGGAAATATTGGAGATCCGGGTGGTGCAGAAGCAAGTACTTTTACCTTATTATTTGCCAATGCATCAATTTCCGTAACAGAAAGTTCTTTATTATATATGCGAAAATCATCAATATTTCCAGTCAACATATTATTAGATGTGTACATTGATTTACCAAAATAATTTTTATTAAAAACAACATTTGGTATACCATTTGTTCTTGTAAAATTTTGCCTTACATTATCTATATAAACATTCCATTCGCCCGCTGCAGATATACTCCATGCTATATGATGCCATTTATCAAATGTATAAACATTATTATTTGATATACTTGTATATTCTGTTCCATTATGAAACATAAAAAAGTATAATGACCCGTTAGAATGTGTATCATTTTTAGATATTCCGAATTGATTTGATGGACTATCATTTACACTAAAATTAAATATTCTACTAAATTGTGCAGTTCCAGTTTTATATTTAAACCAAACCGATAAAGTAATACCATTTCCATTCCAAGTATTATATAGGTTAAATGACGAATCTATTTGCAAATAACCATTTCCAGTTTGTGCACCTCCATTGAAAATTGCCGATTTTCCAATATAACCATCATATCCAAAAGTTATATCACCACCATTTATTAAATTATATTTAGTTGCGGTTGGATTGCTATCATGTAAATTATCATTGCCATCAAATTTATACCATAATACCAAATTGGTAGCGTCGGAATCTAAAACAGTATATTCACGTGATAATTGTGCATCATATATATAGTTATTTTCAGATTGATTATTTGTATAATCTATTTCACGACCAAAAATATACCATTCGTCAAAATTAAGTGGTACTGTACCGCCTCCGTATACTTTATTAACAACTAATGCAAAATATTTATATGTATTTGTAGTTGTTATATTTTCTTCAAAATAATCATTTGATTCCGTTATGGCTTGTGAATATGTAATATCAATATAAGATCTTTCGACTAATTCATACCAATTAGTATCATCATTACTTCCATATATTTTATAAGATCCAGGTGCTCTTGCTTCATAACTCCCACCGCGTTGTTTAAATCCATATTTTGTTAAATTTATATCAACAGGTAATTTAATTTTAATCCAATCACCAAGATATCCGGATACAATATATTCTGAACCCGTATATGTTCTTCCTGAATAATTAGAATTAGTATTATGATAGCCAACGCCACCAGAACCATTAAATGCAGCATATGCTGGATAAGTGTATGAATTTGAACTATCAGTTGTTTCATAAACACCATTACCATAGCTTTCACCAGTTACTAAATGATTAGCACTTGCTAAATTGCGCGTAGGCGGGTACATTCTTTCAGGCGTATATTTAAAATAAGCATTTGGTTTGCTAATTTCAATATCTGATTTTATTTTATATTTTTTACCTTGGCTAAGTAGCATATTATTTTTATATAAGTTGCCATCATAATTAAAGTCACCCTTGACATTTAAAGCATAATTGTCATGTGCTTCTGTACCAATACCCACATTTCCAATATTAAATACGTTACCACTATTCTCATATGTCCATTGAGCGCCCATTGTTTCTGTGTTTTTAATTGTCTTATATCTAATTATAACTACACCCGATCCTCCATTTTTTGGATAGGCTTTTGCAGCTATATCATTTCCACCTGGACCTCCTTGCCCAATATCAGGTGGTGGAATAACAGTATAAGGTGTTTCATAACCAGCACCCGCTCCACCTTTTCCGTATTCAATATTTGCACCTGTTATATTAACATATATCCCCGCACCACCGGCTCCTCCAGTTTCACCAACTGGCAATCCACCATGTCCACTTGGACTTGCGCCACCACCACCACCACCAGAACCATCGTCTGGTGATGTACTATTATTCCATCCATCATTATCTCCTTGGGCACCGTTACCAGATACACTATTGCCGCTTGCAGGAGATTGACCACTTTTTGCAGATCCAGCTCCTCCTCCACTTGATGTTTCTGTAATACCAGTTATAGGATCAACATAGTTAACTTGAGTTCCAGATAATGGAGCAGTATTCCATCCTGCACCTCCGCCACCTCCACCAGCTGTAATATCTATTGCCACCCCTTGTATACTACTATTTTCTCCAGAATATCCAGCAATATAAGCAACATTTGTATCTGATCTTCCAATAACACCTCCTTTACCAACTTTAATTACATATGTTCCCAAACTCATTGATACATTTGTAAAATATAGAACATCACCAGCTCCAGCACCTGAACCAAAATTACCACCAGCCCCACCACCACCTACAACAAGTAAATCACAAGTTGTATTTTCAGGAAATGTTATATTATATACAGTTTGATCATTACCACGATTACGAAATACAATATATTTATAATCACTGTCGCTTGGATCTACTTTAATTATAGGTGGTTCAATATATTCGTAGCCATATAATTTAAATGTACTAATTGCAAACCACGTATCAGTGTTCAATTTTCTTACAATCCATCTAAAATATTTATAAGGCGCAGGTTCATCAAACATTGTGAAATATATATCAGTTTGATCATTCGGTGTCGAACTTACTGTATCGGGAACTACTATTTGATCAGGAACATTATGTATTGGTGTCCAAACTTTTCTGTCATTACTACCGCACACTAGCCAAATAACGGGTCTGCGCTGACTACGATTAGTGCTACTATCAGCCATACTCAAAGAATATTTCTTTAAAACCATATTTTCTCTTCCGCCAATTTCTAACCAAATACCTCGATATGATGTACCATCAGATAAATATGTTACGTCATGATTATTGTATCCATATTGATTATAAATAGTTCCTGACATATATTCATAAAATGTTATATACCAATTATTACCCTTGTTATTATCAAACACTTCATAAAATTTGCCATTTGTGGCTCCTGAATTATTAGTACGAAATTCATACATATACCCATCTATACTCTGTGAGAAACCTACGGTTGTATCTTTAGTTTGATAAGTAGCAACAGGTGGGTAATTCATATATGTTGAATATCCATTACTATCAATAACCGCGCTTAAATCGAAGTCGAAATTTTGTGATCCATCTACTGAAGATGACGGTAACCCAGAAGGTGCATTACGTGGAAACTGTTCTTCTCCATTGAGAACATCTATGCCTTCAAACTGTTTAATAATAGGATCTGCAACATATTCTATTAATGTTGTATTAGATTTTATAGTATCATGTGTGATATCTTCTGTGCCATATGTAACAATAATGTTACTACTTGATAATGTTAATGGCATAATATTCTCTATATAAATTATTATATATATTTATATTACATTTTAGAACATCTATTAAAACTTAATAGATTGAAAAAAATAAACAATATTAATAGATCAATATATATGATATATATGGTAAATGAAAACATAATAATATTATTAGCAATTATAATTATAATAATTGCCATATATTATATCATAATAACATATACTAAACATAAAAGTATTATTGAGAAATTTAGTGAATCCAAACCTTTACATGGAAATGTTAAATTTCGCAATTGTCAAATATATTTTACTAAAGACAATGAAAAATGCGATACAAATTATGAACAAGATGATAGCGATACATGTAAATATAGATTCGAAGGATGGAAGGAAATTGATACAGTTACAGACAAAAATAATGGAGATATTCGAGTTCAATATGCCCAGAAAATATATGTAGATGGTAAATTGAATTCCCAAGATTTCACAAATATCAAAGAAGAAACTCGATGTTTTACACCATTGAGAAAGGGCGATGATATGAATATTGATAATAAAATGACTATTGATGGAACATTATATCAGTATAGAGATTTCAATTTTGATTCTTTTAATGGTATAACAGAGAATATTTGTAATGTTGAGTATGCTCTTAAAGAGGAATTAAAACTACCTAACCAATTTTATAAATTTGTACTTGATATAAATAATAATATACAAGATGTCAAAAAGGGTTATTTTAATGACAAGCAAACTATTTTTATCAATGACGATAAATTTACAATAAATGATTTTGTAAAAGAATATGGAAATGGCGTTGAATATATAGGCAAAAACAAGTTTAACATATTTAAAGTATCTAAATTTCCAAATATTGATGTTAAAATATGCAAACTCATATATAATTATTTATGTTACCAAAGTCAAGTTATGAACTTTTCTATTGTAGAAACTAAAATAAATTTAGGCAAATTTATAAATGTATCAGAAGCTTCTAAAATAGTTACCAGTAAAGATATTAATACAGATATCAAAGATTTTGATTGGTCGCGATTTAAAAATACAAATAGCAAGAGTAAGGAAAACAAATTAGATGATATTATTGAAGCACTAAAAAATAAGGAAAATGAATTAATTAGCATAGATGACGAAAGAACAAAGAAATTAAATGGCGAACTTGCAACTATTGCAAAAAATATAAATGACGAAGCAATTAAAACTGAATTTAAAATAATGAATTTTTATAATAAATATAATTCAGAAAATCACAAATTATGGAACAAAGAGGAATTCTTAAAGCAGTTTAAAGTATATAATTATAAAAAACATTATTTAACAGCAAAAGAAACTATATCAAAACCGAATCCGAATAATGCTAATAATATTAAAACATATATTAAAAACAATTTTAAAAAAGGTTTTAAATATTTTAAAGTAGACGGATATTTTGGTTTAATACACTCATGGGGTGAAGCACCATATGCTGGATCAAATGAGCATAATTTACTTGCAAGAATTGATCACATTAGAAATAAAGAAGACATCAAAGAATTACATCAAGATAGTTTAAGCGAAGGTATAACAGATTTTAGGAATATTAGTACATTAACTAAATGTAGACAAATAATTAATGATGATGTAAGATATACAATGTGGTTTCAAGGATATTTTTATGCGCATGAAGACGGCAATTATCGATTTGGTGCAATTTCTGATGATGCATCTTATATTTTCATTAACGATGAATTAGTAGTTTCTAATGGCCCAAGACATGGAATGAAAGATAGAAATGGTACTAAAGAATTTAAAAAAGGAGACTTATGTAAAATAGATATATATTTTGGTGAATATTATGGTGATGATAATTTAGTGATATACTGGGAATTACTAAACAGAAATAGTAATCGTATATATGGTGCTATGTGGGATAATAAAACGTGGATATTTCATAATAAGCCAGAATATAAAACAAATAGTGAAAATGGTTTGCCATATATTGAATTAAATGGTGAAAAATACATTGAATGTAATGAATTAGGCTTTGGCTCCCAAAAAGTAAAAGATAGTTCTGGTAATTCTGGCGATTTATATTACGAATTTAAAAAGACTAACTTAATGTATGATGTTGTTGTACAAAATGATATGGAAATAAGATTATTGGTTATTGGCGGTGGAGGTGGTGGTGGAATGGATATGGGTGGTGGTGGCGGAGCAGGTGGATTTATAGATGAAAGTAATATAAGTGTAAGTAAAGGTGATATAATAAGTATAAGTGTCGGAAAAGGTGGTAATGGTGCACCAGAAGGAGAAACAAATCAACAAGGAAAAAAGCATAATTTTAAAATAGGAGCTAATAATGGTAAAAATACTATGGTAAAAATTATGGATAAATATAAAAAAGTTAAAAACGATTTCATTGCTTATGGTGGTGGTTATGGTGGTAGTTCACATCAAGAAAATATAGGAGACTCGTCAATGGGTATAAATGGTGGAGATGGAGGATCAGGTGGTGGTAGCGGAGGTTATAATCACATAGCCAATGGTAGGGGAAAGGCTGGTAAAGCAATATATGGTAATATGAAAAATAGTGGTAATGATGGTAAAAATCGCGTTGCAACGTATTCTGCAGGCGGTGGAGGTGGAGCAGGATATAAGTCTAATAATGAAAATGGAGGAGACGGAAAAACAAGTGATATAACAGGTGAATCAATATATTTTGCAGGTGGAGGTGGTGGTGCTGGTTATAATAGTACAGGTGGTAATGGTGGGAGAGGAGGAGGTGGTGGAGGAGCAGTTGGTAGTACTAAGGGTGGTATTGGTTATAATAATGGTAATCCGGGTGGTGGTGGAGTACCTAAAGCACATAGCAACACACCTGGTGGTCGTGCTGGTGATAATACAGGTGGAGGAGGAGGCGGTGGATCTCATTATAATTTACATAATAGTGGTGGATCAGGCGGTTCTGGTATTGTTATAATGAGAATTGTAAATAGTCCAAGAAATATATTAATGAAATATAATTATTATTCAGAGCAAAATATAGATTATACTAAGCCTAATGCACTTAGCAAAGTTGACGTAGAGGGTTCTAAAATGAATGTGGTTGATACTAAAATAAATCCTAAATCGCGTTTTTATACATCATATGTATATTTAAAAAAGGGTTACTATTATTTTAATTTAAATGTTAATTCAGATAGCTCTAAAAGTACTAATGGTTGCCAATTGTATACTAATAGCAAAATAACCTTGTATAAATCTGATAGCGATCATATAGCAAAATATCCAAATAATCGCGAGTATATAACTGTTTATAAAGATAATATGAGAACTAATAAATGGATATATATTGATACTACAAATTACTATATCATTAATATATACATAAATTACTTGAGCAATAAAATATGCGATATACCTTTTAATGTAAGCTGTGTTTATAGAATGTCAAATCCCACAAATGGCAATAATGTTTTTACTTTTAGTAAAAATGAATTACATGATAATAATTATATCAAAATTCCAGATAGTGAACTGAAATACTATATAGATGTTAGCAATTATATATTTATGCATAACGATTATGTTTCAGAATTAATTAATGCAGGCGCGGAATATAATATATTATTTAATAAGTTTCTTGAATATTATTTTACATTACCGAATTCATTTGCAAATGTTATAACATTCTTTAAAACCGTAGGTGAAAGCAATAATGATTTACATAATAGTATTGAAATTAGAAAAATTAATAAATTATTAGAATATCTAATGAAATTAAAATCAGATTTAAGCAGTTATTTAAATGACAAAGTAACAAATAATAAAAAACCAATTAATAATGTACAAGTAGAAAAAATATTTTCCGAATCAAGTGTTAGCAGTCAAAATTTGTATGATATAGTTACATATGAACAATATAACGAAGAACTCAAAGAAAAATTAAAAGGTTCTGAATCAAGATTTATAAGAAATAAACATGCTGATAGATCAGTATACGTCAAAGTATTTTAAGATTAAGGTATAAGGTATTTAAAGGTATTCTAATTTTATTTTTTTGTTGCTTTAGATGAAGTAGAACGAGGTGATGCTGTAGCTTTTTTAGTTGCCGGAGCAGATTTGGGTTTTGTTACTGGAGCAGATTTGGGTTTTGGAGCAGATTTGGGTTTAGGATCTGGTTTAGTTTTTGTTGCTGGAGCAGATTTGGGTTTTGGAGCAGATTTGGGTTTAGGATCTGGTTTAGGTTTTGTTACTGGAGCAGATTTAGGTTTAGTTGCTGGAGCAGATTTGGGTTTTGGATCTGGTTTAGGTTTAGTTGCTGGAGCAGATTTAGGTTTTGGTTCTGGTTTAGGCTTAGTTGCCGGAGCAGATTTAGGTTTTGGAGCAGATTTAGGTTTAGTTGTTGGAGCAGATTTAGGTTTTGGAGCAGATTTAGGTTTTGGATCTGGTTTAGGTTTTGTTGCTGGAGCAGATTTGGGTTTTGGAGCAGATTTGGGTTTTGGAGCAGATTTGGGTTTTGGATCTGGTTTTGTTGCTGGAGCAGATTTGGGTTTAGGATCTGGTTTAGGCTTAGTTGCTGGAGCAGATTTGGGTTTTGGATCTGGTTTAGGTTTTGTTGCCGGAGCAGATTTAGGTTTTGGATCTGGTTTAGGTTTTGTTGCCGGAGCAGATTTAGGTTTTGGATATGGTTTAGGTTTTGTTGCTGGAGCAGATTTGGGTTTTGGAACAGATTTAGGCTTGGTAGTTATAGTGGTTTCTTTTTTTGGTGGTCTACCAGTTTTTTTCTTGCATTTTTTTCCTCCTGCAAATTTTTTTTTTAAAGACTCTAATAATGTATTTATATCGTTCTGGCCTTCTCGCGGTGATGGTTCGAGATTTAAAAGCGGATCATCATTTTCACCTATAATGAAATCCGTTAATGAATTTAACATGGTTTTTAGATCTCTCACATTCTTTAATGCAGTCTTTACGGCGTTATGATTTTTATTATCATTATCTTTTAACCGCATATAATTAATAATTTTTTCTATAATGGGTACAATTGGATGATATTGTTGAGAGTTAATTAAACTTATGAGATTTTGTTGAATATTACTTGGGATAGGCGTATCATCATCAGGTAAATCATTGATTAGTTTTAACAGTTCATCGACAAATGGTTTAATAGTATTGTATGCATAATTATGGGCATGTTGTATTAATGCAAGCCATCCTCCCTCACCCAAACTTTTCTCTGCCTGCTGTTTTATTGGATCATTGACATCTAAAGTTCGTATATTATCATTAATTAACGCAGTATATGCATTTAAATTACTTATTAGTTGGTTATTTTTTTGGTTAAATTGTATTATTAATTCTCGTACCTTTGATACTTGGCCTTGTGTTGCTGTTGCTGGATTTGGTGTACTCGTTATTGGCAGACTATTTCTCGCTTTATCGGCCGCATCTTCTATTTTATCAGGTTTGATGCGCATGATTTTCCGGTTACCGTAACGTGTAATATAATCGGCCAACCACTCTTGAGGAGTTTGAATATCCAATTTGTCAAGACTTATATTAAATAAATATAATAGATACGCATACTGAGAATTAAATCTATCAAATTCTCCATCTCCATTAGCTTGTACAGGGAACACTATTTTGAAGTAATCATTTATAACGGTATTTCTAATTTGTGATAAATTAATATGCACAATAGCTTGAAACATTAGCCATGTTTCAACTGTATCTTCTGGAATTAAGTAAAGCCAAGATATCTCATACTCTGCATCTTTCTTTTTTTCTTCGTCTGATCCTTTCAGATTTGTCTCGAGTGTTAACATATAATCTTTAATATAATTTTTAATTTCAGTATAGCAATTTTTGCCAACGGCGTTTGTATCATGAAATTTATATTTTCCCAATGGTGTGTAGGTGCCCGATAATTTGATTATATCACGGCAATTCGGACATATTCCATGGTTATTACTCGTGCCAGCACTTGCTAACGCTGCTACTTTCTCTTCGGTTGCTTTATTTGCTCTCGCTGTCTCCGCTGCTACTTGTGCATCCAGTTGTATTTTATCTGTTTCTAATTCTTGGACTTGTTGTTGTAATTTTTGTAATTGTTGTAATTGTTGTGTATTTACTGTGCTTGCTTCCCCAGATGAAGAATCAGTAAGAGAACTTAAATCAACATTAGCTATTTTTTTGCTATTTAAAAGAGATAAATTATTAAATAAATTATTTATTTTTTTTGGTTCTAATAATTTAGTAATATTATAATCTTTATGGTAATCACCGCCAGATGGTTCAATTATTTTATTATCAAATTTTATAAATATATATATTAAATTATCCACTTCACCACCCTTTATTACTTTTTTTTTTAATAATTTATTAGTTTTATTCTTGCCTTTTTTTAATAATTTCAAAGATTTCCCGCCCGACATGAGTTCCACTTTCACAGAAGCAAGGGGCAAAATTTCTATAACCCTTCTGGTTCTCTGGTCAACAAATTGTATATTTAAAGCTCCGTTTGAAGTTGGGTTAATAGAGTATACTATTGGGGCGGTTGGATGTTCTTGCCGTAATTCACTTAAACGCCTGTTTACAAGCTGCTGTTCCGGTAGGCGCAGCTGAGGAGATGCATGTGCCGGCATCTGCTGTGCCTGCTGCATCTGCTGTGCATGTGCCGCCTGTGCCTGCTGCATCTGCTGTGCATGTGCCGCATGTGCATGCATCTGCTGCTGCTGGTTGTGCTGTGCCTGTGCCATTGCCTGCTGTGCATTTACCGCTGCACTTTCCGCCCCTCGTGCATGTGCATCTGCCCGCTGTGCCGCTGTATTTGCATCACGTACAATGTCATTTGCCGGTTGTGACGGTACCTGTGCTGCTGCCCGTGCATGTGCCTGTGCCCGCTGTGCCGATGCCCGTGCCGAATGTGCATGGCCTTGTGCCTGCTGGTAGTGTTGCTGTGCCATTTGTACATTTGCCTGCTGTGCCGCTGCCCATGCCGAGTTGCGTGCTGCATCTGCCTGTACCGCCTGTGAATCTGCCTGTGTTGCATGTGCCTGTGCCTGCTGTGCGTGCGTGGTCGCTTCCTGCAGTGCCGCCTGTGCATGTGCCTGTGCCTGTGCATGTACCTGCAGGTTTGCCACTGCCTGTGCATTTGTCACTGCATTTGTTGCATCTTCCCGTGCCCGCTGTGCCGCTTCCCGTGCCTCTAGTGCCACCTGTGCCGCTACCTGTGCCTCATGTAACGCATCTGCCGCTTGTCTCGCAGCCTGCTGTGCCAGCGGTGCCTGCTGTGCCTGCTGTGCCTGCTGTGCCTGATCTGCCGCATGTACCGCTGTCTGTACCGCTATCTGTACCCGATCTACCGCATTCCGTGCCTGCCGTAACGCCTCTCTCGCTGCCCGTGCCGCTTCATGTGCCTGCGGTGCCTGCGGTGCCTGCTGTGCCGCTGCCACTGCCCTGTCCCGTGCCTGTCGTGCCCATCGTAATTGTTCTGCTGCATTTTCCAGAACCCGCCGTGCATCTCTCGCTGCCTGTGCCGCTGCCTGCCGTGCATCTGCCACCGCCTGTGCCGCTTGTGCTTGTGTCGCATGGCCCTGTGCCATAATTGTTGGTGCTCCTTGTCCGGTAGGCCCCATGACCGGTCCCCCGAGTGTCGCTGCGGGCGGTGTGTTCGGCACCCCGTATGTTATCGGTGCGGGCGGTGTGTTCGGCACCCCGTATGTTATCGGTGCGTATGTCCCCCCAAGTGCTGTGCCCGCCCCCCCGGCTCCTAATACCGGTCCACCGAGTGTCGTCGCTGCGGCTGCCCCCCACCCTGTGGCCGATGCGCCCGCCCCCCCGGCTCCTAATCCCGGTGCGAAGTATAGTGATGTTACGTCGTCTGCTTGGTTCTTCGATTGCTGGATTGTTGCGTTAGCCCCCCCGGGTGGTTCAGCAGTATCATCATCGCTGTCCCGCACTAATGCTATAGTAAACAGTACATTACCATTTCCTGTATCCACATAATTTAAATAATGTTTTTCATTTTCAGTGACGTGGTACATGCGGATTCTATTTGACTTCTCGGTTTCATCGACCCCTGGTATTATAGTCTGATCTTTTATAATTGAAGATAAATATGGATTTCCGATTTCTCCAACATAATGTATGTTTGGCGGCCATTTACTATGAGGTACCATCACCTGTCTCGGAACGGTAGCAACGGAAATAGTACCAAAACCAGTGGGACCAGTGGGACCAGTGGGACCAGGTAATAACTTTCCATTCTTCTCTTTCGCTATAATTGCTCGTATTAAACTTAAATCATCTGGGTTATTTGAATCTAAACGTCTGTGAATTTTTTGATACGGACCCCCATCATAATTTTCGATGGTTCCACTATTATATAAATCATACAATTTAGGATCATAAACCACAAGCAATATATTATCGTCATCTTTGTATATATAATAAGAATTCATGTTTTGACCATAAGTATTTTTAATAAAAATTTGTTCAATTTTTTCAGAACTATTATCTGCAATGCCGGAAAGCTCTGCTCTATCTTTATTATAATAAATTATGGTTTTAAAATTAGCACTTCCATTTTGCGAAATTCTATTTATATATGTCTTTGAATCATCAGAATCAAGGATTGCCGCATAATTACTGTTATTACCATATTTATCTATAAAATAAAATATTACTTTTATATTGTCATCATTTATTTTGGTTATTAAGTAATCTTTAATTTTTGAACTTAAATTTTCTATATAATGTAATGACGTATTATCAAATGTATATGTACAAATTCCATTATTATTACATCCACCCGCGCCACCTATTATTTTTTTTGTACCTTGTTTTTTTTTTCTTGGCATTATACTATTATTTGTTTATAATATAAAAATATTAATATTATATTAATTATTAAAGATAGATATAGATATATAAATACACATATGGATCAATCCGCAAAAAATTTAATTGATAAACTACGTTTAGAACATGACATTATTACAAAAGATCTTAGAAGTATTACTGCCAATGACGGTATAGGGACAAAGCAAGAATGCTGGATATGGTATATATTTCCAACAAATCAGCCGGGGATCAATCAGCCTGGTGCTAAAGCAGCAATTATTAATCCAGCTAATTTTATAAAAGTTTTAGAAACCTCTGATCATTTAAGTAGATGGTTAGGCATTTTTAAATTGATTAATGAAGCAATTACAAGTAGTAAATCGATATATAAACAAGCAATATTTCCGTTGAAAGATTGGGGACGTATATTAATATTCTTAAAATTATGGGATTCTCCTTATTACAATAGTGATATAGCTAAAATAAAATCAAATATAGAAATTTTAAGACTATATAACAACCTTAATGATGAAATTAAAGAATTCACAAAAAATTTTGTTTTTACTAATAAGGTAATTAAAAATGTATATGATAATATTAAGTATGATGATAATACTGGTGTATTATTATATAAAAATAAATCAAATAATGAAAAATCAATAGAACCAGATTTACTCAATGAATATAATAAAATATTTTCTGAAGGAAGAAAAATCGCGGAGCAGATAGTTTTTGGTAACTTAAAAAAAAACACGGATCAAGTTTTAGAAACAATAAATAATTTAGGCATACCCCGTAATGATAAAGAAATACATATGCGAAATCAGTGTTTTTGGATATCTATATTAGACTGGTTTAAAATTACAGAACACGAATACCAAGATCCTTCTAACGGTATTATTATTAATAAAGATATTAGTATTACTGAATTAAAAAAATTTATTAATGACTTAAAACCATCTGATGTTAATGAACTGGGATGGGACCAAGTTAACTGTGATAATAAACCGTTTAATTTACAATATTTTTCAGATGTCCAAAAAAAACAAACAGTGGGGGTATGGGGGGAGATAAGCTCATCTTCAAATAGAGTAAAAGCATTTGCAAAAAAAATAAACGTTTATATAAGTGTATTTTCATTGCAGGGTTCAAATGTAATAATTAGTGAACCATGTAAAAATTTTGGAATCAATGATAAAGAATGTATATCATCGGGAGTGGCGAATTATGGAGATTCAAAATCACCTAATAAAATTTTAATAGTTAATAAAGACCCTTATCATTTTGAATTAATTATAAAATTACAAGAAAATAAATTTGATTATGATATGAAAAATACACTATCACCAGCAGCACGACAAAGACTACAACAAATGCTACAACAACTAAACCTGGCTCCAGCACCAGTACAAGTACCAGCACCAAAACCACCAGTACCTCCAGTACAAGTACCAGCACAAGAACTTTTTAGAGATGTTTTAAAAAGATTAATAACTATTAATGCGCACGGTGGAAAAACATCAGATCGATTAACTGTACCAGATTGGGTTTATGTTATGATTCCACATCATAGAGGTACGTCACAATCATATACAACACCTGATGCTGATAGAGATAAATTATATGAACAATCTTTATATGAAAATTATCATTTTAATTATTCACATGGATGGAAATTATATAAACCAGGTGAAAAAATTAATGATATTATTTTTACTAAATTAGGTGATCCATGTAACATCATTGAAGAACGTCATACGTTACAAGAACCTTTAATAACGCATTGCAAAAAGCAAGGTAAATCCTTTGAAAAATATTGTACTCTTTATTGTACTAAAAAGAGTACTACAGGATATGAAATAATTAAATATAATAATAAAAATAAGATTAAAATTAAAGCATGTGATACATATAGGTTAAGCAATGTTTTTGATACTTTAATAGAGAAATTACGGGGACTTAAGCAAGATCTTAAAAATGATATAGAACCAAACCCAGATACTATATCTGCTAATAATCCAATTTTATTAATACCTTTTACGTGCAATCATGCGCTCGGTGAAATATCAGATACATTAAGTTTTGCTGATAAATGTATAGGCACAGGCGCAGAAGTTGATAACACTCGTTTACATACATATTTTATGAGCTTGTATCAAAATAAATATAAGTTTAATGGTTTCTGTAAAATACCTGAATTGGATGAAATACAATATACATCACCAGCAGCAGGAGCAGCACCAAAACCAGCAGGACCAGCAGGACCAGCAGGACCAGCAGGACCAAAACCACCAGGAGCAGCACCAGCACCAGCAACAAAACTAGGAGCACCAGTACCACCAGGAACAGCACCAAAACAACCAGTACCACCAGCACCAAAACAACCAGTACCACCAGCACCAAAACCAGCAGGACCAGCAGCACCAAAACCACCAGGACCAGCACCAGCACCAGCAACAAAACTAGGAGCACCAGTACAAGTACTAGGAGCACCAGCACCAGCACCAGCACCAGCACCAGCACCAGCACCAGTACAAGTACCAGTACCAGTACCACCAGTACCACCAGGAGCAGCACCAGGAGCAGCACCAGAACAACCAGAACCAGCGCCAGAACAACCAGAACCAGTGCCAGAACAACCAGAACCAGCGCCAGAAAGTAATAATAAATTACTTATAATCTACGGATTTTTCTTAGGAAATGCAGAATATCATAGCGCAACTAATATAAATATTGATATCAATGATGATGATAAATTTAATAATGATTTAAATATTGAAATAAATTCAATAGATGATCATTTCAAAGATAGTGAAATAACAGATAATAATATTTTTATAAAAGAAAAAATAACTCTTAAAGAATTATTAAATAAAGAATCTATAAAAGGTAAATATGATAGATTCATAATTATTAATTATTATGTAAAAGAAAATTTTAAAAACTATATACTTTCTAATTTAATTGAAAATTATAAAAACTATGAAACTGATATTGAAACTAAAATTTTTACTAAAAATAATTATACCTCTAACTTAACCACAAATACTAACATAAATTATTATGATTTAATGTTAATTATATATTTAAGATATACTTCTTCATTATTAAATAATACTGAATCTGATAGTAAAAATAATTATTTAATAATATTTTATGAAAGTATTATAAATGTTAATAATTATATTAATAAGACTGGCGCAAATATTGATAGTTACATTTTTGGAGATTTAAAAAAATATTTATCTTTTCTTGATGTATTTAACAACAAAGATGAAAATGCATTAACACAAGATAATTACAAAATATTATTATCAACATCAAAAACTATTCAATCACTTAAATTCAATTTAATTAAGTGTATACATCTTATATTAAAAAACCCAGAACTTATTACAAATGTTATTTTCATAATAAATAATTATATTAAAACAATTAATGATAATAAAATGTTACCATTTACATTACAAATAACATTAGAAGAAAAAATTGGTAAAAAATTTTTTGATTTTTTAACTCATATATTATCATATTTTTATATCAATGATTCTATGGATAATAATTTATGGTATTTATTATATATTTATAATAGTTCTAACATTACTACCGACATTGATTTAATATTATTAAATCACATAGAATATAAATCATATATAAAAATAATAAATAATTTTTATGAATACAATAATATAAAAAATTTAAATAAAGGTAAATTATTTTCAAATAGTAGTGATTCTTCTGAAGTATCATCAGACGTTTTAAAAGATATAATTATTGATTTAGGTAAATATATAAATAATTTTGCAAATAATTATGATAATCATGAAATATTAAAATTACATGATAGTAATTCAGAAACAATTAATAATCAAATAAATAAAGTTTTAAAAGATAATAAATTAACCATTGATAATAGTGGCGAAATTAAATTAGATAGTAAATATGATATAGCTGATATTAATATTATTTTAAATTATATTTTTCCAAATTTTGTAAAAGATCTTACCGGCGCTCCAAAAAAATTTTTTAAAACTGATAAAACAAATATTCAAGAAAATCATATGATATATGATCCATATTTTTATTACAATTTATTTAATAATATTAAACATATTACAGAAATTTTAGATATCCTCAACAATAGCATTATAAATTCATTTGATGAAAATCTTTTTAAAAAAATGGTAAATAACTACTTTAAAGAAAATGCTAAAGGAGGATATACATTAATTCAACCAATAACAAGAATAGTAATATTTTTAGAATTATTTAATATTCATGATATTCATAATACTCCAATTATTGATGGTAACGAAAGAATTAAAAAAAATATAGATAAATATTATATAAATAGAACAACATTAAATAAAGCAAAAAATCTTAATAGATTATTCCCAATTTCAATTCAGGAAACAATAAAAAGATGGAAACCTAAAATTAAAAATATTTTGGATTTTTTCGATATTAAATACAATAGCGAAAATAATAGCGTTAAAAAATATTTTAAAACAATTAATGGAATTATTCGTAAAGTGCGTCCACAAAATACAACAAATTCAACAGATAGACTTAGTGATGATAGATATATCACAAAAATAAATTATATTATTAATGATAATGATAATAATTATTTTTTAGAATTTGGAGAATCCAATTATATAGAATATCCTACAAATATAATTAAATATATATCACCGCAACAAAACACTAACACTTTAATAAAATATGTTAAATTAGAAGATAGTGATAATTTTACAGATTTAAATAGCGAAATAGTAAAAGTTAATTTAGTAAATAAACATTATGAAGATATTTTTGAAAGATTAAAAATAAAATTAAAATATAAAGACAATGAAAAAATACATACTTATTTATTAGTACCTTTAAAAATAGTTTATAATAATGGTGGTAATAATGTATTTAGTGATGATGATTTATATAAATTATATATAAATATTGATAATTTCAATAATAATAACATGGATATATTATGCTACTATGATGATAATAATTACCAATTATTACATTATAAGAATTCACATTTATATTTTAAATTTAAAAAAACGAATGAATATTATTACTATTATGATGATAAAAATTTAAAAATTTTTAAAGATAAAAATTATGCGGACATAATTTATGAAAACAAAATAGAAAAAATAAATAATGATATAATTACGATTATAAAAGAATTAAAAAAAACTTTAGATTTTATACGAGAAAAACAAAATAAAAATTTTGATAATATACGTGATCATTATGTTAAGTTATTAAATAATAGTGAAATTTTAATTGATGAAATTATTAATAAAATTGAATTAGAATATGAAGAAAAATTAAAAGATATAGAAGCAAAAATATATCAATTATTATCATATCACAGTAAATATAATGATAATATTGAAGAAATTAAAAATTCTATTAATAGTACTGAAAGAGAAAATGCATCTTATATAGATATATTAAATGTAAATTATAATAAATATTTAAGTAATTGTGAAGAACATTATCAATATCTAATTAAAACTGAAAATAAATATGATAATAATTATATTGAAGATATTTACAATAAAGCAATAAATAAAATAAATCGAGCAGTTGTTTATGCTAAAGATAATAATATTGATACTATAAATTATGAATCATCTGGAAATATTTCATTTTTAGAAAAATTCATGGATCATGATAGCATAAATCAAAATAAATTAGCATTAAGTAATCTTCTTAAAACTGCCAATAAACACGAATATTATATTATAAAAATTAATAAATTAATGGAAAACATAAAAAAATATTATAAAAAAAATATATCTGAAATCCATCATAGTGACGATAGTAAAATACAGTTAAATGAATTTATTAGTAATTGCAATAGATTAATCTATAATTATAAAGAATTCATATCAAATTTATATAATAATTTATCAAAATTTCAAAATTTTAGTTATGATATAATTAAAAATAGAAATAACATTGCTACTATTGATATTTCATCACCAATTGAAAATATTAATAATGATTATGATAATATAACTAAAAAAAATGAGAAATATTTAGAATTAAATAAAGCTATTGAACATTATTATAATATGATAAATATGTTAAAAACTATATCAGATGCTATTAAAAAATCAATAGTAAGTAATAAAAAATATATTAAAATTAATAGAGAAAAGTATGAAATTATAACGTTTTTAGAAAGATTAAATAAAAAACTAATTTCGACCAGCGATGATTTAAATAATATATATTCAGATGAATTTTTAGAACTTATTCCTAATGATCCATCGCATGGTAAGAATCTTAGTGATTATATTAATGTAGTACAAAAAATATTAAAACAGATTCAAACAAATAAACTTAAAAAATTAGAGTTGGTTGATGAATATTTAAAAGATAAAGATGTTGATATGACCAATATAGAATCTTTAGAATTGTATAATATTGTAAAAGGCCTATTTAAAAAAAAACTAATAGATATGTTCGAAGATCAACGAAATCAAATAGATAAATTTTTTGAATTATTTAATTATACTTATTATGATAATTATGATTCTTCCAGTATACAAAATATTAAAAATTTTATTGCAAATCTTAATAAATTAAGCTTAGAAAAAAAAATAAAAACTTTACAAAATAAAGTTTTTAAAAGACCTCTAACTGATAAACAATATAATCATTTGAAAACAATATTATCTAAAGATATAACATTCCAAGATCTCATTACTTATAAATTTGATAATATGAAAAATGTAATTGAAAGAAGATAAATGCAACAACAACTTTATCAATATGAAGATAAAGAAGATTTTAACCATATACAAAGGCGAATTGAGGCTTTGCGTTAGATTCTGTGTGTTAAAATGGGGATAGCTGACTATATATCATGTTAATTCCATATCAGTATAAAAAAAAATAACATCACGACAAGTAATATAGTAGAATATTAAAAATATTTAATCCAATTTTTAACACAAATATTATCATTTACTGTACTATGTGAGAAAAAGCAATTACATTTAATATGACAAAATTTGCTTTTTCTATTGAGATAGCTTGGTTTAGTATTAGAATTATTTTGGAGACTTGTATTATAGCTAAATTTAGGTAAAGTATTATTAGTGATAGAAGTTTTTAAATTTGCATCTTTAACTGTAAATAATAGATAATTGTTATTAAGAACAGTAAGATATACGAGAAATGATATAAATTTAATCATTAATATTTGCATATTTAATATATATTAAATATCTTTTATATATACATAAAAATAAAAAACATACATACATAAGCATACACATACATAAGCATACACATACAATAAACTATTTTTTACATGATTTTCTAATGAAGTATAGTTAGAAGTTTTTCTTTAAATATTTGCATGATTCTTGAGTTTATCTAAGACAGTCAAGCCGTCGCGAATTAAATCTTCTTCTTCAAACTCGTCATCATTGTATCTGCGATGACATCCATCGCATACTCTTAAATTCTTCACCACTATCTTACCGTTGTTAGGCAAGGGCCAGTTGAAAGGAACATATTTTTTCCCATCATATGGTTTAAATACATATTGATATTCGTTACCAAGCCATGTAGGTTCAGGTTCAGGATGGGTTGAACAACAGGGGCCACAACAGAACTTAATATCAGTAGCGTCAATTTCGATTACCTGAGATTTTTGGAACATTTTAACAACTATAACAACTCAACTTTAACAACTTTATCTAATAAATACTCTTTTTAGTTCAGGATCCTTTCCAAAATGTTCTTGTTGTTTTCGTTTGTATTCGCGTGTCTTCAAGCAAAGAAACCTAAGTCTTCAATGCGCAAAGATGTTCAAGGCTATGCCTAATTGATATTTATATAATTTAAGATCAATTTTTGGAAAAAGAGAACATTTTATACTATTATATTTGCGTAAAATAGAATAAGAATAATTAATGTCAAGTTCAAGAACAGCTGGTGTTTCATTATCTCAATCTTTAACGACATCGATGTCACAGTTGCCCGAGTCTACTATAAAAGCATTAAAAAAGGATACAAACAACTTGGCGGGTCCAAATAAAAAAATAAAACAAGATGCTTGCAAGGAATATTTAAAAGAGTATAAAAAATTTGTAAATGGAGAAATAGAAAGTGTAAAACATCCGATTACTAAAAAATCTATAACAAGAAAAGACAGAATAGATTTCATAGCTGAACAATGTCGCGCAGCATTTAGTTTAAATGTATCCGGAAGCAAAAGTAAAAGTAGTAGCGCAAGCGCCGATGATGATAATCCTTATAAACATTTAAAAAATCTAACATTCAATGATATTGATAAAATATTAGAATATCCAATGTCAACGCCTGGAGCAAAAAATAAGCATTTATTATCGCTTTTTTCTAAAAGTCCTAAGCAAGAAAAAGCTGCAAAAATATTAAATGCTTATTTAGAAGATGAAACAATACAAGATGATAATGTACTATTATATAGAAAAATAAAGCAGTATATAAAATCTAAATACCTAAGATCATATGATCCATTTATGACAGCTAAGACATTTAGGGATGATATTAGAGATGATTATGGACCAAATGGCAGATACGGATCTTATGGTGTGATCGCCGATGAAGTAAGGAAAGTATTAAAAAATGCAGATGACTTATTTAAAGAAGCGCTATTATATAGCGATAATAACAAAACAGAAGCTGAATTTAAAGCGCATGTAAAAGATAATTACTATAAATATTATGCTGTTGAGTTTATTTTATTAGCTTCTAAAGGCTTGTATCATACATACGGGGAGCTAATGCAGCAAAAATTAATATTACTTGATAAATTAATAGACGGAACTGTTAATATATCTGATCCAAATGCATCTAAATCATTTGACAAATCTCGTAGTTGGTCTGCGTCACCAGAAGATCCTATATTAAAAGCTCAATATAATACTAATAAACAAAGAGAATTGGAAAGAATTACGGATGCAGGAAAAGAATATGCTGGAAGCATAAATGATGCTGATTTTTATACAATGGAAGAATGGAAAGATATGCCTTTAAGTAAATTACAAAATGTAATAGTTATACCTTATAGCGAGGGCGGTAAAGTATATGCGAATGCTTATTATATAAAATCTTTATATACTGCTTGGTATTTAGCTGTTAAAGATGGCAAACCATTTTTAAATCCAGCCAATAGAAAACCATATAGTATGCGCGATAAACAATCCATATTAATAATGATGGATAACTTATATCCAGGTATAAAAGAGCCAAGATATGGCAGTCAAGGCGGACGAAGTGATATAACAGTTACATATACAAGAGATTATAGTAATAATATTTTAATAGAAATATCATATTTATATAAAAACCCACAAGGTTCATGGGGACAAAGCCCTCATAAATTATCTTTAGTATCAATAAGTTTTCCACATAGTTTTGTATATGCTGATGATAATGCTCCCGATAATGAAACAAATGTACCATTAGCTTATAATCCAACTTTCTTATTTGATATGATAAATAAATTAATGAGAGAAAATAAAGTTATTGGTAAAAAGATACCATTGCAAATATCAGATATATTTTTAAATCTTAATAATAAACTGCTAACTAAAGCAGTATATATGAGAGTTTTTGATCAGTTGCGACTTCTGACTTAAGATAAAACTTAATATTTATTTTTTTAATTATATAAAATAGAACTAATAATTGATGTCAAGTTCAAGAGCAGCTGGTGTTTCATTATCTCAATCATTGACAACATCAATGTCGCAATTACCAGAAACAACTGTAAAAGCATTAAAGAAAGACACAAACAACTTAGCGGGTCCAAATAAAAAAATCAAAGAAGATGCTTGCAAAAAATATTTGAAGGAGTATAAAAAATTCGTAAATGGAGAAATAGATAGTATAACTCATCCAGTTACTAAAAAATCAATAACGAGGAAGGATAGAATAGATTTTATAGCTGATCAATGCCGTACTGCATTTGATTTGAGTATTTCTGGAAGTAGCAGTAGCAGTAGCAGTAGCAGTAGCAGTTCCAAAAAAGATGCTGATCCTTACAAAGATTTAAAAACGTTAACTTTTAAAGATATAGATAAAATATTAGAATATCCTACTGAAACCATGTCAGCAAAACATAAACACTTATTATCTCTTTTTAGTAAAAAAGTAACAGTAGATAAAGCTACAAGTATATTAAAGGCATATTTAGAAGACCGTTCTATAACAGATGAAAATGTTTTATTATATAGAAAAATAAAGGATTATATTAAAACAAGTTATTTAGTTAGATATGATCCCTTTATGACGGCGACTGAATTAAACAAAATTGTTAAAGACAATTATTTTACTGCGGGTTATGACACGAGAGTAAATGTACCTTCTGAATTTAATACAGGCAAGATATTTACAGATGCTGATAACTTATTTAGTGAAGCAATATTATATAACGACCGAAATAAAAATGAAAATGATTACAAAATACTTGTAAAAGAAAGTTATTATAAATATTATGCAGTTGAATTCATGTTACTTCAATTAATTAAAATATATGAAGGAAAACGTGAACAACGGGTGAGAGCAGCAGAAATGTATTTATCATTAATTGATAAATTAATTGAAGGAACACTTTTAATTTCTGATCCGGACGCATCAATCTCGTTTGAAAAATCTCGCAGTTGGTCTGCTTCACCAGAAGATCCTATTTTAAAAGCTGAATATAAAACCAATAAAGAAACTGAATTAGCAAGAATTATGGATGCCGGAAAAGAATATGCTGGAAGCATAAATGATGCTGATTTTTATACTATGGATGAATGGACAGATATGTCTCTTAGAAAATTAAAAAATGTTATAGTAATACCTTACGAAGAAAACGGTAAAACTTATGCAAATGCATATTATGTTAAATCATTATATAAAGCCTGGTATTTGGCTGTTAAAGATGGTAAACCATTTTTAAATCCAGCAAATAGAAAACCATTCATTCAAGAGGATAAAAATAAGATATTAGAGGTTATTCAAGATTTATATCCCGGATTAAGAGAGCCAAGATATGGTTCACAAGGTGGAAGAAGTGATATAAATGTCACTTATACAAATGATTATAATAACACATATACTATACAGGTATCTTATCTTTATCCAAGGAAGGACCATTATTATAATTATGCAAAATATGCTTTAATAAAAATTCAATTTCCAACAAGTTTTATATATGCTGATGATAATCGCCCGAACGATGATAGCGTGGTACCATTAGCTTATAATCCCACATTTTTATTTGACATGATAAATACTTTAATGAGACAAAATAAAGTTATTGGAAAAAAAGTACCATTTAAAATTAATGATGCGTTTAAAGAAAATGATAACAAAAAATTAAATAAAGCTGAATACATGAGATTTTTTGATAAGTTAAGACTCATGCTTTAACTTATTTTTTTAATTATATAAAATAGAATAAGAATAATTAATGTCGAGTTCAAGAGCGGCGGCTGGTGTATCATTATCTCAATCTTTAACAACATCAATGTCACAATTGCCCGAATCTACTGTAAAAGCTTTAAAAAAAGATATAAACAACTTAGCGGGTCCAAATAAAAAAATAAAACAAGATGCGTGCAAGGAATTTTTAAAAGAGTATAAAAAATTTGTAAATGGAGAAATAGAAAGTGTTACACATCCAGTAACAAAAAAACCATTATCAAGAAAAGATAGAATAGATTTTATAGCCGATCAATGTCGTACTGCGTTTAGTTTACGTTTATCTGATAGTGGAAGCAGAAGCAGTAGTAGCAGTAGTAGCAGAAGTAGTAAAAGTAAAAGCAAAAGTGACCCCGAAGACATTAATCCTTATTATGAAAACTTAAAAATACCCTTAGAGTTTAAAGATATAGATAAGATTTTAGAATATCCAACTAAAACAGTTACAGTTAAAAATAAACATTTATTATCACTTTTTAAAAAAACAAAAAACCTTACTATTGTGCAAGCAACAGAAATATTAGAAAATTATTTAAAAGATCCTGCTATTACTAATACCAACGTATTATTATACAGAAAGATACGAGATAATATTAAAGAAAATTATTTGAGAATTTATGATCCATTTATGCAAGCTGCGAATTTTAATGATTATATCAAAAATACCTATTATGAAATAACTGATTATGCCCCAACAAGTATGAAATTAACACGTGCTAAAGTAATAATATTAAAAACAGCTAATAATTTATTTAATGAAGCTATATTCTATAGTGATAATAACAAAACTGCAGATGATTTTAGAAGAAATTTAAAAGAAAATTATTATAAGTATTATGCAATTGAATTTATGTTACTTCAATTAAAAAAGCATTATAATTATAGACATATTGGAGAACAAGCGCAATTATATTTAAGACTTATTGATAAATTAATCGAAGGTACTATTAATGTAACTGATCCGGATGCGTCAATCTCATTTGAAAAATCTCGCAGCTGGTCTGCTTCTCCTGAGGATCCTATATTAAAAGCTGAATATAAAACCAATAAAGAAACTGAATTAGCAAGAATTATGGATGCCGGAAAAGAATATGCTGGCAGTATTAATGATGCTGACTTTTATACTATGGATGAGTGGAAGGACATGTCTCTAAGAAAATTAAAAAATGTCATAGTAATTCCTTATGAAGAAAACGGAAAAATATACGCGAATGCATATTATGTTAAATCATTATATAAAGCATGGTATTTGGCTGTTAAGGATTCTAAACCGTTTTTAAATCCCGCAAATAGAAAGGAATTTAAACCACAAGATAAAGCTAAAATATTAGAAGTAATTCAAGATTTATATCCTGGATTAAGGGAACCAAGATATGGTTCAACAGGTGGAAGAAGTGATATCAGTGTCACATATACAAATGATTATATGACAACTTATGCTATAAAAATACATTATATATATCAATGCGAAGAAACATATTCTGGTGTTTGCAAACATTTATTATTAAAAATAGAATTTCCTTCGAGATTTGCATATACAGATGATAATGCCCCTGATGACGACACTGTAGTACCATTAGCTTATAATCCCACATTTTTATTCGATATGATAAATAACTTAATGAGACAAAATAAAGTTATTGGAAAAAATATACCATTTAAGATGGCTGATCCATTCAAAGAATTTAATAATTTAGAAAGATTACTAACAAAAGCAGAATACATGAGATTTTTTGATAAGGTAAGACTTATGCTTTAATTTACAGTTTTGATCTGTCATTAATATAATAGCATTCATAGCCCATATTTGTTAACAATTTATTATATTTAGATAATTCGTTAATATGTATTTTAGTACTGGGTATTTTATCCATGATACGGTTGATATCATAATAATTAATAGTAATATATTCACCCTTTTTAAGAAATAATATGGTTTTGTCTTTGTTCATTTTATTATTATATAATTATTTTTGTGTTATATAATTTTGAGTACATAATTTATAAAATAGTTGAAATTAAATAAAAATTATAAAATTTAAAGAAAAATAAAATTATGTACTCTTTTTAAGATCTTCCACTTGGTCTACCGCGTCTACGTCTTCGCGACCCGCCTAATAACTCATCAAGATCACCTCCTATTCTGCGTCTGGATACGCGTCTGGATACGCGTTTGGATTTTTTACGCGCACCACCTAATAACTCATCAAGATCACCACCATGTCTTGGTTGGCTTCTGGATCTTCTTCTGCGCGTGGCTGCGCTTCCGGATCTACGTCTTCGTCTACCGCCTTCCATATCAAAATTCCCCCCTTGCATTGCCTCTAAATCTTCTAAAGATACGGTATGAGCAATATCATCATTCCCACCTCTTGTTTTTTTTTTGCGTCTTCGCGCACCACCTAATAACTCGTCAAGATTATATTCATTATCTTCTATATTACCACCTCTTTTTCTGCGTTTTAAACCACCATTCATCGTCTCGTGATATCCACAACCAGACCCTCCTTTTCTATTTTTATTATTATTATTATTATTATTTCCATTTTTTTTATTTTTTCTATTTTTTCTACCTCCACCAGTTAAATCTGTATCTTTATTCATATCGGTATCTTTATCCATATCAGGAACTTTTGGTAAAGATAAACCTAAATCAGGTCCGGTTATAGCAATATCTTCACCTCCAGTTGCTCCCCAATTTGTTTCATATAGAGTATTACCGCCTCTTTTGGAGGTAGGTCTTCTTCTTTTAACTACTTTACGCTTAACTACTTTTTTGGCGGCTACTTTTTTAGCATACATTTTTTTAAAATTAACGTAGCTCATAAATTTACTTTTGGCGGTTTTATGCATTACATATAATTTGTTACTGCCCGCTTTTTTGTAAACATTAACTGGTTGCTTTTTTCCTTCGATTTTCTTAGTACCTACTTTTTTATATTCTGTCATATGGCTCTATTAATAAATAAGAAAATTTATTAAACGCACCAAAAATCAAGTAATATTATATTCGTTGCGAATTTCCATAATATCTTTATAGTTTGGTATTATATTATTTTTTTTTTCCGACTCAATTTTTTGTTCTATAAATTCCTTTTTATCCTTGTTTAAAATTACAGTGGACAACCCAATTATCTTACGATTTAATACATATTCAATAACAAAAAATGCTATGAATATAGTAAATAACCATGCTGTAACAAGAGAAATAAGATTGATTAGTTTATTAGTAATATAAAAAACTGTGGGATGTTGCTTAATTGACAATGAAAAAAATCCTAATATATAACCACCGATAAGTATGGCAATAGGTTTTAATATTTCATCAATTAATTTTTTTATAAAATCTGAAGTAGCAATACCTATAGTAAAACCAGAAGCTGCAATTAGCACTTCATGCTTAAAAATATATTCTTGAAAATCTTTATAAAACTTTTTAAACATAATATCAATAAACATTTTGGTAATACTAATTTAATATAAGTATATTTAATTATTTTCCTCACTAATACTTGCAATTATATCGAGAATACTTTCACAATCATTGGCTACACCATTATTAGATTTATCTTTAATTGAATTAACAATACGCTCGATTTTATTTAGTTTATATGCAAGCTTATATTTTTTAGTATAGTTTCGCAAAGCATACCATTCAACATCTTCTTCTGTAGCAAACTGAAACTTTTTCAACAAATTACTATTATCACCAGTATTGTAATCAAAACTATCTTGAATATAATATGTTAGAATTCTACTTTTAATAGCACCATAAGTGCGTCCCAACTTCTCTGCAGTGTTTTCAATATCAACACGTGTAATAATGCTTTTATCAGCAAGTTTCTTAAGATGATCATCATTATCTACACTCCACTTTTTACCATGATTATCAGGGGTATTAACGTCTTCAATGTGAGGCGCTTCATTAGCAAGTGCGATAGCAGCATTTCTGGTCATAATAGTCATCGTTTTTGTACAATTATGTCTTTAAACGTACATAATCAATTTTTATTTAATATAATATAAAAATAAAATAATATTAAAATATTATTATGGAGAGTTCTAATTCTAATAGAGTCGAAGATGAATTAATATTGGTTAAAAAATTATGCAAAATGATTAGCAAGATACCATCAATAGATAAAAAGTATATTTGCTTATATATGCATAAACAAAGAGAAACAAAAATAAAGTATTTTAAAAAATGGAAAAAATATCACAATAAGATTAATCGCTGAGTAAATAAGAATCATGATTATTCCAAATATCGTGACAATATGTTAATATACCACCATTATTTTTACTACCCCATGCTAAAAATCTTTGTATACCTGATGCGTTTTTGAAAAAACACACAAACTCAATATATATTTTATCATCATTACTAAAGTCATTTAAATTCTTAGGAATATTAATATAAATACCATCCTTAAATTTAAGTTGATAATATCTATCTATATCCTTATCAGATATCGGAATAAAATATCTATGATCAGCACTCCATGTTAATTGATTATAATGTGTATTATTTAGTATATTTTGTATCCTATAATTTCCTTGCCAATTGTTTTTCAAAATAATATAGTTTATAGTAGTATAGTTATCAAAATCTGTGATATCACTTATGTCAATGTTTGTATAATTTATTTTTATTTTTTTATTTGAATTATAAAGATCGTATAAATTAATGCGATTTTGTAAATTAATATTTTCGTCAATTAGAGCATCTTTTTTTAAAATAAATTCTTTTAAATTGCCATTTATACCATCATACGATAAATGTAAACCTGTGCGTATCGAATTGTTATAAATATGCCCTTCTGTTAGCCAAATATTAAAGGATATAGTGTAATTAGTATTATTAATATTTGTTTTATCAATTAAATCTTCAATAATTTCATTTTTTGGAATATAAGGAGTGCATGTTATACTTGCATAATTGGGTCTTACTATTAGAGTACGTAATATGTTAGCATTTTTATTTAATTTATTATAAGTTTGCGTGTGTTTTAGTTTTATAATTCTATTTGCATATAAATGCTCGCTTTTGTAATATTCTTTATTATTGTCATTGTATCGCCTTTGTTTTATATAATACGACGGTAAAAACATAGTATCGTTTATTATTTTGGTACTTCTAATTTTATTATTACTACATATGTAGTTACTTAAAACAATATTATTTCTCCAGTATTCAGGATTCACAATTATATCATTTTTGGTTTTAATAAAATCTATATTATTATAATAATACCAATTACCTATATAATTAGATGCCCTATTATTATGTGGAAAAAGCTTATTATTCCAATTCCATTTGTTGTCAACACAATTAAAAGTATGTTTTATAGGATATATAACGGAATATAAGTTAAAAGATAATACAGTATTTATAGATAATACTATTAATAAACGTCTCATTATATTATTAAGCTAATAAATATTTAAATGATATTATAAAATAATTTAAAAATATATTGCTTTTAAATTATTAAAGTATGTTTAGATTCATATCTAAACCATTTAAACGATGGGCATTCAATAGGGCTAAAATTTATACAAATTATTATATTAAACTATACAATATTAAATATATTATTAAGTTTCTAAATAAAAGAAAAAAACTTGCAAAATTGAAAAATAACAATCAATTAATAAAGCTAATAGATAAGCTAAATAACACAGAATTATTTAATAATATATCCATTCATTTTAATAGTAATGTTGTATATAAAACCAAAGACGAAGAGTCTTTATTTTTATTAATTAATACTCATCTTCTTAATACATCTGATATAGTTAATATTTATAATCATGTTTTTATTATTGATTTCGTAAATTATATTATTAATTTAAATAATATTAATAAAAAGGATTTAGGTCTTGATCATTCTAAGGTAAGAGAATATTGGCTCAAAAGAGGACCAAGAATATTTATAACTTCTATAATATTCGTTATATCGAATTACTTATTGTATAGATACCTTAAAAAAATAGATTATTATACAAATATATATTTGATATCAATAAATATAATAACATTATTATTATCATTTTATATGTTATATTTTAGATTACCAGATAGCATTGAATCAGCAGTAGCAAGAACTACACATGATTATTATGTTAAATATAAGGAAAATTTATCATTGATGGTATAATAGTAATATTAATTAAATGATAATAATAACAAGCCTAATGTTGTAAATATTACACCCAAAATACCACGTTCTGATAATTCAAGAGACTTATCATTATTATTATAATAATATGTGTATAATAATATTATCATAATTTCAAGAGATACAAATGCTCTAAAGTATGCTGGATTTGGACATACTTTTATTATATAATAACTTAGTAAAATTAAAAAGAATACAGCTACTGAATATATATAATATTTGGGTTTGCAAAATTCGGTATAATGATTGCTATAAAATGATAAAAAGTATGCAATACATAATATTCCTACCAACATGTTAACAATTACAGGAAATACATATTTTGGAGTATCATCAATTCTTAAAAACATAATTAAACTTGCTGATAAAAAACTTCTAAATATTGATAAAGGTACCCAATACATGTTATTAATGTCTATATAAATGTAATAAAATAATAAAAAATTGATAAAGTATAATAATAATAAAAGCGTATCGCAAACGCAATATGGAACAAAAGAATTTCGCAGTGTCATTCATCAACAACAACGATAATACAAATACTGTCCTCACTGGTTTCAATCGTCAAATCATGGAGATTATGATTGCCCTAAATAACTCCGCGAGTTATCAAGAAGCTCAGCATAAAAAAATCGATACTATCCGTGAATTTGTCGAAGTAAATAAAAAAGATATTGAGTATCTCATCTATATTTATAGTTTTGAACTTGCACTCAGCAAATATATTAACAAGTTTAAGATATTTAATAGTAATCCCACTGTTCTAATCACAGATCTTGCAATTCTGATTATTGACGAAATAATTTGTATTTATGAGATTCAAGTTGAAGAAACTGAAAAATATCCAACATATAAAAGCCCAGAAATTAAAAGAGAAAGATCAGAATCTCTGGATAGCGACTTGCAATTCAATTTAGAGTCTCGTGAAGAATTCAACAAAATCATTGGCTCAATGATCTCGGAAAATTCAAATTATTAAAACAATTAATTTATATATATATAGTTTTCTTAATATCTATAATATCATCTTTAATGTCTTTAATTTCCTTTTTTAACTCTAAATTTTCACTTTTAAGAGTTTCAACTTGCTTAGTTAAATCTTTAATAGCTTCAACAAATACGGGAGCTAATTTTTCATAACAAATTGTTAGATAATTTTCACCCGATTTTGATTTAATAACGCCATTATTATCTCTCATGACGTCAAATGGAGCTATCTTTACAATTTCAGGTAATACTTTTTGGACATCTTGGGCACTTAGACCTATTTCTTTTTGGTTTTCAAAGCCATTAGCAATCGCTATACTATTAGGTTTATAATAATATCCTTTTAAATTATTGATGATTTCCAATGGCTTATCTATATTTGCTATAAAATCTTTAAGTCTACAATCTGAATAATAAGCAGTTATAAAACCGGTAGCTACAACATTTCCAATCACATGCAATCTTTCAACCGGATCAATACTAATACTACCAATATTTTCCTCAAAGTTTAAACTCGCGTTTCTCCCGATACCGACAAAACCATCTTTATTTATACGTAGTTGTGTTTCGGATGATCTTTGCAGATTAATAATACTACCTGCATTATCAGGATCACCTGATCCGGTTGTTTCATTATATGTTTGATTAATTTTTAAAATACTATTAGCACTATCATTTACAATATCTAATGTACTAATTTCTATATTATCAGCTGTTTTAAGATCAATTGTACCTGTAACATATAAACTATTTTTAATAATAACAGGATTATCAAATGTAAATCGATAAGTATCAGGAACAGATGATACGAAAAATTCTTTTTCTGTTGCGGCAGCTAATGGGGCATCATCATCTTCAGGAATATCTCTCAGCGAAAAAAACTTATTATACCACCCTCCATTTAAAACAGGAACTAAAAGACCATCAGCATTAGGTTTATCTTCAGGTAATGCTATATCGTCAAGAGTAAATGAACTAATTCTATTTGATATTACATTTGATGTTTCTGTTATTATATCTACTCCATTAATTTTATAAACTCCATTAGATGTATTAATATCACCATTTACATCTAATCGATAATTATTTTCTACAACTGGTATTGTACCAATACCAACAACATGTGATGGTAATGGTGTTACAGTTGGATACCAAATTTTATTATCTTCCCTTGCCCATTTTGAAGCAGCAGAATTAGTTGCTAAAGATAATTGATCATCTGCATTAAGAATAAAATCAGTATCATTTATTTTTAAAAGACCTCTAACAGTTGCTGATGCGCTCGGAAAAGTTTCAAGATTTTCAAAATCTAAAATCTTCCCTCCAATTATAATATTGCTACCATTAGGCAATATTATATCACCTTCAACTAATAAATTTTTATCAGTATTACTCCATTTAAATAGTTCCGTTTGCCCTATACTATATTGATTTTGTCCAGATATATTACCAATAATGATACCTCCTTCTATGTTAAAATTATTGCGACCTGTTCCACCTCTACTAACGGGTAATGTTCCTGTTGATATATTTGTTGCATCAATTGAAGCTATTTCGCTACCATTACCCTTGAATTTTGGTGCATTTAAAGTTCCAGCTCCAGAATTCCAAAACAAACTTGAACTTTGATCTATTTTATCACTACCACCATATAATAATTGAAGTGGTTTTATATCATTAACACCCGTACCACCTCTTGATACTGGTAAAACACCATCACTAATATTTGCAACATTTATTAATGTAATATTACTACCAATTCCTTCTAATTCTTTGCATTTAATATTACCATCAACATCAAGAGCAATATCAGGATTAGTCACTCCGATTCCTATATTACCACTAAAATAACTCTTACCATAAACATTAAAAATATTACTATTTAATCCATCGCTCTCATAATTAATATTAATAACATTTTTACCATCACTATTTTCTCCACCAACAAGATTTGTAATATGTAATAATCCGTTTAAGTTAACATCTCCCGTAATATCCACATCATATTCCGGTTCAGCTTTATTAAATCCCACTTTGCCACTTTCTTTAACTGTAAAATAATCTGTATATGTTCCACCATATGAATTAGATTTATTATTTTGTATACGATAATCTCCTGATTGTGTAGATATTTGCCATACCATTTTATTACTCTATTATATATGCTGTTATTATTTTTAAATATTTAATTCTTTTCCATAAAATTTGCCATTATTTTCATATATTTTATATTTTTCTATTGTTTCCTTTTTATAATTAGATAAAACTGTTTTACCCATATTAAGATCATTTAATATATTTCTTTGTTTAGTCTTAGGATTAATATTATGTTCATGATTATATGCTAATTTTTTTTCCTTATTAGCTTCATACCATTTTTTATAATTCAGGCGTTTCTTTTCCGCCAATGATAACGCAATTTTATTTGGTTTATCCTGAACTTCAACTTCTTTGACTTCTTTGACTTCTTTGACTTCTTTGACTTCTTTGACTTCTTTGACTTCTTTGACTTCTTTGACTTCTTCCTTATCGTATTTTAAATAAAATCTTTCAATTACATCACGTGATGTTCGCATTCTTACCTTCATTAATTCCTTATGTTTATTACTAATTACAGGGTAATAATGTGATACAAATGCACTTCTTAATCCATCAATGCAAATATTTTTATCATTAGAAACTTGTCTCAATGTATCACAAATAGTATTAAAACTTGCTTTACTAAAATTTTGCTTTTGCCAATTATCCTTACCAATAAATAAATAAGGTCTTGGATATGTGTCAATCGAATATTTAATTAAATCCGCCAATTTCTTATTATGATCTTTAATATGTGTGCTATCTAATTTATATGTAATACTCTTATGATTTTTAACATTTTCGTTAAATATAAATTTAATTATTTTGGATATCTTGTTACTTTTCAGCTTTTTAAGTAATATATAATTAGCATCATTGGCATCCTTACTATTATATATAATATCCATAACATATTTCTCATGTCGGGAAGGATAATCCCATATGTTTAAAGCTAATGCTAATATAGTCTGATGCTTATTATAAATATCGTTAGTATGTTTCATGCCATTTTTTCTATCTTTTTTATGTAATTTATCTACCTCATTTAAATAATCTTTCTGTAAATTATCTAATATTTCGAGTAATTTATCATATTTAATAAACTGCCTTTTTTCATTTTCTGTTACTATCATATTATCATCATCTCTATTATTTTCTAATTCAGTAAAAGCAACTTGAAGTGCTGACATTTTATATCTTAATTCACTTTCTTCACCTACTAATAATTTAATAACTCGCACTAATGCTTTAAGATCTTTATTAATGGTTGCTAATGAACGTCTATTATCATCATGATATTTAAATATTTCCAGTAATAATTCGCGATTATTTATTGCAACCCATGATAAATTATCTTCGTCAATATATTTTGCAAAATTAGGAAATGTTTTAATAAAGAACTGAATGCGATTTGCATATCCAGCATCTGTTTTGATGTTATTAGCCTTTTGATCATTTGTATAAAATGATTTATATTCACCCGCTTCAAGTTTTTTTAAACTAATATCATTTATAATTTTTTTATTATTATCAGAATTGTTCCAATTATAATCTAACAACATTACGTTATTTTCCCATGCATTATTGCAGCTTTTGCCCAATTCTTCGCAATGTTTTTTATAATCTTTAAATAAATTTTTCAGCTTCCAATGATTATTGTGATATAGCTCAGTAAGTGAAGATGATATTTTATCATCTATTTTTTTCAATTCTTTATAGTTGCCAAGAAATTTGTATAATTCAACTTTAGACATAATCTTATTACCTTTATTATATATTAAAATATCAATTTTTCATATATAATAATAACAAAAATAATATTTAAGAAATATCAAGATTTGTTGGGAATCCTCTTAAATTTTTAACTAATTTAAAATCATCTGTAAAATCATATTGAAATATAATTAAACTATTGTCAATATCAACCGAAGAACCCATTAATATAATTAATATATTATCATCTTAAGTATTTTTAAAATTATAGTTAATTAGAATGAACTGTAATAATGTTATATCATTAAAACAATATGGACCCACATGTTGGTTCAATAGTATATTAATGGCAATTTTATACAGTGATGAAAGTAGAAAACTATTATTAAAAAAATCTAAAACGTGGAATAAAAGAATTGAGATATTTAAAACAATTAATTATATATTACATAACAAATATTTAAGAACAAATAGCGCAAGTGAAGATTATAAATACTTTGATAAAATAAGACCAGAATACTTATTAAATAAATTATATAAATATAATAAAAAAAAATTTATGTTTGATTTGCAAAAGCACAAATGTGGATTTAAATCAGAATTATATATTAGAAAAATATATAAACTATTGGGTGTAAATGTATTATATCTTGACATAGCTGGCGACAAATTATATTATTCACTTTATAATAATGCCACTGTTACAAAAATTGAAAATCGTCAAATATTCATAAAATTTAAAACTATAAGCGAAAACAAAGTTAAAGAGAAATTTGAAAATCCCGATATTATAATACTCACAAATAATAAAAATATTACGAATAGATATCCAAACTACTATAAAGTAGACAAAAAAACTAAATTATATAAATTTGCAATTAAAATGGCCAATAATATAGTAACAGATAATGGTAATGAATATGTATTAGACTCTGTTTTACTTAATAACTGGAATAAAAGTAATAAAATAGGTGGTCATTCAATCGCGGGAATTACATGCAAAAGAGACAAGTATGTATATAATGGATGGACACGTACTACTATTGATCCAAATATTGTTGGAAATGCTGATGATAAAAATATTTGGGAAGAAATTATTAGAAATAATAAAATTTTTTACTTTAATAGTTATTTAAAAGAATCTGTATGGGTTCCTCCTAAAAATGCTAAAATAATAAAAGCAAAAGATAAAATTACTATACCATGTGAATTAATGAAATATAATTGGAATGTCAATAAAGACAACACATTTTGTTTAAATGCTCGAAAATGTTTATTAGATAAAATGAATCCAAATGATCTTTGCTTTTCATTTAATAAAGGAGGTAGATGTATAATTTATGTTAAAAAAAATAACATTGATAACGATAACTTTAAAAAAGAATCGAAAAAATGTCCATCAGGCAAAGTTATTAATCCTCTTACTAATAGATGTATTAAGGTTAAAACAATTAATACTGTGCGTAAAAATCCATTAAGTAAGCCTGAAAAGAACTGTCCATCAGGCAAAGTTATTAATCCTCTTACTAATAGATGTATTAAGGTTAAAACAATTAATACTGTGCGTAAAAATCCATTAAGTAAGCCTGAAAAGAACTGTCCATCAGGCAAAGTTATTAATCCTCTTACTAATAGATGTATTAAGGTTAAAAAAAATATTTAAATACATTTTTTTTCTTCTATAATTATAGATAATGAATTCTTTAGTAGGCGGTAGTGTTAAAAAAACTTATGAACCACTTTACAAAAAGTCTGTATGTGGTAAAGATAGAGTTATATATAAAAAGGTTAAAGGTGAGCCAACAAGAAAATTATACATGAGACATAAAGGTAAATATGTACAAGTCAAAAAATTCGAAGCTGCTATGGTTGCCGCGGGCAAATGGAAAGCTCCCAAAAAAGCTGCTAAAAAATCCCCCAAACCTTGCAAAGCCAATCAACATAGAAATCCCGCGACTGGCAGATGCGTAAAAAATAAAGTTGCCAAAAGCCCAAAGAAAAAAGGCCGTCCTCGTAAAAAATCCTCGAGACGTTCTGCAAGACATTCTAACAGACAAGGCAGTTATTAGATAATTTAAATTTTTTTTATAATATACAAAAACGTAAAAAATACTCAAATGGCCGCTACTAAGGTAATACATGCTATCAGCGATTCCACCTTTCGGCTTCCTGACAGATTGTCTTCTGTATAAACATGCACTATTGACCCTTTTTGCTCCGTTATAGAATAGTGTTCCAAAGTATATTAATCAAATTCGAACCTATGACAGATAACCATTCAAGCAATTTTACAATTATAAAGTTAATGTGATCAAATCATTTTTTTTAATTATTATAACATTTTGATGCCAAAGTAATCTCAAAATAGATATTTAAATATATAAGTATAGTAATATTTACTATTATCAATTTTTTTCAAATTTTCAAAATCAATTGTTGCATCATTTTCGTTGCAAAAACATATTAAATTATTGAATAATTCTTCATCATCACATAAATTATTGATAGGGTTTGAAAATATATTAAGTATTTTATATGAATTATGAGAAGTTTTCCGCAATAGACAAATATAATTTAAAATATTATTGATATCATCACTATTATAAATACCAACTAATAATGTTGAACTAATAAATCTATTTTTATTTAGCCACAAAGTATCATCTAATATTTTCTTATGATGATTTTCATCACTATTTTTTTTCCAATTATAAAAAGAACTATATGCATTATTATAATTTAAATAACAAATTTTATTTTTATTGAAATTACTGTCATAAAATTTATTAGGACCTATACCAATAGGGTAAGCATTTATAGTATTTACGTATAATATGTAAAATAATATATATAATATTCTTATCATATTATATATATAATAAAATAATTTTATATATATTAAATACTATTAACATTATTGAAATTTAATTACATAAATTATTATCACATAAATAACATATATAGTTTTCATTAGTATTGTGAATTTGATTACGAGTACCACATACAGGTTTAAAATATATATCTTCATTGTCACATGTGATTTTGATATAAGAGTTTCTCGTAATTTTACATTTTTTTTTATTATCATATTTTGTCAACTCATAATATTTATTTTCTTTGATTGCAATATTATCGGGTAATTTATTATCTTTTATAGCAGTATTATGGCGTAATTTATTTTTTTCATATTTAATCAAAATTTCATTTTTTAATAAAGGATTTTCGTAAAGTATATCATTACTGCAATAAATATCATTAACTATCTTCCATTCTAATCCACATATTCCACAATAATCACAATTGATTTCACTAAATTTATTGATTTTTAATTTGTTATGCTCTGTAGGTAATATATAATATTTTACTCTAATAACAAAAGCTATGTGCCAAGAAAACCAAATTAATAAATACAAATAATGAATAAAATCATCATATAAAATAACTAACTCATTGCTATAATATGGTAATAGTGATATTAATCCCATATTAGAACCAAGATAAATATATACATGAAATATATACCAATCCATTAATGTTTGATTTCCTAAAATAGGTAAATAAGCAGCAGTTACAATGCTGTATGCTATTGATGTTAAAAATAATGTTACACTATATGAAATTCTATCACCGAGATTATCAATTGGATCAATACTAATATTAAAAAATGAAACTAAAGAAATCAAAGACATAACAAACATAATTCGCCATAAATAAACCCAATATTTGCGTTCAACGTAAATATGAATAGTTCTTTTATAAGGTTTTGTAAATGAGTAATTAATTTCTTTATATTGCCATTCTGATAATTGATCAACAATTTTAGAGTTTTTATTAATAATCCAATTAACTTTATAGTCATCTGAATTAGGTAATTCAAGCTCAATTTCTAAATCTTGTACATCGAAAGGAAAATTATCTAATTCAACTTTATCAATAAAACTAATATTATAATAATAATAGTAGATATTCTTGTATATACCATTGCGCATTGTTAAATAAGGACCTATTTTTTTCTCTGATTTAACTTCATGTTTATTTATAAATAGCAAATCTTTTGGCGTCCATGATGGTATGTATTCATTTATACCATGTGATAATATTAAATATAGATCTTTTACACTAGGCAACCATTCTACTCGGACTCTAAATACACATTCGAATTTTTGTTCTATTTGCTTTATATTTGTGATACTTGTAATATCAATTGTAATAATAACATGTTGCTTTATAATTTTAGGATTTAAATATTTACGTTCACCATTCTTATTAAAAAATTGTATATAATCATGTTTTCTAATTGGATCATTAATATTAAAAGTATGCCACTCTTTTTCTGAAAATTTAATATTTGATATAAATTCTGTTTTTTGTTCTTTAATTTTCTTATTAATAGACATAGTAAAAATGAAGTCTTTGTTAGATAAATTTGTGCCAATGAATATGTCTTCATCAGATACTTTTCTCCATTTAGAACCTATATTATTATCACCACATGCTACAAAAAATGAATTATCAATATAAATTATATCATTCTTATTAATTTTGTCTTCTATATCAAAATTAATCAAATCTTCAGTGCGCAAATTAATTATACTTGTCTTATCATTATCAAAATACAATTCAGTCATATATTTTGCTAATTTTTCATATCTATTACTGATATCTTTATAATTATTTAATAAATAAGATATATCAGCATATGTCCATTCTCGGGGACATATTGAATAACTATGATTATTATTCTTTAAAATATTTATATATTTTAGTATATTATTATTATAAATATGCAAAGGAAAACACAGAGTAGATGCACCAATATTAAATAAGTATATATTTTCTGTAAAAGCGTCCGAATCTCTTAAAATTGATGCTGTATCTGGATTACTGTGATTATTATTATATTTTTTATAAGCACGTTTACCAATAATATATTTTTCATATATAAAAATATTATAAAATTCTTTAGAAAAATCAAGATCTTCACCAAAAAATTTAAGTTCTGTACCATAGATCATTAGTCGATTTTCCTTTGGAAACCAAAAACCCTCGAAGTGCTCTTCATAAGTTTTATTAATATTTTTTTTATTTTTTTTAGCGTAATTACTCTGTTCAATATTATTTGCATCATTTTCGTCTAATTCGACTTTACTGATTGTATGTGAAAAAATACCACTAATACCATTTTCACTTATTTTTAAATCATTAATATCAAATTTCATTATAAAAATTATAAAAGAGTTTTTACCAAATCTTAAAGTACCAAAACCAATATATGATCCATATTCTGATAATTCTTTATATTTATTACAATCCTTTTCAGAAAAAATACTTCGAGCATTCGATAATGCTTTCTTAAAATCCTTACCACACAATAGATAATCTTCAAGCATTTAATATTATATACAATAGCTAATTAATCATAATAAAATTATTCAATAAATATAAAGGTTCTAATAATTTTATATCTCATATCTGGGGTAATTTTTAAAGCATATTTTTTAATACATTTTAAAACATAATTACTATAAATATTGATATCTTTAACTAAAATATCATTAAATTCTGTTATTTTATCTTTATTATCTGGAATTCTGGCATCAATAAGTATTAAATTCCATAAGATGCTATTAATATTAACATAACCACTATTAACAAAATCCATAAATAATATGTAGCTTTCAATATCATATAATAATTTTTTGGGTTGTGGAAATATTATTTTAGAATATATTTTATCTAAAAGACAATCTGGTAAATTATCCCAAATATCCATTGTATAACTTATACCTAATAATATATATATCATTTTTTATTAGATATGATGATAGAAAATTATCGTTTTGATTTATATTTTAGTTATTGGATATTATTGTGGTTATTATTATCAATAGTATTAGATTTTACACCACCATTTTATAGCTTAATATTAGCCACATTATTACATATGTATTTTATTAATACATGTATATATAATGATAATTATACATGTCTTCATTTAATTATAAATGTATTTGTGTTGTACTCTAAAATAATAGGTGCACTAATTGCATATTATAGTAAAAATCGTAATGGATATAATGAATTTAATATATTATTGTTATTACTAACATTATATATAATCTATAAATATATAATAAATCGTATAAATTTTTTAGATGATATTTCATTTAATAAAAATGGTAATTTAGGATATTATAATTGTATAAACACACCATTATATAATATAATAAATTCATATAGTAAAAATGAAAGCTAAAAAACGAGGTGGTATTAACTATAAATTCGATGTATTGACACTCGGTAAATTATCAGTAGAAAGAGAATATAACAATAATGTTAGTATAATTCCTGAAGATCAACATATTATATCAGATTTAAATGCGTTTGCACATTCATTAGATTTTATGTCTAAAAAACATAATATATGGAATACTCCAAATGTATTTAACTTTATTGTAAAAAATAATGTAAAATCTAAAGAGACCTATTTCATTGACGGTATAAAAAAAATGTGCGACAAGGTATTTCTTGATTCACTTGTTAATATATATTTCAATGAAAACTTGCAATATATAAAAAAACGTGATCTTGAATCTAAAAATAAAAAAGAGCTATATGATGAGTTAATTATTAATATTAAAATAGTATCTGACATAATAATATATGATGATTTTTCTTATGTCCCAGGTGATACATTAATACAAAATGAAGGGGGTGACACAAAAGAATTTTTAAATAAGGTTAAGAAAATGTATGGAGAAAATTATCAATCTGCTAAAAAAGGAGGAGTTGGGAGCGATGAAGAATCGAATGAATATGATACCGAGAGTATGTATATACCATCTATAGAATTTCAGAGTTACGACAATATTAAAACAGCTTATTCAAATTATGTGACAGAGGAATTTTTCGATGATATGACTGTTATAATAGGCTTTTGCAATATATTTAGATATTCTGGAATATTCAAAGAAAAGTCAGTACATTATAAAGCTATTAATAGATTGTATCATTGTATGCGCTATTTTGATTTTGCAGAATCCGATGTTTCTGCTAAAATGGAAAATATTGATGAGCTATTTTATGAAGTTGCTGTATTATTGTTAAAAGTAGTAGATGCATTACATAATATATGTACGAGTAAAAATATATCTAAATATAAATCACGCGAAACTGCTTCATCTATATCAGTACATCCAAGTATTTTATCATTTCAGAGTAGCAAATCATCTCAATAAAATTATTGTTATTTATAGAGAACAAAATAATTAAAATATGTATAAGTGGGTTACATTTGCACTTATAGGTACATTAATATCTTCTATTGGTGTAATACTATTAAAATATATAGATAGTAGTAAATATGATAATCATATATTTTTATTAGTAAGTTTTATACTTGTTGGCTTAATTGCATTACTTTTCTTAATGTATGACAACAAATATAGAAATAAAATTTACGAAAAATGCGATAAAACTTTATTAGCATGTGCCATTATATTTGCACTTGTAATAACTGTTGGAAATATAATTGTACAATATGCTATATCAATATCCCCCAATATTAGTTACACACATATAATAATAAATTTAAATATAGTTGTTACCATATTGGCGAGTTATTTTTTGTTTAACGAAAGTATTAATTTTGAATGCTTTATAGGAATTTTAATAACATTAATTGGTGTCACAATTATAATTTTTAATTATGATAAAAAATGATATTAAATTTAATTATTTTTATATAAATAATGAAGAAAATATTTCATATTTCGGACATACATATTCGCAATGGTGACAAGATAACTTCGAGATATAATGAGTATAATAACGTTTTCGATAATCTGTTTAAATCACTATGCGATAATATTACTAAATATAATCTATCTTATAATGATTATGTTATTATTGTAACCGGTGATATATTTCATAATAAAAATGTAATTGGCAATTATGGCTTAGAATTATATAATAAATTTATTAAGGGATTGACTAATATTGGAAAAACAATTATATTTCATGGGAATCATGATAGAAATCAAAATGAAATTGATCAGCCATCATTAATATCATCAACAATTGAAATAGAAAATTTAAGAATTTTAAAATCTACACAAACTTTTACGATTGACAATATTGGATTTTCATATGTTAATATCGATGATACTTTAGATAACACATCAACAGTAGGTAGGCTAAAAAAATTGCCAGAATTTCCAAAAATTCGCGAAAAAGTTAGTAAAAAAATAGCATTATTTCATGGTACATTTGCTAATGTAAAATTATATAATGGTAATCATGTGCTAAATAGTACAAATCCATATCCTTTTGAATGGATATCTGAATTTGATTTTGCTTTATTGGGTGATATTCATCTTAGACAAAAAGGGATGTATGGAAATATGCTATGGGGTTACGCAGGATCACTTGTGCAGCAAAATTATGGTGAAGATATAATTAATCATGGTTATATGATATGGGATATTGAATTATCTACTATTGAATACGTAAATGTTTATAATTCACATGGATATATCAATATTATAGCAAAAGATGATAAAATTTATATAAGAAAACGTGGTAAGTATGATACTTTGCTTGAAGATGTCATAACAAATGATTATTTTCCAAAAACTATAGAATGGCGCTGCTATGCTGAATTATCATTGGAAAATAGTGAAAATTTATATTATCTATTAAATTTACATGACATCAAACACAATTCTAAATTAAACAAAATTGTTAAAAAATCATTACAAGAAACTAAAAATACTCTACATGTAAACACTACAACATTTATAGAATATTTGCATAATATTATACCTGAAAAGTATTATAATAAAGCTGTAGAAATAATTAAAAATAATGAAATATTGCTATTTGATACTAACTGTCCAGAAGAATTAATAGATGAATGTAATAAAAAAAACAAAGATATCGCACATTTGATTAAAACATATCATAATAATACAAAAATAAATGGTGAAAAAAATGCAAGACATCCGTTTTGCATTGAATATTTAGAATGGGATAACTTATTTTGTTACGAATCCGGTAATTCTATTAATTTTGCACATGCTATCAATAATACTTTATTAATTTGTGGAAATAATGGTACGGGTAAATCAGCAATATATGATATTATAACTTTAGCCATATGGGGAATTGTAACAAAAGATAAACAATCTCAACTTTCTAAGACAAGTATAATCAATTATAAACATAATAGAGCAACGACTTCAATAGACATTTTAATAAATGATACTAAATATAATATTAGAAGAACATTTAATACAGGTGGTAAAAATAACATAGAGATCTATAAATATAGCATAAATTATGATAAGACACTTATTGGAAAAAATAATGCATGCTCAGAATTTATAAAAGATAATATAGGAACATTGGATGAGTTCTTAACCTGTTCTATGATAACGCAAGTAGTAGACAATGATATATTAAGAATGGATTATAAGGATTGTACTGCTATTATTGATAAGGCATCTAATATAAATGAAATTTATGAACTATTCAATTTCTTAAAATTATCTTTAAACAAATATAAGGATTATAAAAAAACAATAGAGAGCAAACGTGATGTATATAAGCATATTATATCAAATGCAAAAATAGATATTAATACCAATAATGATTTATCAAATAAACTAATTAAATATCAAGAAACATATGATATTTTAATGAGGCAAAATAATAAGATAAATATTGATCTTTATAACGATAATTATAAAGAACTGTTGAATAATACCTATAATTATATGGAACTATTAGATGAAAAATATTATAATGAAATTTGCAAAGAGTTGCTAAAATTAAAACAGCATTTTGCAAATATAAACTATAATGATATTGTAAAATATGCTAAACAATGTAATAAAGATAGTATAATATCTGAATATTGCGAGAAACCATGTGATTATGATTATATTTTAGCAGAAACTAAATATATAGAAACCTATAAATTGCCTGCAAAATTAAATCTAAGTATAGAAGAATTGCAAAATAAATTAAACGATATTGATAATAATATTAAGGATCTTCATAATAAGGGAACTAAAAAAATAGATGAGCCATTATATGATATTACAGAGATATTAAGTAATACCAACTTAGTATTTAAAACTGATAATCCTGTTGATTCTTTAATTGCGTATGTTAATAATAATAAATGTATTACTAATAATAAATTATCAAATATAATATCATATGAGTGTTATTTAAAATTAGTTGAGTTAAATGATAAACTAAATATTGAACTGGATAATTTTAATGATATATATATTGAAAACAATAGAAAGTTGCAGGAATTATATGCTGAGAAGCAAGACATTATTAGTGTGCAAAAACCAGATAAAGAATATAATGAAAATATCGAATTAACAGATAATATTGAAAATCTCGAGAATCTCATTAAAACAAATGACGAAATTCTCAATAATTGTTATGGTAAACTTGATGAAATTGATGAACTTAATTCTAAAGTATCAATTTTAGAAACTGAATTAAATGAACTTAAAAATAACAAAGATAATGAGTATGATCCAAAATGTAAATTTTGCTGTAAAAGACCATGGGTTGTTCGAATGCATACATTAAATAAGGAAATTATAGTTCTCAGGGATAAAATTACACTATTATATGATAATGTATATATTAATACATCGCATGATTATATCAAACTGTATAATGATAACACGCAATATAAAATGATAATTGAAAATACTAAATTATACAATATGTGGGCATTATATAATGATTACTATACCATGATAAGTAAATTAAATAATGAAATTGATAATATTATTAATACAATAAAAAATAATAACGAAAAAAAAAGTAATAATTGTAAATTATTAGATAGTATTAAAAATGATATAAATAATTTTAATAGTAATGTTAACATATTGTATGATTCTTATATAGATTGTAATGAATATTGTGAGTATATAGAAAATGTTAAAACTCTCGAGCATCTCAATAATCAAAAATACATATATAGTAGTAATATTGAATTCAAAAAGTTTATTGAACCAAAAATAATAAAGCTAAATGAGCTCAAAATAGCTTATGATAAATGGACAAAATATAATATTGCAAAAGCATATAGATATATTGAATTAGAAAATATTATTGAAAATGAAAAGAAGAAAATAGAAAATAATAATAACATTATAATCGTCGATAAACTAATTGCTAAAACCGAATTAGTTAACAAAATTGAAATATGTAATAATAATATTAAAACAACAACAGAAGAACTGGCAAAAATTAAAACGCAAAATAATTATAATATTAAAAATCAAGATAATTATGACTATTATACTAAAGAATTGGATAAAATAAATGATATTATTACTATTCTTGATATTATTATCAGCAATTTCAAAGATTATCGCATTAATTTATATAAAAATCATATATTAAAAGTGTTAATTGATAACGCAAATAATTATATTAAGGATTTATGTCATGAAAATACTAAAAAATTCAAGTTGGATTATTTGATTAATGACACAAAGGATATTATACATATTAATTGGTTGATAAATAATGTAACAGATGATAATATTCAGCAGACTATTTCAATTAATCAGGCATCAGGATTTCAAAGATTTGTTATATCACTTGCCTTAAGAATGAGTTTATATTCAAATACGAAATGTGATCAATTATTTATAGATGAGGGTTTTACTGCATGTGATAAGCAGAATTTGTCTCTTGTTCCTGAGTTTCTCAAAAATCTACTTAATACTTTTAGCGGGGTTATTATAATGTCGCATATTGATATCATCAAGGATAGTATGGATATTGTGGCAAATATTGAATATGATAAAAATAATAAAACATCATATATAAATTATAATATTTAAAGATATAGTAAATAATAAATTATAAAATGAAATCATATCCATATATATCAATAGATTTAAATGGAAGTATTGGGGAACAATTATTTCAAATTGCTGAATTGTGCGTTTTCAAAAAAAAATCTAAAATTAAAAGAAAGATTCTTATTAAAAGCGATGACAATAAAAATTTAAATACAATTTTTAAAAATGCTTTTAAAACATGTTCAAATGACAAATATAATTTAATTGATTTTTTATCAATAAGTAGTAACTATGAAGACTATTATAGTAATAATAATAATAATATAAAACTTTTAGAATATAACAGAAATTTCAATAATGATATTAAAGAAAAATTAACTTATATTGTGTATAAAAATGAAGATTTAATGTATGCTGCGTATTTTAAATATAGAGAAATATTAGAATTTTTCGGAAATAATACACATGATGAAGATATTGTAGCAATAGATTATTGCGTTGATTATAATAAAGAGTTTTATATAAATGCTTTAAAAATCTTTAATAAGGAAAAAATAGTGATATTTAGTAAAGAGCATATTGATTATGATACAACTTTCTCTAAAGATAAATATGATATTTATTGTGTAAAAAATATAGATAATGAAACTGAATTCATATTATACTCTATGTTTAAATATAATCTAATTTCAGAATCATTAAACTTGTTATGGTCGAGTTATATTAGTCATTATGAAAATAAAAAGATTGTCGCACATAGTAACTTTAAAAATATAAGCAATAATTTTATCACACATTATTTATAAGTATATTGATAAAGAGGGTTGTAAATGCCATTATTGTTAATGATATTACTACATTTAAATTTTTTTAAATATATATAACAGTTATATATTTAATACTATTTAAACAACATTATATGGTATAATATGAATAAGTTTTTTAAGGTAAATATTAATTCATAATAATTTCATAACAATATTCTAATTCATTATTACATTGATGTTTTTCATTTAGTTTAAATACAATTTCTTTATAAATTATTTTATTATTATTATCATATACAGTTAATATTAAATTTGCATTTTTCAAATATTCAAGCAGATATTCATGATTGATATTATGCGAGTTAGCATTTAAAAATATTCTATATTCACCATACTTGATTTTTATTTTTTTATAATTGCTTAACTTGCAATTAATCAATTTAAACTTTAGTAAATTCATTACTCCATTATAAGAATAATATAAGATTTATTTAAATACATATACTATTAATAATGGATAACAATATTCCCACATGGACTAAAAAGCCATATATTTTATTAGGATATAGAGAGCAAAATAAAAGTAACTTAAATTATTTAGCGAGTATCTTAAAAATTCATAATGAAAGTGTGAATATATGGACACATATGATGGGGTTATTATATTTTTTATATATAATTTCTAAAAATAATAGCTATAATTATATAATTATATTGTATGATTTAACTGCTGCATTATGTTTTCTATTATCAACTCTATATCATGTATATATGCCTTATTCAGAGAATAATTATTTACTATTATTACACTTAGATTTATATTCTATTATTTTAAATATTACGACTTCAAACATATTAGTTTATTATTATTGGTTTTGGTGCTATGATAATATACGAAATTATTATATGATTCTATCTATTGTTTACCTAAGCATTGGACTTGCTATTTTACTAAATTGTAATGTAATTGCAAAATATAATTATATATTATTATATTTCGGTGCTTATAATATATTTATACCATTAAGTTATATTTATATCTATAATTTGACAAATGGAAATATTAATATTGTTATAAAGTATGATTTTTCAGAATCAATATGTTATTTCGTAATTGGATTTTTAGTATATTTAACAAAAATGCCAGAAATATTATTTGTGAAAAAGTTTGATATCGTAGGTAGTAGCCACCAACTATGGCACGTATTCTCATCATTAGGTACTTACTACTTTCATGAAGAAATAATAAAAAATATAAATTATAGAAAGTTTGATAATTGCTACCAATGTCTCAATAATGCAAGTGCAACACCCGCTCTGATATCATAAGATAGTATTTGATCATCAAGTTTTTTAAGAATATCATATAATATATTTTTAATTTCTTCCAACTCAACATCATATATCCAATTTCTCTCGTGTTTGCTATTTTTTGTTTTTATATAATATAAATCTAAATCATATAGAATATAATCGCTTTTTAGCATTAATTCAGTTTCTTCGTATTCTACAGCTTTTGCATCAAGGTATTTTTTAAATTTACCTTCATATGTCATCTCCATCCATAAATTATCAATAAAATTTATTGTATTTTTAACTTTATCTTTAGTGTTATAAATATCCCTAATATTATTTTTATTGTAATTAAATGTCAGGTTATTATTGAGATCATTAAAGAAACATGCTGCTTGGTATTGCATCTTAAAGTAATAGATTATTTAAAATATCAATTTTTTATTTTTTAGCAATCAACATAAAATGTTTGAACTGGACCAATAAATCCAGTATTTTTACATACAATTCTGTAATGAAAATGCTTGTTTAAAGTAACTGTAAACATTTTATTTACCTTGTACTTATCTGGGCAGAATATACGTATATCAGCGCGACCTTTTTTTACAACTGCAATGCCTGCATTATTATATCCATCATAAGCTTCATATGGATTGCTAATAACATTACCAGTATTATTAGACGCCCAATATATAACTTTGGTACCATCTTCATATTTGCTCATATTGATAGTATATACTAAATTAGCACCATCCGGGTAATGAGGCTCAGTTAATAATGATTCTGGTAAAAATGTAGCACCTAAAAATGGCAAAAATGTTTCTTTTTTAAGTATTAAAAATATAGTTGATATTAATACTATAATACATATTATTCTAAATAATATATTATATCTTTCATCTAATAAAATATACGATGATGTTAATAAAGAGAATATAACTATTATCGTATGTAATGTTACATTTAAATATAAATCAGTAAAAAATACTTTATTCATTATTTACTATATAAAAAGAAAAAATACAGCTACTGGCCTTTATAAATTTCATCTGCAATTCCCATTTTAATAGCTTCTTCGGAATTAAACTGAAGATCTTTTATAAGTAGATTATCAAGCATTTTTTTAGTTATTTTTGTTTTTGTTAAATAAATATTATTAATATGATGTTGAACTTTCATGCAATTTTTATAAGTATCATCGATATATGCTAATTTACCCCAGCATCCTGAGCGAAGTTCGTGAATTAGAACGTATGAATTAGTATTTACATATCTTTTATTTCCATGAATACTAATAATAGTACCAGCCGATGAAACATCTCCGTCAATAACAGTATTTACTGGAATTTCTAAATTAGTCATGCAATCAATAATAGAAAATGCAGAGCTAACACATCCACCATTTGTAGTTATGTGCAGAAAGATTTCTTGTTTAATATTATTCGTAATTTTATCAATTTTAAGAGAGGTTGATAGAATTCTAAGTTGTTTACAAAGAGCAAATGAAGTTTTAGAATTAATATCATCAGAGAAATAAATATGATTATTAAATGTATAAATGTTGCATTCTCCAGATTTAATCATTGATTCTTCATCATCATCGTCCATGCGCGGTCTCTTTCTTTTCTTATTTTGCTCCATAATAATAATAAGTATCGTTTTAATCTTATATTATTTTTAGATTTGTATAAGTGCAAATGATATATTATAATTACCTGTTAATTAGCATATTCAAAAATATAATTATGTACTTGTTTTTTATTATTATTAATTATAGAGAGCTATGGAAAATTTATTTGTTATTGTAACAGCTTTAACAATCTTTTTTATAATATTAGCATTATACTTTAATAAATGGATTAAAAAGCAATTTTATAACTATAACATAGAAAAATTTAGTACCGATGATAATATAGGTTTAAAATGGATATATACTGGTAATAAAGAACCTTATGGAAATAAAATTAACAATGCTAAATTGTATGATATTTTAAAATTTAAATATGTATATCCTGTTATAATATCAGAAGATGAATTAGATATGATAAATATACGTGATATTACACATGATACTTTTATTGATGTTGAAGGGAGATTTTTTAAACCTTACAATGAAAACAAAGTTTATTTAGATATGGGAATGAGATGGCGCAAATTAGGAAGAGAAACAGAAGATTACGTACTAAAAAATTATAATAAAATTGAAAATAATAATATGCGAAAAAAATTAAAATCTAAAATATCTGCGAATGATTATAATGATATTGATGGTGAAAAAGTAATAGAATTTACACGCCGCGAAGCTGCAAATATGAAGGGAGAAACAGAATTAACATATGATTCTTATATAATAATTGATGATGTATATTATCAACCTTATTACGATTTAGACAATGTTGCTACAATGGGGCGCGATAGAGTAGACTTTGATTTAAATGCGGAATATATCAAAAAATATGGTTTAGACTCTTCGTATTCGGGATCTTCAGGTGTAGATTCTGAAAATACTGTGAGAACTTATTCTGCAACGGATACTTACAAAACTGATATGTCCAATGCAGAGCTAAGTTTAAATACTAACTATATGTATTATCGCCAAAGTGGCGATGCGTTAGAAAAAACAATTATAGATCCAATTGAAGATACATATTTACCATATGATGATGTCAGCTACAATGATGATCCTAAATCAGTAAGTGATAATAAAATAAATGAGTATGTTATAATTGATATTTATAAGGATCTATTAAATCGCCAACCTAACCCAACAGAACTTAATAAAAATATGCAAGATTTTTATGAAAAAGCTGGTAATGAAGAAAAACTTAAAATGAAAATTTATAATTCGTCTGAATATAAAATGATCGTAAAGTTACAATCGAATGATATTGAACCTGGTCTTATAACACATATTGCACATACTAAGTTAATTGATAAATTGAAACCAATGTATAAGGAACAGCTTAATAGAAATATTCCATTAAAAATGGAAGTGCCTTTAAAACAATGCTACATATATTTACAATATAATGATTATCTATTTAAAGCATTTTTAATGCATGATAATTATGGTAAATTTGAACAAGACGTAACAAAAGAATATGTTATGACAAATAGAAAACTTTTAGAAATATTTCAAGATAATTTTATATTACATGAATTGAGACTCATTGCAAATGAATTAAAAAGACGAGATATAATTAAAAGAAAAGCTTTACAAACACCAGTTGCATTATATGCAAATTCTAAAACTTCTACAGATAGTGCTGCAGATGGCACGGATGGAGCAAATGGTAATGAAATGAATAGTGCAAAACATATTTCAGATATTATGAAAGATAGTGATAATATATTTAATATTAATATTACACTAAATGATAAAGATACTTCACAAAGCAAACCTTATAGTACAAGCGCAAAGTGTACTGATAAAGATCATTGTGAAGAGATTAAACAAGAATTTAAAGAAATTAAAAATGAACAAATCTCACAAGAATTGCAAGATATGGATATTGAAGGCGAAGATTCTGCACAAAAAACAGGAGAACAAGTTTACAATAGTGCCACAGGTGAAATGAATGATTATAATTACGTTTTAAGAAGTAAAAGATTTATTGATGGTAATAGAATTTATAATCCATTAACTTATAAGCAACAATATAGAGGCAAGAAGTCCAACTATATCCCTAATATTTGTTCATATGGTACAAAGCAAGTAGTTAAACCAGTAATAATAGGGTCATCAAATGCACTTGGAACAGAATTATCAGAAGCGTCGCATTATAGTCAAGTAGGAAGTATTATGCCAAAATTCGAATATAGAGAATATGAAGAAGTTAATTAATTTTTATTTGTTTTTATTAGATATGGTATTAAGTGTGTCAAATGCAATTGATGATATCATTGATAAGATTGAAGAAAAGCAATTAAAATTATTATATAATGAATTTAATGATGTTATTAATATTATATCAGAATTTGTTGTGCGAAAAAAACTAATATTATATGGTGGTCTCGTTATAAATCTCTCATTGCCAAAAAAGCATAGATTCTATAAAGACTATACAATTAATGATATTGATTGTTATTCCATGAGTCCTGTTAAAGATTCTATAGAACTGGCTAAAATAATCAAAAAAAATAATTATAAATATATTAAAATTAAAAAGGCGAAGCATGATGGTACATACAAAATATATGTATATGGCAAACAAATATTCGATATAACAAAAATAAGCAATATTAAGTATAAAAAATTACTAAATTATTCTAACAAAACGATAAGTTCTCTCAAACATTACAAAGATAAATATAAAATAATACCTTTGGAATATATGAAAAAAAACTTGTATTTCGAGTTAGCGAGACCAGATCAATCTGGGTGGCGGTGGGAAAAAATATACAAACGATTAAATACTTTAAATATGGTTTATCCAACTCCAAAAATAAATTTAAAGAAAAAATGTTTATGTGAAAATAGTGAACATAAAAATATAATAACTAAATTATTAAATTATGTTAAAAACAAAAAATATCCAGTTATCGATAGTTATCCTCTGAGACTATATAATAAGGATGTGAAAACTTGCTATAAAATAAACAAGGATTCTATATATATTACAATATTATCCAATGAATATAATAAAACTAAGGAAGATATTTTCAAGTTATTAAAAACTAATTTAACCAAAGATCGATATGATATTTCTATATATCATGAAGATGCAAATGATTATAATGCTAATCCTTATTTTGAAATAGCAATAATAAATAATAAATCCAAAGTTAAATTTAATTTAGTAAAAATAATATTAAATAAAGATGAATGCTTTTCAACAAATGTAAAAGATGGTTTTGTAACAGGAAGCGTTGATACAAATGTATATTTCTTATATTCTGATTATATTAAAAATCATATTTATCTTAATAATGATCAAAAAGCTAAGGAAAATCTATATTATATAAATTTATATGAACAATATATTAAAAAAGTAATTAAAAATGATGTTAAAAAAAGGCTAAAAAGCGATTGTTATGGTAAAATAGATGAAGAAGAATTCATAAAAAGAGTATGGAAACAAAAACTAACTATAAAATATTTTAGTTGATTTTCTTTTTAATTATTTCTTTAATATCATTATTCGCATCATTATCAGTGTCACTTGAATTGTAATCTTTATTATCAGATGAAGACATATAATCTTCGTAGTTATATTCAATTGATATTATATTCTTTTCATTATCATAAAGAATCTTATCATTATCTTTTAGATCCTTAATTACTTCTAAAATTCTGTTTTTTTTAACATATTTAACATTTTTATATAAATGTTTTGCCGCCTCATTATACATACTAATTATGACATCATCATATAGTGGTACAAATGTATTAATAATTAAATAAAAATTAACAATGAAATTATAGTATATAACTTTGTAATTATTAATAATATTTAACTTCATTTTTATTAAGAAAACGTATGTGATTCTTATATATTTTTATGTCATATTCTTTTTAATAGTATAAAGACATAATTTGATGTTAACTGAAGCTATATTAGATTTAGGTATGCTTTCGAAATTAGTATCTTTTATAGATACATCAAATCTGTCTAAGCGTTGAATTACTGGGTTAAACATATGTGTAGATGATTCAAGAAAGCTGCAAGTACTCGTACCAATATTTGATTCGGATTTAATGCCTGTATATTCTACAACTTCTAAATATTTAACAATATTGAATTTATTATTTCCATCATTAATATATGATATTCCTCTATCAATCTCATTAAGTGTTATATAAAATTTGTCAGCATTTACTGCATACATTCCATTATTAGTAGTTACATCAACTGTTTCATTAGTTGTTTCGCTTATATTATTTTCTATTATAGTCTGTTTATTTGCTTGTATTTTTGATACATATAGGTTAAAATTAGAAATTTCTGTTGTTGTTCGTAATCTATATTTAGATGTTGCTACTGGATTAGAATTTGTAAAGGTATGTGATAAAGTTTCAATAGCAGTGCTACCTGGAAAAATCAGATTAACCGTTTCTATCAATATATATTGACTTGTTTGGTCATCAAACCTTTCAAAATTAATATCTACTGGTGTGGGGTTTCCAGTATAAGTATCTTTACAAAAAGAGGTTTCCAATGATGTTAAAATATTACTTGTTTCAAATTCAAAATACGCTATATTTTGATTACCTATCATTTTTAATTCCATTTTGCGCAATGTGCCATATCCTGTATTTTTTAAAATATTAACCCAATAAGAGCTTCCCGCATCAATTATAAGGTCACTATTATAATAACATAATGTTAGATCTAAATATGTTATTTTAGATTTATAATTAGATATGTCTATATCTTCAGTTACAATTAATGTGTTAGAACTATCAAAAAAACCTACTTCATTAATATATAATTCACTACCATATGTTATACTTATAATTTCTATTTTTTCAGTTGTAGTGTGTGTAATAACATTACTGCCGTCTGATTTATGACTCATTATATCATATATAGTTGTTGTCGTTTTGGTTTTTAGAGTTCCTTCAGCATTAATCTCTTCTGTTATTGATGTTTGTATTGGGTTTGTTATAGTTGTTACAAGTGCAGAAGATATTACTACAGCAACATTCATTATTTGCAAAGCAACTACGTTTTTAAAAACTTCATCGAATTTAATATAATATCCGAAATCGTTTCCATTATTATCTATACCTTGTACAGAGTCAATATTAATAACATGTTTATCATACTCAAATGTATTATTTAAATTAGGTTCCATTTTTATAATTATCTTTATAATTTAAATATATATTTATTTACAATAAAAAAATGAGTACATAATTTATAAAATCTTTTAAATTTATAAAGTTTTCAAAAAATTGATAAAAATAAAAATTATGTACTCATTTTATATAACTCTGTTAAAATTGGTTCTTCACAAGTATTATTTTCTAATTGCTTTGTAAATATTTTAATATAATATTCAATCATTAGAGTTTCTATTGCAGTTATTCTTGCAGAATAGCTAACATCTTTCAAATCTACTTCTGTTTTTTCATTAGAAGTATCATCATCTATTTCTTCTATACTTGTATTGAGCTTTTGAAAATCCATTATATTTTATATTATTTTTGTTTCCTTATATCATATGTGTAATCCAAAAAATATATAAAGATATTTTGCTATAATTATGCATAGAAAAGATCAAGTATTATGGGTAAAGAAGACGAAATTGCTGCGGGTTTTGATATTGGCACTACCACAAGTTGTGCTGCTATTTGGGTAAATGATCGTGTTGAAATTATTCCCGATACGCAAACGGGATCGCGAATCATTCCATCTTATGTATCATTCAGTGATGCGGAAAAGCTTGTGGGTGATGCTGCAAAAAATCAATCAACTATGAATCCTAAGAATACAGTTTATGATACTAAGCGTTTAATTGGGCGCAAGTATACTGACGATGTTGTGCAAAAAGATATTAAACATTGGTCATTTGCAGTATCTGGTGACAAAGATAATAAGCCACTAATTAATGTTAAATATAAAAATGAAGATAAAACATTTCATCCTGAAGAAGTTTCAGCAATGGTAATTCAGCGCCTCAAAGAAACAACTGAATCATATCTTGGACACGAATTAAAAAAAGTAGTAATTACCGTTCCAGCATATTTCAATGATTCACAGCGTCAAGCAACGAAGGACGCGGGTGCTATTGCTGGTCTCGAAGTTCTTAGAATTATCAATGAACCAACGGCAGCGGCAATTGCGTATGGTCTTGATAAAACGGACGATAAAAAAGAAAAGAATATTCTTGTATTTGATTGTGGTGGTGGTACACATGATGTTTCCATTCTAACACTCGATGGCGGCATCTTTGAAGTAAAAGCTACTGGTGGCGATACTCATCTTGGAGGATCTGATATTGATAATCTTATTGTTGATTATCTATGTGATGATATTAAAAAGAAATGCAAGAAGGATGTGCGTGCAAATGCAAGAGCTCTCAAGCGCCTAAACATTGCAGCTGAAAAAGCTAAAAAGAATCTATCGGCTTCTTCTACAACAAGCATTGAAGTAGATTCTCTTATGGATGGAGTTGATTACAATACCAATCTATCGCGTGCAAAGTTTGAATCTCTTGCTGATAAAGTATTTCAGCGCACTCTTCAACCAATCGATCAGCTTCTTAAAGATGCAAAGATGGGTAAAAGTGATATTGATGAAATTGTTCTTGTTGGTGGTACAACTCGAATCCCAAAACTACAAGAACTTCTATCTTCTTATTTCAATGGTAAGCAACTTAATAAATCATTGAATCCTGATGAAGCAGTAGCATATGGTGCTGCGGTACAAGCATCTATTCTAACAGGACAAGGTAATAGTAAAACAAATGATTTGCTTCTTCTTGATGTGGCACCACTTTCTCTTGGCATTGAAACAGCAGGTGGTGTTATGACTAAAATTATTGAACGTAATACAACCATTCCAACAAAGAAATCTCAAGTATTTTCAACATATGCAGATAATCAGCCAGGAGTTGATATTAAAATTTATGAAGGTGAACGTGGTTTTACCAAAGATAATAATCTACTTGGAAGTTTTCATCTTGATGGTATTCCACCCATGCCTCGCGGACAAGCACAAATTGAAGTATCATTTGATGTTGATGCAAATGGTATTATGAATATTACTGCAGAAGAAAAATCAACTAAAAAGACTAATAATATTACAATTACAAATGACAAGGGACGTCTATCAAAAGAACAAATTGACGAAATGATCGAAAAAGCGGAACAATTCAAAGAAGAAGATAATAAGCAAAAAGAACTAATTGAAACTAAAAATGCTCTCGAGAATTATCTTTATAATCTCAAAAATTCTATGACTAAGAGTGAAAATTCCCCACCAACTCTTGATGAAGTTAAAGCTGAAATGGATCCAATTATTGAAGAAGGACTTAAATGGCTTGAAGATAATGATGATGCAGATGTTGAAACATATAAAAATAAGCAAAAAGAACTTGAAGCCATAGTTAATCCATTGATGCAAAAACTTTATAGTAGCCAAGCTTCACCGGAAGGGATGCCAGAAGGGATGTCAGAAGGGATGCCAGAAGGGATGACTGAAGGAATGGCTCAAGAAATGGCTCAAGGAATGGCTCAAGGAATGGCTCAAGGAATGGCTCAAGGACCAACAAATGAACCCACTATTGATGAAGTAGATTAATTATTTCTAAAATAAGCAAAGCTCCATCCAGTAAATGCTACAAGTAGCATCAATACAGTTAAAGCTAATATAGATGCTAATACTATATTATAAACCCAATAAACTTCGCGCTTAATGTCTTCACTGCACTCGCAATTCATTTCTTTTAATCTGGTAATAAATATTATTGATATTATAATATTTGGTATAGCAAATATATTGAATATTGATATTACTGTATTAAATATAATTATTAAAGGATTAGACTGCATTTCACTTAAATTCATATCTAACAAATATATTGCTATATTAATAAATAAGGATACACCAAATAGAGCTAAATAAGCTGTTAAATAATATTTAATGTATTTACGCATCCAACTTTCACTGCAAGCACAATTTATTTTTTCTAAGTTAACAAGCCATATATAAGCCATTATAGCAATTGCAATACCAAAAATATTGCCAACTATAGCACCTAATAACCCGCCTTTTTTGATTCTATCAAGATTATTAGAGATATTGCTCATTTTTTCAGTTATAATTTTTTTATCAGAAGATTTACTTTTAGATTTACTATTAGATCTATTTTTAGATCTATTTTTTGCCATTACACTATCTATATAATTATGATATAAATATATTTTAATATATATATCTAAATAAACTAACTAATGCAAGGTTTAGAAAATATTGGCGCAACATGCGCTATTAATAGCATTGTACAAATGATATGTAGAAATAATTATTTACGAGAATCTATATTAAGTTATAATTTGCCACAAGATACATTAACATCAAACTTAAAGGAAATTTTAGTATTAATGCATGAAAAAGAAAAGTCGCTAATACCGAGAAAATTTGTCAAAAAAGTATTTAATACATTTGAAGGCACATTTAGATATGGCGAACAATTAGATATATACGAGTTATGGTTATATTTGGTAGAAGCAATAAATCAAGAAATTAATAAGGATCCTAATTATTATACAAATATTAGTAATGATATAGTCAGTGATAAAATTAAATCTGGATTAGTTATTGATAATGAAAATGATTTTAATAAAGTATTACTAAATAGCACGAGACTTAAGGATAAATTTGACTATTATAATATCAAATTAAATGACAATAAAAGTTCGCAGTGGCAATCATTAACACAGGGATTTTACTTAAATATAACAATTTGTACAAAGTGCAATAATACATTGTATAATTTTGAACCATTTACAACACTGAATTTGAATATTACTGATAAAAATCTATCAGTCGTTGATATGATTAAACAAATATATAAAGAAGATGTTAACAGTGGTGATTGGGAATGTGAAAAATGTAAGCAAAAAACAGAATACAAAAAACAAACCAAGTTATGGAAATTACCCAGTGTTCTTTTTATAGTTATTAATCGTTTTACAGAAACGTTTAGAAAAAATACAGAATCTATTAATATAAATGATGAATTGCATTTTAATAAAGGAACAATTTTATATAATACGAATTTAGAAAAAAAATATAAACTGTCATCAATTGCTTTACATATTGGTAACTTAGATGGGGGGCATTATATGGCAATATGTAACAATAATACTGATAATTATTTATTATATAATGACATGGATGTCAAGGAAATAAATAATTTTAAAAATAATAATAATTCAGCTTATATGATTGTTTATAGTGAATTATAAATCTTTATTAATTTTAGTCGGTAACCCATGACCAAATACGACCATATAAATTAATACAAATGCGGATATTAAAACACTTCTATTCTCTGCAATTTTTTCTTTTTGTTTTAATACTAATATCATAAATATATATAGTATTATACCGATTACAGCTGAATGCAAAACCATAGTAAGCCCACTCTCCATGTTTAACACTTCTCTATTAAGTAAACCATATAAAAAATTTAATATATTAATATATTAAAATGGAAAATACAGAAAATACTATTGCATCCGTATCAGTTGACAATAATAATGTAACAGTTACTTATGATAATAATAATGTTGAAACAATTGGAATTAATGTAGAATCTTATAAAAAAATGAAAAAAGAATGGTTAGACGAACAGCCACCATTTATTTCTGATAAATTTAAAAAGAATATGAACAATATCATATTGGCGAGTATCCAAAATAAGGCTAAATCAATTAGTGAGCTTAAAGAATTTTTCACAACTGGAAATGAAGATAAAATCCAAGAATTTTTAACTTATATGCGAACAAGAGATTTAACAGAAGAAAAAGCAAAATGGAAAAAAGTATAAAAAATAAAATTGTATATATATTAAGCCTAAGATGAAATATTTAGCATTTTTGCTATTTGCTGCATTAGCAAATGCTTATACAACAATAAATATTTATGGAACAGGATTATTTTTACCATATAGTATGGGTATAGTAGGATATATTAAGAAGAATATTCCAATATCAGATTATAGAATTACTGGTATATCAGGTGGTGCATGGTGCTCTCTTTTATATACTCAAGAAGACGATTTATCAAATCATGATAAAATCTGGAGTTATACAATTGGGAATAATGTTACTAAATTAAAACTTCAAAGTGATCTTAAAACTTTTCAAAAAAACGTTGAAGATAACTTGAAAGTTAGATATAAATCACAAAAGGTTAAAAATTTAGATAAAATTTCTATTATATCTACTAAATTAGAAGGGGCTCTATTTAAATTAAAAACAGAAGAAAAAACAAATTTCACAAATATTGATGATGTAATAGATTTCTGTTTATGTAGTTCATATTTACCATATTTATCAGGAAGCACTTTTTCTAAAAAATATAAGGGTAGTAGATATATAGACGGTGATATTAAATATGACTATAAAAATGAAAATAAAGAACATAATAAAATAATAATACATCGTCATATGTGGGACAGAAAATTTACTCCAGATAACTATTTGTACTTAGACAAAGATAAATCAAGAGAACTTTTTGAATATGGGTGGATGGATACTGAGAAAAATAAGGATACACTTATTTCAAAAATAATTTATTAGCCTTATTAAAAGATTTTTCAACACGCTTATCATATTTATTAAGTCTTTCTAATCGCATTTTTTCTTCTTTTTCTTCCTTAATTTTCTTTATATGCTGTAACTTAATTTCTTTTTCCGACATTTTAGTTTCAACTTTACTATCACTATAAGCTTTATATTCTTCAATATTTTTAAATTTCTTATTAGATTTAATAACTGATGGATCTATTAAACGCGTTCCATCATGAGCTCTCATATAATCAGTATATGATAAATTATTGGATTTTTCCATACTACTTGTATAATCATCGGATTTTTTACCACCTAACTCAGTGAAATTAAGAGACTTGGCCAGTAATAATGGCTCGGGTTCCTTATATTTTACTAATTGTTTATTTACAGGAACATTTTTATTAAATAATTTATTAAAACTATCATTGTCTATTTTATCTTTTTTAATTAATTTTTCAATATTAATATCCTCTCTAACTTTTGAAGATTCTTGCATTTTTTCACCATAGCCAAAGTCGGCATCATCATCATATACCTTACACTTCTCAAAATTGCGATTAAATTTAGTAGCAAATGCTTCATCAGTATTGCTCATCATATCGCTTGGGTGTGGCATAGTTTCTCTTGTTATTTTATCGAAAAACTC
>Ga0206131_10000348_pt1 | contig 66619 bp, 83 predicted proteins | sample Helgoland_Spring_FD_148636 | JGI IMG/M metagenome (GOLD analysis project Ga0206131, IMG submission 148636) | Pelagic subsurface seawater microbial communities from Kabeltonne, Helgoland, North Sea - Helgoland_Spring_Bloom_20160517_1 | ecosystem: Environmental > Aquatic > Marine > Epipelagic ... | reverse complement strand
TCGTCCGGATGGGGATTGAACCCATATGTAACCAGTTACTCTTTCTACAAGGTATAAGCTTGAGGAGATACCGGACGAAATAGTGCGCCTGCTAGGGCTTGAACCTAGGACCTGCCGATTATGAGTCGGACGCTCTAACCAGCTGAGCTACAAGCGCATATTATTTCAAACGAATGTTAATTTATCTCAATACATAAAGAACTTAGTACCCCCTACAGGACTTGAACCTGTGACCTACGCATTAGAAGTGCGTTGCTCTAATCCACTGAGCTAAGGGGGCATGCTTTTGTACTCGGGGCGGGGCTCGAACCCGCACTCACCGTTCGGCGAAAGGGATTTTAAGTCCCTCGTGTCTACCTATTTCACCACCCGAGCATATTTTTATTTTATTTTTTAATGTACTTAAAGTAAGTATAAATATTAAAAACAACCACCAAACTCAAAAAACTCCAACAATAAATTTGAAAATCTGTCATTTCTCTGCCTTAACCTTACCCCATGAATATACGAACTGAATTTCCGGATCCCAAATCCTTTTGCGGAAATTTTATCCTTTTTCCATTAGCCTTTTCAGTTCACGCATTTCACGATTCCGCTTGGATTTTTCCATACCTACTGAACGTTGCTGTTTGCTAGGAACTTTCTCTTCCATTTCTGCTCTAAACTCTCTAAGGAATTGCTCACAGTCACGACGACTCATCGTCCCACCATAACGTGTTATCCTTTCAAAACAATCTTTAACAGAATTAACATCACCCCTAACCATAGCATAAGCTAGGTTGTTCATTGTACTATTATAATCCCTACGGCGACGGCGACTATTATGTTGTTTATTCCTCATTTCCTTATCTTATTTACTAAATATACGAATTGAGATTCAGGATTCCAAATCTTTGATATGACGACATTTTCTGTCTTTTGCTCTCCATACCCCAGGACATGTACAGCTATATTGTATTTTTCCAGTAGGCAAAGTTACTTTACGTGCCTCATAAGTAATATCAGGGTTACTTTTAGAAGTAAATTCCTTAATCACCATTTCAGGTTCCTTAGGTTTAGCCTCAGGACGTTCCCACCTAATGTCACTTAGTCTGGTTTTGGGATGTACCTCATCCCAATTAGGGATAATATATTTTTTACCATTATTCACTATAAGTGAAGGAGGCATCCAACTATGTTCATGCTCATATGTCAAGCGTTGTACATTCACAAACTTGTGTCCTTTAGGTTTATACTTAAATTGTGAAGATTCTTGTATTACCTCTCGGTATTTTCCGTCTTCCCAAATTTGAAAAATTGCCATTGCTTAAACTTATTCCATAAATATAAGAATAAATTTTTACGCTCCCTCGGTTTTGCTATGACGGTCATATGACTAACCTTTTTATTTTCCTTTTTTAGTTGGTCCTCTAAAGATAGCATTAAACACATATCTTTAAGCATCATAGGGTAGTAGGTAGCTACAAAAGCCAAGTCCTCTTCGGACATGGCCTTTATAGCTTCTTCTACACTTACTATTTGGGGATCACTTACGTTTACCACTATAGTAATCTTGAAGATCCTCTTCCTCAGGGGGGAGGTAACCTGGCTTTTTTGATTTTTTCTTCTTGCGCTCTTTGTAAGCAGGAGATTCATTCTCCATAAAGCGGTCCCAATCTTTGAACGTTTCTAACCTTTGGTGGGGGCTATTTTTACTCATCTTCCTTGACCTTTATAGGCTTTTTTATAATGTTTAGAATTTTTATTGTTGCTGGTTCTGGTTTTAGCGTGAACACCAGGCCGGTTCACTTTGTTGTTGCTGGGGGCATTTTCTAATGCGCTGATTTTCCTAGCCATTTTTTGATTTTAAATAGGTTATTGCTTTAATAATTTTTGTACAATCTTCATACTCTTCTTCACGCTCATAATGAGCAAGGTTTTTTTCCAAAATATCTACAAATTCAGATGTTGCCATGGATAAGGTATAAATAGCCCCTTCTTCCCCCACTTCTACTTCGAACACAGGTATTTCTTTTTTCTTGGTATTCAAGTTACTTAATACTTTTTCTACAATTCCTTTAGCCAACATAAAATCTTTAGTTTTAGCCATAGCGAGAAATTCCTCATACGTTTCTACTTTTATTTGCTTAACATATGGCATATCAAAATAAGTCAAGATAATCTCCTTTTATTTCTTTTGACTTGAATTTAAGCATCTTTTCATCATTCTCCAAGCTTTTTGTTGCAAGCTTTTCAAGGTGTTTACTTTTTTGCTTTTCGTAATCAGTTACTAACTTTTGATGTTTACGCTTCTTCATACTTAAAATATTTTATAATAAAGTTACTAAGTGGTACTTTAGAGTAAGGTAAATCTTGTGTGACATGATTATTTATTACAACATTCATTTTAGTGGTGCTTATTTGATTCATTACAGCCATATCCTCTATAACACGTACTAACCTATTATCATAGAAAAAATATAAACCTTCTTTAGTCCATTTTAATTTATACTTTATAAAATGTTTTGTAGGGTCTTTAAAACCCATATAATGACTTTTGGACCCTACCATTTTATTTTTACCTGTTTCATATTCATTATAATGAACATTAGTGTCCACATTCCAAAAACACCAGGGCTTATTCCAATTAAATCTAAAATAATTAGGATTTTTATGTGAATAACCTTCAAATATGTCAATCTCAGGTGGCCAACTATCCCAGCTCCACATCCAAAAGGCTGGCCATAAATGTTTGCCATAGGGTAATTTGGCTTCTATTTCAAAAGTTCCAGGACCAAATTCTGTGGCACATGAAACTAACCCTACTCCCATTTTAGATCTAATTCCTAACTCAGGGAATTCTTTGGGGTTATACTGGGTTTTTAGATTTAGATGGTTTTTTAGAGTAATTTCTACTGCACTAGGATCATACCAACAGTAGGACTTATCCTTATGAACTCGTCCCCACCTTTCTTGGGTTAACCATTTATACCCGGACCATTCAATTACGTCATTCATATTCTTGATATTAAATCAAATTCATTTTCATCATCTCCCAAACCTAGTTCTTTTAAGCGTTGTAAGTGGTAATCATTAATTTCCCAATCTACTTTACCTTCATTAACTGGTTTGTGTTCCTCCATTGTTTGAATCTGTTTGTCACTAAATATATCCCCTACTGTTAAAAAATAGCAGTTGTAACAAAGAAGTTCTACATTATCCAGCTTATAGTTTTTTTTATTAGCGTCTTTAAAGTTCATTATTAACGGAACTTTATAGTCTAATACCCTTCGTTCATTAAAATTACAATTGGAACAACAATCGTTTAGATAACCTTCCCCTATCATCCTCTCACGGATTTTAGATGCTGAGAAGTGGGAGCTGTCAACTCTACCTTCTATAATATCCAATACAGCAGGTTGTTTTACACTACCATTTAAAAATTTAGGTATACCTTTACCTGATTGGTTTTTATGTTGTTCAAATAAATTTTCATGGGTTTCACTGTCATAGTTTTGAGCCCATTTTTTGTAATGAATGTAGGATACCCCTAAGTATCTTGAAGCCGCTCTATTAGACATAGTCTTATTCATAGCTGCTTGTATCTGCTGTTTGCTTAGGGGTTTAGCTTTTGGCATTTTTATCTATTTTAATTCTTAAATCTACTAAATAATCCCATAATTCTTCTTTATTATTGAAAATATGTTCTACCCCTTCATCATCTAAAAAAGGTACTATCTCTTCACCACTATCAAACCTAGTGTATACGTAAAATAATATTGCTTCAGCTGCTAGGGGTTCAAAACAAAAATGGATTAAACTTTCTATAACTTGAAAAAATATATCATCCATTGAAGAAGTATCTATTTTGTAGTTAGAATATAAATCGTGTTGACGTTGCCAAGCTTCTTCAAACATATCCATTATTCTAATAAATTCATTTTTTATCCTAGTTGCAGCATCTGCTTTATCACTAGTAAAATGAATAGTAGTACCTAAAATAGATTCAAGAATCTCCTTTACTTCTTTTTTTTGTCCCATCAACCTTTTCCTTTAATTTAACTAATTCAGCACATTTTTTATAATCTTCCTGTTTTTCATAAAATTTAATAACCCCCTCGATAGCGGCTTTAAAATTACGTCTGTATATGGTTACAGAGCATTCTAGATTAGGTATATAAATTATTTTAGCTGTAGTAGAATTGGTTTCTAATGCTTCCCCTATTCCAGTTACAACTTCATCAAACAATAATTTGTGGAAATCTTCAGATTCAGTTAATATATCTAAATCTTCTTTATCATCATAAAGTATTTCCACAGAAAGGATTTCACGTTTTTTCTTTTCCTTATCCATAATAATAAATATTGCAAGTGTTTATTTTTATTTAAAAATATTTCTGTAAAAATTACCAGTTTGAATCATTTGCTGTATTTCATTCCGAGATTTTTGGAAGTATCCCCCTCTAGTAGAGGGGGGTATTTTTGTAGTTAAATTTTCCCCATGTACTATAGCCAAATATAAATGCTCTAAAGACTCTGTTAAAGTATATGTGGGATTAATTTTACAATAAGCTTCACACCTCCACCAGTAATCAGTATCCCCAGAAACTTTAGTATTGTCATAATAACCTAAAATTTCAAATGTTTTTCTAGGGAACATAGCTATTCCTTCAGAAGCACGTATTCGGTATTGACCACTTTGGGGATCTATTTGGGGTTCTAAATCAGTATTGACTCTTATGTAAGTAGACTTTAAGCCTAATAAATTAGGTTTATCAAAATATTTTAAAAGAGTTTCAAACCTAGTTACATCCGAAAGATCATCAGCACCATGCGCCGTGAAGTAATCCCATTCTTTATCTTTAAAATGCTCTAATCCTCTATTAATAGTATAATAGCACCCTCTATTTTCAGAATTTTGTAGTATTGTTACATTATCTAAATGTTCATATGATTTAGCTATTTCTAGAGACTTATCAGTAGAACAATCATCTACAAGTACTAGCTCTATATTTTTATGGGTTTGTTGAAGTACACTTTCAATTGCCCCCTCTAAAAATTCTTCTTTATTATAGACAGGAATAATAGTTAAAATTTTACCCATTTTACTTACGTAATCCTAATTCCCTCTCTTTATTATCATGCCAGCTATTATCACTTGTTTGCTTTTCAAACGATTTAATATGGATAATAGAGTACAATTCTTCTGCAGGTAGGAAAGAATATTTTTTACCCTCATTTAGCAATCTACCATGAGGAATTTCATTAAATTTTATTCCTCCACCATGTTTGAATAGTCTATCTTGTACGTCTGGGAAGTTGATCCATCCTTTTTCATTTACTTGCCATCCTCTTTGGCTAATGTATTCTTGGGTAATTCCCTCCACAATGTTTATTCGAGGAAGGAAGTAAATATCAACATCAGGGTTAGTTTCGATAATAGTTGGGAGGGCACTAATAAATTCTTCATATAGTAATTCATCAGCATCTAAATAGAATAGGTAATCCCCTGAAGCTTGTTCAGCTAGCCAATTTTTTTGGTTGTGAATGGTGTGGGTAATTTCTCTTTCGAAGTAATTAATGTGGTTTTTGAAATTATCAATTACTTGTAGAGTTGTGGGATTTTTACCTAAACTATCTCTACACACATTAATTTCATCCTCATCTCTTTTGTGAGTTACTAAAAAATCTAATAATTTTTCTAATGAACTATCTTCATTTTTACATAATATTTGATAACTTATTTTCATTTATAATATTGTTTTACCTGGTTCCAGGTTTGGTTCATTACTTGTGCTCTATCATTACCCATGTTATTACCCGTAAAATGCCATATATATGATTCATCAATAAATTTATAATCATTATACTTAGTCATAACTAAGTCATTAAAAAGAAGAGGTTTAAATCTTATTTCGGATGTTAAATGTTTTTGTACTACTAAATTTATAGGGGTTTGTTCATAAGCACTTAAACGTTGTTTATTAGGAGGGGGGTTGTTTCCTACTAACTCTTGATCCATATAATATTCATAATAAGGAAGTAGATATTTTTTAATAGTTTTATAATGAGATTTATTAAATAGAAGTACTCCTGTATTGAAATAAAATGAGTTATTAGGAATAAAATCTATAAAGTTTTTCCATTCCTCATAATGATATTCACCCGGCGATTCTCCAAAATGTGGGCAATGATTGATGCAATTAAAATGGGAGGAGAATATTTCAAATAAGTTAGGAGTATCCCACCTTACTATAGTATCTAAATCTACTAAAAGCATCCTATCATGTTTAGTAAAAATCTTTTCTATATCAAACCAACATTGCCAAATTGCTTGGTTGCGATTAAAAGAACTTTCACTATCTAGGACAGTTAATTCTAAATTATATTTATTACAATAATACTCCCAAGATTTTAATCCAAAAGGTAACTTTTCTTTATAATTGTTATAACCAGGGATTACTACACAATTCTTCATTTTTTTACTTTTTCAAACATCCCAATATAATCTAAAGCTTCCATATAGTCTTTTTCACTAAAGTGTTTTAAATTTTTCATGTCCATTTTAGGCTTATCCCCATCATTTGATAAGGCTTTTACAGCTGCCCACTTCCACTCTTTGGGGTTTTTCCCATCAGCATATACCATCCCTTTTTCAGGGTTATTTACAGCAGAGGGCATCCAATTTAATCCGTCATCACTTACATAAATAAGATCTTTATATAACTCCGGGAGTACTTCTATTTGTTCCTCTAAAAATTTACTTTCAGAATGCATAAGGGTATTAGTGGTAAACCCACACCCATAACATAGATTTATAACATAATCAGATCCCATATCTTGTTCATAGCAAGCATCACTTCCACAACGGGGGCATATTGTTAATTTATCCTTAGACATTTTCTAATTTTTTGAGTTTGGGTAATTTCAATTTGATTTGTGTGGGGGAAGCTGGGATGGCGTTTTTAATAAAGTTATGAAGTTTGGATTCCATTATTTCATAACTAAATTCTGTTTTACTTTTATAGGCTTGACGTGTTGCTTTTTCCTTATAGGGTTTATAATCCTCAAACATATCTTTTAAGTAGTGCATAAATTCATACACGTTAGGAGAAAACCATTGGCTTTCAGGTAAAATTATATTTGGAACAAGTGCAGATTGATGGACTGGTTTTAATTCCCCATTAATTAAAGTAGTAAATTCTGGGGATAAGAAGTCTAGATGACCTGACCAGTTTGTCGTAATAATGGGTTTTTTGGTTAAACTAAATTCAAGTAAAGGCCTACCAAATCCCTCTCCTTTAGTTAAACTAACTAAAGCTTTTATCTTTTTATGGTTATAAAGTTCATTTATTTCTTTATCAGTAAATTCTCCATGTAAAAGGTAAATATTGGGAAGGGAACGAGCATCTTTAACATTATTCCTAATAAAATCAATTTTATCAATAATAGATTCTCTATCCATATAAGAAGAACCTGCACCACTTGTTTTTAATATTAAAGCAGGGCATTTCTTTTTATTTTTAAAAGTTTCTAAAAATGAATGGACTAACATTCCTACATTTTTTCTATCTTCTCCTATAGCCCCTGACATCCAATGGCCCATAAATAAGTAAGCAAAATCTTCTTCTACAGAATCTAAATTGAAAGTAGAAGATTTAGGTAAATAAGTAGATAAATTTGCCCCTTCCAACAATACTTCTACAGGTTTTTCTAACTCAATGCTACCTACTGTAGTTTCAGTTCTAGGATCTCTTTTTTCAAATTTACTATCTTGGAAAATCTTTTTTGAGTGTTCTGAAGAAACAAAATTAACATCCATTCTATTTAACCCCTCAATCCATTTAGGATCACAAACCGTAGTTTCAATACCTGCAGTAAATCCTATATTATATTCCCCCATAGGCTGGAATTCATTAGGTACTGAAATTTGGGCCCAAACCGCAGGTTTTGATGGGAGTTGGTTTACAGGGGGGAGAAGGTGAGGGGTAAGGAATCCCCAATCTTCGGGGTGATCCTCAATAAATCCCCAAGGACAATTTCCCCATCTTTGGGGAAGGATTTGTACATTATATTTACCAAAGCTAATAATAGCTTTAACTAAATCTCGAGAGCGTGCTCCATAACCCGAATAGGTATCAATAGGGCAGCTTATTATAAATAGTGGTCTTATTTCCATTTTTATTAGTATTCTAAGGTATGTAACATTTTCTTAGGCTTCCCAGCTTCTATCTTAATTAATTCGTATTTTTCTCGGGGTTTCCAGGTGGTAAATAAACGTTCAATGTTATCTATAACTCTATAGCCCATCTTTTCAGAAGTAAATCCTGCTTCTTCTCCTAAAGCCCATTCTCTTCCTGAATTTCCCCTAAATTTTCTTTCTACAGAACCCATTTCCCAAACTTCAGAAATACTGTCCGCTGCATCTGAGGCGTTGCATCTGTCATCAAAAATATAGGGGGTAGGAACTGATCCTTGAATAGAGATATTAGTGGGGAAGACTGGGAAAGCCCACTTACCATGCTGTTTATAAGTACCTCTATGGTTAGAGGGGACTTCCTTACTAGGTGTAAACCATTCTCCCTTTTCATCAATAAAACGCATTTGGTCTTGCATCCCTCCTGTAACATTGGCTATAATAGGATTACCTACAAGTAAAGCTTCAGTTAAACTTAGACCCCAACCTTCATTAGAAGTAAGTTGGATTTGTACATCAGTAGAATTATATAAATAATTCATCTGGGCAGTTGGGAGTTTTTTTTCTGAGAAGATAATGTTGTATTTCTCATCATCCCCACAAAGCATTTCTACTACAGCCTTTAAATTAGTTCCATTGTTGTCTACAACTTGTGTGTGTAAAACCATGGCACATTTTTGGGCTTGGTCTAAAGTTAGTCTATCTATGAATTGCTTATAAGCCCATATGGTATCAGGAATTTGTTTTCTTCTAATGTTTCTAGAATTAAAATGGACTACGTACTCATATTCTTTACCCTTAAATAATTCAGTTTTAAATTTTTTAAGTTTATCATACTCAGCATGGGACTCGTCAATGGGATAAAATGCTTTATCATTTAATCCATGGGGTACATAGGAAATAATCTTATTTTCTGCTTTATCCCCTAATACCAACTTATTAATATTAACAGTTTGTTTAGAGATACCCATTAATAAATCACATGATTCATAATATTCCTTATTATATAAAGGAGCAGGATAATCATCCCAAATATTTAGATAAATTATAGGGGTATGTTTCCTAATTTCATTTTCCATTTGAAACAACCAAGTCCAATATCTAGGATCTGTAATTATAAAAATGGCATCAGGTTTCTCATGCTTAATGAGTTGCCTCAATAAATCTGGGTTCCCATAACCATCATTAGGGATTACTTCTACAGAAGGATCTGGAATGCCTGTGGCTTGAGATATATCAGAGTTCAAAGTAAGTCTTTGACCCGCTTCTGGGTGTTTGATAGCTGCCCCTATGTTTAAATAGTTATACTTATGTGCAGTGTGAAGTACTATTTCTTTAGCAACAGTTGCTATCCCTGAATGGGTTCTAATGTCATCGCACATCAGAAGTATTTTTTTACGTTCCTCTTTGGGAACATATCCTTTCATTTTCGTAACCATTTTTTATTTTTATTTTAAATCTAAATTAATGTGATTGTGAACTTGTCGTTTAAAGTCCTCGTCTGTAAGGTACAAATGAACACATCGGTCAGCAAGTTTTTGGAAAGAAAACTTATGTCTAACACATGCTACTTTAAACTCTTCAAATAAATCACTTTGGATTTTTACGCTTGTTAATGTTAAATCTTTTTTACTCATAATGTATATTTTATATAATTTGCGTATATAAATATGTATGGAGTCAAGAAGATACGTGTTTATTGCATAATTCTTTATTATCATTAAAAGGGCACCACTTACACATAGATGATACTACTTTGGGGTGTTCTTTATCTTGATATTTTCCCTTAGGGGTAAAACAATCACTAATAAATTCTTCTAATATGCGATCCGCTTTTCTTAGCTTATTTCTACCTGCAGCCGGTCTATGGAGTTGTACTCTATGAATGGGGTATTCACTGCTTTCCCATACTTTTCTACGTACAATAAAAAATTCTACTTCTATATTTTCAAGTGGGATCCCATACTGTTCATTAAAAAACTTTTTGTAAAGTACAAGCTGCATCTGTTTAGTTTCATCAGACTTAGCTTTAACATTCCATCCTCTAGTAGACGTTTTTATATCGTATACATAAAATTTATTTGTGGGTTCATGGTATAATACGAGGTCAATAAAGCCCTTGTATACCAAATTGTTACCAACGTTCATTACAATAGGTAATTCGATGCCTGCAAGATGCCAACCCCGGTTTCTAAAGTAATGTTTACGTTTCTTTTTTAAAAAGTCAAGTATGGCTACTCCATCTTCAAAAAATTCACGTAATTCCTCTGGGGATGAGTAGTGAGTGTCCTTGTTTTTAGTATAACCTTCTTTATATAATCCTATGAATTTTTCTTGAAATTGTTCCTCTAAATCTATAGCATCTGCTTTTACCCCTGACTGCTCATATAATACTGTAAGCCAATCTTGGATTACTTCATGCATAGCAGTACCAAAAGTAAAATGAATAGATTGCTCATTCTGGTAATGTCCATCTTTATACTGAAGTGCCCACTTGTGTGGGCAACTCCTGTACATTGACATTTGGGAGTAAGAAATTGTTTTTTGGTAAGCATAATTTACCTCAGGCAATTCCTTATTTTGTATCTCCTTAAGTATTTGGGGTTTTTTAGTCATTCTTATATGGTATATCCCCACCCAAGATAATGTTGTGGTGTAACTTTTTCAACAATGAAATTTTTAATATATGGAGAATATCTATCTTGGACATTTTTTATATCTATAAACCATCTAACATGACCTGCACTATCAAAGTTAGGGACTGAAAGCAAAATAAATTTGTTAGGTTTTAAATTATCTAATACTTGAAGGTCACCTTTAATATGTTCCAAAAATTCATGGGTTGTATAGCCTTCTATTTCATCTTTATAATTATATTTTAAAGCATCAGCTACTTCAAAAGTTTGGTTTAGGTAATTTTTATTTTTGCAAAATTCAATAGCATACTCTGAGAAATCTATACCTTTATATTGGATGTTATGGGTATGGGCTAATTCAGCCATTTGCCCCATCCCACATCCTATATCTAAAATATTCTTAATATTATTTTGGATAAGAAGATCAATAGACTTTTCCCATAAGATTTTATAAGAAGGATTTACTTTATCCCAAGATTGATGATAACTGTGTGAATTTTTAAATGCAGTATTATACCATTTATTATTCTGTTCTTTTCCCATTATTATATAATTTTTCTAATTTTTCTAAATAAAGTATAGCGTCCATAAGTTCCTCTTTCATATGAGTAACCCATTCCCCAAATACTAAATCCTCTCTATCCAAATCAACACCATACTTTTCTTTACCAAACTCTGCTCGTTTAGTAAATTGTTCTATAACTGATTTTACAATACTATCCATTAGTTCTTATTTTAGGAAAATTAAATTTTAATTTAGTAATAACTTCTTGGGGGATAAGATTATCCAGATTAGACCAATATCGAGTAAAAAAAGCAAGATCATCGTATAATTTCTTCCTATTTAAAGATATTTGATTAGCTCCATCCGTATGAATTCCTTGAGGGGTTTCTTCTATGGATTTTCTATTATTTATTTTTTGTTGGTTTCTTATCCAATTATCAATATTTTTTTTAGGATAGGGACCTTGAAGGGGTTTTATAAATTTGGTTTTAGTACCCATATATAATCCTGTTAAAGAGGAGTTTGGTCTATTCCACTTTGCTGATTTTCCACTATCTAAATCTAAAAATACTCCGTGAGACCAATCTACCCAATCATAAGATTTTAAATATTCTACTGTAGTTTCAATCCTATTAGGAGGAGAATAATTATCAGAAGCAACTAATAAAAAATTATCCCCTTCTGCTAAAGAAGCTAATAATTTCCATTTATAACTTAAAGGAACCCACCTATCTAAACTGATGTAGGTGATTTGTTTACATCCTGCTTTTTCTAACTTATATCTATAAGAATCTAAATAAGATTCCCCAGCATAATGTTTAGAGGGATCTTCACAAACTATAAGTTCCCATTCATATTGGGTTTCTTGCCTACAAAGACTTTCTAGTTGGAGCCAAAGTATAGGGGAAGAATTATAAGTAGGTAGTGCTAAAGTTGTCATTTTTTATTTAAATAATTCTTTGATTTCATCTTTTTGTAAGCCTTGTTGTTGTAAAGCTTCTTTAATGTACTTTTTATCAAGTATATTTACCCAATCCACTGCTTGAGCAGTAGAAACCTCATATAAAGAAGCAATTGTTTCTAACAATTTTTTATTAGGTTGTTTCATACTTGATTTAATATATTTTAACCAAACATTTTGTTTGGGAAGTAAACCACAATACACCTTATAATATTTTTCTTTTTCAGTATAAGGTATAGTTTGTACGTAATTTGCTAATTCAGCAAATGGTTGATGCATAGATATAAATCTATTAACCATATAAGGATTAAAGGACTCCTTCTCCTTATCGGTGAAGGAGTCCCAATCTCGTTTTTTACCTGTTAGCTCTTTGAGCCAATCAAAAAGTGTCATACTCGTCTCTCAATTCAGGTGGGAGAGTTTCTGAGTAGATTTTACCTGTTTCCCCATCATAAAATACTGGAATGGGGAGGACAGCGTCTTCTCCACCTGTGATGAAACGGGATACTTTGCGCAGGATGAATCCTTGCTTAAAAATTTCACCTCCAGATTCGGTTGTAATGGAAGTGGTTTTGCCCAAATCAAGTTGTGGTTGTTGGGTTGTCATGTCTGATTTCTTCATAGTTTATTTCTTTAATTTCGTTACAAAAATAGTATAAGTTTTCTTTTTTTAGCACCGTATCACAGTGCCAATGTTCTTTTAGTGTGTTAGGTTCTATTTTATCTGTAACCTTAACGGTACGATACAATAGAAATGTTCGGTCTCCAAATTGTATTAAATCTTTATATAACAACTTTACCAGAGACTTCAAGTAGTTTAGAAATACACGCCATTATATTTATCTCTTTATCAATACGAAAATTTGAATGGTACATATATTCTTCAATAATAATAATAGCTTCTGCGGGGCGTGATGTATACTCGTCCATACGCGCATATAAAGCTTTATATAGCGCTTCAAAATCATTTACATTGGAATCGGCAATAACTTGACGAATTTGCTTAAATGATTTTTTATTAGGAAGCAATTCAATTACTTTATCAATGTAATTGGAAGATACAAGGGTTTGTTTATCTAAAATAAGTTCACCCTCTTTAGCAGACATCTGACATACGTTAAGCATTTTACGTACATCTGGGTAGTATTGATTTACCAAATCTTTAAGGTGGTCTGTACTATGTTGTACATTCTCCTTTGAAAGGATACTAAAAATATGTTTAGCAACCTCACCTTTACTAGGGGGTACAATTTTAAGTACTTGGCAACGGGATTGTAGGGGGTCAATAATACGCTCTACATAATTACAAGTTAAAATAAACCTAGTGCTCTTTGAAAAGGTTTCAATAACATTCCGGAGAGAAGCTTGCGCTTGGATAGTAAGAAAATCAGCCTCATCCAAAATAACCACTTTAAGTGGTTTAAACGACATCGTACTAGCAAACCCCGATACTTTATCCCTAATAGTCTCAATGCCTCTTTCATCACTGGCATTAATATAAAGATGCTCACAATCGAGATTTTTAACAAGGAGTTTAGCAAGTGTTGTTTTTCCTGTGCCAGCGGGTCCATAGAAGATTAGATTTTGAATATCATTCTCTTCTAAATATCGCTTAACAATGTTTTTTAAGTGTTCATTACCTACATAATTTGTAAGTACATCAGGGCGATATTTTTCAACCCAAAGTGAATTTTCCATTATCTTCCTTGTTTGAATTCTCCGTAAAAACTATATTCCTTAACTGGTTCTTGCTCAACCTCAATTTCTACTCTATCTACAGCATACAAAGCACTTCCAATAGGATCTAAATAAAATGCTTTATTAAATTTAGTCTTTTGGAAATATGTCTCTAGAGTTTCTGTGAGGGAAGAGTGGACGACCCCATTTGGGTCGTCCATCAACTTCCAAGAATCCCCTGGGGGTACTCTTTTAGCAATTAATTGCTTTTGCTCTATTGTTTCAAATTCAGCCATTTAGCTAAAATTAAAACATTCCAGGCATGCCTCCAACCTCATCTTCATTTTCTTGAGGTTTATTAACTACAGTACATTCTGTTAACAAAATAGTACCTGCAATTGAAGCAGCATTTTCAAGAGCACAACGCGTAACCTTGGTAGGATCAATAATTCCAGCTTTAAGGAAATCTTCGAACTTACCAGTTTTAATATTATAACCTATATTTCTATTTTCAGCTGAAGTGGTGCTAAACTCAATACGAGGAGCATCTTCTATACCTGCATTAGTAAGAATTTGTCTAAATGGCTTGCGTAAAGCTGAATTCATAATAGTACATCCTAGCTTTTGGTCATCATTTGTAGTATCACAAGTAATGTCTTCACTGGCGCGTAGCAATGCTACACCCCCACCAGGAACAATACCTTCTTCAATAGCAGCTTTGGTGGCTTGAAGAGCATCATCTACCCTATCTTTACGTTCACGCATTTCGGTTTCAGTATTCCCACCAACATGAACAACTGCCACACCTCCTGTAAGTTTAGCTAAACGCTCTTGAAGCTTTTCAGTTTCAAATGGGGAGGTAGAATTTTCAATTTGAGATTGAATTTCATTACAAAGACGTTCAATATCTTCCTCAACACCCGCACCATCAACAATAGTAGTTTGTTCTTTAGTTACATTAACTGTACGACATTCACCCAACCATTTAAGATCAAATTTGTCAAGTTTCATACCTTTATCTTTATCTACAACTACACCTCCTGTAAGGGTAGCCATATCATTCATAAGTAAAGTACGACGATCACCAAAGTCTGGGGCTTTAACGCAACAAACATTTAAGATACCTCTCATTTTGTTGACAACAAGAGTAGCAAGTGCTTCACCATCAATATCTTCGGCAACAATGAGAAGTGATTTAGCTTGTTGTGATAGATTTTCAAGAAGTGGGAGCAAATCTTTTACAGTAGCAATCCTACCATTATAGAAAAGAATAGCAGTATCCTTAAGATTTGCACTCATAGTGTCATTGTTAGTAACAAAATAAGGTGATTTATAACCACGATCAAATTGTAGACCCTCAACAGTTTCAAGGTAAGTTTCACCAGTGCGAGATTCTTCAATAGTTACTACACCATCACGCCCCACTTTTTCCATTGCGGTGGCAATTAATTCACCTACCTCTTCATCATTATTAGCTGAGATTGTAGCAACTTGGCGAAGTTGTTTTTCGCTTGAAATATCTTGGGACATTCCCCTAAGAGCTTCTACGTGCTTTTTAACACACTTATCAATACCACGTTTAATCTCTACAACATTGTGACCCTTATCACTATAACGCATACCTGCATTTACAATTTCACGGGCTAGTAGAGTTGATGTTGTAGTACCATCACCTGCTTGTTCTGCTGTACGGATGGCCGCCTGTTTTACTAGCTGGGCACCCGTGTTTTCAACAGTATCTTCAAGTTCAATAGCTTTAGCTACAGTTACACCATCTTTTGTGCTTTGGGGTACACCCTGTTCACTTTGAATGACAACATTACGACCATTAGGTCCCAAGGTAGTTACAACGGCATCTGCGAGTTGATTAACTCCTTCAACCAATTTTTTACGGGAATCGTCTCCGTAGTTTACAATAGTTACTTTACTCATTTTTCAATAATTCCTAAAATTTTATTTTCTTCAATCATGTAGTACTCTTCTCCTTCATAGTCTACTTTAGTAGGACCCATTTGGGGAAGCAATACAATATCTCCTTCCTTAACTACGGTTTCTATAAAGTTACCCATGCCTGAGTAGTAACCAGGTCCTACAGAGACAACTTTACCTTTAAGGTTTTTTTCTTTACCCATGTCAGGAACTATGATGCTCCCATGGGTACTTTCTTCTTCTTCAATCGGTTTTATAATAACCGCGTTAAATAATGCTTTTACCATTACAAAAAGTTTTGTTTAAATTCGTTATAAATGTTATTTAATTCAGTAATATAAGTTCTAATACTACTATAGGATTGTTGACGAACTTTATGCTCGGCAATCCTTTTAAGGGCATTTCCTAAACTAGAAAAATGACCAATGTTATGATCATACGTAATCCCACTATCAGGCGTAATAGTTTTAAACGCTGAGTAATTGTAATCATCAATTTGGATGAAATATTCTCCCAGAATGGGGTCTTTGATGTGATTCATGTAACTTATTTTTGCTTTATGCGGGAATATACGAAGGGATCTTCAGGACACCAACCCTAAAGTGGATTACTTTATAGTAATTGATTTAGGTTTTGCTTCAGTAGCAAAAGGAATACTAAGTACAAGTAAACCATTCACCATTTCAGCACTGGATTTGGTTAGGTTAAATCTACGAGAGATTTTCCAGCCTAAATTAAAATTGCTTTTTTTAATACCTGCATGATAGTATCGGACCCCATTTTCTTCCTTTTTAGGCATGGGTTTTCCTTTATCATAAGAAAGTCTAAGGATATCTCCTTCAATACTAATTTTTACGTCTTTTTTATCGATGCCGGTACAAGCTACTTCGAGTGTAAGACCGTTTTCATCTTCAAACACATCAATGGGATGTGTTACGTTTGGGCGACTTGGGGCTTCAAATTTGCCTTGTGAGTCGAAAAAGTTTTTGACGAGTACGTCAAGTGGACTTGCAAAGTCCGGGTTTAACATTAAATGTGTCATTTTGTTTTGTTTTGTGTCCCCTAAGGTGACGGTTAATAATACGATAACTAGATTGGTGTCCTAAGATCACTAATAAATATACGAAACTTTTAGAAAATTACCAAATTATTTAATAATTCCTGCACGAAGCTGCCATTGGCGCTTTGTCCATTCGTTTAGGTTTTTTTCCTCTTTAAACCTATTATAGTCCTTAACAAAATAAGCTTCTGCTTCTAGGTCTGTCATTTCTAAAGGTTGAATTTCACTATCTGAGCCATCCCACCCTTTATAAAACCCGTTGTATTCTAATCTTTCAGAATTTGTTGTAGGGGCTTCATTATATAAAAAAGCATCTATATCTTTATCTTCATTAGGGAATTTTCTTTTAAGAAAACCTTCTATAGGTCCTACTTTCCAAGCAGGGGTTCCAAATGCCATTTCCCCGTATGTTGTTTCTTCTTTTTGCATGTCAATAAATATTAATAATCTGCTTTTCGTACAACGAAGTATGTAGAGTCTATGTTTTCATCTTCGGATCTAAATATAAGGCGTAAAAGACCAGTATCCGTAAAACTTAGTTGACATTCATCTGACGTTTTATTGGCATTAAATACTTCTCGTAACATTTCGCTACTGAAAGGGATTTTATTATCCTGTCTAACGTTATCCTCAAAGTTAGCAGCTACATGGAATTCTACTTTATTGGAAAACTCCATTCGCTCACCAAATGTAAATTGAAGCACATTGCTACCCACAATATCTTCTGTAGGGGTAAGGGCTACAATTTCATTCCCTTGGATAGCATTTGCTGCTCTAACAAAAGTGTGAAAATCTTCATTTTCAAGAGTAGCGTTTACTTGCCATTCAACATTTTCATCTACTTCACCTACTTTTTGTATCATAAGTGGATCAGCAAGTGAATAGTTAATAGTAGACTTAGCATCTTGGATGTTTAGTTTAGTTAATACTGCTTTAGTTTTTTCAGCATCAAGTACTAAATCACCGGTTAACACCCCCATTAATCTGTTAAGTTGGCTGGTATTAAAAATGGCCAGGGTGCCATCTTGGGCAATGGGGAATTCCCATGCTATTACTCTACCTATCATATCTTTAGTGGGAGCCATAAAATCAATAGTTAAAGTATTTCCTTCAACTACCCACTTAACTGATTCTACTTTACCCCCAAGATGGTACTTAGAGATAACTGATTGTAATTTATTTTTTGATATCATTAGAAACTAAAGAATTTGTTAATATTAGGGTTCAAGTTAAGGGTCCAACCAAGATCACGATAAAAATTTTCTAACTTACTTTGTAGTATAGTCTCAAATGATTTCTTCCTATCAGCATGGTCTTCAAGGAATGTACGAATTTTATCTGGCATGTCAAAGGTTAGGAATCCTAATTGTTCAATTTTGTAAGGGTTATCTTTTAGGTATATCCATTTGATTTTATCACCTTGTACTATTTCACTATGGTCTTTTATACCCCAAAAGTTAAGTAAATCATTATATTTTACTGCTGCTTTGACATTAACAGGAGCACCTTTTTTTAATTCAGTCATCACTTCTCCTGCTCGGGGTTTACGAACTACATACTCATTTAGTGTTTTTACTGATGTTGGGTTGCCTAGTTGGACAATATCTAAATCTTTAGACATAACATGGTTTCTAAAATCCATAATTAACTTATCAATATGTTTTTGTTCAGCACCTTTTAGAATCTGTTCTAAGATATCATTAAAAAACTCTCCAAATATAGGGGGAAAATTAGCTTTTTTAAATTCAAGTCCCTTAACATCAAGTGATTCTTTAGCAATACCCTCTTGTTTAGTTATCCACTGTGCATATCTACGGGTAGCTCTAAAATATGCAGAACGAATAACGCACTCAGTTTTCATTTCAAGACGGTGCTCTTGTATATTAAAACAATCCCTAGCCAATCTATCATAATCAGCTGTGATAATGTCTTGGTACTTGAGTGCTACTTGTTCTAATACATTATCTTTTTCTTCATCACTCATTTCCTCAAAATTAGGATATAAATGTTTTAAAAGAGGTTCAGCATTAAAATAATTAGAGTCTGTATCCACATAGGCACAGAAGTTATAATCACCCTCATCACAAATCCACCACGGGGTTTCTTCTAAGTGTATCATTAAAATCTAGTATCAGCGTCAGGAACTTGTATTATACCTCCATCTTTTTCTCCTCTAGAGGTTAAAATAGGATCATCAATAATAATTTTAAATTTTGTATTATTAATTTTAGCAGTACCTCCCTGTTTTAACATTTTTTTAAAGAAAATGATTTGTTTTTCACTCCAAAGGGCACTCATATCTATAATTTCCTGTTTAGAGATAGGATCATCATTACAGAGAATTTTTACGTTATTTCGTATTGATTGTGGTTTTAAACTCATAATGTTATTTCATTTTTAATTACTTTGTTCATGTGTCGATTGGCACATAAAGCACTCTCTTGAATAATGCGTTGACCACTTAAAGTTATAGCTTCACTTAAAATTACATTTCCATATCTAAAGCTACCAAGGGCGGTTGCACCATACAAACTGTTCAACAAAATTTTCATGGTGTGTTGACGTTGGTGCCAAAATGCACCCTTTTCTTTATTACCAGATTTGTATGCTTTTTTCATATAACCTTTGTATTCTACTCTTTCATCAAACCATTTAGCAAGTATGGTTGACAGCACTGATTGTTTATCAGTTCTAAACATTACCCCATTTGCTGATATGGCTAGGTTATTAGTTGTTATAGTTTCAATAATTTTACCACACTCAATATAAGTTTGTTTGCGTTGGGGATTTTCAACACATAATTTTTTATCAGGATCCATTGCTTGTAAATCATTTAATCCTAAACGATTATTTCTATCATCAAATAAATCTAATATTCTACCTACATAAGTTTCTTTACCTATATTAAGGGACATAATAATAGAAGGATACAATGAAGTTAAATCCTCATCAAACATATACTTATAAAGACCCGCCTGGGGGCAAAATAAATACCCACCAGCATACCCTTTTTTAAATATAGGATTTCTATCCCGAGAAGGAGGAATAATGTTCTGGCTTAGCAAGTAAGCTGAGATGGCTCCGTCTTGGGTTTTGGTGTTAGCATATACCTCCCCATAGTTGTGTTTACCCTTATGTGATAGGTTTTTTACTAGACCAATATATTCAAATTTTTCATCAAGTTCTTTAAGTATTTCTACATCCCTAAAGTTATATTGAATAAACTTCTGGATGTCATCTTCAAATAGTCTATCTAGATTACCATCGTACTCAATCTTACCTAAATTAACATATTTTTCTCCAATGGCATCTAACCTCATTGATGGTTCATCTCTAAAACTAAACTTTTTATGTAATTTCATATAGTCTAGTGATTCAACTCCCGCAATGTTAAGCCATCCATTGCGGTTCCATTGACTTTCATCCTTTACAACATCTATAGGAGATAAAGCATTAGCAAATTCCTCCCCTAACACATTACAAATTCTAAAATAGAGATAAGGAATATCAAAATAGTCACTATTCCACCCTACGAGAATATCGGGATTAATTTCTCTAAACTTCTCAATAAATGTGGCTAATAGTTCTTCTTCAGTAGCTACAGGGATGATTTCTTTATGCCCCTTAGTATGTTTAATTTGGCCTTTCTTATCTAAAATAAGGATAACCCATTCATCAGGGGTTTTATCATACCAAGCAATTGATGTTACTGGTTTGGGAGCAGATTGGATATATTCTTCTGTAAGTGCCCCACCCATTTCAATCTCTATATCAAAAAATACTTCACGGTGTCCTTTAGATATATTATCATCAACCCCATATTTTTCAATAAGAAATTTTTGGTAAGCAGGCATATCATGAAAATGAAGACGTGGATTGTCTTTATCCCAGTTATAAGTCTTTTTTAACCATTCACCCTTTAGACCTTGGTATTCGGCTTCATTTTCAGAACACTCTATATAAGCGGGGACGCGGTAAGGAATAATATTGTAATCATTCTCCTCCCATAGGTGTATCTTATACTGGTTCTTACCAGCATACTCAGCGTAGCATTTCTTAAACATAACTTAATTATAATCTATTGTTAAATCTGTGGGGTTGCTCCTCTTTTTTTTTTAAAAGAATGAGGAGGTGGAGGAGGGGGGGATTGGGTTGATGGGGGATTAGTTTCCCCGTATACCTCTAATGGTTTCTCCTTTTTGATTTTTGAAACTTGACTTTTTAATACTAATTCATCTAAATCTAAATCCTCTTCTTTTATAACTTCTTTTTTATGTCTTTCATAGGCTTGCTTTAAAGCCTCATTAGGTTTATTTTTAGATTTTAATTGGGCAAAAGCAAAATTTGCAGCTACTACTAAAGCTATGGCCAAAGGGTCAAAAACAAAAATTATTATTAAAAGAAGATAATTTATAATAGAATCCATACCTACATCTGTTAATCCAGAGAGGTATTTAAGGGGACCTAGCTCGCTTGCAACTTCACTCCCTGATTGGATTTCAACTATTTCAGTTTCATATTCAAATAGTTGGGTATTCAGTTCGTCAACTTTATTATTAATTTTAGTTTGTCTATCAATAGCCTGATCAAGTTGTTTTTCTAATGCTCTGCGAGTAGAAGATGAAGTAGTTGTTATAATCTCACCGGTTTCCTTGTCTTTATACTGTATTACATTGTTGGATAACCCCGATCTTAATTCAGTTACGGCCTCGTTAATAGAAGATTTTTCTTCATTATAAACCGCTAACTGTTCTTGAATATTATCCCTTTTAACTTCTACTAAAGAAATTTGAGCATCAATATTACCCGCTAGGGCCGCAGTTTCTTGATAAGCAGCCGATAAGAACCCATAAATACCAGCAGATGTTATCAATATTAATACTAAACAAGCTATACTTAAATAAATTTTAAGTAATTTATTAAGAGTATCCCAATATTGGTATAATAGTGAAGCTATTACAAGTTTAGAAATTTCTAATGACCCCGCCATTATGAACACCTCAGTTGAAGCACCTGCAAACAATTTACTTAGTCCAGTGACTGAGTAAAATGCTGCAGATGCCGATACTGATAGGGCACTTAAGGCTATTACAAAGGGGAATATTCTCTCTTGTAGCTTCTTAAACATTAAATTTGATTATACATATCGATATAGGTTTGACCTGATTGTACTCCTACAAGTCTACCTTTTTCTTCCCCAAGTTCTGTGATTGAAATTACAGTGGGGACGTTTCGTACTCCATAATGAGATGCCATTTCAGGGCTATCATCAACATTAATTTTTTTAACGTTAACTTGTTGGCTTACTTGTTCCATGATAGGGCCTAGTGTTTTACAAGGTGAGCACCATGGCGCGCTAAAGTATAATAATTTTTTCATACTAATTCTTCGATTATGCCTACAACTTCACTAATTATAAGTAAAATTGTGGCGATTATTAAATTAAAAGGAATAAAACAATACCCCAATATACGTACCCCAGACTTAACAAATGAAACTATACGATGCCATTTTTGGTCTGGCATTTGGCTGATATTTTTTACGGGTATGGCTTTATGCCGTGTATACTTAGCTCCTTTTAAAGCTTCTGTTAGTCCATCACTCATTTGTTCTTGTTTTTTAATACTACGTTCCCAAGCATCACGGTTTTCACGCTTCCATTTAGAGTAACGTCTCCAACCCTCATAATCACGTAGTGACATTTTTTATTTCATTTTCAGTAAAAAACTGTTTGAGGTCTGGTCTAAAGTAGTTAATATTTTTCATTACTTTACGGTCACGCGTGCGATAAACAATATACTTACTACCAACCTTTTCATAGTGGCAGGACTCACCTTGCTCTTCGGATCTTTTTTCAACTGTTGCTCGTGCTTCATCTTCAGTCGAGCAAGCTTTTGATAAGTTAGAGGCTTGGACTTCTTGATAGGCGGGCCAAATTTTATCCTTAAGACCGTGTAGCATAGTTCCATTCCCCAATGAGACATAAGCAATGTCGCACAAAGCGTCCAAAACTTCAACGATGTCACCTCGTTGACATGCCTCTCTATATTCTTCAAGTTCTTCCAATACGAAGTTGTAAACGAACTCCCATTCTTTTGTTTCGGGTATAATAGGTTCATAATTATTGGGTTTATTCATTAAATCATTAAACTCTTCTACCTCGTCCACAAATGGAACTTTTGTAAATAATTCTAACTGTTTATTCATAACTTTTAAATTTGATGTCCTCCATTGTTAATTTTCAAGCTATCGAAAAATTCTTTACGTGCTTGATTTGTATCATCTCTAAATACACCAGATGCTTTAGTTGTTACCATAGCTGCTCCTGAATGTTTAATGCCTCTACAACTTACGCAGTTGTGGGTAGCAACTATAGTAACAATAACTCCTAAATTACCTTCACATACCTTTTCTACACCCCCATGGATAGCTGAGGTGAGTTGTTCTTGGATTGCTCCCCTTCTTCCAAAATGTTCTACAATTCGGTTAAGTTTAGATAAACCAATTACTCTTCCTTCGGCTCCTGCGACGTAACCAATATGAACAACACCTCTAATAGTTTGGTGATGATGGGAACACATACTAGTAAGGGGAATATTACGTTCAATGACAATACCGTCATAACCATCACTAGGAAAAGACGTAATATCTGTGAATCCGTTATACCTACCCGCCCATAAGTCATTTACATATGCTTTAGCTACCCTTTTAGGTGTTTCCATTGAATTAGGGTCGTTTCTCCAATCACATTTTAAGGCATCTAAAAATTTACTATAAGCATCTGCTGCTTCATTAATCATTACCTCCTTTTCATGAGATGTAAGGGGTCGATCCATTGCTGATCCATTGGCATAACCCACAGGCACACACTCAATATCGTTGTGCAACTTTCTTCTTTTATTTTCCATTTAAATTATATAAATTGTGCTTAAATTTCTATTATGTCCATTTTCATCATCCATACCATACCCTATATACCATGGGTTAGATGTGGAATCAGTTGGTTGATGTAATATATGAAGTACTTTATCAAAATCCCCGTTTTCTTTATAAATGGCCGCAATTGGGGTAATAGATTTAGGTTCTTTTACTTGCAAAAATTTAGATACCGCTTTCATAGTATTCCCTGAGTCTAAGATATCATCCACAAGGTAAACATGTTTGTTTTTAATTTTAGTTTCTAGATCTTTAGTAATAACTAAATCACCTTGTTGTCTTCCAAGATAAGACTTACACCTAATAAAATCTATTTCAATTGGTACCGTGATTTGTTTTACTAAATCACTAAAAAACATAAATCCTCCATTTAAAATACAAACAAGTACTACAGGAACAGGATCATCTTTATGTTCGTCATTTATTTTTTTAGCGATTAACTTTAATTTAAAGTCTAACTCTTTTTCACTTATTGCTGGGGTCATTTTCTATAATTTTTTTTACTTCTTCTTGTCCAATTGCTCCTTTTACTACCTTATTATTTTTTATTACAATTATACTAGGGTAGGCTGCTACATTTAGCTGTTTTTGTAATTCCTCTCCTTCAAAGGAGGCTATAGGATATACTATATTATTAGTAGTATTCCCAAATTCTTCTATTAAGGGGGTTGTTATTTTACAAGGTCCACAGCTAGTAGAATAAAAATAAAGGTAAAGTTTTTGATTTGTATCCAAATCTTGTTGGAGGGTACTTTCTTCAAAAATTTTAATCATTTGGTAAAAATATAAAATTTAGAGGGCTACTCCCCGTTAAGGGAGTAGCCTTCTTAAAATTGTATTATACGCTATTAGAATGTGTATTTCAACGAAGCATTCCAAGTGCGCCCAAATCCAAACCATACAAAGTTCTGTGTGTCAACACCGTTCCATGTAGTTGAATTTTCATCAGCATGGATGTTAGTATTAGACTCAGCGATATAGGTTGTATTTAGTAAGTTATTACAGTTAACTCTGAATGAAGCATCGTGGTCAAACAGATTAAAACGAGCTGTTGCACCCAAATCTACCAAACCATATGAAGGTAATTTCAAAGCACCTAAGTTATCAGGATTAGCAAAATCAGAATCAGTAATTCCATAATCAGCGTATAACCCATCTACAAATCTATAGGCTAAGTCAACATTAATATTATTTCCGATTCTATAATCTACACCGGCATTCGCTACAAATTGAGCAGCATCACCAACTTTAGCACCTTCAGTGTAAAGAGTACCAGTACCAATAGATTGCTGTTGGTCATCAAACAATTCAGCTTCAAAGTTCTTAGTGTATCTCCAATCACCTATAGATAGAGCACCTTTAACTTTTAAACGGTTAGTTGGACGATAAACGCCTTCTAGTTCAACACCATTATGCTGCACGTCAATGTCCCTAAATTGGGCAAATCCATCAATACCTTGAGCGTTTGTCAAAGATAATGAACGGAACCTATTACCCCATGTAGTAGCATAAACGTTAGCATTAAGTGTTAATACATCACTATTATAACCATATCCTAACTCAAATGATGTAATTTCTTCATTTTGGAGTTCGTCATTAATATTGTTAGCATAGCTTGGGAAAACACCTCCAAAGTTAGGTTGACGTGAGATAAAGCCGGCATTAAAAAATACGTTACTAGCCTCATCTAAGTTATAGTTAGCACCTCCCTTGAGATACCCTCCAGTTAAGTTGGCAGTTTCTGAGATGGGGTTTTGTGCTTGGTCGAAATAATCTTCACGTTGGAAAGATTGGTTAGATAGACCAGCTTGGACAACTGCTGTTAATTTATCGTCATCACTGTATTCAACTAAACCATTGACACCAGCCCATCCAACATTACCAACATTGTAGTAATCAATTTTAGGACCGTTTAAACCGGTGTTTTGGAATGGGCTAGCTTCAACAGTTGTATTAACAAATTGACCGTTACTGTTATCATTACCTGTAGAGTAATAAGCATCAAATCCCATTAAGTTATTAATAGTACGATAGTGATATCCTTTATATCTACGAAGATCTAAACCAATAGATGCTCTCCAATTATCTTTATCATATTCGAGGTTTGAAATTGCACCTACCCAGTCATGTGAATTCATAGAAGCTCTACGAACCATACCACTTTTGTAAACACCATTTTCATTATAACCATTAGAACCAATTAACTGGCCATAAAAATCACTACCCATTAACAATGAATCACCTGTTCCATATCCAGCACTGGCACCCGCTTGGTTATCAGCAACAATAGCATCAAAATCAATAGTACCATCCTCATTACGGAATTGTGTAATACTATCCTCGTACATAAATTCATACAAATCCTTTCTATAAGGGTGGACATTGTAATTTTTACCACGAGGACCTGTTCCACCACCTCTACCAGCTGAGCCGTAAAGTGAAGTATTGAGGGCTAGATTTTCATTAATATCCCAATCCCAGTTAAAAGTAGCAAGTGGTTTATTATAGAAATTTCTACGCATGCTAAACTCCTCACCATTTAAAGTACCTCCATTTGAATTCCAACGGGTATTAATACCATCACTATTTTGTTCTCCAAAAGTTTGAGCGTCACGGATTGATACCCAAACATCTCTTTGATGGTGCCACTGACCTGCTCCTAAAACAGATAAATTAAGGGCATGTTTTGATCCTTCTGGTTCATAACCTACAGCACCAAAGTATGTCCAACCCTCTCCTGAGGTGTTGTCAACATAGCCGTTACCAGCCCATTTGCTTAACAAGAAAGATGTAGCCCATCCGTTTTCATTTTTACCACTATTATAGTTAGCAGAAGTTTTAGTGTAACCATCGTTACCAATGGTTTGGGAAACACTACCACCCTGTTCTTTATCAGCAGCTTTAGTGAAAATAGAAACAGTACCTCCAACAGAAGGCACTGCGAGTCTAGAAGCACCTAAACCTCTTTGGATTTGGATACCAGAGGCAACATCAGTTAGACCTTGCCAATTGGACCAATAAACCCACCCATTTTCCATATCATTAACAGGTTGACCATTAATAAGGAAAGATGTGTTACGTTGGTCAAAACCACGTAAACTAATACGTGAGTCACCATATCCACCTCCCTGCTTTGTAGCATAAACACCAGGGGTGGAATTCATAATTTCAGGAAACTCTTGGTTTCCTACTTTTAGTGCAATCTCTTGAGGGGAGATTGTAGATACAGCTACAGGGGTTTCTCTAACCTTAGCTACATCAATTACATTAGCAACAACTGAAGCTGCTGCTAAGCCTAATGCTGTAGGTTGTAAGGAAATATTTCCCATATCAGTTTTAGCTGTCAAATTAGCAGTTTCATAACCGATAAAGCTGACCACCAAAGTTCCCTCTGGTGTAGCATCTAGTTTAAAGGTACCATCTACAGTGGTTGAAATACCAGTAGTGTTACCTTCTATTAAAACTGTTGCTCCAGGTAGGCCATCGCCTGTAGTAGCATCAGTGACTTTACCCGTAATTTGGGCAAAGGATAGTGAAGAGATCATGCAAAGAACTCCCACTAAAGCAAATTTTGAGATTTGTCTCATTTGTTTTTGTTTTTGGTTAAAAATTAAATTGGATTGTATTTATGTGACACAAAGGGGGACTTACGTCCCCCCTGTATTATTTTAAATCAAATTTACTATAAATAGTTCGATTATCTACTTTTTTAGCAATTTTAGTATTCTTTTCATCTTCCCTTCCTTTAGCAATTGCTACGTGAACCCAATTAGGATTATTTTCATCACCAAATTCCCAAATTAATTCAGTAAAGGGAAGACATTCTTTAATATAAAAGAAAACATCAGCATTACTAACTCCTCGATTCCTATCATCTTGGTCTAAATCAAGTGCCATTCCATGGGAGTGGAAACTACGGGTAGACCCCCCAATAGCTTCATTTAGTGCCTGACTTCTATAGCCACTTGAGATGTAAATGGGGGCATCAAAATGATCTCTAATAGGTTGGAACACTTTTTCAGCCACATACTTTAAGTTTTTGATATGGCTTTCTGTGGGAGTGTTATCAATACCCCTACGTAAAGCAGTGTTTGATTTAATTACTTCACTTAGTGATAGATTTTTACTTAGTTTCATTTTTTATTGTTTTTTAAAATAATTGCTATGACAGACCCAGTAATGACTGTGACTGCCATAGCAATGAAAAGATAATTTATTATAAAACGTAATGTATTAACAATACAATTGCAACTGATACTACCAGTCCAACTAAAAGTTTAAGGAAGTCTTTAGCAACAATTGGGAATACTTGTTTAAGATTACCCTTTTTAGTAAGGTATGTATTCAATGCTAATTCTCTACCACACAACAATCCAACAAATACCCAAGTAGTTGACATAGGAATGTTATTTATCTGTTTAAAATAAAGTAATAGGAAAGCATACACTAAATCAATAAAGGTAGCTGATCTAACATATTTAGTGTTTTGTTTGTCAAGAACAATTTGTTGAATTTTACCCCCTTGTTGGTAGAAAATCCATCCTAAACCAGCTGTAAAGAAAGTAATTACTCCTATAAGTTCTACAACTGAAAGTTGGCGGGGGAGGAATACAGCAATATTAGCTACATCATGTGAAAGCCAAGTGAACCAAAGGAAACCTGTAGTAAACCATTGTCCTATTCTCCAATATTTTTTATTTTCTTCTTTAATGTCTTTGTCTTCATTAAAGAAATTTGAAACAATAAACCATAAAGTATAAGCTGCAATAGCTGCCAATCCATATCCTACTACACTTTTAAGTAGCATTTTTTCAAGTACAAAAGTAGAAGCAAATGCTGAAAGTACAAGGAATGAAGTGGATACAGGAATACCTTTTCTAGTAAGAGCAACTAGTGCTAATGGAGCTAATGCATGATACCATTGTACTTCTTGGAATGGTATTTTGGTTAATCTTCCAAATGAAATATCTCCATCATATGTAACCCATCCATAAACTAAGGTGCCTATCATTACTGCTGAGGCAGCAGCCCACATTACGTACCATTTAAATTTTTCTCTGTTAGAGGCAATCCAAGTGCCTAATGTTTGAACGCTATCGTTAGCGATAACTGAATAACCGGCAAGTGCAAAACCTACCATTGCTAATAAACTCATTTTGTTGTGTTAAATTTTAATTGAAATTCTAAATCGTATTGTGTTTGATGTATCCCAACCAACTCGGTAAACATAATTTTTATAAGGTATGTCGGTTGCGATTGCTAAATTATATATCTCGTCAAACCAAAATTCTTGTTGCACCCAAAGTTTAAATTTATCAAATTTATAAATTAAACGAGGTTCCCAAGTAGGTTCGTTTTTTTCTTTTTTGTAGTGAAGTGGAACACTAAACACTACTTTGTCTGTTACTTTAAAATTGTGTCTATAAGTAAATCGGTTTTCGCCTAAGTCAGTTTTGTGTCTTAATTCTAATCCACCTTTATCGTGTATTTTATGACTTATAGTAAGGTATGATTTACCGTTTGTTCTTAACTCATACCCTATTTTTTGGGAATGGCAACCAATAACAACTAAAAAAACTAAATTAAATAATACAAATAAATGTTTCATGCTTATACGTACCCTAGGGCCTTAGCTATTACTGGGAATTCTTTAGCAAAGTGTTTTTTGATTTCTTTAGCTATTAATTGAATTTCTTTTTGGGCATGTTCATCATCCCTCAATTCAAGAAAATGAATCCAGCTACGAATACTACCTGTCATATGAATTTTAGTAGTTGTAGCAAGTGGGAGAATCATACGAGCTTGTTCACGTGCAACACCCACTTTTAATAAATTATTATATAAGTTGTGTGCTGATGTTAAGTGATTTTCAATCATCGTACTGATTTTAATGGGACCTCCTGAAGCAAGGAGAGAAGGGTCAATTACTTCTGTTGAGCTTTGTCTGTTGTCTTCACATTGTGCTCTAAGTTCAATTGGCTCAAAAATGTCTTCTAGCTTATTAACATCTTGATATCGTTGACTAAACTCTTGAAAAGAAAAGGAACGGTGACGAATGAGCTGGATACCGATGGCTTTGGAAGTTTCAATCTCGAAGGTTGCGTGCCCATGCTCAAACGGTGACCAGTGTTTGTGTCGTACCAGGTATGATAAAAGGCCTTCCGGTTTAGCTTTCTTATCCTTACGTGAACTAGATACACGTGCAACCTCCACAATGTGGTCTTCAGCATTTGGGGTAACATTTAATAGTGTGACTTTCATTTAGTTAATAATTTACCATAAAAGTAAATATAAAAATTTAAAAAATCAAGTTAACGTATAACTGTAATATATCCTTTTAAGTCTTTAATTTCAGTTGTTCCTTTTTTTCGTGCTTGAAACACCCACATATACATTTCTTCTTGTACATAATAATCTCCCCCTTCATAACTGCCATTCCAAATTAAATTGTTGGGATCGTTAGATTCCCATACAACATCCCCCCATCTACTTATTACTTTAGCTTTAACATCAGTCCAACATTCAGGGTCTAACACTATTTCCCAAGCATCATTATACCCATCATTGTCTGGGGTGAAAGCATTTGGTATGTAAATACTACATTCATTTCTAAATTCACTACAAGGTAATCCTGTTTCACAGTTTATTTCTATAAACTCATATACTGTAACTGTATCAGTGTAAAGTACATAAACTGTATCCACTGACACTATAAATTCAGTTTCAACTATAGTATCAGTTACAAATATAAATTCAGTTTCTATGATTGTGTCAGGGGGTAACTCTATATAAAGAGTATCCATTTCTATTATAGTAATAGTATCAGGAGGTAATTCTATATATAAAGTATCTACTTCAGTAACAGTAATTATAAGAGTATCAATTTCATATATTGTATCAGAAGGTAACTCTATATAAATAGTATCTATTTCAGTAACTATAATAGTATCAGGAGGTAATTCTATATAGATAGTATCATTTTCTGTTTCTTCTAAACAGTCAAAAGCATTAAAATAGAAATTCCAATAACCCCCTACATTTTGATACTCCTCACACAGTTCTTCACCATTAGGTGTATCACAATATATACAAAACCCACCAGGTTCACCCCAATTTTCATTGTAATTACATGCTATGGGATCGTTACATTCGTCTAAAATAGTTTCACAAAAATCAGGGTTTGCTACAGCTGCTCCTGGGTTTTCATCTCTACATAAGTACCATGAATTATTACAGTTAGGGTCTTGGTAAGTAGAGGGGTCAGGCACGTAGCCATTAGCAGTTTCAGCCCATCCTCCATTAGCAGTATGCCAAGTAGCACCATAATTTAACTGCCATACAACAAATTCAATACATTCACCTTCAGACAACCAATAGTCAATTAAATCATCACCACATTCCGCTAAGGGGTATGGGGTATTTACATAATCTCCAGGGGGATTAAGTGGAACTACTACCACATCACCTGTTACCAAACCATCCCCCATTAAATCCGGGTCAAAAGTAACGGTTGCTGTTGGGCTATACCACCATCCCGAGTATTGGTTTGCTACCATTCCTAAAGTGAACCCATTGGCTACCCATTGGGGGCTACAAGGAGCATCAGGTAGGGTTAATAAATCTACAACTTCATTATTAGGATCAATGGCTTCTGGTAAGTGGTATCCTATCTGTAACATGGTTACAGCACCATCTACTCCACCAGGTCCATTAGCTGTGCATCCTTCAGAGTTAATTACTTCAATAGTAACCTCATAAGTATTAAGGTTTACATCAGTAATTGCTACATCACATTGACCTAATAAATTAAAGGGTAAAAGTAGTAAAATTAATATTAACTTTTTCATTCACGGAAGATTTTTTCTTTAGTAACAAAAACACCCACTTCAGGGACATTCCATTCTTTAACTATAATATATATACCTGTGTCTAGGTGGTTTCCCTCTTGGACCTTTTGACCCATCATGTTATATAAAGTAGTTGTTACTAATTTACCCTCTTGTTCATTTTTCAAAAAAGCATCAAATCCCCCTTCAGGTGTTAATTCACCAGTAGTACATTCTGTGTTGAAGTTAGCAATAGCATCTAATATATCATCAACTCCTACTACACCATCTTGGTTAATATCAAAAGGACTACATTCTGTTTCGAGTCCATAATATTGTAATATCACAAGTATGTCATTAGTCCAAACGTACCCATTCCCATCTACATCCCAAGGGCAATCTGATAGGGGGCAAGGGTCAGGAGGACCTACATAAAAAGGTAATATCTCTTCATCTCCCCAATTTCCTGTTACTGTGTTTAGAGTATCATTACCATTTATAATAGAAGTTGGACCCCCACAAGGGTAAAACATACCATTTCCGAATAGGTCTTCTAAAACTAAAACATAATTCCCTTCTTCTAAGCAATAGGTGTTAGTTTCAACCTCACATGCGTATATCTCATTATCATAGTAACCCCCCTCATCAATTAATTCCTCAGTATCTGAGTTATATAGACTCCATTCGAATCCATAAGGTAAAGCATCAAATTCTATAGTAATGTCTATAAAAGTACCTTCATAATTATTAATTTGGAGGGTATTAATATTATTATCTTCATATACGTCACCTAATGCTTCTACATTAACCTCTATATCAACAATACCATACCCCATATTAATATTAGGTATAGTCACTATCTCACTTTCAGCAAAGCCTAAATTACCCATCCAAGTAATAAAATTATCTTCACCATTTATAGAATAATTAATAGTAGCTTCACTTATACTATCCCCAAAATTTTGTAAATTAAAAGTTATATCTTTAATATTAGAGCATCCAATATCAGGTACTGCTAAACCACTTACCCCTACATCTACTCCATTAATAGCCCCACATGCCAAACTATTATTTACCACTCCTGGTCTAAAGGTTTCTAGTTGTGATAACATCCTTAAGGATTGCCCTTGAGTAAAACTATCCATACATCCATCATTAGTATAATCCATAAAATTCTCTACTAAAGAATTCCCACAAGCACCCCCATTTAAGGGGCACCCAAAGTTTCCTGTAGTAATAGGTGTATCACATACTTTATCTCCTTGTGATGTACAATTAGTATTAGTAGGAGTACATGTATTTGTTTGATGGAATGTGTGGTATAATCCACAATAGTGCCCCATTTCATGGACTAAAGTTCTATTTAACCCATAATTCCCTGTATTAGTAATACCAAAAGCATTAGTACCTACAAAAACCCCAAAATTAGACGAGGGGAGGTAAGCAAATCCTAAAGGGCTACCAAAAGGGGCAACAAACACATTACAATAATTATTCCTATCATACCCCAATAAATTAGATACTGCAATATGGTTATTATAAAAAGCGGTAGCATCCCACTCCTCTATATCTAAATTATCCCAGTCGTAATATCTAATACCTTCAATAGGTTCTCCATCAGTAGAAGCATTTGCTATACAAAAGTCTATTTGAGTATTTGTTGTAGGGTCATCACTAAATTCTCCCGCAAAATTATCATTTAAATTATCAAAAGCTTCTTGTATAAATTCCACAGGTAAATGGTAATCAGTTCCGTAAGGTTCACCAAAGTGAATTACATGAACTATTACAGGAATTGTAATGGGAAGATCAGGCATAGATAAAACTTTTTTAGCTTCTTCTGCCTTCTTTGCTAATTTTTCAAGTTTTAAATAGCTTCGTTTAAATTTGGGATCTTGTAGTTGTTGTTCAAATAATATATCGGTTCCACATCTATCTTGTCCAAAAAGGGGAAGAGTTAGTAACAGTAAAAGTAAAGTAAATAATTTATTCATAGCTTGTTGTTTAAAACGTTCTATAATAAATATTAAAAAAGGCACCCAAAGGTGCCTTTCTCAATTTTATTTTGTATTCAGATATTATACTCCTCGTTCTGTATCATATGCTATAATGTGATCACGACCAGTCATATTATAACCATGCTCTGCTACCATCTCAAATACTTTGGGATACATTTCAATTAATGTTTCTCTTGTATCACCTGCTGGCATTACGAATGTTTTGTCCTTAGGAATATCCATTTTAACTCTAAATTCTTCAATTTCGGCTAAACCTTCATCAGTTCCATCCCACACTGGTTTATAGTGATAGTCACTATGGAAGTCGATCATTTTTTGAATATTTTCATAATGGAGTCTAAACTTGTTATGCTGTTTGACAAACCTTTCATCAACAACTTTACCACCGGGAGTAGTAACACCCACAACAGGGATAGAATTAGAAAACTTAGGGCTAAGGGATATGAGACCAAGTGGAAAATCCGTTTCCACGAAGTGAGACCCTTCGGTTTCAATTGTAATGAGGATTCCTCTTTCGTTGGCAAAGTGGGTAAGTTCATTTACTAAAGCAGGATGCATTGTTGGTGAACCCCCTGTTAACATCATCTCTTTTACTTGAGGGTTCTCATCATAAATATTGATAATGTCATTAAATGTAAATGTACCTTTTTCAGGGTGAATTGATGTGTACCAACTGTCGCACCATCCACCTTCACCAAAGTAGCACCTATGAGTGCATCCTGTGGTTCGAACGGCAATAGTGGGGCGCCCGAAACGGGAGCCCTCACTTTGCACGCATCGATATACCTCTAATACAGGTAATACTTTATCGTAATCTTCTATCCTTTTAAGCATATTATCTTTCGATCTTTAAGAACTTTTCACCATTTTTAATGTAAATGGAGTTAAAAGGGATTTGATCATAACTATCAATTTCTTGACCCATAATATTGTAGTAAATATTATTTTGTGGGATTTTATTTTCTAGCTCTGATACTGAGTTGGTACTATTAGGTACAAGAACTGCATCAATAACATGAACAACACCATTGTCAGTAATAAGATCTGCCACAGTTACTGAAGCTATGCCATTTATTGTAATAGTCATGCCATCTGATTGTATGTACATTGGTTCTTCAGGGAGTAAAGTGGTTAACATAGAATTAATTGATGGTGGAAGAAGCACCTCTCCTAAATATACTTCCGGAAGTACGTGATATAAAAGAATATCTGTTAAATTTTGTAGCTCTAATAGGTCAGTAGGTTCGAGTTGAAGTGAAGTTGCTAACGCAATAAATGCACTATCAGTCGGTGCAAATACTGTAAATGTACCTGTTGTATCACTTAAAGCTTCAACTAATCCGGCTTCTACAACTGCAGCTTCTAACAAAGTGTGATCTTCACTATTTACAATAATATCTACAACTGTTGTTTGTGCAGAACTAACTAGGGTAGTTAAGGCCAACCCAAGGGCCATTAAAACATTTTTCATAATTTTGATTTTGATTTTGATTATTAACTTTTATTTATTCAGCATAAATTGCTGTGTTTTTTCCATGTTCTCTAAATTCTACTTGTTTAACTCTAACTCTACCATTGGTTTCTTCCTGAACGAATGGGTTAAGCTTACCATAAATATACTCAGCAAATTTTTCTGCACCTGTTGCTGGTATTTCTCTAAGTTGGATTACACCTGCTTCATCCATCCTTCTAAATGATTCAAGGAAAGGGTCATCAGTTGCTACAAGCATAGTGTGATCGAACATATGATCCATCCACATTTTAGCACTCATACCATCAATTTCGGTTTTAGCACGTTTCATACCCCCGAAATCCCAAACCCAATTACGTTCATCGGGTTCACCTTCAAACCATACTTTAAAGCTGATTCCATATCCATGGAGAAATCTACAATGTGTACCTTCTGCTTTAGCTTGACGGAACACACAGCTAAATCCGTCAAATACTTTAGTTGATATAAACATTAGGCTTCAGCTAAAATGTTTTTAACATGCTTCTGTACAACGTCCCAGGTAACAGGTCCTGATTCATCAGCATATGATACCGGATCTGGTTTTCCCAATTTGAGAAAAGCTTCAACCCTTTCCACCGATGAAGCAGATTTATAATCGCTGTACCAAGTACCATCAATATTAATGGGCTTGTAACTAGTATTTGTGTTCTTATAAACGCTTCCAAATTGTAACCCCAATTCGTTGCAGCACTTGGCCCCGTCGACCAAGATATCATACTTGTCCCCATTAAGATAAGGGGTAACATAGCTAACGCGCTCAGCGTCCCAATTGCCTTCGGTGAAGGCTGTATAGTCAGCGTCCCTGAATTCTTGTCTGCAATCAGGGTAAATTGCGTGATCACCTGCATGAATACCCATCGCAATATGGACCTCTGTATTTTTTTCATTTGCTATTGATAATGCTACTGCTTGAATAATTGAAGAAAATATTTTGTTGCGGTTAGGAACAACTGTTTCTTTCATGTTTTCTTGCTCATAGTGACCTTCAGGTACTTCATCACCACCTTCTACAAGGGCACTGTTGAGCATAGGAGCCAAACCATCAAGCTTAATAGTTCCATATTTTACATTTTGACCATTATCGTTAAGATAATCTACTAGTGCTTGGGCTCGTTCAAGTTCTACTCTGTGTTTCTGCCCATAGTCAAAGGATAGTGCTGTTACTTCATAGCCATCCGCCAATAACCTAAGTAACACAGTGGAGCTATCCATACCTCCACTTAATGATAGTACTGCTTGTTTTTTCATGTTATATTATTAATTAATTTAAAATATGTAGTGTTATGTTTTATTCCTTCATAGATACTTTCATCCCATTCTGAGTTGATTACTTCATCAATTTTAGTTTTGGGTTTGGAGTTTAACCCCCAACCCTTATATAAGGTACCATCAAAGGCCGCCATTACTGGGTTGGATGTATCTATAGTTTCTATTTGTTTTATATCTTTATAATATAAGAATTCCTGTGGAAGAGAACAACCTAAAAGGTGGATTCTATCGGTTTTTCCTATAAGACCCATATTAATCATTTTGCTAATAACTAATTGCCTGCCTAAAGCTTTACCTACATCCTTATTGGGGTGTGGGAATATATCGTTATAATAGCTAGCCCCATATGAGAATGCAATCTTCGTATAACCCAGCCATTTATACGTTTGATAACACTTTACTACGTCATCAAACGATTTACCTTGAACTACCGCAACTTTAGTTACTCCTTTAGGTAACTCAATAAAACTCCACTCTTTAGCTTGTCTCATAGACAAAGTAGCATCTTCCCAAGCATCTGGCACTATGAATTCATCGGGTTTAATTTCTTCAATAATAGAAATCATTCTACCCTTTGAATAAGGCACCCCCAATTCATGAAGGGAATTATCCATTATAATATAACGTCTTCCCCTATGATTATCTCTTTGGAAGAATTCTTTATATTCCTTGTATTCATCATATAGGTGAGGAAGGAGATAATCATAATCATTATACTCCAAACTTGATTGGAGGTATGCAAAGGGGGTTTCATGTGAAACTTTTACTCCTTTTACTGTTGCTTGTATACTCATTGTTTAATTTTTGGTGGTCGACCTCTACGGGGTATATTTGAGGGACGATTGAATCGGCCGTAAGTGTCATCACAATAATTATAAAATTCCTCAGGCGTGCCTCCAACCTCAATTGAATCTCTTTTGTAATCTGTTTTGGTCATACGAAAAACCGTAAGAAAATCTTTTTGCAATTGGGCAAGATTTTCTTTTTCATATTTTTCGTGGTCAGCAGTAAGACGTCGACGGCGTTCTTTATCAACACGAGTTTCGGAAGCTTGAGCACGACTATCGCCTTCAAACTGTTTGTACTTTTGTTCAATTTCCCAATTACAATAATAAATTTGAAAAAGATATGGGCTTGGATCATAATCCCCATTGCGGATTTTTTCAATCAGGGGAGAATAATTGTGAAGTGGTTGGGATTTTCGACCCCAACGGCGCCACCAAAAAAATTGATTGTAATTCAACTTTTGAAGTTGAGATAACTGTTTTTCAATATCCTCAATCGTGTGCATGAGGTGAATATACGAAATAAAATTTAAGTTCCCAAACTTATCTTTTACCTCCGTAATAGGGCACTGCTAGATTTTCAGCTAATAACCTTTCACTTAAATTAATATGGTTATGGATATTAGGTTCTATTCTAACATCACCTAAGCATCTACCGTATTTGTCTACACCTTTAGAGAATAAAAAAAACTTACCTTCTGTAAGAGCTAAAAGTTCTTCTACTCGTGCTTTAGCTTTTAAACCTTTTGCTTTTTCTACTAGGTCTCTAGTTCGAGATTCATAAGCATCTATTCCGTTTAGGCGAATCCGTACATGTTTCCAAGTAGTGAAACCTAAGTCAACCATAGCATCTATGGTATCACCGTCTACAACTCTATCGAGTTTAGCATTATAATAATATAAAACCATTTTAATTACAATTTTTTTGTCTTAACTCATCAACTAATACTTCAAGATATTCTAAATCTCTTTCTAAATGATTAAGTCTTAAATTTTGTTCTGCATCATCAGGTAAAGACCCCATTTCTCCTCTAGGCCATTTAATCCTAAATTCAGAATTAAGCTCTATTTCCTGGTTGTGTCTCATTGTTTCAATTTCGAGATGGGAAATGGCAGCCATTATAGTAAAATAACCCCAAACTGCTCCTCCAACACCTACTACAATTTGAATTAACCATTTAATATTAATTCCAAAACTTGTATCATCATCTAATTTCATGTGGGGTGAGTTTTTTGCTTAACCTCCTATTGGTGGAAATTAATGAATCCAAATAAAAAACCCAAGTTTGTAAAGAATCAATGCTATATAACAAATCTTGATTTTCTTGATTCAATTTTATGATTGTAGGGTAACATTCATTACTACATCTATGTAATGCATGATTTAGGTTATTTTCTATTTCTTGAACTTTTTCTCCAAGAACTTGATTTGTTGATTGATAGGCAAGAAGTAAACTATCTTTGGCTCCTAAAGAACCCTCTAAATTTTCAAGTAAAGATTCTTCATAGTCCACAGTATTCTGGAGTGTAGAAATTTTGTTTTTGGTTTTTATTTTTTCCTCAAGAATTCCTTCAATAGCTTCATCAGCTACATCTAGAGTAGCTTCTACTGTTGCTAACAAATCATCATTAGGATGGAATTTGGTAGATTCTATAGGGAGTTCTAAAGGTTGGTGTGTAGTTTCTCCCGCTTGTGTAGTACAACCGGTTAATAATACTACAAATATTAGTTGTTTGTATCTAAACATTCTAGTAACTTTTCGTTAATGGCTTCTAGTTTATCTTCATATCTAAGAATGGTCTCTTCTAAGGATTCAATCCTTTCCTTATGATCCTCGATTCTCTGCACACAAGAAGATTCTAAATTTTCGAGTTGGGATTCATGAATATCCATCATGTCCACATACAAATACCCTATTACTGCTAGCGCTGCGAATGCTATTGCTGCAACTGGATTTTTGGTAAACTGTTCAAATGTTATAGGTGACTTCATTTATTTTTAGATAAAAAGAGGGTCTAACCAGTATTTTATAACTGATTAGACCCTCACAAGTTAATTGTTTACTTCTTAAGCTTCTGCTTCAGGCTTAACTTTATCTACTACAGACCAAACACCACCAACGAGTGTCATTACTGCACCAAATAATTCCATAAACATGGCATCATCAAGGACACCTTGTGTTACTAAGACACCACCTACAAAGGTTAAAGCGTGTCTAATAATTCCTAATGTTTTTTCTTTCATAATAATTTGTTTTGAAATTCGGGTATACATATGTCAACCGTCACAAGAAACGCATTCTGCTGTTCTACTGCCCAAATCGCCTTTTATAACGCTGTCTGTACGTAAATAATAGAGCGTTTTAATTCCCAATCTATGAGCTTCCATATGACATTGGTTAATCCATTTTGGGGAGTCTGTAGGGTCAAATGAAAGATTTAAGGATTGGGTTTGATCAATATATTTTTGCCTAATAGCAGCTTGTCTAACTAATTCAAGTTGATTTACCTCACTAAAAGTTAAATATATCTCCTTCTCATCAGGGGTTAATATATTATCCGAAAGATTTTGAACCGAGCCATTATCTGCTAGTATTTGGTCCCAAACTTTTTCAGTGTTATATCCCTTACCCTCTAATAAGCATTCTAGCTCTTTATTTTTTACAATAAAAGTTCCTTTAGCACCATTAAAAGTGTAAATATTAGCAGGAATGGGTTCAATACCCGCTGAGCAGCTATTTAGTCGTGAATTAGATACAGTGGGGGCAATGGCTAGTAGATGAGTATTTCTCATGCCTGTTCCTCTGCACCATACTGGTTCTCCATATTCTTGGGCTAATTCTCTAGAAGTTGCTTCAGCTTTACTTCTAATATCACTAAAAATGGTGTGGGTCCATGCTGTTGAAGCTATAGAATTAAATGGTAGGTTTTTCTTTTGGAGAAGTGAGTGCCAACCCATTACTCCCAGACCTAATGCTCTACCTTTTAAAGCATGTCTATGAGTTCTAATAAGAGAATCTTTACCATTAGATTTGTCAATAAACTCTTGCATTACACCATCTAAGAAACGGATAGATGTTTCTACTACATCTGTATCTTTCCATTCATCATATTTTGCAAGATTAAGAGAACTGAGGCAGCAGATAAAACTATGCTCTTCATCAGTATGAAGGGTAATTTCAGTACAGATGTTGGTCATGCTAACATCTAAATTATTCATGGCATATGCCAATGGATTATTTTTGTTAACGTTGTCCTTAAACATAATGTACGGTTCCCCTGTCTCTACTCTTGTCTTCAATATATCAAGCCATAGTGACATAGCTTCCGAATCCCTATCTTGGAGACGTCTCATAAACGAATCATCTACTACTACACACTGGTGGAGATTAAGACATTGTCTATTTGGGTCACCCTTTGGTCTTCGAATTTGCATAAATTCTTTGATATCAGGGTGGTTAATATCTAAGTTTACGGAAGCAGCCCCTCTACGGACTGAACCTTGGTTTGTGGCTATAATGGCAGAATCATAGATTTTACACCATGGTACTACTCCTTCGGATTTACCATTACCCGTAATTGTAGTTCCTCTTGGGCGTATTCTACTAGTTGAAATGCCTACACCCCCGCCAAGGGCGGTTAATTTCATAAGTTCCGCATTTGTAAGACCAATCCCACGGACAGAATCAGGTGTATCAATCCCAAAACAAGAAATGGGTAAGCCACGATCTGTACCGGTGTTTGAGAGTACAGGGCTAGCAAGCCCAATCCAACCGTTCCAAATGTATTTATAAAACTTACTTTCAAGTTCAGGGCGATGTATTCTTTCCGCGATTGCCTTTGCAACTCTCCGGTATGCTTTTCGGGGTGTTTCATCTGGTAATAAGTATCCCTTAGAGATGGTTGCTACACCAACTTCATCCATCCATTCAGGGTAATCTTTACCCTTAACCCATTGGGTTGTATCTGCTACTAAATTTCCGTCCATAATTTAAAATATTGATTCATCCCAGGACATGTTGCCCTTAGAATAGTTAGTTACTCGACTTGCAAAGAAGTCTGTGTGTTGTTTTCCTGCTGATAAGCTATCGAACCATTTCATTCTTTTAAGTGCATTTGGATCAATCCCATTAACTACACCTTCGTAACCGAGATCACCCATTTTAGTATTAACTCTATGCTTAATAAATGAGATTAAATCTTCTTTATTACATCCTTCTAAATCTCCCATTTCATATACTTTTTCAATAAAATCAAGTTCAAGTTGTAAGGAAAGAAGGGCAGCTTCAGTTATTGCGGTTTGGAGTTCCGGAGTCTTGAGCTCAGGGTTTTCCTCGATAAGTGTTCTAAATAACCAGCATCCCGCTTCGGAGTGCATTGATTCGTCTCTAATGCTCCATTCAACAATTTGACCCACTCCCTTAAGCTTGTTTCGCATTTTAAAAGATAAGAGTATGGCGAAGGAACTAAATAAGTTAACTCCCTCGGTAAATGCGGAAAAGATAGCGAGTGACTTAGCAATTTCATGCCAATCTTTTTCATCACCAAAACTATCCCTAACAGACATAAGGTTTTCAATTTTAGCCATCGTAGTTTCATCTTCAAGGAATTCCGAGAAGTCATCAAGTCCAAGTTCTTCATTTAATAGTGAATATGCTTCGGCGTGTATTGTTTCCATAGCCCCAAAGGTGGTCGCCATTGCTATGATTTCTGGTTTCCTAAACCATTTAGTTACCAGACCCGTCCAGTAGTCATTTACTACTGTTTCGGTTTGGGCAAATCCCTTAAGGATAGACCCAATTATATTCTTTTCAGTTTCGTTTAAATTTTGTTTCCAATCATTAATATCACTCATCATTGGGACTTCAGTATGAATCCAATGGGCTTGCTGTTGTTTAAGCCAGTAATCTGCTGCCTCTGGGTATTCGAAAGGTTTATATACAATCCTTTCAGTAAGTAATTTACTTGTCATTTGGTTTGGTTATTAAGAATTAAGTTGGAAAAATTGTTGCGCTAATTGGTCTCGATCCAGAGTATTCATACTTGTCCCTTCTAGTCTTTGGACTGGTTGGGGGCTATCACTATCATCAAAATGATGGTCTGTAACCTCAAAGTGTCCAGTTGAAGTATCAGCAACTACCGAGTAGGTCATTCCATCCATGCCGTATCTATTTTTCATAATGTGGAATCTACCTGTGCCATTTACTTTATCTTCTCGTTTTCGTGAGAGTGATATTGCTATATCAGTAATCATGATTTTATCATAACTCCCAGCAGCTTTATCGCCCTCGATTACATCATCCTTTGCTCCAGCTCTATTTACTTGGGAAACAGACCAAACAGGTAACTGTAGTTCCTTAGCAAGACCTTTAGTGCTAACATAAATATCGTCAATTTCTCCCTTACGATCCTGGGTTCGCTTTTTTGATGAGAGAAGGTCTACGTAATCAATGATTACCAAGTCAGGTTTAAAATCCAAATCCTCACATTTTTGGATATGAGCACGTATAGTATTTATAGTAGCTTGACCAGGGGCATATTCCTTAATAATAAGCTGACCTGGTAGTTCTTTTACTACGTCATCTACTTTATCCCTATTTTTAAATAGTGTATCTACTGGCTTATTTGTGAAGAAGGCATCATAGCGTCGTCCTACATAATCTTCGCCTAATTCTAACGTATAGTGAACTACATTAAAACCTAGTTTAACGGCGTGGCCCCCCATTGCAACCAAAGTCCACGACTTACCTCCCCCAGGATTGCCAAAAATAAGACCAAAGTCTCCATTACCCAGACCCCCCTGCATAAGGTCATTAAATTTATCCCAAGGGGTTGGTACAACTGCTCTTGCATCTTCCCTATAACGTGCTTCAGTATCTTTAATATATTCATGTCCTATGTTTTTAGTAGCACCTGCTTTTAAAGCACTATCAATAAGGTTCCTAATAGACTCAAAATCACCAGAATTAAGAAGGTCAACGGAATTAAGGAGAGCTTTTTTAAGTTGTTGGTTTTTACAAAAAGATGAAAATTCGTTTTCAACATATTCTAAATCTTCGTTTGAAGACTGGTATGCCTCTCTAAGTTGTTCTTTAATAGATAGTTGCAATACTTCATTTTCAACTTTTTTCATTTCTACCTTCAACACCTCCATTGTTGGTGTTGTATGGTATTGTTCATAATAATCTAATATTTGCCCTATAATCCATTTATGGGCAGTATTATCAAAATATTCCTCAGTTAATACATCATGTATATTTTGAAGGAATTCCTTATGTGTGAGTAAGGAGGATAAAACCTTTACTTGAAAGGCAGTACCATATGTGGAGAGACTATTAAGCGTCATAAACTAATCTTGTAAATGTATCTTTTAACCAAAACTCGGTGTTTTTAATAATATGGGTCATACCATCTTCGTTGTATAAACTCATAAACTCAAGTATACGAAGTTCATTTAAAGGTTCCTCGGGAAACTGTGATAAAAATTCTTTTTCTTCATCAGATACCATTGGAATTTCTAAGTCCATGATTTTTTTAGTATTAAGTAATTGATCCCAGTTTTGAATCACCCTAGCATAAACTACACTCTCTTTAAGACGTTTTTCGCTTAAATCAAACAACCTATCAAAGGGCATAGGTCCGTCAGCCAATTCAGGGAAACGTTTCAATACACCTTTTTTACCTAAACCTTTAACACCAGGTACTTTATCAGAAGCATCTCCTAATAATACCTTATAATGTATAAAATTTTCAGGGACAATACCAAATTTTTCTTGTACAGTAACAGGACTATAAAATTCTCGTTCTATAGGACGGTAAACTGTTACATTATCATCTACCAATTGGAGAAAATCTCTATCACTAGAAACAATATATGACTTAGTATTAAAGCGTTTAGCCATATCTTTTGACATGTAAGCTATAATGTCATCCGCTTCTACTTTATTTATAGAAACTACTTTAACTGGTAAGCATTTTAAGTATTGGATCAGTCGTGTAATTTGATCCACTTTGGAGTCATTTTCATCATCAATGCTATCAAAAATATCCCAATTAGTAATTCTACTCAAATTTCTACCCGACTTATATTCGGGGAGTAGGTACCTCCTATTAGTGGAGGCACCCACTCCATCGAATACTATATATATAGAAGTAGGTTGAATTTGGTTGATAAGGGCTCCCAACGAACGTAAAAACCCAGACAACCCCCCTATATGTGTTCCAGTATGGTTAACAAATTTAAGCATAGCAAAATTACGCAAAAATAAATTTAACCCATCAATAAACACCACTCTCTCATGTTGTCCTGGTTTGGCAGTAGGTTCCCCTTGCTCAATGTTATTGAGCATCTCCAAATAATCCTTCTTATTCATTAGTCAGGTTCTTTTGCGAAGTGAGAAATATCTTGTATTTCTTGATCTTCTTCAATAATGTCAAAATCTACACCTCCTAAAACTTCCCTCCAAGCTTCTGCATGGTCGTTTTTATAGGCTTTAATTTCTTTATCATCATCATTAATGAACCCATGAGGCGTCATAACAATTTTACCTCTAGTAGTAACTCCATTAATGTGGTTTTTGTCAATTTGTAGATTAGTACGTTTAGCAAATTCTACCTGCTTGCCATCTTTAATTGCTTTAATTTTAGATGTACCTGCTGACATTACATTACCAAATGTAACTACAAATGTTGAATCAAACCACATAGCATACCCACCCTTATTCATCAACTTGGGTTGACCCATAGGTGATTCAGGTTTAAGAGTCCATACTTTATTAATACACACCAATGTATTAGTATGTGGGCTACTTTCTTTACGGGAAAGAGTAATGCGTTGGTTTACACTATTACCAAATTGAGTTGACATAGCACCAGCATTCCACTCATTGTTATTTTTATTTGATTTGATAGACATTTCACAAGGGACTGAACCAATTGAGTCCCATAGGAACAATAGGTCATAAGGTAGGTTACCTTTTTTCTGTTCATCAATCAAATCTAAAATAAACGCTGCTACATCCTCAATTGAATGAATAGCTTCTCTATCTACATAAATGAAATTACCATTATAATCAGTAACTTCACCTGTTTCTTTATCAACTACTTCGTTGATTTCTAGACCCATTTGCTTAGCATGTTCCCAACTCCATTTCATCTCTGTGATAATAAACACAGGGAGTATTCCCCTTTTCTGACCGGAGACAGCCGCCTCAATCAAGGCGGTTGTCTTACCGGTATCAGAATGGCCTCTTAACAAGACAATATGTCCTGCAGGGATGCCAGGGATTGAAGTTACATCCTGGAATGCTTGGGAAAGTGGTATCCATTGTTGGGGCTTGAACTTAGCATTAGCATTAAGCATTTTCTTTTCCTTAAATTTATTAAGGTCAAAACCTGCTTTAAGTTCTTGGGAGACTGCCTCCGTTAGTGATGCTTTTTTTCCTCTAGGCATTAGTTAAATAATTGATCAAATTGGTCTGCTTTGCTCGTTTTCGTTAGGGGAGTCTTTAGAGCATAATTGTTTTGAGACCCCCCTTTATCAAAAGGGAGATCGTCTCCCTTTGAATCAGGAATATTACCTGTAACCTGCTCTTGTTCCTGTTCTTCAGGAGCCAAGAAGGATTGAAGGTTATTTTTCATATCCTCGAACGAATAACGCTTGAACACCTCAGTTGGGTTTGATTGGTTTTCCAACCATCCCTGAATTTGGTCAGCATCACCAAGTGGAGTTTGCTTTGTCTTTACACGAACCGAGGACTTGTTATAAGCAGTTCCTGTAACATCGGGGCCTACAGTATCAACTGTAATATCACGTCCCTGATGGATGTCAGTGAAATCACCAATATCATCATCGTCAGCAAGTGACAAGAATTCGAGGTAAGTATTTTTACCAAACTGCCAAAGTTTGACACCTTCACTTTCTTCACCACGAACAATCACAGGAACAAAGATACGCATTTTGGGGTCAAGCTTTTTAGCCAAACGCCAGTTCTCTTTGTCACTGGTTGTGCGAAGTTGTTTCGCGAACTCCACAATGGGGTCCTTTTCACCATAATTAATGGGTGAAATCATAACACGTTCACCAATCCCATAATGGAAGTATACTTCCGTAAAAGGATTTGCTTTGTTAAACTTATTGGGTACAATACGTACTACCTGTTTACCAATGCTTGGTTTCCAAAATAGGCTCTGGTTAGAACCTCCATTTCCCTTGTTTTGTTGCTGCAGGGAATTCAGCTTACTGCGAATTGCATTTAAATCCATAATGTAACTGTTTAAAATATAACTTTTACTAAATATAAAAAAAAGCTTGACCGAAGCCAAGCTTAATTTTAAATATTTTTTTAAGACTATTTTTTAAGCATTTGAAGAGCGGCATCAAGTTCTCCATCACTTAAACCAAACTGTTTTGCTGTCCCGGGAATTTGTTTTTTAAAGGTCTCGTCTTCCATATAAATCCACTTTCCTTTTAAATCCTCAGTTTTCATCAAACCGGTATTTTTAAAGTACTTTAGAAATAAGGCTACATGAAGAGGTTCTACTCCTTTAAATGGTTTTTTATGGGGAATAAACTTTACATTATATTTTTTTACTAACTCCGGAAGTTTAGGTAAAATATTATGAAGTTTAGCATTAGTTACTAAATCTAAAGCCGACACAGGGGATGCAAGTGCCTGTTTATCCTCATCTGAGAGGGGTTTTTCTTGGGATGCTTTAGCTAGAGCACCTAAAGTGTTTTCAGTTAGCAAATAACCTTGAACACCACCTTCTGCTAAATATTTTTTAAAATCAAAGTTCATAATATATTTTTTATTGATAAATATTAAAAAAAATTAGAGCTCAATAATCTTGTGGATCTTTGTCTTTAATTGGTTTAACTCATTGTGCTGGGTTAGCAAAATGGTATTTCTATAGTGTTGCCAATTAACCCTATAACGTACATCAACCACCCCTCCGTTTAGGGATTTAATTAACTCGTTAAGTGCATTGATTGTATATAAAGTATTAGACTCTTTTTTTCTATGTACTAATATGGTTTCGGGTAAAATTCTCTCTACGCTGCTCGGCTCTACATTATATGTGCAAACATATTCGTCGTTACTCTTTATATACAAAACAAAAATCTTCTTATAGAGTATGTCGTAGCTAGATTTTACCTCTAATAATGTCCTCTCCATATTTTCAAGAGAGGTAAAGGTACAAAATAGCTTGTTGTTCATGGTTGGGGGGTTTACGTATAAATATTACACCCTTTCCAAAGAATTATAATTACTACCTGCCTCCATTTTGGTGGAGAATCCATACCTCCCAAATATCTCTAGGATAGACATTATTATATCCTTTTCTGACTTGTTTACATCTAACAAGAATGAATCATAAGTATAATGAACAATCTTAGTTTCACTGTTCTTAAGTATATGTATCATTTCCTCAAGTATAAGTATATTATAATACGTTTCGGTATTTTGAAGTATGTAATTAAACAGCTTTTGAGGTTTCATATCTGTTTTAAAAACATATCCAGACTTACACTTGTACTCTTCTTTACTACTTATATCCTCTATATATTTTTCTACACGCTTAAAGAACTCTAACTCTTTATACTCTTTAAATACCCCTCCATATAGCTGCTTAAAAGTTAACTCCTTAGCCTTTTTATAATCCACCCCATACATGTCAGCAAATGCTTGGTGTATATCTTCATGCTCAAATTCATAATCTACTAATTGTGCCGCCAATGTTGGGTGGTAGGCACTAATATCAATCTCTAACAAAAAGTCATTCTTAGGTATAAACGCTTCTCGACAACCACTTTTTTTATCCAACGCCATATAATTTACACCACCATAAGTGTTTGAGGGACGTGTAGTAGTTGTTTTTAGGTTAAAACACGTGTAAACATGGTCCCAAGGAGTAACATTAGCTTTAAAATACTTTTCAAATAACTCGGGATCTGCCTTAATTCCCTCTTGTTCAATCCAATAGAACACATTTGTAGCCTTAGTGTTATAAAACTCAAAGTGTGGTGGTTTCTCCATGGAAAACACATGTTTAACCGCGTTAAATATCGTTTCACAACGTTCATAATGCTTTACTATCGGGATAATGCTACCTATATTACCTATATTGGGGTATTGCCTATAAAAAAACTCGTGGCATGGAAATGAGTCTGGGATATCCGTAGGATATATATAGTCTATGTCGCTAAGCTTTTGGCTAGGTGCTATGTTTATAAATGCTTTCCTATCCCTTACAAATATCTCATCAAAGCTATATATGAGCTCATAAATTTCATCCATACCACAGCTAGTAGCTTCACTATGTTGTAATATTACTATAAATCCTTTTCTATGGTTGATTTCCCTTATGTAGAAACCTTGTATTCCCCTATGGTAAGGATGAACGTTTTCATTGGACCATATAGGTTCAACAAAAACGTTCTTAAAATCCTTTGCCCTAAGTTGGGCTAATTGTTCGTTAGTTTCTACAAGCCAAAACACACTTCAATATATGAAATGGAATTCGGGGTTCAAAACTTAACTTGAATAAATCCAATCATCAGCTGTTAATCCCCAATTTCCCTCTATTTGGGATTTAGCGTATAACAAAGCTGCTTCTTCTTGTTTATCAAACTCGTTAGTAGAGGTTAAAGTTAAAGAAGCAAAGAAAGTATCCCATTCATCTTCATTTAAAATATAATTTAAACCTCCCACAAAAGTGTTAGTTTCACTAACTTTTATAGGAAATATTAACATTACATTATGGTGGTTAGAGCCATCATTTTGATAAATAATTTGTTCGGGAATAATCTCTAATACACCCGAAGATTGATTTTCCGAGTTATATATTACAGATTGGTTTGAAGTTAGTTTATGCATAATCTATTTTATTTATAAATATTAATTTTTATCCTTCTGATATTAAAACGACTTGGAATCCGGCAGTGGCTCCTATAGCTGCACTTCCTGTTTGGTATAAGCGGCCTGCTACTCCAGGGTTAGAGGTGGGTAAATTATTAAAATCAACATCAGACCCACCTACAGTTAAGCTGCCACTAATTTCAGTGTTTCCATCTTGAGTAATAGTTAAACGAGCATATTGGTTAGCAGAGGCAGACACTATGCCTCCATTTTTAGGTATACCTGTGACTAATCTTATATCACTAGTATTACTTGCTCCTAATAATTTAGATACTATAGCTGTTCTAGTTTCTTCATGTAAAAATAATCCTACATCCCCTGTGTTAGAGCCTCCTATTGTAAATAAGTCATTTTTAGCTCTTACAGGTGTGTAAGTGGTAACATAATTGGAATCTATTTCTAAAGCCCTATCAGCATATGAAGCCGAATTATTATCCCCTCCGCTGTGGGCAGCAAAAGATAAAGTTCCTTTTCCAGAGGATCCATCCGCTTTACCTATAATAGCAACCCCCATAGCATTATCTCCATCATGGAAACCAAACCCTATTTTATGTTCACCTTGATTACTAGTAGTACTACCTAATCTTAGGTTAGAACTAATACCGTTTTGTATATCTAAAGTATAGTTAGGTTCTTTTCCTATACCAACATTACCTCTACTTTGATCAAAATCGTGTTGGAGTACTAAATCACCCCATCCAGCACTTCCGCTTCCTGCAAATATATTCATTTGAGGTCCTCCTGCAGATCCTTGACCTGAGGAGTAGTCATTGCCCCTTATTATATTATAATTTCGAATGTGACCCGCACTTGTAGGCATTACCATTTCCCAAGCTTGAGTATTAGGGGTATTAGTATCTACTCCACTTCCCCTTTGAAATTTAACTGTGTTTATAGCAACATTTTGGGTATCTGAGTTGGTGTTTATGGATGTTCCACCCGCAGTGATATTGAAACTATATATAGGATCTACAATCTCATAATTCATGACATTTATAGTCCTATTTCCCCCATTATCATCAATATTAAAAGTTCCATTAGATCCTAAACCTATACCTACAAGACCATTATCTTTTACTCTAAAACATGTAGCACCATTACTATTTTTTATTTCGAAAGTTGTAGCTCCTGTATCTGTGGTAGTGTTTTTAACCTCTAAATTTCCGCTTACTATAGCAGTTCCATTTACATCTAAGTCTGCGTTAGGAGTAGATCTATCTCCTATTCTTACTCCTGAATTTGTAAAATTAGCTATAATGTATTCTGTGGGAGAACCTGATAAACCTGTTCCTATTTGTACTGAGTTTATGTAATCCCCACTTAATAATCTTAAACCTCCATTAGTTCCAGATGGATCCCACCTAATAATACCCCAATAATGGAAATTATAAGCGGAGTTTGCTTGGGGGCGTAAAATCAAGTCTGTTGTATAACTAGATATGGGTCCCTTCCCTACCTCAAAAACAGGACCAGCAGGTTTGCTGGTGCCTACTTTAAAGCTATTTCCTGGGAGTTCAATTGTTTTAGTACTAAAATCACCGCTAATAAGAGCGGATGAACTATTATTAGCAATTATGAGTTGATTTGAACTTGTAACTTCACTAGCCCCCGCCTCGTATCCTATAAACACATTCCCACTTCCTGAGGTTATAGATTCTCCACTTTTAGCCCCTATAAATGTGTTATATTCAACATCTGAAACATATGCTACACCTTTACCTGCTAAATTCCCTATTGAAACATTATAGGTTCCTCTTAAATAAGCTCCTGCGGAGGATCCTAAACCTGTTGAATAACTACCCCCAAGATAGCCAGCGTCGTTTCCTACAAAAACACCCCCTGCGCCTGCAAATCTATTTGAACTATTCCCCACAGCTACAATATTACTGTTAGTATTATTACTTGCTGCAGAATCTCCTATTACTATTGATCCTCCCCCCCCTCCTACACCTCTACCACCAATCATTACACTATTAGATGCATTAGATGAAATTACAGATCCTATGGCAATTTGTCTAAAAGTAGGGTTAGTAATATTACCTATACCAACCCTGGTATCTCCACTTTGTTCCGCTTGGCCATTAATTTTTAATTCGTTTCCTATATTTAAACTAGAAGCACTAACTGAACCTGTTATTTCTAAACTACCAGTTACCTTTAAACTACCAGAAATTATAGCACTTCCTGTAATTTCAGCATTTCCTATAAAAGGAGTGTTTAAGGAGCCGTGTCCTGTAAATTCACTAGCAGTGACTGCTTGTGCTACATAAAGAGAATCATTATCATAATCAAATAATAAACCACCACTACCTGATATTTCGGTTCCTCCTTTATTGAATTGAAGGGATTTATCTTGACCTGTGGGGGCAAATGTAGAGGTTACACCTGTAATATTAGTACCGTTGCCATAAAATTCAGTAGCAGTAACATTACCATTTACATCTAAAGAGCCACTTATACCTGCACTGCCTGTAAATGGGAATACCCCAGCTACATTTGTTAATCCAGATCCGTCACCTGAAAATCCACTAGCAGTAACAGGTCCTTCTACTATTACAGAACCACTTACTCCTGCGCTACCTGTAAAGGGGAAAGCTCCTACAATATTTGTTAAACCAGAACCATCACCAAAGAAAAAATCAGCACTTGCAGAACCACTTACATTTAAGCTTCCTGTAAGTTCTACAGTATCTGTGGTTTTGTCAAATGTAAAATTGCTATTTCCTCCGGTAGCAGTATTATTATCGTTAAATTGTATTGTTTTATTATTACCACCAGGAGCAGTAGTTGCTGTAATACCTGTTATATTACTCCCATCTCCCGAGAAACTACCTTGAAATGAGCCTGTGAGGCCGGCAGCAAAATTTACTGAGGATGAAATTGTTACCCCTGTTAGTACGACTTTATCACTATTAACCCCATCCCCTATATATAAAGTACCAGTATTTGAAGATATAGTACCTCCTCCTAAAAATGTCATATTAATAGGAGTAGAAACTATACCTAATTCTAAATCATTAACAGTTTCCCCTTGACCCATTATTATATTAGCTCCTGTATCTACGGGGTCTAATATAAAATCAGATCCAGATAATTTTAAAACGGCTTTTTTATCACCATTGTTATCAAAAAAACCTAATTCTTCATTATTTAATATTTGGAATTTCATAGCTTGAGTGTTCTTATTTTTATATTTCCTGTGGGGAGAGTATTAGATGCTCTCAACGGTTTGAATTTTCCAGCATTAGTTGCTACCATGTCTTCTGTGGGGGTTAGGGATTTGCCATCCAAAAGTTCATAAACATTCCAATTATTATAATGAACCTCTGCTTTGGAGGGTTTTGTAGAAAATAAATTAAATTTTATAGGTCCATGATTAAATATTTGAATAGCACGCCACATAGAAGTATCTTCATAAGATAAAGTAAATATGTAATCTCCTGGGGTCAGGGTGTGGGTTTTATTGTAAGTTAAAGTGTTTTCCCCATAATAAGAAAGTTCTTCCTTACCTATAATTTTTTTAGTATCACCATGTAATAATGTTACTCGAGGATAATATGATTTTTCAACATATTGCCCTCGTCTAATTCTATTATTGTCCCAAGAATTCCCACTATACCCAAAATATTGGGGTCTAAAATAATCAAAATTAGTGTAAATTTTTAAATCTTGAGTATCATATATACTAAATTTACAATAATAAAGAAAAGGATGATTATAATTAGCCTGGTTGTTTACTGCATATCCTGCATTATCTATAGGGTAAATTCCATACCTTCCGGACTCTTCTTTACATATGGTAGCCATGGGGTACTGTCTAGAAAATAATACTAAATCATCACGTTTAGTGAGGGGATTGTTTTTATATAAATCAGGAGCCCCTATTTGACTATTCTGGGGGATAAGAGACCCATAGTTGTACATACTTTTATGTAGATAAAAAGAATCAGATCCTAAACCATAATATTTAAATGGTTCTAAATTAGGATTATTTTGTGCTATAACTGCTCTAGCTTGAGAAGCATACCCACTTCCATGTCCGTTCATTCTTCTGTAGGTGAAAAATGTATAATTATCTTTATAGGATACATTTTTAAAATTTTGAGATAAACTTTCTAATGCCAAATAAGATTTCATATAAGTAAAAGAATCACTATTAGTAGCTTCTACAAAATTATGTTTATAGTTATAAACTTGAGGTACTTGTATATTTGTTGAAGTATCTAGGGACATTATATATTGAATAGCCTGCCCATAATGTCTATTATAGTTAAAAGTATAATGATTTATATAAGATGCTATCCTAGGACCAAAAGTACCATTTGGTCTCCAAGAAAAATTATGTAAAACATTATTAAATACTAATACATTATATAACCCCAATCCATATTGATTGTTTTGTCCTCCTATTCCTGCACTCGATCCTCCTCCAACTAGGTTACAATTTTTAATTAAATTAGCACCTAATCCATTACTATTACCATCATCTACGTTATTTATAGATACATTTTCAGCTATAGTATTTAAAACACTATTATCAGCCCCACCCCCATCCAATCCGCTAAATACGTAAGTGTGATCAAAATTAGCATTTATGCATTGATAGTTATTATTTCCTCCTTGGTAAAATCTTCTATTATACCAAGTTCCTAAATTAGTATGATTACCTTTAAAATTAATACTACCTTGATTCCATTTGTATACAAAGGTATCTTTATAAATAGGATAATTTGCTACTTTTCTATCAAGAGTTATTCTATTACCATTTTTAGCTGTAATAGTATGTAGATATGTTAAACCACCACATACATCATCATCTGTAGTAGTACCTGCTCTTACTCCTGGGAAGGTTTGCCAAGCTACTCCGGGGTATGATTGGTTATTTCCATAGTTAAAACGAGCGGCTCCATGATATGGTTGTTTAGCTTCGTGAAAAAATATTCTATCTCCTACTTCAAACATATCAGCATTGTATAATTCTATGGTATTACCCATATCCTGATTGTTTTCATCGTAGAAATTATATAAACCTAAGTAGCTAATAATGTTTCTAGTAGTGCGAGAAGATCCATTTTTAGAAAATTTAACAAAGCGAGCAGAAATGCTACCACTAGTAAAATCATAAAATCTAAGTTGCCCCCCTCTTGTGGTATAACGAGGGTCATTAGTAGGAGCATATACAGTTGTCCAATTTTCTAAATCATTAGAAACTTCTATTCCTACAGGCTCTCCAGCCATTTCTGTGTATTCATAGTTATAGTCATAATAACTTTTAAATGCTAAAGCAGACATAGAGACTTCAGTTTGTAAATCATAGATCACATAAAACCCCGTTCCAGTTTTTTCATATCGATAAGGACCATAATCATATATAGGAAGATAATGGTCTATTAATTCTCCACCGTGGGTTTGGCTACTAGCAAAATTGTAAAAACTATTATAATTTCCATCTTGTGCCACTGTGGTGGTACAACTATGCATATAAGGTAATATGGTAGCTTCTTTACCGTTTTGTTTTATATCACGAGTTAGATTTCTATAACCTAAAGGATCTTTTATCCTATTACCACTTGCTCTTACACGTTTTCCTGCTGTTTGGTTATATTCTAATCGTGCTCCTTCTAGTACTTCATCTTTATAATCAAAAGATTCTTCAGTATCCAATAAAACTAGTTGATAATATTCTTTTACTCTAATATCAAATATATTAATTGAGCTACGAGCATGAAATAAAATAGGTTGTCTATCAACTTGAACATTGTGTTGTACACTAGTAGGCTGACCATTAAAAGACCCACTGGCTAGACCTTTTTTAATATCTACTTTAAAAGTAAATTTCCCCTGTTTGTAACCATCTTGAGAATTTCTTCCATAATCATCTGTGGCATTAGGAAACATAAGTCCCGGGAACCCTAATGAACTTGAGGTTCTCATCCCTATTAATGTTGAAGAACCTTGGTCTAATCTTCCTCCAATATAATTGTATCTATCTTGATTACCAAAATTATATAGTTGTGTACTACTATATACACTACCCTGGTTGGGGTATAAACCATTAGATCTATGGCCATGACCTAAAATACAATAAAGTCTTGCTTGGGTTCTACATTGCCCATTTAAATTTTGGTTTCTGTCATAGTTTATAGTTATTTCCCCTTCATGAAAATAAGTGTTAGGGAGTAAAAAATATGAATACTGGTAGTCGGGGTTATTGGTTTGGTAAGGGAAATTTTCAGCCCCTTGTTCTATATGAAGAGAAGAAGTAACAGTTACTCCATCCGAACCTGTCCGGGGGGTAGTAACCCAATGTTGAGATGCCCTAAAATAATTTTCATAATAAAGGTGATAATTACCATTTGTAGTAACATCTACAATTGACCCCGTATATCCTGAATAGGGAGATACATGTATTGATTCTGTGGTTGCTCCATTAGTAAAATCTAGAAATAAAGATTCTGATAAATAATAGTCCTGGTAGAGAATATCCACTACTTTAGATCTACTTATTATTAGTTTTTCTCCAGGTTGGAAGTCTTTATGTAAAGAATCTATTAATACTGCTCTTTTGCTTCCTTCATAAGGAATAGGTAAACTTCCACTAAAAGTTTGAACAAATTGTTCATAAGTATAAGTTCCTAAATCTTCTTGTATTTTACCTTCTTTACCAAATAACTTAGCAATAGTATAATCGTGGTCTGATTGGGATATGACTTGAACAACTTCGTTTGTCTTATCTGTAAGACCTTCAACTACATTTATGCCTCCTCTTGCAGCATTTCTCCAAGAAAATAAAGAACCAGTGGGGTAAGTTATGGGGCCCTGATACCCATAGGGGTTGTGGGAATCATCCCATACAGGGGCACTGTACTTAGGAGGAGGTTCTTTAAAGTTATCGATACTTATTATACTCCCCTCTCCTATACTTGAAGTATTAGTTAATGTTATTACACTATCTCCAGCATTAGCGGATTGGGATAAAGTAGTAACAGGGTTTAAATCACTTCCTGAGATTTGGATTAAGTTAAAAGAGTTTCCCCTATTATAAAAATAAAAGCCAGCATTGGTTCTTTGGGTACTACCAGTTAATTCTAAAGTAGCGTTATTTAAAATCCTAATCTCATTGTTATAAGAGTCCGAATTGTTGTAAATAGCATTAGGGTTTACAGTAGAGCCATCTAATTTTAAAGTGGCATTATCTTTTAGGGTAAAATGGCATCTTTCTAAGGTTTCAATTTGGCCTACGTGCCAAGTATCAGAACCTGTTAACTCAAATTTAGTATGAAGTGGATACACATAATCATTATATCTTACAACAGTATATATTTCTTTAGGGTATCCTTTTTCATCTAGATCTGCATCATATAAATCATCAGACCCAGTTTTATATACCCAATTACTATAAGTTCTATCAATACTGCAGGATTGAAAAGTGTAAGTATTATCTATAGATTTACTTATATAATCTATTTTAATAGGAAACCTTAAATCAGGAGTATTTTGCCTGGGGTATATTAAAAAACTCCCATTAGTATTGGGCCATTGATACTCATTATTAAAATTATAAGCGTTTGAATTAACAGGAATAGTAACATCATTTCCTTCCCAAGGGAAAATAACACTTCCTTGGTTTTTTACTATAGTAGAACCTGAAAAAGGAGGAGCATAGGTGCTATAAGGAGATCTGTCCGTATGAATGGATGCTCTATAATCTCCATTTTCCCCAATTTGGGCTATGTCATTAGGACCAGGGACTACTCCTCCAACCCAAGCATTAGGATCTAAAACATTAAATGTTGTTCCTGGGGAAAATACTGATCTTATTGTAGCCATGAAAGTCTATCTTTAGCGTCTAATAAAACTTTTTGTATGTCATCTAACATAGTAATTATATTAATATGTTCTTCTTCATTTTCATTTTTATATTCTTGTATTAAATTATTTATAGTTTCTATATTATTATCTATAGTACTTTCATCGTAAGATATACTTGCTCCATTTAATGTCATTAAGCCATTTTCAAGATCGTATGTAATATCACTTTGATGGAGTGAACCATATAAAAACATTATATTTTCAGACAAAAGATCTAGTAAGGGGACATGTGGTACGTGACTCATCTTTTTAGGGATTTAAATGTTAACTCACTTCCTGAAGGGAAAGTGATTTGGGTTTGTATTGTGGTATTAGACATAGGAACAAAATCTCTATCATACCTTATTCTTAGTCCGTTCATAAATATTTCAATATATTCATATGTTGACGAAGAAATATATGAAAGGTTATTAGGTAAAGTTAGAGTTGTACCACTAGCAATACTAGAGGTAACATCTAAATACTCTACTATAGGATTTATTAGAGGTAAAGAATCTATATTTAGATTAACTGTTGATGCTGAGGTGAAGTCAACTACAGATCCGGATACTGTAAGAGAGCCTGTTATTACAGCACTTCCTATGTAAGGGAAAGGGGTAGTTGAGATACCTGTGAGATTAGAGCCGTCGCCATAGTATGTTGAGGCGCTAACTGAACCTGAAGCTGTAATGTGGGAATCTGTTATAAAGTTACCACTTGCACTGATGTTTCCGTTTACTGTAAGCTTTTCACTTGGGGATGAGGTTCCAATGCCTAATTTTTGATTGTAAAAACCAGCATAATAGCTACCACCAAATGTTCCAAACCTAATACCTTCGGTATAACCGGGGTGATGTTGAATAGCAAATCTTTTTCCTGCTCTTAAAAGGAAACTACCTCCATCAAATCCTATAGTACCCTGACCACCCCATAGTCTCATTTCAGGGTATATTGAACTTATAAATCTATTACTAAAGGGACCTCCTTGAAAAGCAATATCACCTTTTTCTCCTATATTAAATAAATTAGTTTGAGAACTAAAAGGATTTTTTACTGAAAAGATTGTATTTAAAGGATTATTCCCTGAACCAATGATGGTTGAAGAGCCTGAAATGTCTAAGGTATTATTTTCAAAGTCACCTGTTATGAGAGCAGATGAGCTATTGTTAGCAATTATGAGTTGGTTTGAACCTGTAAGATTGTAGCCGGCTTGGTAGCCTAGTAGTACATTATTTGAGCCAGTAACATTATAACCAGCACTATGTCCTAAAATAACACTGTTGCTACCTATATTATATCTGCCTGAGTGGTAACCTACAAAAATGCTATTAATTCCTAAAGAATTTCTAGCAGCTTGGGAGCCTAGTATAACATTTTGGGTACCATCTTGTCCATTTCCTGAGTTGTGACCAATTGCTATGGTTCCTGCACTCCCATAAACATTACCATCATTATATAATGCACTTTGACCTATACCAATATCGCCATTTGAAAATCTATTTGCACTACCTCCAATTGCTATTGTAGAATAAGTACTATTATTACTAGCAGCACTATCTCCTATAGCTACACCACCTATTCCCCCACCTACATTTCTACCACCTATTTGAACACTATCATATCTAGGGGAATTGATGTAACCAATTGCAACATTTCTAACTGTGGGGTTAGTAGTATTACCAATATACACACTAGCATTATTATTTATACTAGCATCTGCAGATTTTATTACTAAGGTTTGGGATCCAGCTGTTGTTTCAGCAAATATACTTCCTGTTAGTATTAAGCTACCAGTAATTATAGCACTTCCTGTATATGGAAAAGTTACATAAGAAGAAGTTGCTGCTGTTAATGTTGCTATTCTTGCACCTTGGTTATCAAGTTCTTCTTCATTTTCATCTATATCATCAGCTAAATTATTAGTAGTTACTAAAATAGATGATGACAGTGCTGATAGTTCAGCGTCCGTAGCAAAATTAGCGTCTAACGATGAACTAAAGTGTTGTAATTCAACTACACTCGAAGATATAGCAGACAGCTCGATAGATTCAGATTGACGTTGATCTGACGCATCTGCTATTGCTTGTATATTAGCATTAATAAGTGTACCTTTACCATCGTAAAGACTGCCAGTAGCTATTTGTACTACTCTACCATAGGTATCTTGTATTTTTTGACCTTTAAAGTCAAAGGGTCCAGCCATATTACTTTATTTTAGATAACCCTTTAAGTAAGCCTTCGATAATATTTTTATTTTGTTTTTTATCAATGCTATTTTCTTGGAGGTAAGTTCCTATTAAATTATTAAGTCTATCTTTTTTTACAGAAAGGTTATTAAGATTAATATCTTCCTTTATTAATAGACGTAGTAGTTTAACGATATGTTCCCTTTCGTAAATAGACACGCTTTCGTTAATATTACTTACAGAGACTTTGGGAGATGATTCCTCCATTATAATATTTTCAGCTTGTTGAGATTTTACTTCCACAGTAATTTTCCTAGCTGCATCTACAGTAAATTTGGATTCCCAAGGAGTAAAATATGTATCTTCTGCTATTACCTCTAATTTTATATTACCCCCCGTATTTTCAGGAAGAAGACCCTTTAGTTTTTTTACTGGGATTTTACATTTGCCATCTGTTGTGATGGTTCCTTTAAATACTAAAGCTATATCTTCAGATTCAGACTCAATTAATAAACGAGCATGGCTTTTTTTTAAAGAGGCACCTTCTAATTTTATATTACACTCAAAGAGTTCAGTTTTATCTGTAAATAGTTTATACATTATTATTCTATTTTTATGTCAATGCCTAATACTTCTTTAGCAACTAGGGATATGTCCGTTATACGTATTTGCCTTTTCTTAATCTTTTTGGTTTCTTTATATTCGGTGCCTTCAACTTTGCAGATGAGTTTAATAAACTTTTCTTTCTTTTTTTTATCTTTAAAAACTTCTTGGTAGGAAGAACCAGCACTTACTACTTCTTTAACTAAAGCAACATCATCCCAAGTATAAGGATTTTGACTCCATATAAAGTTTGCATTATCCCAATTAAAAGGTGTTTTTGTAGCCATAATTTTAATTTAAAAAAACAAATTTAATCAATAAGTCCTCCTTCTTCGTCAGGTTTCCAATTTGGTCCTTCTAAAAGGGATTGTATTTCTCCATAAGTGTATTCGGTTGGGGATAAAGCTAATATACTGGGGGGAGTGTTTCCTTCAAACTTTACAATGAAGTAAACCCCATCAAGAGAATATCGTAAGTAGTTTTCATCTTCTAAAACTTCAGTAAAATTAACGTTTGATTTATCTGCAGTCCTAATAATTACATATCGTCGAGAATCGTCAGGAATAACCATATCTTGTTTTTGTTGCGTTAAAATTTTGTAAGACCTCAGCGTCTGTTAAAGTGTCGTTATACATTAAAGTTTGGGCCATATAACCATTAGCAAAGTTGCCTGCTGAGAGCATAAGTCCTCCATGATAATCACTCCCCTGGCTAGTGGAGAATTTAGCCCTATATCCTAAACCCGATCCGGATCCATTATCAGTCCCGTATGTTGATACTTCTATACCCTGAACATAAATTTTTATGTTTGAGATGTCCGTTACTGTATCACCAGGTATTACATAGGCTACATTTGCCCAAGATCCTAGGTAGCTAGAAAATCCTGAAGCTAACGATCTCTTGCCTCTTCTATCAGCACCAGAGTTTCCTCCGTTACCATCCATGAGGTGGCAAATTACCCTACCGTCCGACGCTATTACTAGGTTTACTCCTTGGTAATACTTATACCTGTTACTTGTTGCCTCTGAAGTAGTAACAGACATGTTATTATTGAAAAATCTAAAATGTCCAGTGCCTGCTGTCCTAACCCATGCTTGAAAAGTTATACCTCCATAAGAAGAGAGGTTACCATATGTTCTTGTACAACTATTGGGGGATGTAATACAATCAACCTCCCCAGACTCTTCTCCAATACGAATAGGGGCGGCATCATCATAATCAAATTTTATAGCATCATCAACACCATCAAAATAAAAAGAACCACCTCCCTCAGTAGAACTATAGGTGGGGGACCCTCTAAAAATACCATCTACATTATTTGAAGTTAGGTCAAACCATGTAGTACCAGTACCACTATAACTATTAGAATCACCAGCATCTAAATGTTGTACTAGATTAGTTGTGATGATAGAAGGTTGGTTTGATGTTCTATTAATACCTGTAATTTTTCCTATGCTTGCCAGGGATACCCCTTGCAGTTTAGACATAGTTGAAATTGAGATATTGTTTATTTTATTAGCTATAGCCATATTAACTTAATTCTATATAATCAGGTGAAGGATTGAAATAAATTAGACCTGTACTCATAGCATGCCCTACTATGCGAACTATGTCGCCTGTAGTGTAAGAACTAATATCATTCGTTATTTCTCCAGCTGTTAGACTCACATAAAGTGTATCTCCTGGATCAAAGCTATTTGCAAATGAAATAACCCCTTTTAAGAGGAAACCATCCGTAGTAGCACTTGTTCCTAATGCAATACCTAGCATACCAGCAGTTGTTGACTCTGCATCGGCATCGGTATTAGCCCATCGTGCGGCAAGGGGGGAGCCTGCGGCGGTCATATATCTAAGCTGACCAAAAGACATAGAGGAACCAGCTCCAAACTTAAGTATTTCACCTTCATAGGAATTATTAGTATAAACCGAATCACGAGTAAGATACTCTATATACTGACCATCTAATTCATTAACACTAATTTGGGCTGAGCTTGAAACTAGAGTTTTTCCCTCTAAAGTGTCAAAATCACTTTTTAAAGTAGATACATCTACTCCATCTACAGTTCCTGTAACACTTATATTACCATCTACTGTTAGTTTTTCTGTTGCAGTTGTAGTTCCTATTGAGAAATTATTTCCTGTGTTTATATAAGAATCTCCATTACTATCCAATCTAATAGTTGTAGTTCCTCCATCTTTTATAAAAAGTTCACCTTGGTCAAAGGGAGCACCTGGACTAGTAGTTGTTCCTAAATAAACTACTTGGTTAGATGTGCTAGATTCTACAATACTCAAATAAGGAAAAGTACTTCCAAGTTCTAAAGTTCCAGACATATGAATTCCTACTTCAGTACTAGAAGCACCTAAACCATATCCTATTTCTACAGCTTTAGTAGGAGAAGTAATATTACTGGCATCATTAACCTCAAAAATTAAAGATCCATAAGTTCCTTGAGGAGAGCTGCCTATTACTCTAGAATATATAGCAGCTGTTGAACCACTCGCTATAAATCCGGTATTTAAATAGGATGAAGATTCTATGGCAAACGTGATTCTACCTGTTTCTTCCCCTACTTCGATTATCCCATCTTCATTAGTTCTAAGAATGATAGAAGCAGGAACTGAACCTGTAGGGGATCTTATATCTAACAGGCTATATAAAGCATCACTAGCTGCGATTCCTATGCCTACTCTAGGTTCGTTTACGCTTCCTGTAGCGGATAGTATTAGTATGGGGGTTCCTGATGTGTTAGAAGTTTGGGGTGAAGAAAGGTTAAAAGTCATTTCTGCTGATACCCCTGCACTGCTTTGAGTAAGTATATTAGCATTTATACTAGCAGCAATAGAAGAAGTGCTTCCTAATCCATATGAAGGATCGGCTACATAGAAAGGTAAAATTTGAAATGATGAAGTGGGTATTGAACCTGAGCTTGCTATGATTGATGCTATTGTTCCGAATGTAGGCATAACTAGTGTATTTTTTAAATTGTATAATATATTCCTGATATTTTAAATAGAGGATCGTCTTGGGGAGTGGAGACCCAAGAAAGATCAATATTAAAATCTAATGAAAAGGACGAATTATTTACAGTAAATCCATTTCCCGATAGGGGGGATTCACCAAGAAAGGGGTTAATATTTTCAATTAATTCAAAATTGTTAAGTACATTTCCGTCCCATGTATATAGGACATAATGGAAAAAAGGAAGATTCCGATAAGGGGATTGGGGGAGAATAGGGTTAATTATTCCTTCAATGTATACTCCTCTATATATGTAACTGGTATCATTATTTTCGCTATTTATATTTAAATCTACACTTAAATACTCAAAAGTTTCATAACCTCCCTCTGGTGGGATTTGGGAGGGGGAATAGAATGATCCAAAAGATCTTACGAGAGGAGCATAAAAATCTTTACCTTCAGAAGAAATATTTAAAGGTGGTGAAAAAAGTTGTAATTTGTTTAAACCTATCATTATAGTAATAAATATGTGCCTCTTATAAAATAAGGTTCATTTGTTTGGAGGGATTGTTGAAAATCTAACCTTAAACCATCCCCATTCCAGGATACTAATATTTGATTATAAGGGGAGTTATCTGTAAAAGTAGCTCCTGACTGAAGGGGGAAGGTATCATTTGCTCCTACTATGGGGAATTGGATTGTGTCTGTGGATGTAGTTGGGACTTCAATTGTATTTGCAATAAAAGGATTACTTATATTAGTCCAGACATCAAACCCTGTTGTAACTGTTGCTATGTTAGGAGTTTGTTCTTTAAGAGCTATTCCTTTTAATCGTATAGTATTATAAGGATATGTAGCAGGATAATAACTATTAGTAGTTCTAGGGGGGGTTATTTTTAAAGGAATATATACCCCTCCAGCATCACCTTTTAAAGTAGCCCGGAAACTCCCCATGATAGGGGCCATAGTAGCTACTTGTTCTAGGGACCCTGAGTCTAAGGGGGGTATATTCTCTGTACTACCTACTCTAATAAGAGGAGAAGTTAGTTTTATGTTATTAAATATGCTCACTTTATACTATTTCATATATTCCCCTAAAACTTACTCCTCTTATACCATAACCTTGTATTTTTATTATATCACTTGTTGTAGTTGGTACCTTAGCTCCAATACCAAAACAATTTTGAGTGTTTGGATAGAGGGCTATTCCTTGGGATTGATTGCCTGGGGGAGCAAGTAGTATTTTAGTTTCTTGTGAGATTGTATTAAAGGTGATGGACGTAGATAAAGTATTCCATGTTGCCCTATACTCTATTAAAAAGTCACTTTCATCGTTATCAGTAAAGTCTTCTCTAAAAGTACACATTAATACTTTTATATAATTATATTCTCTAGAAGGTACTTCAAATAAATCAACTAGTGTATAATCGGGGGTTCCCGCAGGAACTATTGCTTGAAAAGGTTTAAATAAGTAAGTATAAGAAGGATTACCAATATCATTGTGTGCTACTACATTTGATAAAAGGGTTGAGGTTTCTACAGATGAACTAAAAGGGAAAACAATTTCTGTAGTAGGAGTTAATCCTATAAATGAAGAATATCCTGGCATTATGATGTTATCTTATTAATATTACCTATTGCTTTATAATCAAACATATGATTAGCATAACCTACTTTATAATGATATCCCGATAATACTAAGTTTCCACTAGTGTCAAAACTAGCAACAAATGAAGACGGAGATACTATTATACTACTTAAAGGAAACCTAGTATCTTCTACAGTATTAATTATTATGTTGGCAGCTACACCTCCTGTATTTGTTGTAGCAGATTGATTTCCTCTTGTCCAAGTAATAGTATGTGTAAAAGATTGATGGCGGGTTACTGAGGAGGCGGGAGTTGTGTTGGCTATGTGATGGATTCTTATATAATCAAAGGATGAAGAGAAAGCACCTTGAACAGGAGTATAGCTGTAATCGGTTGAGTCTTTATTAAAAAATATACTTTTAGGAACTTTGAATGTTGTTAAATCTATATTACCATCATTTGATACAGTATGATATTTTTGTTGGACCCAATCATATTTAAATATATTACCTGCATTTGTAGTACTATTTAAATAAGACCCACTTTCTTGTCTATTAGGGACTTTAGAAGTTAATGCATGAGTAACATTATCGTCCCCTTGATTAAAATTGTTTTTACCAAATATAAATTCCTGGGTATTTTCTCCTTCAAATCCTCCATTTTGTATCCCTAATACTACAAAATCATCACTCCCAGAAACAAATTGGCAAGTATCATCATTTTCTACTGTAAAGAGGGATACTCTTTGTTTTTCATTATATAGTTGTTCTCCTACTTCAATTTTTTCAGAACAATCTGCTAATGGGTTAGAAATACCTGTAGCACCCTGGGGACCTGTGGCACCTGTAGCACCTGTAGTACCTGTGTCACCTTGTATACCTTGAATACCTGTAGCACCTGTAGCACCTGTAGTACCTGTGTCACCTTGTATACCTTGAATACCTGTAGCACCTGTAGTACCTGTGTCACCTTGTATACCTTGAATACCTGTAGCACCTGTAGCACCTGTAGTACCTGTGTCACCTTGTATACCTTGAATACCTGTGGCACCTGTAGCACCTGTAGTACCTGTGTTACCTTGTATACCTTGAATACCTGTGGCACCTGTAGCACCTGTAGTACCTGTGTCACCTTGTATACCTTGAATACCTGTAGCACCTGTAGTACCTGTGTTACCTTGTATACCCTGAGGGCCGGTAGCACCTGTAGTACCTGTGTCACCTTGTATACCTTGAATACCTGTAGCACCTGTAGTACCTGTGTCACCTTGTCTACCTGTTGCACCTGTAGCACCTGTAGTACCTGTGTCACCTTGGATACCTTGTGCACCTGTAGCACCTGTAGCACCTGTTGCACCTTCTTCAGGGCTACAAACTAGTTCAATGCATACTTTGTCACCATCTGAAAAGGGACTACCTGAGGTGTTTGCTAGTTTTACTATAGTTGTAAAAGTGACTATAAAAGCGGATTCTGAACTAGCTGTGTATGAGAATACAGCAAGAGTACCAGGTTGTTGGAATCTTGAAATTGTAATTACTCCCCCATTAAGACAGCTATTAAAATAATCCGCATATATTGCAGATGCCATTTTAATAGTTGTTACATTATTGATATCATCTGTCTGGTTGCCTGAACTGTCATAGAAAGCTATTCCCGGTGAAGAAGGGTCGGTGGAAGAACCATCATCTTCAAAAGTTAACTCAAAACAAACTTGGGGGCCTGTAGGACCTGTGGGACCTGTAAGACCTGTAGGACCTTCGATACCCTGAAGGCCTGTAGCACCTTGAGCACCTGTTGCACCCTGGAGACCTGTTGCACCCTGGAGGCCTGTAGCACCTTGAGCACCTGTTGCACCCTGGAGACCTGTAGCACCCTGAAGGCCTGTAGCACCTTGAGCACCTGTTGCACCCTGGAGACCTGTAGCACCCTGGAGACCTGTAGCACCCTGGAGACCTGTAGCACCCTGGAGACCTGTTGCACCTTGAGCACCTGTTGCACCCTGAAGACCTGTAGCACCCTGGAGACCTGTTGCACCCTGGAGACCTGTAGCACCTTGAGCACCTGTTGCACCTTGAGCACCTGTTACACCTTGAGCACCTGTTGCACCCTGGAGACCTGTAGCACCCTGGAGACCTGTTGCACCTTGAGCACCTGTTGCACCCTGGAGACCTGTAGCACCCTGAAGACCTGTGGCACCTTGAAGACCTGTTGCACCC
>Ga0206131_10000346_pt1 | contig 66812 bp, 62 predicted proteins | sample Helgoland_Spring_FD_148636 | JGI IMG/M metagenome (GOLD analysis project Ga0206131, IMG submission 148636) | Pelagic subsurface seawater microbial communities from Kabeltonne, Helgoland, North Sea - Helgoland_Spring_Bloom_20160517_1 | ecosystem: Environmental > Aquatic > Marine > Epipelagic ... | reverse complement strand
AAACACTTCATCCTAAGAACATCATGGCAAAGATAAGCACAATGAAAGATGGACAAAAGAAAAACAAGGTAATTCAAGAACTAACAAAGATCATTAAAGAGAATAATGTACCTGAATACCAAAAATTGTATGCTTCTCTGTAGAGAAAACAAAAAAATGGATTAATTAATTAATTTATTTTATAATATTTTTAAATAAATTAAAATGATCAAATGTAAATTGTATTAGTTATTACTAACAAATCGTTCAATTTCTTCTTCAGGGCAGGTATTATAATCTCCTTTAAACGCATTTAATTTGATAAACTTGGGTTTTGTCATTTTTTCAGTTTTGTAGAATATATAATGACCAAATTTCCCACTCCTAATGCTAATATCACTATTTATTACGCGAATCATATTTGCATTCAATGTAATCTTTTTTTCAATAATTGGAATAATATCTTCCATTGTAAGTTCACTCATATCCTTTGTAATTCCATTTAATGACTTCTTTTCGTCACCAAATGTAATATAATTACCGAATTTACCTTTCTTCAATGTAACATCCTGTCCGTTATACTTACCAATAATAGCATTTGTACTTTGTTGTTCGACCAATTCACCTAGACTATATTCACCATTTTCTAGTTTTGTCATATCCAAGTCCTTTTTACAATTCACAAACGAAGTCACGCCTCCTACATCCTTTTTAATAACCGGTCCATATTTTCCAATCATAAACACATGTTGTTCGTCAATTTTAATCATTTTTTTATCAACCATTTTTAAATCCTTTGAACATTCATCAATGTCCGTTAAACATTCTCCACATAGAGTATACCACACCTTATTACCCTTTGAAATAGTATCTAGGGCTTCCTCCATATTTTTTGTATATTCATAATCAAATAATTTGTCAAAATGCTTGATGATAAATTCCAACACTAATACACCTAGGGGTTGAATAACCAGTTTTTTTTTCTCATTACCAAATTCTCGTTCATCTTCAATTTCTTCTAATTCGTCCTTAATTAATTCATAATCAATACATTTTATTTTTTTCCCATTAACATTATCAATCTTAACATATCCTCGTTCTTGAATTTTCTCAATAAGACTTGAAAATGTAGACGGTCTTCCAATACCTCGTTCCTCTAGTAACTGGACCAATTTTGCTTCAGTATAATGCGATTTTAAATCCTTCACACTTACCTTTGCACTAATTTTATTATACTGGACAATCACATTATTTTTAATGGTTTGAAGAAATTGATATTCTGGATTTTCCTTGTCATATCCTCTAACGATCTTCCATCCTGGAAAATTTGCTAATTCAGTACTATACTTATATTCATGTTCAGATGGAGCAGAAATCTTCGCAGTAATAGATTGATATAATGCTGGACTCATACAACTCTCAACAGTGGTTGCCCAAATCAAATAATACATTTTTTTCTCTTTTGATGAATATGAATCTTCCACCTTCTCCATTTTTACATCAGTAGGACGAATAGCCTCGTGTGCTTCTTGAGCACTATTTTCCTTATCATCTTTTTTACTTTTCTTCGCCTTTTTCGTTTTTTCCACTTTTCTCTCACTTAATCTATTTACATCATCGTGTAAATACTTGTCGCCAAATTTATCTTTAATATAATCACTTGCTTTTTGGATGAATTCAAGACAATATGTAGAGCTGTCTGTTCTCATATAAGTAATATAACCAGCTTCATATAGCTTTTGACATATAGACATTGTCTCTTTTGGTGAAATATTCAATTCGCTTGATGCTTTTTGTTGTAACGAACTTGTAGTAAATGGGGTAGGTGGATTTTTAGTTGTTTGTTTCGGTTTAGAACAACTATACAAATGATTATGCTCTACAGAATCCTCTAAAAATTTTTCCATCGTATTGACTGCCGTATTGAATCCAATGATTTCGAAATTATAATTCAGTGCAAATCCTATATTCAGTTTGGTAAAATACCCAGTAGTATTATATACCTTTTTACCAGGGGATGCTTCAATATCTTGTTGATTATCATACACCAGTCGTAGAGCGGGTGTTTGACATCTACCAGCAGATAATCCGGTTTTTGAATTTCTTGAGATATGTTGCCATAGAATAGGACTAATTTTATAACCAACTAGTAAATCCAATACTTGTCTGGCTTGTTGAGCATGAACCATATCCATATTTAATGTTCCTGGGTTTTGGACAGCTCGTTCAATAGCACTCTTTGTAATTTCGTGAAATATAATTCGTTTTGTTGTAAGTGGTAAATTAAATACCTGACAAATATGCCAAGCAATAGCTTCACCCTCGCGATCATCATCAGCAGCCAATAATACCTGCGTCGCACCCTTTATTGCGATTCTCATTTTAGTAATTTGTTGTGCTTTTGTTGCCATATGTTGAAACTTGGGTGTAAAATTGTTTTCAATATCAATATTTTTAATACCAGGGAGTTCTTGAATATGTCCATAACTAGCAATACATTTATAACCGGAACCTAAATAAGATTCAATCTTTTTACATTTAGCAGGAGATTCCACGATCACCAATGTATATGTCATTGTTTCCTTTCCTTTTTGTTGATATTTAATATTTAATATTTAATATTTAATAAATAATATTAAATATCAATTTTTCTTTATAATCACAATTATTGTTTAGACTTAAATTCAGCCCACGAAATTTGTTCTATAGGTTGTTTTATTTCATTATCATCAACAGCTTCATCTAGTTTACCAGCCTTTCTTAAAGCACTGTCAATATATATTTGTTTTAATAACTTTCCAACCTCAAACGATCCTTCGTGTTGGTCTACATGTCCTTCTTCAATTGCGTGTAACACATTTATTAGTCTTATTAATATTTGTAGGTCAACTTCATCCTTCTTTACCTTGTTAAAAATGTCCGTATAATTATTAAATAAGAATTGAGATTTACTTACACATAATTCGTCAAACTTCTCTGGGTTTGATTTAGCTAATCTAGGGTTTTCCCTTTTAATCTTTAATAGTTCGTCAACTCCTTCCAGAATTTTTGTACTATGTTTCAATTCTCTAATAAGATGCGTATTGTTTTCGGCATCATTTGCTTTAAGCATCTTTTGTAAATTCAATCTTTCTAAATCATTCATTTATACTTTATTAATAATTATTTTTTTATATTTAAACTTTATCTAAATATATCTTATAATGTCTTTCCCAAATAATAATTCAGGAGCAAATGGAGTAGCTCCAGTAGAAAGTCAGCCATTGTTAAATGGAGCATCATCTCCTAGAGAATCAGCAATGTTAAATGGGCAACAAAAAGCATCAGCACAAAATGCTATGAATAAATTTGGCGGAAAAAGATATAAGGGTAAGGGTGGAAATGGTACTATGCAAGTTCCTCAATTTTCAGGTCCTGGTTCAATTGCTAATGCTGGAAGTGTAGCATCAAATACAACAAGTACACAAGGATTAGCAAATACTGTATGTGATAAATGTTTTGGAGATGTATCGGCTATGGCGCCTGATTTACGTGCTACGTGTCAAGGTCCAGAATGTAATCCGCAATCTGGAGGTGGATGTGATAGTTGCAGTGGTGGATTAATTCCAAATGGACAAACGTGGGGATGTGTTGGTGGTGGAAAAAGAAGAAAGAATAGAAGATTAAGACAATCTAAAAGAATGAAAAAGTCTAGAAAGTCTAGAAAGTCTAGAAAGACTAGAAAGACTAGAAAGAATAGAAAGAATAGAAAGAATAGAAAGAATAGAAAGACTAGAAAGACTAGAAAGAATAGAAAGAATAGAAAAAGTCTAGAAAGACTAGAAAGACTAGAAAGAATAGAAAGACTAGAAAGACTAGAAAGAATAGAAAAACAAGAAAATCTAAGAAAATCTAAGAAATAAAATAACATTATAAATTAATATGAGATCTAGTGATATTACTTTAACTATAACAATAATATTGATATTTGTTGGAATGTATCTTTACAATATTTTAGCAGTAGGTATAAAAAACATACAAGATAATTGGCCAGAATATAGATGTAATCCATCAGTAATGCCCTTTGCTGGAATGTTTGGACACGACACTGGGTCTAATTTTACATATTGTATTCAAAACATGCAAACGGATTATATGGGCTATTTACTTCAACCATTACAATATTTAACAAACGTTCAAGGAAATACAATGGGTAAATTAATGGAATCAATTCAAGACATTAGAGGGTTTTTTAATGTCATTCGTAACTTCATAACATCTATAGTCCAAAGTATTTTTGGTGTATTTTTAAACATATTGATTCAATTTCAATTTATGATTATCAAGATGAAAGATATGGTAGGAAAAGTAATAGGTACGATGGCAACAATGATGTTCATATTGCAAGGAACAGTAATGACAATGGAATCAACATGGGCTGGACCACCTGGATCAATGATTAGAATGATGTCAAAAATGAAGATTTAATATAATACAAATTTGATTTATTTATTATACATTTAATTTATATATGAATGGTAATGTTTTTAACATAATAAATGAATTATATAGTAAAACTGGATTTTTAGAAAAATATGGTGGCTCTTTATGGGTTTCGATAATATTAATATTAATATTGTTTTTAGCAATATCGTATTACCAGGTATTAAATAACTTACAACCAATAAAGGCTGATTGGATAAATCAACGATGTAAACCAAATGTAATACCATTTGCAGGAATAATTAATCCACCGAATCCAGAAGAAATGAGTGCATTTGAATTTACATCTAATAATTTTTCACAATGTATATATTCTATTCTTGATGAGATTATTGGTATATTTTTAGCACCATTTTATTATTTAGTAAAAGTTATGGATGATATATTAAATATTGCAAATGAATCGGTTCAAGCAATTAGAGGTTTATTTAACATTGTTAGAAAAGCTATATTGTCAGTATCTACCGAAGTTATGGGAAAACTATTAAATTTTTTAATTCCAATTCAAATGATCCTAATGAAAATGAAAGATACCATGCATAAAACACAAGGAATAATGACAGCCAGTATATTTACATTATTTGGAATATATGATACACTTAGAGCATCTATAGGGGCGGTTGTAGAAATAATTGTATCATTATTATTAGCCTTAGCATCAATTATAGTAGTTTTATTTGTAATTCCGTTTGGATTAGGTATGCCATTTGCGATTCCTTTATTAATTATATTTTTAATAATATTAATTCCAGGGATTATGGTGTATATAATTGAGGTAATGATATTAAAACAAATGGTTAGTCCGCTGCCAGGAATTCCTAGTTGCTTTGATGGAGAAACAATGGTAAAACTAGACAATAATGATTATATGGCAATGAAGGATTTAGATGTAGGAATGATTTTACAGGACAATAACATAGTGACCTCTATTATGGAAATGGCATGTTCAGATGATATATACAATTTACATAATGTATTATGTACTGGTAAACATAAAGTAAAATATAATAATACATGGATTTGTGTTAAAGATCATCCTACTAGTATAAAAACAACGAAAAAATATGAAATCGTATATTGTATTAATACTAGTAAAAAAATCATAAATATTAATAATACAATATTTGGTGATTACGATGAAATGGAAAACTGTGAAATACATGAAATAAAATACAAATGTAATAAATATTTACCAAAAAAATTCGATTTAAACCATATTCATGAATATTTAGATGGTGGGTTTAGCGAAGATACTCAAATAGAATTAATGGATGGACATAGTATTAATATTAAAGATATATGTGTAAATGATGTATTGCGTTTTGGAGAAAGAGTTGTTGGAATAGTTAAAATAAATGGTTCTGATATGGATACTAAAATCTATCATTTAGAAAATAACCAATTTATAAAAGGAGGACCAAATTTACAAATATGTGATTCTGATTTAGGAATGATCAATACACTTGATATTCATGGTGAAACTATAAAAGAAGATCATGTTTATCATTTAATTACTGATACAAAAACCTTTTTTGTAAATGGAATAAAATTTTGCGATTATAATAGTTGTATTGATAAATTTTTAGATTTAGAAAACAAATCTATATTGAAAGCTTTAATATAATTTTTATATGTGAAATATATATATAATATGGAGTTGAAAATTTTAGGAATGCAATGTCGTTTAGAGATTATAATCATTTGTTTAATTGTAGGAGCAATTTTAGGAGGGCATTTATTATGTTCATGTAGTAGAATTGGTCTTCAAGAAGGCATGGCTGTTATGGGTGCGTCTGTAGATTATGTAATGGGTGAAGATACAGTGAATAGCTGGACTAATAAGGCTAATAAATATGCTGCCAACATGGGATATGATAATACCAGTTCAAAATACTCTCAAAACAAGGGATCACCCATCCCTTTACCTGAGGGACAATTGTATATGTTTGCTGAGAACGAATTCAAACCCGAATGTTGCCCATCTACATATTCTTCCAGTTCTGGATGTGCTTGTATCTCAGAAGAGCAAGTGAATTACATCAATGAACGAGGTGGAAATCGTACTATGGCTCCTGCTGAATATTAAATCAAATCAAATCAAATCAAATCAAATCAAATCAAATCAAATCAAATCAAATCAAATCAAATCAAATCAAATCAAATCAAATTAAAATATAATAATAATATTATATTTTACACATTTTACACATTTTACACATTTTACATAGTTAAATTACATTTACTACAGAAACGAATTTTCAACATATCACTTTCCACACCTGTTTCAATGTAGTCCTCTACTATATCATGCTTACAAGTATCATTTAATTTATTATTGATTTTTGTTATTAATTTATCATTATTTTTTTTCCTTTCATTTAATTCATCAAAATTCATTTTATCACGACAATTAATAATATTATTTATACTACCCCATTGAGTATGAATATAATTATAGCGTTCGGTCTCTTCTCTCATACATTCAATATATTCGTTTTGTTGTTGAACTGAATTTTTCATTTCCAATAAAAAATGAATATTAATAGTATTTATTTCCTCATCATTATTACTCATTATTTTATTTACAATTTAATCTTTAAACATATAGTGTATTATATAACTCTCGCTTACCGTCATCATCATGTTTAATAAGTGACTTCATAATATCATTTGTTACGGTAAATGGAAATTCAACCTTTAGTGTCATTTCCTTTTCGAACAAAGTTTCACCAGGTTTCATCAATCTATAGAGATTGAGTTTAGTATAAATAATCTCTAAACATCTCTTTAGATTTCTTACACCCTTTTCCTCGTGTGTATATGTCTCTACAATATAATCAATTGTCTCATCTGGAATAATAATATCAGTTTCTTTAAAGTTTACCTGTTTGATAATTGTAGGAATTAAATAATCCTTGGAAATAGTTCTTTTATCTTTTTTCTCATATCCAGCAGTTTGAATTTTATACATTCTATCAAGAAGAATGGGATTTACTTTAGATTCATCATTGTAACTAAAGATAAAGAGACATTTACTTAGATCAAAATCAATTTCTGAGAAATACTTGTCGTGGAATTGACTGTTTTGGCTAGTATCTGTTAGATGAGTAAGAATACCCACGATTTCCTCACCCTTTGGAGTATCACTAATCTTGTCTAGTTCGTCAAAGTAGATCACTGGATTCATTGATTTACTCTTTACAAGAATATCAACAATTTTACCCCATGTACTTCCCTCATAAGTATAACTATGACCCTCGAGGAAGCTACTATCAGTTGCGCCTCCTAGAGCAATAAACGCAAAATCACGATTTAAAATTTTACTAATACCTTCCTTGACGAGTGTTGTTTTACCAGTACCCATTGGACCCTTGATGGCAATGGCATTACCGATTGCCTTAGGGTTACTGATCCACTGTCCAACCATTTGCATAATTTGTAGCTTGGAATCATTCATTCCATAGACAGCAGCATCTAGAATTTCCTTGGACTTTGACATATAATCATGACATTGCTCAATTCCATTATCGATAGAAATAGGTAGTGATTTATATGTATTGAATGGAATTTGCATAAAAGTATCCACCCAATTCTTAACTTTATAATATTCACCATTTCCAGGATCCATATGACGAAGTGATGCGAGTTTGTTTAGAGCAATTGTTTTAAGATGAACTGGAATATCAGACTCTAGAAGAGATATACGATACGGTTTTTGAACAATATTTACCTTATTGATTTCTTCCACCTCATGAATAATCTTTTTCTGTTCATCAATACTAAGTTTATCCTTAAAGAATTTATAATCGTTTATAAGATTTTTCCGATTGATTAGATTCTTAAACTTTGTTGTATTTTTGCCTTTTTGACCCTTAAGCCTTTTTTCGTGATTTTTTCTAGCAGTTTTCTCTCTAGTTTTAAGTTCCTTGAGACCATCAATTGCAATTTTATTTGTTTCATCCTTTTCCAGAATTGTATTAAATGTATTTCTAATTATTTCGATTGTTTCTAATTGTTTTTCTAGAGATTCAAATGATTTTTTTTTTTTTTTAGGTTTATCCTCATCCTCCTCCTCATCGTCCTCCTCCTCATCGTCCTCCTCATCATCCTCCTCCTCATATTCATCCTCCTCCTCCTCATCATCCTCTTCATCATAATCCTCATCATCATAATCCTCATCATAATCCTCATCATAATCACTATCCTCCTCTTCATCATAATCACTATCTTCACCAAGCATAGGATCACCAATTGTGAAAATAATATTGAAACCTTTCTTACCTTTAGTCTCAACAATAAAATCATCTTCATCTTCAGTTTCTTCTTCATCCTCAGATTCAGATTCAGATTCAACAATATTTTTTTTCTTTTTTTTAGAAATCTTTTTTTTGGAAGATTTAATATTTTTCTTTTTAGAAGATTTTTTAACTGGAATGTCTTCTTCTTGTTCTTCTTCATCATCTTCACTATCATCTTCTGATGCTTCATCCTTAACCCTTTTATTCATATATTTAGATGGAAATATTTTATTGACAAATTTTCTATATTCACGCATATCCATTTGCTCTTCCTCACTGTCACTATGAGTGCTATTGTCATCGCTACTACTGTCAGATTCTTCAACTTTTTTTAATTTCTTATCATTTTTAGTAGTTCTAAGTATTTTTTTAGAGGATTTAGTGGTGTTTTTACTGTCCTTAAATTTGGTCATTGTATTTGATATATAGAATTAATTTATATTTAAATAATAGTTCAATTTTTTATTTAATAAAAGAATAAATAATAAATGTTAAAGAATAACGGATAAAATTGATTTATTAAAATCAGTTAAATATAATATAATATTATAAGGAAGCATGACAAATAAATCCAAAGAAACTATTCCCAAAAAGAAAAGTGTAAAAATTATAGGTATTCAGTTTAGTATTTTGAGTCCAGATGAAATTCGTAAAGGTTCCGTTGCTGAAATCACTTCTAGAGATACTTATATTAATAATAAACCTGTTATTGGTGGACTATTTGATCCTAGAATGGGTGTGCTTGAACCCGGATTAATTTGTCCGACTGATGGACTTGATTATATGGAGACTCCTGGATATTTCGGACATATAGAATTAGCACGACCTGTATTCTATATTCAATATCTAAATACGGTTATGAAAATTTTAAGATGTGTTTGTATTAAATGCAGTAAGCTTAAGATCAGTAAAGATAATTATAAACAAGCATTAAAAATGTCTGGCGAAGAAAGATGGAATTATGTATTTAAATTAGCCAGTAATGTTACTCGTTGTGGAGAAGATAGTGAGGATGGTTGTGGTTGTTTACAACCCAAGAAGATCAAGAAAGAAGGACTTGCTACACTATTTGCCGAATGGGATAATATTGCTGGTTTAACTGAAGATGAAAAAGATAAATTAAATATGAAATTAACCCCTGAAATTGTATTAAAAATATTTCGCAGAATATCAGACGACGATGTAAATTTTATGGGATTCAGTCCAGTATTTTCTAGACCAGATTGGATGATCTGTCAAGTATTGGCTGTTCCTCCTCCAGCAGTTAGACCATCTATTAAGATGGATGGACAACAGAGAAGTGAGGACGATATTAGTCATATTTTGGTAAATATAATTAAAGCGAATAAAACACTACAAGCAAAAATTCAAGATGATGCGAATACAACTATTATTGATGATTGGCATACTGTTCTACAGTATTATGTGGCTACACAGGTAGATAATAAAATCCCTGGCGTAGCTTCTGTAGCACAAAGATCAGGAAGACCTCTTAAATCTATTAAAGAACGATTAAATGGAAAGGGTGGTCGTGTAAGAGGAAATTTAATGGGCAAACGTGTAGATTACTCTGCTAGATCTGTCATTACACCCGATCCAAAATTATCTATTCGCGAATTAGGTATTCCACTTAAGGTCGCTAAAAATATCACAAAACCAGTTACTGTAAATTCAAACAACAAAAAGTTTCTTACCGGATTAGTTAGAAACGGACCTGATGAATATCCTGGTGCCAAAATCCTAGAGAAGAAAAATGGTGAACAAATTACGTTGAGATATGCTGATCGTGAAAATATTGACCTACAATACGGAGACATTGTTCATCGTCATATGATGGATGGAGATGGTGTTCTTTTCAATAGACAGCCTACACTTCATAGAATGAGTATGATGTGTCATATTGCGGTTATTATGTATGTCGGTGATACTTTCCGCATGAATGTTGCTGATACTAAGCCTTATAATGCTGATTTTGATGGAGATGAAATGAATTTACATATGCCACAGGATGAGGAATCTGAAGCAGAATTGAAAAATTTGGCGGCTGTGCCATATCAAATGATTAGTCCAGCAAACAATGCTTCTATTGTTGGTGTTTTTCAAGATTCGCTCTTAGGTGCATATCAATTCACAAGACGAGATATTAAATTTAATCAACTACAAGCAATGAATCTACTTATGAACTTTAATAAAATCAATACATCTAATCTCAAAAATAAGGAAATCACCAGTTTTGATATTCTAACACAAATATTTCCACCAATGACAATGAAGTATAAAACGAATCGATTTGGAGAGGATGAGGAATATTCTACATCTAATAATGTTCTAGAAATTGTTGCTGGAAAATATGTTAGAGGCCAAATGGACAAGGGTGTATTAGGATCTGGTGGAAAAGGTCTTTTACAAAGAGTTTGTAATTATTTTGGAAACATGGCATCTGCTGATTTCGTTGATAATCTTCAGAATGTTGTAACCGAATATATGAAAACGTGTGCTTATAGTGTAGGTATTAGTGATTTGATTGCAAATAAAGAAACAAATGAAAAAATTATTAATACTATTACTGCTAAGAAAAAGGAAGTAAAAAATTTAATTGACCAAACACATCTTGGTATTTTTGAAAATAAAACTGGCAAAAGTAATGTTGAAGAATTTGAAACGCAAGTCACTAGTATTTTAAATACTGCTACTGCCGAAGCTGGTAAAATTGGTCGTAATAGTTTAGCAAAGACCAATAGATTTGTTACTATGGTTAATGCTGGATCAAAAGGTAGTGATATTAATATATCACAGATGATTTCCTGCTTAGGTCAACAAACTGTTGATGGCAAACGTATTCCATATGGTTTTGAAAATAGAACATTGCCTCATTTTACCAAATACGATGATTCCCCAAGTGCTAGAGGTTTCGTTGAGGGTTCCTTCATTTCTGGACTCTCACCCGAGGAACTATTCTTCCATGCTATGGGTGGTCGTGTTGGTTTAATTGATACTGCTGTAAAAACATCGCAAACAGGTTATATTCAGCGAAGACTTATCAAAGGTCTAGAGGACTTGAAGGTTGAATATGACATGACTGTTAGAAATAATAAGCAGAGAATCATTCAATTTAGTTATGGTGACGATGGTATTGATACAGTCCGTGTTGAAAACCAAGTATTACCATTAGTTGCTATGAGTCTAGAAGAAATTTATGCTCACTATAATATGCCAAATGATAATGATACATCAACTGTATTTATGATTCCTTATACCAAGGGTGCTACTGGAAGAATGAAGAAACAAGAATCAGAGTTGAATAAAAAAACACACGAATATATCAAGTTTATGACAGAAATGCGTGAAAGTATCGTCAAACATATTTTCAAGAATACTGATGGTAAAATGGTTCATATTCCAGTTGCATTTCAGTCTATTATAAATAATGTTCAAGGATTACAAAGTATTAATAAAAATTCTATGGTTGATATTACACCTCTTGAAGCATTTAATCTTATTGAAGCTAATTACCAAAAATTAGAAATGCTTTACTATGTCAAACCCACACCCTTATTCAAAGTAATGTACTATTACTATCTATCACCAAAAGACCTCCTTATGGTTAAACGATTTAATCGTAAAACACTCATCACTCTTCTTGAAATGATCACCACTATTTATAAAAATGCTATTATAGCGCCTGGTGAGATGGTTGGAATGATTGCGGCCCAGAGTATTGGCGAACCAACTACACAGATGACCCTAAACACTTTCCATTTTGCCGGTGTAGCGTCTAAGTCTAATGTAACTCGTGGTGTTCCTAGAATCGAGGAAATCCTATCTCTATCAGATAATCCTAAGAATCCATCTGTTACTATATTCCTACCTAAGGGTCAAGATAGTTCAAGAGAAGCTGTACAGAATTTTATCCCTCAAATTGAACATACTAAATTACTAGAAATTGTAAATGTTGTAGAAATTTGTTTTGATCCTGACGATTTAAATACACTTATTGAAACAGATGTTGACACCATTTCACAATATTACGAATTTGAAAATATTGTTGATGATTGTATTGGGCATGATGGGGGCGATACAAAAGAAAAATCTAAGTGGATTATTCGTATGGAATTAGATAAGGAGGTTATGTTAGATAAACGTGTTACTATGGATGATATTAACTTTGCTATTAGTAACGCATATGACGAAGAGGTTCATTGTGTATATTCTGATTATAATTCTGATAAACTGGTATTCAGACTAAGACTAGCCAATGTCCTTTCAAATAAGAAGAAGAATTCCAAGTCGAATCCTCTAGATCAATCTGATGAAATTTACCTACTCAAGAATTTCCAAGACAACTTACTTAACAATATCGTATTAAGTGGTGTTAAAAATATTTCCAAGGTTATTCTTCGTAAAGTAACAGATAATGTTGTTAAGGACCATGGAAAATATAGTAAACAGGAGTCTTGGGTTCTTGATACAGTTGGATCCAATCTACTTGAGGTACTAGCCCTAGATTATATTGATGTTAATAGAACTGTAAGTAATGATATTCAAGAAATTTATCGCACATTCGGTATTGAAGCTGCTAGAAATGCTATATTTAATGAACTTACTGAAGTGATTGAATTTGATGGAACATATATTAATTATCATCACTTAAGTATGTTGTGTGACAGAATGTGTTATAGATCTAAGATGATCTCTATCTTTAGACATGGTATTAATAATGATGATATTGGACCTATTGCCAAAGCCTCTTTTGAGGAAACACCAGAGATGTTTTTAAAGGCAGCTAGACACGCAGAACTAGACCAGATGCGAGGTGTATCAGCTAATGTAATGTGTGGTCAACACGGTTTCTTTGGAACAGCGTCATTCCATGTCTTAGCAGATGTTAATAGTATGATGCAGCATGACGCAGTCGATGTTGATGATGAACAAGAGGACGAAGAAATTATAGATTCACTATTTGATCAGTCTGGAAAGAAAGTAGACAATTGTCATGTTACAAATCTATCACTTGAAAATAACGCAATCAATATCAAATCATCCGATATGGGCAAGGACGATACAGATTATGATATTGAATTCTAAATCATCAAAATCAAAAATAATATTCATATAATATTCATATAATATTCATATAAATATTAATATAAACACTATAATAATAGTTATTATAGCACAAAGGTTATGAACATATTTACAGATATTTTATCCAAAATAAAGAAAGAAGAATCATCTACTATTTTTTTGTTTTTATCCAATTTTAATACATATTCTTTATCTATAAATAATATAACGAATTCTGATTTTACAAAATATAAATATTTTATATTTAAAAATTTTATATTTACACCAAATATGAATATTAAAAATAGACAGTCATTTATAGAAGTATTTAATAATATTCAAAGAAAATATCTAGCTCTATTAAGGTTTAAAAGTATTGTTCACTTTAAAGTAAAAAAATATTTAGATAATAATATTGACTTACAATTTAATACTTTGGATTTAATGGATGCCAAATATAAAATTTCTTTAATTAATAATAATGTAAAATACCTATTTTCTATATTTGATTTAATCAAAATTATCAATACATCATTATCTTATGAATATAAATTTTTCCCTGAACCAGTTAATATAAAAAATCCTTGGGATAATACTGTATTTACTAACAATAATTTATATAATATATATTTTTTTATTAAAAAAATAGACAATATCCCCATGCCAATATTATTTTACCGCTTTTTTCAAAGCAATTTTTGTATAAAACATTTTTTAGATAATAATCAACTTATTATAAAAAAGTTCATTATAAATAATTGTAAAAATCTAGATGATGATAAAAAACTTCATTATATACGAAATATGTTATATTCATACAATCATTCTACAGATAATTCCAATGGAATATATGTAGATAAATTATATCCTAACAAAAAATTAATTCATATATTTGAAGATTATCTTAAAATGTATTTATCATCAAAATATTCATACGAATCGGATATTCGCATCAATAATAAAATTAAATTACATAAACGGCTTAAGTTATTTAAAAATGAACAGCCTATATTTGGTAGAAAAATTATGTTCCGTAATATTATTAAATTATATTATATTAGTCTTTTATATTACAATGAACCCAATTGTATATTTTTTTGTAATAATATACCAAAAACAGATGTAATTTTTATAGAACATAAAGCATTTATTATAGATTTTATACCAGAAAGAAATAATGAATATTCTGTGTTTCCAATGTACAGAAAACCTAATAAGCCTATATCTATATCTAATTATAATATAAATACACTTGTTGATAATCTATTTATTTTTATAAAGAAATTTAAATTAAATAAATTTCATAATGAGGTTATTAAAGAAAAAGGATATGATACAATCGTAAATAATATTTTAATTAATGATAATTTAATTAATGATGATGATGATGATGATGATGATCATGATGTTGTTGCTGATGTTGTTGCTGATGTTGTTGCTGATGTTGTTGCTGATGATGATGATGATGATGATGATGTTGGTGATGTTGGTGATGTTGGTGATGTTGGTGATGTTGGTGATGTTGGTGATGTTGTTGCTGATGATGATCATGATGATGTTGCTGATGATGATACTTTAATTGAAAATGAAATGATTGACCATATACAATATTATTATAATGATGATATAGTAGATGGCAGTATAGATGACAGTATAGATGGCAGTATAGATGACAGTATAGATGGCAGTATAGATGGCAGTGATTAACAACAATGACATATAAACAATTTATAATAAAATAATTATTTTCACAGTAATTATTTTATATATTCAATTTAATACAAGTTTCTTATGAGCTTTACTATTTACTTTCTTTTTTGTTACAACTGGTTTAACTAGAGTTTCTCTAGTAAATGATTTTATAATATCTATTAATTGTACATTTGCATCAATAATATTATTTATTACCAGCTTATTTGAAATCGACAATAAATCTATTAGAGCATTATCATTTTTTAATAGCAGTTTATATTTTGATGGTTTTGGTTTATATTTATCAAAACCTGGTGTTCTAATAATATATGTAGATTTATTTACATTTAATGAGATAAACTCTTTATCATTCTCTTTAAATTTTCTAGGAGCTAATAATGTAACAGGTATTTTATATTTATTACATATTATGAGAATATCTATTATATTCAAATTGTATTCTACATTCATAATTAAACCTTCTATAGACAATGTATTATTGGATATTAATTGAGATTCACCTGGCTTTCCATATATATCTATAATATGTACAATTTCATTAGAATATGATTCATATAACTTATTATATTCATCTATCAGACTATTTTTTAATATACCAACAGAAATAGTATCTGGTGTTGAATTACTTACAATTGTTAATAATACATCGAAACTACATTTATAATTTTCGTCTGAATAATCAATTTCATTAAATCCACCGGAAAATTTTAATTTTAATTGTGAAAAAATACTCTTTGTTTTGGTTGAACAATTTGAGTAAATCTTGAATTTTCTACTGTCACTTTCACTTTCACTTTCAATTTCACTATATAATGTTAGTTGTTTAGTTAGTTGTTTAGTTTTTTGTTGTAATTTATGACCAGTACCATCAAGTCCATTATATTCATTATCGTATTTTTGTGTGATATTTGGTTGAGAATTATCATAACTATTAAATGACACATACTTGCTTTCAACAACTGGTATTAAGTCGTCAAAATAATCATTGGTTAATAATGATTGAAGTAAAATTATTTCAGTATTATTCAAATCATATTTGAGATTATTGAAATTTAAAAACATTTTTGGTTCAAACATAAAATTTTTAATGCGATTGTATCTAATCAATTCATCGGATATTTTACTATAATATAATTCTTCATTGTTTAAATCATTCATTAAATTATTCTTTGGTATTAGTAACAACTCTTGTTTGTCTAACGCCTTCTCAATCATGGTTAAATCATTTTTGGATATATTCACAAATTTAATTTCATCCTTCATTAAATTTTTTATTAATCGTATTAGCTTCTCTAATTGTAAATGATATATTAGGTATTTTGAGTTGGATATATTTTCGATTTCATCCCGGATATTTTTATTATCAAATTTACTCAATAACATTTTTAATTTATTTCTAAATGAATTAAACAATTTGGTCTCTATTTTTATTTTCTTTATATATTCCAATCTATTTTTATCATATTTGTTAGTATTTTGTGTCTCCTTATCTATTTTGTAATAGTTATTATCGGTAATTGTATATTTTAATGATATATCTGTATTTTGTTCAGGTTCTGTTAATTCTATAAGTTGATTTGTTTGTGTTAATATTCCAATAATTAATTCATCTTCTATAATTTTCACATAAGGAAGACATAATATTTCTTTACCTGTTTTGTCAGATATGTTTTGGAGAAATTCTATGGTTTTATCAAATGGCATTAAATATTCAGATATATCATCCATCAGTATCATTTCATAATCTGTTAATATTCCAGATGGAAAACAAGGTATAAATCCAACAACATCATCACTGCTAATAATTAAACCAGTTACTTTATTATCATAATTTATAACTGTTTTTATGACATCTATTTTATATTCAGCTAATATGTCTAATATGACACTTAATGTCTTATTTTGTGTGAATTTAATTTTGTTAAAATTATATTTGTTTGCAGTATTTAAAATACTTGGTAGTGGTTTACACATGGATCCATATATATCTTGAACTGTTTTACTTAGTGATTTGAGATTTGGTAATTTTTCAAATAATTCAGGTGTATACATCTTTATTGTTGCAAAACTAGTCATTGTTGGAATTTTTGTTTGGTCTGTTACAATATAAACCGGTTCAAAATATTCATATTTTTTTATTAATATAATAGTATTTTTATTTATATCAAATTTACTATTTGAGTAAAAATTAGTGGGACATATTATATTTACATTAGATGTTATATCATCTTGTGGTATTTCTAATATTATTAGATTAACACCTTCTGGAAATAATAACTTATTTTTGTCACATATTAAGTCCCATAAATATTTATAATCAACATGTGATGATTCTGATTGTAAGAATAATTTAAAATTATTATGAGCACTTATTATTTTTTTAAGTTGATTTATATTTGATTTATGTAATATCTCGTATATTTTCGAATCCTTCACCAATTCAATATCTATATCATCTACATTTTTCGATTGAAATTCGGCTATTAAATTTCCATTTTGATATTTTATAAAATTATCTATAATCAATATTTGTAATAATTTATCTTGTACTAGTAATTCAACTGATATTATCTTGTCAGTATTTATTTCTGAATATACGTCGGCTATACAACCTAAAAATGATATATTTTTAGACGAATCTACTCCTTTTCTTAAATAACATGGTTTATTCTTTATTAAATTTGTATTTGTAGAACTTATTTGACACACTTTATTATCAATCATTAAAAACCTTTGAATTTGTATTGGTAAATATCCAAAACGACCTTCTTGTAATGGAAATTTATCAGGTCCCATTATATATTCGTCTAATTCCTGTTTTGATCCGATTTTTGAAATAAGTTTGCTTTCTTTCTTATCATCTTGATTACATTCATTTCGCCTACTTTGTTGAGATTTACTATCCCATGTTTTAAAACAACAAGGAACACACATTCCATCTGGATGAGCATTTTTTTTTAAGAATCCTGGACTATGTGGTATATATTTTCCATCTTTATCAATATGATCTTTTGGATCTGTAAATTCCCAAATATTTTTTCCAACAGGAACCGTTTTCACAGGTTTTCCATTTATTTTTTGTGGAATTATTCCACCATATTTTCCACTTTCTGCTTCTTTCTTTGTTAAACTTACATTATTTTTTAAGTCCCAATATCTAGGACATATATACCAGAACTTTTTATCAGGATTAGAACCATATTTTACTGCTTGATCATATGATCCAGGATGTTCCTTATCAATTTTTTCCTTTTCTTTATCCGTTAATATTACAGGTTGTCTTCTTTTATTCCAAGGACATAATCGGGAATATGCGCTATATTTATCATCAGATTCTGTCAAAAATAATGTAGGGTCTTTATCCCGTAATGATCTAAAAAATGGATTTGGGTCGGCTATTTTCATTCCAGTAATATCATTTTCTATTTTTTCTTCTATTTGAATTGATAATTTTGGCTTCTTTGATATTTTTTTACTGGCCTTTGGTGGTACTATTGCTTCCTTTGGTACTATTGCTTCCTTTGGTACTATTGCTTCCTTTGGTACTATTGCTTCCTTTGGTACTATTGCTTCCTTTGACTCTAAATCAACGTCTAATCCTTCATCACTATCTAAATCAACGTCTAATCCTTCATCACCATCTAAATCAACGTCTAATCCTTCATCACTATCTAAATCACCATCTAAATCACCATCTAAATCACCATCTAAATCACCATCTAAATCACCATCTTCTTCATCACTATCTAAATTAACATCTAATCCTTCATCTGAATTAATACCACCCACAAAACCATCTTCAATATCAATATCAATATCAATACCTTCATCGGAGTCTTCGTCTGAATCATCATCATCATCATCATCAAACAAAAAATCCATTACATTCACTGATTTGTCTTTTTCTGGTATTTTTTCAACCTCGTCTCCAAATATCAAATCTTCAGCTACAAATGCAACAGGTATATTTTGTGTAATTGGTTTCTCAGAGTCAGCTATAATTTCCTCTTTGTATGTCATATTGTCTATATGTTTAGTTTTACATAAAGAATCAATAGTAGACAGATCTATGTTGCTACTTTCTGGATCTTGTGTAATACGAATAATAGAATCTATATAAATAGGAATTACATTCATATAAAAAATACTGTTGATATTTTCCATTTCAATCATAATATTTTGTTTATATTGGTCTTGAGTTATTTTTGTTAAAAATCCAGGGTTATTTTTAATTTTTAATTTTCGTCTACTTCCTAGATTTTGTATTACTTGTACATTGTTACTCAATTCAGCTAATTTTAATTGAGCATTTATTTCATTCATTTGGAAATTATCCATAATTGATTTTACTATATTTTCATCGGTATTTCCTGTATTTAATAATTCAACCATAAATGCATCTACACTATCCATTTCATTAAAATTTGATACTCGTTTGTATCTCATAACAATTCCTTTTTTTAAATCTCCAATAACAACATTGAATACACTTGATACACATCCCAATAATTTATCAATATTTATATTTTTTTCAATTGATATATATGCATTATATGTAATCCCAATAATATCTACATTTTTTTCATATAAATTAGAAAATAGATTCATAATGTAACCACTGGTAATCAAGTATTTTTGAATAATTTCAATAGTTGGATTGATAGAATCCTTTAAAATATTTTCAATTGCTGGTATGGATTTTGTTTCCTTAAATTCAATAGATACATAAATATTGGCACCTGAATCAAATCCAAGTACAATAGGAATTATATTCCCGTCATGTATATGTTCTATATAACAATTAACACGTTTTGACATGGTCATGCTTTTTACCAATTTCAATACTTTTGTTTTAGATAAATACGGAATTTTTTTTCCATTCTTGGAGGTTTTATCACAATATAGTCTATAAATATTTTCCTTCTTAATTGAAGGATTAAATTTAATAAAAGGAATTTTCTTATTGGCATGGATTAATTTAAATATAGTATCTAATGGAATAGTGAACTCATAATCTTGAGACATCATAAAGTCAATAGTGCGAATACCATGTTCAATATATTTTAGGTCTTGTTTTCTAGTATTATAAATATCATGAAATAGATTTATATTATTAACATGTTTATTGAAATTGGAATTTAATAATTGTGTATTGGATTCTATCAAGTCTATATGGCTATTAGATAAAGTTGTTTTATCATAAATATTTTTTTCATTTAAGAATGGATAATATATTTGTACAGTTGTTTTTTCAGATAGTCCAATGTCTATAGCATTTTGTAATACATCATTCGCTTTACATAAAAAAATTGAATTTTCAAAGATGAATCCATACGATAATAATAATTCTTTATTTGATGTAGTTATAATTGATTCTGCGTGTGCTTGTAAAATACGACTATAATTAATAACTCTATATGGATTTATGACATAACTATATAAATTATCAGATGTAATAATATACTGACCCAATGGAACATCTGTAATTTGTGTGTTAGATATTAAGTTTAAAGCAATAATATCTTTAAAATCATACGTTTCTTTAATTGGTAAAGTTTTAATATCAAAATCCTTTATATTTGATAAAAATTGTAATAATATATCTTGTGTTATGATCATTTTTCCTTTTTGAGTTAAACTTTCATAAATGGTCGTATTATTAAGTGATTGAATGTGTTTTGTATATAAATATATTTCATCAAAAGAAAATTCATCAGTATATTCATTTATTATTTTCTTTTTTATGGTTTCAATTGAATCATCTAAATAAATTCTCTGATTAGTAAATACAACTTCTACTTTTTGTTCGGTTATAATTGCTAATTCAGATTTACTAAATACATCTTTAAAAATTTCATTTTCTGGTTCATCTAAAAATAATTTATTGATAGTATCATCATATGTATCGCCAAAAAATACAGTTATTTTATCAATAACTCCAATACCTTTTTGTTGATATATTTTAATAACTTCACCCATTTATATATAAAATCTAAATATTATTTTATATATTATCGTGCTTATTACAAATCATAATACGGATTATCAGTTATATCCATTCCGCAATATCCTTCGGGATCTTTTTTATAGTCAATTGGGTTATAAACACCCATTTCAACAGCATTATCTAATAAAAATTTGAAATTATTCCAAAATTCATCATTATGACCTACAGTAGCACTCATTATATGAGCTAATTCATGAATAGCAACAAATGTTAATGTATTTTGGTCAATTAAATTGTCATTATCTCCTTTTTTTTTATTCAAACAAAAAGCCAATTTCTCTCCTTTGTTTTCGCTATATGCTGTATATTCACTTGTAGGTAATGTTTCTTTAATAGTAGTTGGATTGAAATTTGTAACCAGTCTGTTTACATTATCGCGCTTAGGATATTTTTCCCCCATATTTTCAACTAATTTTTGCATTTTATCAATTGTAGTTGCTAAAAGATTTGATGCCTTTACTATATTTCGTCGCTCTCTTACACAATATTTCTTACCATCAACTCCAGATACAATACATCTTAAATTAAATACATCCGATTCATAATATATTTTTAATCCAGCTAAAATAATAAATAACAGTAATATTAATCCAAACATATTCATTTTTAACTTCATCTTCTATAATAAATTATTATAATATAAATTATATTAATTTATTTAATCTATAAATTTTATATTTATTGACTACCTTGTCCAATTTCAAGAGGAACTCTCATGGTGTCTGGAGATATGGTAGTATTATTCCAAGGACCAATATTTACTTGAGGATTGGCAGGTTCAGAACGAAGTTGTAAATTGGCATTTCTTAAAGAGTTTCCTACTGTATCAATACCCATATGGTATCCAGAGCGAAGTAGATTTACATTTTCTAAATCACCAGAACCAGTTGGGTTAAGTTGAGCCCATTCACTATTGGTGTCCTTGGGTAAAAGTTCAGAAGGATCGGCTACACGCTCTTTGGAACATGAAGGAGGTAATCCTTGATTAGAAGTAGACATACCAGTAGCAGAAGCATATGTTTCATTCTGACCTAAAGGTTGGGATGGTTGAACACCACCCTGTTGATTTACAGAATTACTGTACATGTCTTGTGTTCTTCTAGAGCTCATTTGTTCAGAATCAGAATTTTTTGAGGTATTGTAAGAATTAATAAGGAACCATAAAAATAAAGCTCCAACAACAAAAAGTACAACGTGCTCTATTTTAAGCTTCTTGAGTGATTTCATAAAGTCAGACATCTTATATAAAATAAAGGATAAAATATTTTTATCCAATTAAAACAAATTCAATTATAAAACTTCTTCTAAATTATTACAACTCCTCTACTGCATCATTTATCTCCTCTTTTATTTTATCAGTCTCGCTATATAATTCTTCATCAGACGAATTATCACTATGATCTATATCTTCTAAAAGATAGCTATTCTTAATTTTTTTTGCTTCTAAATAATGAGCTATGGCTGCTTTTTTATGTTGCTTTGCTTTTTCTTTTGTTATTTTATATATTTCATAATACACTTCGTTTGGTTTTTTTAGTTTAATTGTATTTTTTGTCAAATTATTTATTGTAATATTATCTGACACTTCTTCTAAATAATTTGATTCATTGATATGTATCTTATTTGGAATATTATCATCATTATCATCATCATCATCATCATCATCATCATCATTATCATTATCATCATTATCTTTGTCTAATAATTCATTAATTATATTGTCGTGTTCTACATGTGTTTCATTTACAATGTCTTCTGATTCAGTATATGACTGTATATCCTGTTTTAATTTTGGATCAATAATATTCTCTTGAATTATAACATTTTCATTTTCATTTTCATTTTCATCAACTTCTTCTAAAGATTCTATAGCACCATTAATAGAGTTATTAGCTATCGAATTGACTTCTACTAAATCTTTTATCTTTTTTACATTATTTTTTTTTATTAAACAAGAATTGAAAATTGGCTTGTTATTTAATAACATCAGTTGTTTTCCAACTACTTCCACTTGAAAGCTTCTAGCTGAGAATTTAATTCCTTGTATCTCTAATATTGGTATAATATGATGTGAATGATTAAGTTCTTGAATTGGAATCACTGTTTCATTTTCATCATACATACTACAAAAATACTTTGAATTAATAGTTTTATTTTTTGGTATATTTACTCTTACTAAATGAAATTTACCACCTCTAAATGCTCGAGTAATTGGATTAAAATTATTTTCAATATCACTTCTATCCATTTCAGTTTGAAACCATATTTCTCTCTTTGAATAAATCAATTCTATCAATTTGCTCTCTAATGTCTCAAACCATTCTATTATTTCATCATCTTCATTAGTATACATTAAATCTAAATATGCTTTTTTATTTGTGTCATTTAGTCCTTGCTTTGTTAAACATTTAAGAGTTTGAATATATAGTGGATTGTTATTATACCTTATTTTTGTAAAATAAGCTCCACCTTGTACTGCTACCGGTTGTGAAATAGTAATATCAGAGAAATCAAAATCTTTATTCGTAAAATGTATTTCTTGCTCCATTATACAAAAAATAAGATTTTTTATATTTAATTATAACACGCTAAATATCCATAATTATTTTAACATAATATTTTATGAAGGATCGATTAATTGAACAATTCCTAAATATATTAGCAAGGGATGATATTAAAAAAGAAGTGAAAGAATTATTTAAACCTTTAGTTAGTTTGATAGTTCAAGAAATTTATCCATATATTTATTTATCGTTAATTTTTGTCATAATTAGTTTTTTATTAATTTTAGGCATATTCTATTTACTTTTGCGTAATAATTTAAAAACATTTAAAAACATTTAAAAACATTTAATATCAAATAATAATCTAAACCAATAATATATTATGACTGGAAGTAATCTAAGATCTGTAAACCCGTTTATACAACAACAGTCTTCATCTGTACCTGGCTCAGTATCTGATTCATTGACTGGTGGTAAGAAGCGAAAGAGTGTCAGAAGAAGACGTTCTAAAAAGGCTGGTTCATGTGGATTAAAGGGTGGTATGGGTTTTGCACATATCATTCGCGAAGCTTTAGTCCCTTTTGGACTTTACTCTTTACAAAAAAGAACTCAGAGACGCAAGAGTAAGAAATATATGGGAAAATCTAGAAAATTTAGAAAATCTAGAAAATTTAGACGTTAAATAATAAATGCAAATTTTATTATATACTAAATAAATAAATAAATAAAAAATATTTATTTAGTATATAATGAGTTCATCAATTCAAAATACAAATTCTGACGCACCTTCTGGGTGTTCTTATACAGACGGTTCTCAATATGTTGGGTGTCAGGTAAGTGCCAGAGGATGGCCTTCTCCTATGTCTGGTGGAAGAAAATATCGTTCTGCTTCTGCTAAGCGTTCTCGTTTTGCTAAGCGTTCTCGTTTTGCTAAGCGTTCTCGTTTTGCTAAGCGTTCTGCTAAGCGTTCTGCTTCTGCTAAGCGTTCTGCTAAGCGTTCTGCTTCTGCTTCTGCTAAGCGTTCTAGACGCTCTAGAAAAGCTGGAGGTAAATGAGATGGTATGTTTGGTTTGGTTTAGTTAAACAAGCCATTGTACCATTTACTCTTCTTAGCTGATCAAAATAGAACTAACAATAGAATTAAACGTGGAAAAAGTTTTCTTATAAAAGAATACGACGTTAAAAATAGATTTATATATGTTTAAAAATATTTAGATATATAAATCCAAATTATATAATGGAAGGTTTCCAAGAAAATATAAAACAATGGGTTCAATTAGATTCCCAACTCAAAACTTTAATTGAAAAGACCAAAGAAATTAGAAATCAGAGAAACGACTTATCTGACGGTATATTAGAATTTGTTGATGATAATAATCTCTCATCATCTACTATTAAAATTTCTGACGGTCGACTTAAATTCGCCCAAAATAAACAAACAGCTCCCTTAACTTTAGGTTTTTTAGAAACATGTTTGAGAGATATTATCAATAACGAAGAAAAGGTTACACAAATTATGGAATATATTAAACAACAAAGAGATGTTAAGTATGTTCCAGATATTAAGCGGTTTTATAATAATTAATTTATGTTCACAATATGTATATGAGTGACATGTTAGATTTAGATTTTGATAAGGATTTTGTATTTATTAATAATAAAAATGGAGATTTAACTGGAGCCGGATTCACAATACACTCTGATTTATTAAAAGATACTATGTATGGTGGTTCATCAAATGAAAATCAAAAAGGTGGAGCAAATATTTTATCTGCATTGAAAGATCTAGCAGTTCCCGCCGGATTATTCTACACACAAAAACAATTCCAAAAAAATCATTTAATTAAATATGAAAATAAACCCGAACCTATAGAAGAATCAATATATAATAATTTATTATCATTACTTGATCCTAGCAGTCAACCAAAACATTCTATTAAAACTAGACGAAAGAGAGAAAATAAAAGAAAGGTCACAAGAAAGAAAAAATAAGATAATAATCATCCTATACATAATCATCCTATACATAATCATCACAATACCTTCATAATATATTAATACTATTTTTTAACTATAATTATTTTTCTATGATTTCTATGATTGGTAATCGTCCACCACCACCGCTGCTACCACCACGATTTATTTCATATCGTTTATCACTGGTGTTTTTGAACTTAATATTTTCCCACCAAGAAGGACCATCATGCCAACATATACTAGAACCACATTCACATATTACACATTCTTCTAAATATGTAAATGTTCCATCCTCTTCTATAAAATAATACGTGTTTCCTATTTTTATTTGAAAACTATATAATCCAATATTATCCACTAATTTATTATAAGCCATGCTATTTAAACTACGAACTTCCATTTTACTTTTTAACTAATAATAATAATAATAATTAGTTAAAAAGACATCAATTTTTTATAATAAACTCCAAACATTTTTATTGAACGGTGATACTAATATTTCAGGAATCTTTCGCCTCCAATAATCCACTAACTTTTCTTCTTTAATATCCTTTAATGTTCTAGGATAAAGTGGAGCAGTATCCATAATATTTTTCTCTTCCTGTGTAATCTTTGGTTTATAACCATAACAATTTACACCAAATCTAACATTAGGATTTGCTATATATCCACCATTTATACCTGCGCGCCCACAATCATTTTCATGTCCTTCTACATTTTGTAAATAATTCCATGTATCTTTTTGTGTAGGAAATAATGCTAATTGTCTATCAGACCAACCATAACTACACCATTCAGCACCATTTTTATATGAATTCTCTACTTCACTGTATGTTGCTAAACGACTACCATATGCTTTACACATAGCACCAGCATCATCATAAGTATATTTATTTCCCGGAACATGGAATACTTGTTCCTTTAATTTTATTTCAGGAACAGGTGCGATTTCTGATAGACCCGAATTCTCTTGTTTAACAATTAAATCTATTGAAGGTGTATCTGTAAATATATTATCTAAACGAGCTGTTAAATTTATATTGTAAAAATATTGTAATCCATTTAATACTACTACCACAATCAATACACCACCCATTATTATTGTTAATAATTTTGTAGAACCATCGCCACCAGTTTCACCATCACCAATAGTTTCACCGTTTTTTCCTAAACTAGAAAATAATACAATAAACATTAATATTATCAATGCTAAGAACAATACGGATGACATGCCTAAATTCAATCCCGAATTAGATGTATTATTATTATTATTATTATTATTATTAATTCCATCTAACTGAATTGTTGGTATTCCTAATATAGAGTCATATGATAAATTCATTATATTATATATATTAATTCTTTATTTTTTTTCTATAGAAGAGACAATATCCTGATGTATTTTTTAATCCATCAAAATTTATTTTTGAAACATTTGTATCATTAAATAAATACCAGTCGCCACTTTTAACTTTTATAGTTGCTGTGTAATGACCACCCATTGTTCCGCCACTATGATTACATACACCATATAGTTCATATTTATATGATAATTTATCATATCCAGATACATATCTACTTAAATCTAAATCATCCAACTCTAAATCAACTGGTCTTTTAATTTTTTTCCCATCGTATGTAAATCTTTTCAAATCTAATACCAGTATCTTAGGTAAACTCCAGAACCTTATTTTTTTTGTTACTGTCTCTCGATCATTTGTCTCCTCATTTAGCCACCCATTATCACCTTCCATTGTTTCCTCACTACAATATTTATCGAAACAGTCTAATATACTGCATGTTGGTTTATCCATATTAATTGGAATATCAATAATAAAATACGGCTCTGGTTTTACACTTAATACCTTTTTCGTATTTTCTATTATTGACACATGAATTCCATAAAATATATCTAAAAATTCTGAATACTCTTTACTATACATATTTTGCATCATTTCAAAACATTTTATCGCCATTTTATCTGTTTTATTTTTAATGTCACCTTTTATTACCATATCTACTTCCCGTCTCATTCCATTATGAAATGTATCGATTATAAACAATAAAAACTCTGGTAGATCATTTTGAGCATATCCTGTAAAAATGTCACGATCTTTCTTTTTTGCTACATATTGTATTGCTTTAAAAAACCCACCAGGTGATATTATCCTATTTTCCTCCCACATCAACTTTCTTAATTTATCCCACTCTACTAATAATTTCGAATCTATTATATATTGTTTATCATGATACGCTGATAATTTGTTTTTATAATTTCCATCATCTTTATCTAAAAAATCATTTAATTCATATGTATGACTTAGAACTTGCATACAAGAATTTATAAAACACGTGTTCCCTAGATTTGCTAATCCAGTTAATCCTTTGTTTTCGTATTGGCTCATAATAATAATTATATAATGTAATGTAATGTAATATTTAAACTAATATAATAAATATTTAAATAAATTCTTATTATAATATATAATGGCTGAACAATCTAATATTAGTATTCAAAATAGATTGTTGGATATTTATACTCTATTATTACACAACACCATGCGCAATTATGACCAAACTATAGAGACTATTCAACAAATAGAACAAGGTATTAGAGAACTTACACGTAATAGTCACAGCGAACCTATTATTAATGAATATGACAACCGGACAAATATACAACACGATAATTTACCAGATCCTGATCCTGATCCTGATCATTTAAATGACTCTTTATATAATATATTGTTTTCTAATATTCCTACTGTACCCACTAATACTCGTGTATCCGCTAATACTCGTGTATCCGCTAATACTCGTGTACCAACTAATACTCGTACATTCACTAATACTCGCGTACCAACTAATACTCGTACATCCACTAATACTCGTGTACCAACTAATACTCGTACATTCACTAATACTCGTGTACCAACTAATACTCGTGTACCAACTAATACTCCTGTACCAACTAATACTCCTGTACCAACTAATACTCGTGTACCAACTAATACTCGTGTACCCATTAACACCAGTGATAGTTTGCTTAATATAAGCAATATGTATATTATCCCTAATATTGAAGAATATAATAGATCTAGAATTTATAATAGGACAAATAATGCCAGAACTAGTGTATCAAATGACCATACCACATATGCTCGCACAGTTGGAGCTGGAACAGCATTTTCATTTCCAATGTTTAATAATATAAATACAGACAATCTGTCACCAGTTGTTATAAGACCTACTGACCAACAAATTATAAATGCTACAGAAATTATAAATTATTCACGTGAATTAGAAAATACTATTTGTCCTATCACACAATTTGCTTTTGAAGAAGACCATGATATTAGACGTATTACATATTGTGGTCACTGTTTCATGAATGAATCTTTAATGAATTGGTTCACACGAAGTACTATATGTCCTCTATGTAGGTATGATATTAGAGAATATAATATTTCAACTACATCTCATAACGACGAGGACATTGATCATACTGTAGCTGATTATGTAAATGATGACTCTCCTACAACTATTCCAACTATTCCAACTCCTACAACTATTCCAACTATTCCAACTCCTACAACTATTCCAACTATTCCAACTATTCCAACTAATTCAGATATAGAAGGATTTTTAAACACGTTTACTAATCAAATATCTGAATCATTGGGTACTCATTTAATGAATAGTGATCTATCTTTCAATCAATTAGATAATCTCGATGTAAATATTGAATACATAATTCAAACACCAGATAATATATTTACTCTTTCAACAACAACCTCATCATTGGGAGATATTTTTCGTGAAAATAGCACATCTATAAATACTAATAATGATACTAATAACAATGATACTAATAATGATACTAACAACAATGATAATAATAATTACAACAATGATAATAATAATGATAATAATAATTACAACAATGATCGTTGGGTATAAAATATAATAAAATATATTTAAAGTGATTAGCTTACATTATTTATGCTTACTCGTTTCCAAAATAATAACAGATTAATTACCTTTAAAAATAATTTATGTCTATTTATTAATAATATTAAACCACTATTTTTGTTCTATCTTGGATGGATTTTTTTACATTATATCTGTTCACAGTTTTACATATATTATTGTGTACCATCGTCATTATATGGAATGATTGTTTCACCATTTCTCTCGATGACTCCTCATTGTGTTGGATTTAGATGGGTGATTTTTGAATCAGGAAACATTTTTTATACAATGTGGACAACAATCGGAACATGGGTTATGGTGAATATACTTAGGAATTAAATACAGTAATTAAGATATTAATTAATAAGAATATAAACCTATATTTTATATATAACTTATAATGGAACAAAGAACTTTAAATAATTACAGTGGTATGTATTCAACGGCTCTATATAACATAGACTCTGTAGTATATACATTAAGTGGAGAAATATCTTGTACACCAACACGAACCTCAATCGAAATTGGACCAAATAAACATATCGAAGATAAATTAGGTATTTATATCAATCATTCATTCAAACCTTCTTGTAGAATAGAAAATGGATGTGTAGTAGCAGAAAAAGAAATAAATATAAATGATGAAATCACGTTTAATTATAATGTAAGTGAAACCAAAATGGCAACTCCGTTCGTTGATACGGATACAAATACATTAGTATCTGGACATACAGTATAATAAATATTTCAACATGTATATTTACAAATTATATAAATTGACACAATTGTACAATTTATCTAATATAAATAAAAAAAATACATCGGAAAATGATTCAATGTATTAATAATTTTGTGTAGGGTGTTAATGTTATTATTATGTAAAGAATGTTGTGATACTTTTCATATTATTTTTCTGATTATCGGTTATTCGTAAATATTTATCAAACAACAATAATTTTACCTCTTTATTTCGCATATCCGATATTTTATTATTCAATTTTTCTGGATCGGAAATTGTCTGCTTTAATGTATCTATCTTCATTTGAAAGTTTTTCTTTTTTCTTTTAAATGAATCCATATCCTCTAATACTAATGCAAACACTTGTTGAACTGGTTTCATAATCTGATTTGTAATGTAGAATGAATAATTTGGACGAATATTGTTTTTAATAATATACTCTGGATGCTCTATTTTATCACCTTGTAACGCATTCTTCTTTTTCGATTCAATATATACAAATGGTATTCTGTCACCACTACTTGGTTTATTACCAGAATCTCGTTTACCCATTCTATCAGCCAATACTTTGTGAGCAATTTGTTTGGGATTCTTATAATTAGACCTCAACGATTTTGTAATGATTAATTTATCCATTGGATATTTTTCCTCAATAATATCTTGAAGACAGCTCTGTAGAAACTCTACTGCTTTTTGAATATCCTTCTCCTTCATTAGAATATCAATAATCCCACCATAAACATCCTTGACAATTGGAGCATTATCGCGACGCTTCAATACAATACCCATACTATTTCGTTTACATTTATTCGGGTCCTTTTCATATAGCATACCAACATAGCGCTTTTTCGAGAGGAGACAGAATGGCATGAACGTCTTTTCATATTCTAAATCGTGTGGTTTCTTTAAAAACTTCGTCGCTAATTCACCTGCTTCTTGCGCCAAGTCAATTGTAATTTCTAGCGCCTTTTTACCTCGAATATCTTCTCCATCTAGAGTCTTCAGATTGAATGTAAAGAACACTGAGTCCGTATCGCCATACACATATTCCGCGTTTGAATGAACCTTACCATAATTTTTCGTATCTATAATTAAATCACCATATGTTTCTTCAATTACACGTTTTCCATATGTCAATAATTTGCGACCAATTGCCGTACAAGATGCGGCAACATCCTTTTCATAAAATGTGCTTGTTTTCGCACCACATTGACCATACAATGAATTCGCAGTTAATTTATAACTAAGCTGTCTCTTGTCTAAAATATTTTTCATAAATTCATCGGTTTGTTGAGGAATCATTTTTCTAGTTGCTTTTCTGGATGCAAGTAGTTCCTCTAGAATAGACGGCATAATACCACGACCTTCCGGAAATTGTGCGAATCTACACGTTTTCGTTCCACAATGAACCTTTTCTGATTTACCACTAGACTTTTTAATCCATTTAAAACTATCATATGTGACATCTACATATTCATAGTTAGGTAAATTATCGTATATGAAATTTCCACTTAAATCCTTTTCACCAGTCTCATTAATCTGATCCCCTTTCAAATTATATTCCCTTGTCCATACCTTACTATCGTGAGATAAATTCTCACTAATCATAGATGACGGATATAGAGAACTATAATCTACACACGCGACAGGATTGTCTAGATATAAATCACATTTTGGATCCAATACAATTGCTCCTTCATAACCATCATCAAACATGGGTTTTTCCAAAACAGGCATTAATGTCTTCTTCTCACGACATTTCTTTGCAATATAACTTGTTAGTTTGATGCCTTGACCGCGCATTACTAGGAAATTAATAGGAACACTACAAATCTTAGACATCTCGATATAACCCGTCATTACATCGATTTTATTCATCAAATGATGAACCAAGTTACAATCCTGAATACAATATTTCGCAATAATTGCACGCTCGTTTGGACCTTCATTTGTCATTCGGAAAATGTCTTGAGGAGTTACATCGTCCTTGGCTAGACCCCATTTGACTTGTTTGGTCATATCTGGACTCTCGACACCCTCGATTTCAAAAGTCCCATCTACTTTATTCACATTGAATACCTTTGATTTTTGACCGTCTTTATAATAATCGCTAGAATGACTCGTTTCTTCAAAATTAATATAACTTCCATTTTCCAATCCAGTCAGATTTTTACTATATATTTTTGTCGATTTGTCACCAGGTTCTACTTTTTTAACATCATCACCAATGAAATATCCCGACACATGATCCAGTTTGTATGATGTCAAATTATAGTCTCTACGGAAATAATTATATAAGTCCACTTGTAATCTACCATTCATTTTAATAAACCGCAACTCGTGTTCACCACTCGCAATCACAATCTTACTTTCTTCAATTTTGATGTTTCCTGTTTCCTTGTCTTTTTCACCACATATCTCATTAATATTTCTAGATAATTTTAGAAATTCCTCTTCACAATTATTTTCACGCGAACGAATATGAATAAACTGATAATCAAAACCAAATATGTTATATCCAATAATAATATCTGGGTCTTCTTTCAATATTAGATTTCTCCACGCAAGTAAAAGTTCCCGTTCTGTTTTATATGATTCTATTTCACTATTTTCAATTTCTTTAACATCACTACAAGTATCTAATACTACACAATTATTCAGATATGGTTTTTCTTCACCATATCGCAAAAAGGTGGATCCAATAAATGTTACTTTATCGCCTTCCAATTCAGGAAATCCTACAGTTTTAAATATATCTGTGATTTTATCTACCTTGTCTTCACGTTTAATAGTACTATCATTTATCATATCAATAATATTATCCCTATTTATATTTGTTTTTTTACGATTCTTACTATCATGATAGTCGTCATCGTCACCATCATCCATATTAGTATTCATTTGCTCGAACATTCTTTCAATTGTATTTTCATCCTCATCACTACTTTTAACAGTTTGAACATCAATTGTAAAGAATGTTGTCAATAATTTATTTAATGTCGACATTGATGGTTTTGATTTTGGAAATACCTTATCAATATTAACCATATTGTCGAATCCAAATGCAGTGTTAATTACCTTGGTTATTTCACTTTTTGTAATATCATGATCAATGGCATCAGATTCCTCCATAATACTATTCGCTAATTTCTTGTATGATTTCTTTGGAATGGGAAAATCGCCATGACTACTACTTGCTTCAATATCAAAACTACATATTTTATAAGGAACGATTGTTTCTTTATTATTCAGGGAAACGATAAATTTATTTTCAATTTCATATTCATATTTACAAGTAGTTTTCTTTGTCATAGTTTTAATTGCCTTCTTTAAAGGAATACTAATCCATCCAGAAGGACTGATATCTTTAATATGAAAATATCTTAAAAGGGGTGGAATATTTGCTTCGTACAAATATGTATTCGTTTCATTAAAAGTATAGCCATTATCCATAAGCCTTCTTCCATTATCACCGTACTTATAGTATAAATTCTTCACTTTATTCATACACGATGTATTATTAAATTTCAATAGGATAAATCGATGTTCTTTACCTCCATCAAATCCGTATAATTTTTTTCGTTTTATCAGTTTACATTCACATATAGAAGACTCGTAATATTTGCCAATTTTACTTTTTATATGACTCAGGAATTCAATTTTTTTTTCCATCCCCCAACTATCATCTACTTTGATATAAAAGAATGGTTTATAATCCCTGACGAACAATGAGAATGTTTCGCCTTTTTCATTAATTCCGTACATTTGGATAGTAAATCGTTTCATATCACGACGAATATCATATTCACCACTTTCACTACCACTCGACGTTTCTTTTTCCATCACATCATCATAGATATTGAAATCTAATAGGCGAAAAGATTGTTCCATTACTAGTATTTATTAATTATATGTAATATATATTTATGTTTAATTATTTATCAATTTTTAATTATAAGCATTAATAAATAAAGTATTTGTATTACTATTTATCATATAAAAAATTATTCAATCACAACGAAGTGAATTACCAATGGTGTAAATTGTTTATTATACTTAATTATACTTAATTATATTTTCTTGTTATACCGCGGTTAGATTTACATTTTTTGCGAATGGTTTTTCTTCCTCCTCGTGTATTTCTCCCTTGGGAATCTTCTCTTAATCTGTTTTCAATATCTAGATGAGTTTGTTTCATTAAATCTTTTGTTTCAGACATTGTATTTTGTACATCATCAAGCGATATTGGCGGTGTATATCCATATGTATCTAATATTGTCTTTAATGGATTTACTTGTAAATCTGTATTTGTTCTTAATTTTATCATAAAATCTTCAGATTCAACTTCACTATCTCTATTAAATCTAGTGTAATCACTTGAAGGTGTATCGATGAGTTCTTTAATTTTTTGATAGTATTTTAAAAATGTATAGCTCTCTTCAGCAAGTTTTAACGTACTTTTATTTTTGCGGGTTGGTTCTCTATATTTTGGATCAAATTTTCTTACATTAGGCACCCATTTATTTCCAAACCCTTTACTTAATCTACAATCGGAACTACTTGACGTTATATTCGGACAAACATTCCATTTATCAATATAATTATATTCTTCATCCTTTGTAGTAAATAATGAATCTGTTACAGTTGGTCTAAATACTAAATCTACTCTATGAATTGCAAATAATCTAGCATCATCCCATGTTATATTTGTATTCGATTGATAGTGTTGTATTAATGCTACTAAAAATGGTTTTAACCAATTCTTATTTGTTTCAAAGCTAAAGTCTTTTTGAAATCTAGACGAACCTACTTCTTGTTCAGATCCAGCACCATGTCTAATCCGTTTTCTATATGTTCGCCCTTTCTTAGATTTCTTAGATTTCTTAGATTTCTTAGATTTCTTAGATTTCTTAGATTTCTTAGATTTCTTAGATTTCTTAGATTTCTTAGATTTCTTAGATTTCTTAGATTTCTTAGAACCTCCAGACATCTTATTCTGTAAGTATCCATTCTGTAATAAAAATTCAATCATCTTATCCTTAGTTTTAGGACCATTATACTCTTTTATCTTTTTCCCCTTTTCTAATATTACAATATGTGGAACATAATCTACATCGTTATACGTGTGAGTATTTTCTAAACCCTCCATACCATCTGGATCAATTTCAGCCAATATCAAGTCTGTATTATATTTTTGATCTATATCTTTACACATACCATCCCATTCATCTTTCATACCTATACACGCAGGACAAGAAGGACTAAAATATTTTGCAAATGTAATATTATTATCAACTTGTTTATCAAATTTCTTCGCATTTGCCCCATTTACGTATAAAATTTTCATATATAATTTTACCATATTATAATTTTAACGAAGATAGATATTTGAAAATTTATTTATCCTAATTTAATATATATGTTAAAACTTATTCTCATTGCTATTGTTTTTATATTAGGTTTATATTTCTCTGTTAATTATACATCCGAACAGGTTATTGAAGGCTTTGATAATAGTCAAAGTGCTTGTCCCAATATTTTAATTCAAAAGGGTAAAGAAATTTATTTACATAACTCTAAAATGGCTAAAATACCAGGTATTAATCCTGTAAAGTTTAATAATTTAGAAGAATATACTGAGTTTGTTGATTGGCAAAGAAGCCAAAATATCAGTTGTCCTGTATTGTTTTTACAACATTCTTATGACGCACAAGGAAAAGCTGTTTATAAATTTAGACCCAGTCCAACTGATTCACAAGGTGGTTTACCTCCTGTACTAACATATGGTTCTGACGATCAAGCATTACCTTTATCTCTTCAAACGCCTCCTCAAACTAAATTAATCGATGCCAGTCGTGATGATGATCCATACAATCAAAACTCATACCCTGGTTATGATCCATCAAATTTATACGAAGGTGAGTACACTCCTTTAGACAAAATGTTTCATGAACAAGAAGGCAAAGGTAAAAAAAGCACAAATCCAATGGATGTTAATTGGGGAGGCAGTGCTTATACCGAAGGAGCGATTGACGCGGGTTACTATAACGGTGGTGATGTTGACATCAAAGCTGCTCCTTAAATAATTAAATTGATAAATATTCAATATAATTATTTATTTTAATCCATCAAGATATGTCATATTATCCTTTAATGTTTCCCTGAATTTATGTAAACTATTTAATCTGTCTATAACTGTTCCTAACTTACCATCATTTGGATCTTTCTTTAACATTTCTGCTAAAATGGACAATGATTGTAAAGAAACAGAGCTTATTCTATCTTCCATTGCTACAATTAAATTCTCCCAATGCGATCTATATTTTACTAAATTCATTGTTTCAATTGTTTTATTTGTTTCATCTACAATATCCTTTACATTCTGCTCTATTCTTTTTACATGAGGATCATTGGAATCGTCTGTTTCTCCTTTTGTTTTGTCAGTATCTTCGAACATTCCCATAAATCTTTCTACATTGTTTTCTCTTTTTTGAATTAATGTCTTACATATCAAATATACCAACGCTAATATGATTGCATACCCTAAATATGTGTATATATTTTCGATATTCATTATATTATATATTAAGCTAATAGAAATTTTTTCACATTTTCAATGCAACTTTTACTAATTTTTCGTTCTTGTCCATTAGCGGATACTAATTTAACATCATCTAAATATTTATCATTATTTTCTAGTTCGACAATTAAAGTCTTTATTCTAATACATTTTTTCATAATAGCAATTGCACTCTTATTACTGACACTTGGAATAGTACTTAACATTATTTCTCCGATATTTTCTTCTGTAATATTATTCTTCTTTTCTTTTTTAATTACTTCACAATAATTTACTTCCTTTTCCACTCGATTTTCATCATAAAAACTTGCCTTTTTTGGCTCTTTTCCTAATTTATCGGCATAATTAATTATTAATTCACATGTTTCATTTACATTTTTTGTTCTTATTACTGAAAACCCTTTAAAGTAATTTAATGTAATTAAAGCTGAATATAATGTTTTCTTGTCCATTCTTCCCTTTTGAGCATTATATTTTTCTAGATCTCCCTCTATAATGTAAACAATATTATGGTTATGACAATCATAATTGTTTAAACGATACGATTGTTCCGAATAACGTCCATCTTTTATACTTGATGCTAAATCGTAGAGAGATTTTCTCTCGAAAATAATCTTTTCATTCTCTGCTTCGTCATATAGAATAATATCCCCTAATGCTAAGTTCTCTAATTTAATAGTATGACTATGTTCTCTAAATAATAGACTCATTGTTGTTAATAAGTCTGTTTCACGATAATCTATTTTTATAAACATGATTATTAATTATACTACATTAATTATGTTTAATTGCTTATTTTATATTTATTTATTTAAAGCATAGGACCACCAGCACCAGAATAACCTTTGCCATAATTTTGTCTAAAGTTAAATAAATAATTCTTTCTTAAAGCTGGTGCAGAAGGTTGATTAGATTGTGATGTAGAATTGGCTCTCATAAAACCAGTAGCTGATGGGGCAGCACCTCCCTTTTTAGGTCCACCAAAATAACTACTTCTAACTCTTTCACCGGTTGTTGTCATTACATATACAGCGGGCATAATTCCATTTGTGCCACTAGCACCACCAAATTCAGTTCTTCTTGCGACAGCTGATCGTCCGCGATGACTTTTATATCCATTTCGTTGAGGCATAATATAGTATACAATTAGATAATATATTATATGTTATATGTTATTTGTTATTTAACGCATCATAAGCATTCTTTTACCAACACCACCAGATGAGAGGGGATTGACTGAAAGTAATCTGTTTACTTTCATATAATATTGTTGTTGTTCAGGTGTTTTTCCGTTTAATTGAGGGAGACCGCTTCCACCCTTAATTTGTTGATGTCTGTATACGGCCGGATCACTTAATCCAACACGAGGGGCTAAACCACCCATAATTCCAAAAATTTTAGTGTTGTTCGCAATAGAAGGAGTACTTCTAGCTTTTTTGCTACCTTGCATATATCCGACTGGCATTTATATAATCAGCAAATATTTTTTTTAAAAGCTTATTGTATATTTTCTAAATATACATAAATACTAAAAATAATATATAATATATAATGTCAGAGTTTAAAATATCGAATGACGATGATATTGTAAAATCAGACGAAGGATTAGTTTTTAATCCATATAACTCAAACAATGTTGAGATTACATTGAACCAAGTTCAATCTATTCTATCGATGTATGGTATTTCTGCAAAAATATCTAACATGAATCTTTATAAACGAGCATTTATTCATAAATCTTATACTAAACGTCCTAATCTTTATAATCTTCAAGAAAAAATCACTATTACAGAACAACCTATAGACTGTCTTCCATTACATACAAAATCTAATGAACGACTTGAATATCTTGGCGATGGTGTTTTAGAACTAATTACAAAATATTATCTATATAGACGTTTTCCTAAAGAAAACGAAGGTTATATGACCGAGAAAAAAATTGCTCTAGTTAAGAATGAGGCTATTGGAAAACTAGCATTAGAAATGGGATTACATAAATTTTATATTATTTCAAAACACGCCGAGGAAAAGAAAACAAGAACGAATCTAAAAAAATTAGGATGTTTATTTGAATCATTTATAGGTGCTTTATTTTTAGATTTTAATAAGATTGAAGTAAGTGATGATGAAGGATGGTTTAAAAATGTTTTCGTAACAGGTCCTGGTTTTCAGATGGCGCAAATCTTTGTAGAAGGTGTTTTTGAAAAGCATGTGGATTGGGTAAAACTAATTCAAGATGACGATAATTATAAAAATATTTTACAAGTAAAGATTCAAAAAGAGTTCAAGGATACTCCACATTACATTGAAATTAATCACAATGATGATACTGGGTATGAAATGGGCGTTTATCTGTGTTTAGGACAAAAAATTCACCAAGTTGATAAAAAAAATGCCATCAATTACAAACAACTTGGATCTTTCAAAAAAATCCAAGATATTATAGATGAAAAACAAAAAATATTTGTATTTTTGGGTAAAGGAACTCATAAAATTAAACGAAAGGCGGAACAAATGGCTTGCGAACAAACATTAAAAATGCTCGAATAATAAGTAATCTATTCTTTTTTTATGTATTTATTTAATATAGATGTCTACGAGTATTTTAGAAAAATTAAGAGTTAAACCAAATCCAAAAAAGATAGAACAAATTATGGTTAAAATAGCTCAACCTATACAAGATGAACCAGTCGCTATTCAAACCAAAATTGTTGATAAAACAAAGGATAAATTGATTGATCGGGATACATTTATTTCAAAACTTAATACATATGTTTCTTTAAAAACTCCTAAAGAAAGAGCACCAATACCTATTACCACACCTACTAAAAAAGCGAAAAAAATCCCAAAAAAATTAAAATTGGTTTCTGATGGGGAAAAAGAATTAAAAGAATCAATAGGGACAAAAGAATCTGTAAAAAGAAAAACAATTAAACCAGATATGACCATTATTAGTGATGATATTGATATGGAACAATTAATGGGCGATACTAAACTTATTACAAGATTACCTGAGAAGGATAAAAAGGTATTGTATAGAGCAAACTCTTACTACATGAACAATAGAGAAGTCTTTGTTAATTTTATAAACAAACTTTTTAAACCATTCAAAGATGATTTTGAATCATTACAATCAACTATATCTTGTGATAGACCAAAGGATGCCGCCTTTTCATTATTAACACATCAAAAAGTAGTAAGAGATTATTTAAATTTATATACACCATATCGTGGATTATTATTATATCACGGATTAGGTAGTGGTAAAACATGTAGTTCTATTGCTATTGCCGAGGGTATGAAAACTGATAAACAAATTATTGTAATGACACCTGCATCACTTAGAATGAATTATTTACAAGAATTGAAATCTTGTGGCGATTTAATATACAAGACAAATCAATATTGGGAATTTATTTCTATCGGTGATAAAAAAGCACCAATTGAGAATATTATCAATACTTTATCTGGTGTTTTAAGCTTATCAAAAGATTATATTCGAAAACACGGAGGTGCTTGGTTAGTTAATGTTAAGAAACTATCCAATTTTGGAGAATTAACAGCAGAACAAAAAACAAGTCTAGACTTACAAATTAATGAAATGATTACAAATAAATATAGATTTATTAACTATAATGGTCTTAGAAATAGTCATTTAAAAGATTTGACGAGAGATTATACCATAAATCCATTTGATAATAAAGTTGTCATTGTTGATGAGGCACATAATCTCATCAGTAGAATTGTAAACAAGATTAAACGTCCTGAATCTCTTTCTATGAGAATGTATGAATATTTAATGAATGCTGAAAATTGTAAAATTGTATTGCTTACAGGTACACCAATTATCAATTATCCAAATGAAATTGCTATATTATTCAATATATTACGAGGATATATTAAGACCTGGTCTTTCCCTATAAATATAAAATCAACTAAAAAAATTAACAAGGACGAAATGATTAATATATTCAAGGATTTTCAAATATTGGATTTCATGGATTATAAACCTTCTTCTAAAATACTTACGGTCACTAGAAATCCATTCGGATTTATTAATATCAATAAAGATGGCACCTACAAAGGTGTTACAAATTTCAAGGTTAAAAGTAAAGGTAATTTATCTGATGACGATTTCGTCAGACTCATTTCAGCTATTCTAAAGCAAAATGATATTGAAGTAAGTGCTTCCAATATTCAAGTAGAAAATTTCAAGGCTTTACCTGATAATATCGATTCTTTTCAAAATTTTTTCATTGATTCTACAACAAAACAAATCAAAAATGACGGACTATTCAAACGACGAATTCTCGGATTAACCTCTTATTTTAAAAGTGCCCAAGAACAACTCATGCCTGATTTTAATAAGGATACTGACTTTAAAGTAATTAAACTTCCTATGAGTGATTATCAATTTGGTATATACGAACAGGCAAGAATAGAAGAGAGAAAACTAGAAAAATCAAGTAAAAAACAAAAAAAACCTGCAGCAAATGATGACATTTATAAAGATTCTGTATCCACATACCGTATTTTTTCCAGAGCATTTTGCAATTTTGTATTTCCAATTGAAAATCCTAGACCATTCCCTAATTCAGATAAGGGATTAGGCGGTATAACAGAATCTATGGATGAAGACATATTGGATGCTGTTGCTGTGAGAGATAAGATTAATAATACAGATGGACTATATGGCGCAGAGGATATTGAACTATTAGAATCCGAAATTAAGAAAGACCAAGACGAATCATATGATCAAAGAATTAAAGATAGTTTGACCTTTTTAAGAGAAAATGCTGCTAATTTTCTATCACCTAAAGGACTAGAAACATTAAGTCCTAAATTTTTAGCTGTATTAGAAAATATCAGGGATCCTGAATATAAAGGTCTCCATCTTATTTATACTCAATTTAGAACCATCGAAGGTGTTGGTATTTTAAAACTTGTTCTAGAAGCAAATGGTTTCACACAGTTTAAAATTAAAAAGAATGATGCTGGATTATGGGTATTAAATATACCCGAATCAGAACAAGGTAAACCTACATTTGCATTATATACAGGTACTGAAGATGCTGAAGAAAAGGAACTGATTCGTAATATCTATAACGGTGATTGGGATCAGGTTCCTGATACAATTACAACGGAATTATTACCTATTTCTACAAATAATCTTTATGGTGAAATTATAACGGTGTTAATGATTACTGCATCTGGTGCCGAAGGTATTTCATTAAAAAATACTAGATATGTTCATATTATGGAGCCATATTGGCATCCTGTTAGAGTGGAACAGGTTATTGGTAGAGCTAGAAGAATTTGTAGTCATCAAAACTTACCATCCGAACTTAGAACAGTCAATGTATTTTTATATTTAATGGAGTTTACCGCTAGTCAATTAGAAGGTGAAAATGCCCGTGAACTAAAACTAAACGATGGAAGTAAATTAAACGACGCCATACCTGTTACTAGTGATGAAGCATTATATGAAATATCTACCATTAAAGAAGAAATATCTAAACAAATATTGACTGCAGTGAAGGAGTCCTCTATGGATTGTGCTGTATATAATAAACCGGGTCAAAAAGACTCTGTTAAATGTTTTACTTTTGGAAAATCAAGTCCTAATTCATTTTCATTCAAACCTTCTATTTCCAACGAAGAGTCAGATACAGTTACACATGTAAACAAGGAAAAAATTACATGGAAAGCAGAAGAAATTAAAATTCCTATTAATGGAGTTAAAAAATCATTCGCTCTATATAAGGCAAGACTTGAGGTTTATGATTTGGAAAGTTATAATGACGCCGTTAAATATGGAACAGATCCTATATTAATTGGCAGACTAATAAAAAAACCTGATGGAAAGGTTAAATTTGTTCAAGTATAAATAATTTATAATTTTTATTTTATAAATTATTTGTGATTATTTGTGATTATTTGTGATTATTTGTGATTATTTTGTGTTTTTTTCAATAAATCTATTAATCCCCAATATGTTGGATTAGGTGATTTTCGTATATCATCAATATTCATTTCTCTTCGTCGCCTAATGGGTTTATCATTTCCCTTTCCATTTCCATTTCCCTTTCCATTTCCCTTTCCATTTCCCTTTCCATTTCCCTTTCCATTTCCCTTTCCCTTTCCCTTTTCATTTTCCTTTTCATTTTCCTTTTCATTTTCTTCATCATCCATTTTTATAGATTCTATACTTCCAAAACTTCCAATACTCCACGTTCTGGAATCCCGACTATTACACCTATCTTTATTATCAAAACTATTCTTCCGACTAGACATTATTATTATTATAATATTATATTTTATTTAATAATATATTTAAACGATTTTTAACTTCAATATTTTCTGATATTAATGAATCTTGTTTTTTTATCAATAATTCTATTTCTTCCTTTATCGATAAATTATCTGTGTTTGTGGATATGTCTGTATCTATTGTAGGTGTTCTTTTTATTTTCTTAAATAAATCTGTTATATTTGGTGTTAGTTTTACCTGTGTACCTGTACCTGTCTCTATATCTGGATTTATATTATATTCATTTATGTCTTCCGATATATTCTTTTTAAATGATACTCGTTTTTCTTGTTCATCTAAATCTACACCCTTTACTATTTTATTAGAATTATTATTACTTAACCACTTCTCACCTTCTTCTGTTAATGTTGGAACATCTAATTCTCTTTCCCTTGTTGCCATACGTTCTGCAATTAATCTATCCATATCATTTCCGATTGGTTTATCCTCATTATCTGACGACTCAGCAAAATTTATTGAAGATGGTTTTTTTGGATTAAGTAATGTGTTAAATTCTGTTTGTTGCTCTTCAAGTTTTGTATTAAATTGCTGAGTTCTTTCCTGTTTTAAATCTGAGGATTTATATACAACTTGAATCTTAGATTTTGACATTGTGTTACTGTTTGTGTTTTTTTCAAGTTTCATTTTAATTATTAGATCTTCTACAGTCATTTTATTTTTTTCCATTAAATTTTTATCACTTCGTCTATTAATTTCATACATAGTATTATCAAATATTGCCTTTATTTTTTGAAAATTCTCGCTAGGTATACCTGAAAAAGTATTATTTTCTTGTAATAATCCCCACAACATCTCTTTATTCTTATCACTTAAATACTCCATTATATAAGTGATATTAATTAATATTTAAATGATACAGAATTAATATTTAAATTATATAGAATTAATATTTAAATTACATTGAAATATTTATTTCTTAATTTAAAAACTTCAGCATCGGGTATTTTGTTCTCTAAAAAATATGTTAAATTCTTATCTTTTAACATTTCAACTATAAAATATAAACAATACATTCCGCATTCTGACTGAGTTTGTTGATGTGCTATTTTATTTTTATATATTGTAAAATCTATCCCTAATTGTTTGCCCTGATTTTTTATTTCGTCCATTAATTTTTGTACTTGTGACGGTGGTTTATTTCCATTACTATCAAAATACACAATTATCTTCTTTTTAATATTTACAAATAATGAAATCCAATGTTCACCAGACTTATTATGAGGATCAGTGTTTAAAATAATTCCTATTTTATTTATATTACGCTTTATTTGATCGCTTATATTTAAATTACATAACTCTTCCCATACACATTCTCCATATAATTTGTGATGATCATAATCTATTGGCGAAGGTCCTAAAAATTCAAAACATTTATAATATTGCTCATATTGTTTCATTACTGCTTCTATATCCAAACTACTTAACCATTCGTTAGGATTCATTTTCCACTCTTTGGGTGCAGATGGTGCAAATGTATAATTTACTAATTCATTGTCTAATTTACCTTCCATAAATTTACTTCGTAACCAACATGATTCTCGCTTACAGCTATTAGCCATATTCATTTTTAAACTATTCCATATTTCGTCTGGATTAACAGAGATTATTTTATCACGAGGATGTCTAGTATTCCAATATTTTCTCATTTTCATTAATGATTTATCACTGTAACACGTATAAGATTTATTTTTATTATCTGGATTAGGACTACAATTTAGTTTGTTTACATTGATTTTTTCTATTTTATTTATACGTTTTGTTCTTCGAGCCTGTCCCTTATTTTTCTTTTGTGTCTTCATAATTATTAGTGATATTTTTCTTTTTTTTTAATATACCTTTTGTTTTATATTCAGGTTTTTTTATATTTATTTCTGTCTTTTTTGGTATCACCATAGGCTTTACAGCAATTGTTTTCTTTTTAACAAATGTATCTAAATTTAATGTTTTTACATTTTCTGGTTTACATATTAAATAATCACAAACATCATACGGTTTTTCTATTATATCATCTTTTTTATATATGTCTTCCTCTTGATTTATATTATCATATTGTTCTTGATATATTTCTTTCTTGTCTGTAAACCTTAAATATGTTATACACGTCTTTACATAATTATCAAACGAATTTTTTACATGAGTATCATCAATTTCATTTCTAAATGCCTTTTTTGTTAAATCTATTACTCTCTTTTTATAAAATCGTTTATCGCTTAAATATGTATTATCGACAATAATAGCATTTTTTTTCACTAATAAATCATATTGCCATCTATTTGAAAAATACTGTAATGATATATTATCTAGGTCACTCATTGATATATCCATTTACATATATCGATGAGTATTTATTAATAATTAACACGAATCACTGTTTTTAATATCATATCTTGTATGATTGTTAAATAAATTGTTTCCAACATTTAATGTATTGGGGTTAAATGGAGCAAATTCTGTTTTGTTAAATAACAATGGATGTGTTTGTTCCATTGGTTTAAAATCTACTGTCGTTTTATATAAATCACTATTAGATGATGGAACAAATTCAGATTGTTCGCATTTTTGTAAAGCAAAAAATTGATTTCTTAACGTTGATTCCACATTTACATTATTTGAAAATCCACTCCAAGGAGCTTGGGCACTTCCGGGATTAAATGTATTTGTAGTCGAATATGATACGTAAGTATTTAATGGTGTTTTAGGTTCTTTATATTGATCTAATATAGGCATATATCCATACTTTGTATTTACAGGTCTTATGCTGTATTGAGGTTGTAAACTATTTGAAGGAATATTTCTTTTTGAAATTCTATTATTTAATTCTTCATCTCTTTCTTCATTACATCTAAAATAACCATTTACTACTCCGTGCATTTTATTTATTGTATTCTGATTCATTAATATATAATTATGATATAATATTTTTGATAAATTACCTAAAGCTAAATCTACGTTTCATATTATCATGTGTGGAATTTTTGCGATTGTAAAGAATATTGATTCGTGTATTGATTTTATTCACAATAAATCATTTATCCATAAAAGTTTTATTAAAGGACAAAGTCGTGGTCCAGAACATTCAGTTTTATCTGCCATTAATGAACAAATCATTTTTGGGTTTCATCGATTAGCAATTAATGGACTTGACAGCTTTTCGAACCAACCAATCATTTCTGATGGTGTATATCTAATTTGTAATGGGGAAATTTATAACTACAAGGAAATTTATTCTGAGCTTGAAATTACACCTAACACCAATTCTGATTGTGAAGCCATTTTACACATGTATTTAAGATATGGTATTGAATATACACTACAAAATCTAGATGGTGTTTTCTCATTTGTATTGTATGATTCCAATAATAAAAAGGGATATATCGCAAGGGATCCATATGGTGTTAGACCATTATATTATGGTATATATGACGGTTATTTGGTATGTGCGTCACTTCTAAAACAAATTAACGAGTTGACACCGGATTGTTATAATTTTAATGCAGGATCATACATGTCATTTGATTTACAAAAAAATGGTATGGTCCGTTTCGATAAATCACTTCAGAAATATAACTCGTTTGTGTACAATCATACGATTAATCCAAACCATATATCACTATCATCTGAGGTTAATATGAATGGTTACTATTCGCAAATTTATAATGACTTATTACACGCAGTGAAAAAACGAGTTATTACTATGGATACAAACCTAGCTTGTCTTTTATCCGGTGGATTAGATAGTAGTTTAATCACATCACTTGTTGCTAAATTTATTCCAAAGGGACAACTACAGACATATAGCATCGGAATGATAGGCGGTTCTGATCTTAAATACGCCAGGGAAGTATCCGAACATATTCATTCAAATCACACTGAAATTATTTTGACTGAAAGCGAATTCTTTTCTGCTATTCCCGATGTTATTTATAATATTGAAAGTTATGATACAACCACTGTTAGAGCTAGTGTCGGTAATTATCTTGTTGCTAAATATATTTCAGAACATAGTGACGCCAAAGTGATTTTTAATGGTGATGGTTCTGACGAAGTGTCCGGTGGTTATTTATATTTCCATAACTGTCCATCTAATATTGAATTCGATCACGAATGTAAACGGTTGTTAAATAATATTCAATACTTTGACGTATTGAGAAGTGACAGAACTATTGCTTGTCATGGTCTTGAAGCTAGAACACCTTTTTTGGATAGGTCTTTTGTATTAAATTATTTACAAATTCCATCACACGTTCGTAATCATAATAATTTTAATGCTATAGAAAAATATCTCATTCGTGGTGCAGTCCATCATATGGATCCAACATTGTTGCCGCAAAATATTTTATGGAGAAAAAAAGAAGCATTTAGTGATGGTGTCAGTTCCACTGAACGATCATGGTATGAAATTATTCAAGACAATCTTAATAGTAAATATTCTGACGAAGAATTCAAAGAATTATCTTCCAAGTATTCAGTCAATACTCCCACTACTAAGGAACAGTTGTATTATAGAGAATTGTTCAACTCATATTATCCAGAAAAGGATGAAATTGTGCCCTATTTTTGGATGCCCAAGTATTGTAATGCTACTGACTGTAGTGCTAGATCATTAAGTTTGTATAATATTGACAATCCAAATATTAATAAATTGCTATAATATATATATATGGTTAAATATCACGAATTGTTTTTTGATATAGCTTTATACTTATCATATATACTTTATATAATTGCCTTTTTCAAGATTGAATATTATAAACCCAAATATTTAGATGTGTTAGAAAACATTATGAAATATTATGTAATAGGATTTTTACTTATTCGATTCAATCCATTTACAAAATCTTCATTTACCGAATTTGATAGAAAAGTAGTATTCTCATCTGCATTATTCCTATTAGCTACTACTACTATTAGTCAATATGGGCGCAATTTAGAAGTATTCGAATTTATTAAAGGTGTAAAGGTGTAAAAGTAATCATCTGTTCTTTAGTGTTCTTTTATTGATCTTTTTCTTACGTCTTAATGTCTTATTATTATTTTCATAGAAAAATCGTTTTATATGTTGAAACATTTTTTTACCAATAATAGTGTCTATATCTTGTTCTTCTTTGGATTTTTCATCCACTCTATATTTGTATTTGTTAAACTCATCCTCAATGATAGTAATAAATTCTGTTTTGTTTTTTATATTTTTAGCCAATTGTGAATCTAAAAAGCGCAACATTAAATTATGAATAGTTAGTTTATGATGATATGGTTTTACGTTTATATAATATACACGATCTTCAGTCATACCATCATGATATAAATCATCTACAAAACATATTTCAATATCTTCTGGTAATTTTGTACATCTAAATAAATCGTCTACTGTTTTATCATAACTAGTTCTACCTAATTCTATTTTTTCACCTCTTATCTTAAATGCTGCTATTATTTGGTCGAATAATTTATAATTGGTTTTATAATCAAAATATTCTGATATACTTTTTGCCCACGATTTAGGTCCCTGATTATTTGTATATATCATTACTTTATAGCATTTTTTTGTCTTCTTTTTTTCTTTTAGATAATTTAGAATATTTAAAATTTTGGGGCGTAAAAATTCTGGATATAAATCTAACAGCGTATTAAAATGTATACTACTATATTTTTTATTCTTAAAATATGTATCTAAACAATCACAAAATATTCCAAATTGTGTAAAATAACCCAACGTTTCATCTAAATCAAATACTACAACTTTTGTATCAGATTTAGTCATATACAATATATTTTTATAAAAAATCTAACCAATAAATATACTCAGCGCATGAATTTAAATTCGAATGACTATAAGAAAATTGTAAACTATTATAATATTCGAAATGATAAACAGACTTCAAATAAAATTTTGGCTGAAAATATATTAGCTAGTAAATTATGTAAATGTATAAAACGAGTTGATAATAATAGAATTAACGAAAAAAATGCTATTGCTATTTGTAGAAAATCTATTTTTAAAAATAGAAATATTGATTTTTATAACTTTAAATGTAAAAGGTCCCCAAAATTTATTTCAAAAAAAGGCACTACTAAAAAAAGACTAAGGAAATTTAGTAAAAAAATTAAATTTAATAAGACTAAAAAGAATTATTAATAAAATTGAAATATTTAAATTAAAATTATATATTTCAATTATTATGAAACTATTCAATAATGTATTCAAATTTATTCTACAAACATCTAGTATGCATCAAATTGATGAATCCCATGATATTTCACATAGTATGAATGTACTACAATACGCTCATAACATTTACGAGGCAGAAATTTATAAAAATCCTATTATTAAAGACCATAAAAATATTATTTATTTGTCTGCAGCATTACACGATATGTGTGATAAAAAATATATGGATGAATCAGACGGTATTACGGCAATCACAGAGTATCTTAGCTTAATTACTACACCTATTGAAAATGAAATTATTTCGAAAATTATCCAGACAATGTCGTATTCGAAGGTTAAGAAAGATGGATTCCCAGAATTAGGTATTTATCAATCCGCATATCATATTGTTAGAGAAGCGGATTTATTATCTGCATATGATTTTAATAGGTGTATTATTTACGACATGAAAGTTAATGAACAATCGTTCACAGATGCATATGATCATGCAGAAGTTCTCTTTCAACACCGTATATTTAAACATGCTGAAGATAATCTATTTACAACAGATTATGCTAATACACATTACCTAGCACTCCATAATCAAGCTATTCAACAAATAAATACTTGGAAAAAAATACTTGGAAAAAATAATTAAATTGTAATACTTACTTTTGAATATAATCCAATGCTAATAACAGTATTTTTTCTTGATCTGTTAATTTTTGAAAAATATAACATTCATCAATTTTTATTTGAAATCGATGATTATATGTATTTTTACATACTACATGAATCCCGTTACTTAAAATTTTAATATCAATTATCATTCCCCCTCTTGTAAGTTCGATTTTTTCGGGATTTTTTAGATTAATCCATCTAATATATCGGCCATATTGAATATCAGATAAGTCGTCTACATATCTGTAGTCTTTTAATTTAGTATGATAATCCTTTAATTTTTCACGTGGAAGAAGTAGCTTTTGTAAATAATCATTTTTTATGGTTTTTATTAGACGACTATTGTAGTTCATTATACTCTCGTTATTTTCATTATCTAGTGCCTTTACTAAATGAGTATTTCCTTCTTCTGACATATATTATATAAAATAATAATTTATTTTTATATATTTTTGCTCATTATTTATATTTGTTATTATATCCTCCAAATTATCAATTCTTATATTTGTATATTGAATTTGCTTGTTTTGGAAGATGTTATGGGGGTAATCTATGGGTAAAATTGTGGTAAAATTTGGGTAAAAATTTATCACCCGATTTGGACGAATGAACAACCTACTTTTTAACTTTCGGGAATTAGGAGGATGCTTTTTATGTAGGCAACACCTCACTACATGAACTATTTATAAAAAACTACCCATGTAGTGGCATGTAGTGATACACTACATATCAAGGGAACTAATACCTATCAAAAAAAGTAGTTGTACTTAGATATATGTAGTAAATTTACATTTTACACGTTTTCAAATTTCATTATTGATTTTCAAAAATTACACAAGGTTTTCTTGTGTGTTTTTTTGATATTTGGTTTATGAATTGAAAAAACAGTGAAAATGTCATTTAGAGCATAAAGCTCTAATTTCTATTTCAAAAAAAATCAATTTGTTATGACAAAAAAAAATTATATTTTATGAATTATATTTAGAAATAATATACTATACAATAATATACAACATTAATACAATATGAATGCCATAATTTACCCACCCATTTTTACCTGCGAAATATGTGACTTTATATGTAGCAATAAAAAGGATTATAATAGGCATATATCTACACAAAAACATATATTAAGCCAGTTGTATTACCCAATTACCCCAAATAATTTACCAAAATTTTCCTGTGAAAAATGTGACTTTACTTGTAGAACCAATAGAGATTATACCCGTCACATATCCACACGAAAACATATAAAGACATTAAATACCCAACATTTTACCCAAACAGCCACACCAATTACCCCACATCTATTTTACTGCGAAAAATGTGACAAAGGTTATAAACATCGCGCATCATTATATAATCATAAATTGAAATGTGCAACATCTCTTGATAATGTAGACAATGAAAAATCTATTTCTAGTGAAGTAATAACTACATTATCTAAGGAAAAGGAAAGCGACTTTAAAGAATTGATTCTATTGTTGCTCAAGGAGAATCAAGACATACAGAAAACCTTTGTAGAAATGATTCCATACCTCAAGGGTAATATTATTACAAGTAATAGTCATAATACAACAACAAATAATCAATTCAATATTAATATGTTTTTAAATGAACACTGTAAAAATGCTATGAATTTAACAGATTTTATACATTCCTTACCAATTACTAATGAAACATATGACAATACTATTGAAAATGGATTAACAAAAAGTATTACAACATTGATTACAAATGGATTGAATAATATGGATGTTTTAGAAAGACCAATACATTGTACAGATCCTTCTAGAAAAACAATGTATGTTAAGGATAATAATGTATGGGAGAAGGATAATGAATTGACTCTATTATTAAGCGGTATTAAGACTCTTTCATTAAAACAACGAACAACTATTTCTAAATGGAAAGATGCAAATATTGGGTGGGATAAGGATGATAATTTACAGACAAAAATGACGCGTTTGGTATTTAATTCTATGACAAGTATTGAAACAGATGAAAAGGAAACTAACAAAATAATCCGGGCTATTGGAAAAAGTACTTATTTAAGTAATGAAATTAAGAATGATTATTTGTAAATATTTAGCAATAGTACTTCGTTTATTTTTTATTCTTATAACTTTATATAATGGCAAAGTCATATAGAAGAAAAACAAGAAAAACAAGAAAAACAAGAAAAACAAGAAATGTAGGAGGTATGTTCGATTCTTTAAAAACACACATGGATAAAGGTGCTGCTGTGGCAAATAAACATTATGAAGATGCTAAAAAAGCTGCTGCACCCCATGCAGACAAATTAGTTAAAGATATGAATGCAAATGTTGTTAAAGCTAAAACCGATGCTGCTGCTCACGTAGAAAATATGAAAAATAACACAACAAAAATGTATAATGCGCAAAAATATAGCAATCCTAGTAGCTTTATTGCCGCTAAGGTGGGAGAACGATATGGTAAATCTGCTATGAATATGGGCAAATCTATGATGACTCAATATAACCCATCAGGTATGGGTCATGTACAAGTAGACCAAGCATTAAATTCTAGTAAAATGGGAGTTCCTCAAGCATCTCCTTATAGTAGACAATAAATGTGTTTTACAATGTAAATAAAATAATTAAATTATTACAAATATCAATTTAATTATTTAAAAAGCAGTTCCAAATGATCCGCCTAAGAAATCATTGGCAGCAAAGGGTTCCATTGTGGGATTGGCAGCATTCACTAGTGGTGTTTCAGGACCACCATACATATTGTCAAAATTAGGTGTCTGTGGAATAGAATATTCGTTAGATTGACTCTTCATATTTGTCATTTGAGCTGGAGGTGGTGCTACAGCTTGCTGAGAAGGTCCTTGGGAAGAATATTGTTGAGATAAAGGCTGTGTTACACGAACTTGTCCTTGTCCTTTTGGTGATTGTTTAGCACTCTTACTGGATGTTTGACCGTCATATAACTCAACTAATCTATCTATTAATATTTGAACCTTTTCTGATAATTTAGATTGCATTGTTAATGCTAATAGCAAAATAACAGGTATGGTAGTTGTTATACTAAATGCTTCATAAACCTTTCCACTATATGTTGGTATATATGCTACTATTCTATGTATGAAATATAAAGCAAAAAACATAACAAGTAATTGAGCAATTACTTCTACGAATATTACTAAACTACCATTATCTTCATCTGCTTCAGGCATGTATGATTTAATCAATTTGAGAATAATTACAATAGGAATAATCGTTAATAATGTATATTGAATTATATTTAATAAAGATTCCTTTTGTGAATCATCAAAAGGAAATACTGTTTTTACAAATCCTTCATCACTAGTTGATTTTTCTAGTCTATCCATATGATTTATATTAAGAAATTAAAATACTAAATACTAAATAATAAATTAAAAATATTTAAATAAAGAATAATGAATAATTCATAATGCTTAAACATGCAATTGACCTAAATAAATACAAAAATCGGGACAAGGAAGAGAAATACCACGAAGAATTCCAGTATATTAATCTACTAAAAGATTTAATGGAACATGGCACGCTAGAAGAGGGGAGGAATGGTGCCGTTCAGACTGCTATTGGTTCAGCAATGCATTTCTCTCTAGAGAATGGAAAAATTCCTATTCTTACTACTAAAAAAACTGCTTGGAAAACTTGTCTTAAAGAGCTATTATGGTTTATTAGAGGAGATACTTCAAATAAACGTTTAAACGATGTTGGAGTTCATATTTGGGATGCGAATACTACCCGTGAATTTTTAGATTCAAGAGGGTTACAGCATTACGAAGAAGGAGATGTGGGCGGACTTTATGGGTTCATGTGGCGTCACTGGGGGGCAGAATATAAGGGTTGTGATGAAAATTATAAAGGACAAGGTATAGACCAGTTACAACAAGTAATAGATACTTTGAAAGACCCTGCTCAACGAAGCTCACGAAGAATGGTAATTAGTGCGTGGAATGTAGAAAAATTGGACGGAGGATGTTTACCTCCATGTCATGTTTTATTTCAATTTAATGTGGTTGATGGTAATAAGTTAAGTTGTTGTCTCACAGCCAGATCTCAGGACGTATTTTTGGGCGAACCATTTAATATAGCATCTTATGCTTTCCTTACACATTTAATTGCAAAACATTGTGATTTAGAGCCTTATGAATTTATTTTATATTGTGGTAATTGTCATATATATGACGACCACTTTGAACAAGTTACAGAGCAAATTTCAAGAACTCCACACCCATTTCCTACACTAGAAATTTTAAATAAGAGAGAAAATATTAACGATTATGTTATTGAAGATTTTAAAATTAATGACTATCAGTATCATCCAGCAATAAAAGGGGCGATGAGGGCTTAACTTCGTCTTGAATAGTATTTAACCTATTTAAATTCGGGAAGTCCATTGTCCATTTAAATATTTCTTATACATATCTAATGCAATTTCAGGCTTGTATGTAGGAACTTCATGTCCAGCACCACGAATAGTTAAAAATCCTAATTTTGTATCTTTCCACGCAGTAAAATATCCAGCTGTTTGATCATTATAAGTATATGTTTCCCAATTGCGTCTTGATGGCTCATATCCTAAATCCCATATCCAACTTTGTGTTCCTTCTGTAGAACAAACAGAATCATCATCACCAGAATATACTAATATATTTAAATTAAAATTTCCATCAATGAGATAGTTATAATATTCAACCATTGATGACTCTTTATCTTTAATATTATATTTAATACTACGAGAACATTCTTCCCATTCAATATCTGTATTGACATGAATGGCATCTTTTACTTCAGGTAAATTTAAATAAATGGTGGCATAATTATCTTCACAAGGTTCATAAGCAGTTACATCATTCTTTATAGCATTTTTAAAGTTAGACGAATATTCATTTGTAATATAATCAATAAACCAATTTCTTTGAGCTCTACCTTTTGCCAATGTCTTATCTGATACACATACCGGATAATCTAACGCATATGGATTTATATTTTTACCTCTTTGCTCATACATTTTTAACATTAATGTTTCACATTTTTCCATATTCGCATATTTTTTGTTAGTTAAACATAATGAAGAATATTCATCCCATACAGGTTTTGAAATTAATTGATGACCCCAATCTGTTGCTAATCCAGATGGAGTTCCTGTATAAAAATTAGTATACGGATTACCAACAGCAAATCCTTTTAAATTAATAATGTTGCTATTTTGTTTAGAATTTTCATCAACAATATACTTAGATAATGTAGGCATATAATGACCACCATAAGATTCAGATGTTATGTATAAATCATTTGTTAAATATTCAGGAAATCTTTCTAAAAATCCTTGAATCATAATATAATTGTCTTCTGCTGTTTGAGCATCTCCAGTTGTATAATCTGAATTATCGGTAGAATATGAGAATCCTACTCCAGCAGGTATTTCAATAAATACCATATTAGACACTGTATTCCAAGCATATGGGTTAAATACTAAATTCATATTTTTATCTGGTTTGAATGGACCTTGTTCTGTTAAAAACCCGATTAACCCAGAACAACCAGGTCCTCCATTTGTCCAAAAAGTTAATGGATCATTTACTGGGTCATTCATAGATTCAACAAACCAATAATGTATTTGTTTTGACTCTCCTACAGGAATATATCCGGAAAACTGATTAAAAGTAATGTTTAACTTATCTGAACCGGGTATTTTTGTAACTTGATCTAATTCAGCTAATTCTGTATAAGAATATACAGAAACACATAGTAATAGTGTATTTAGAATGTTAAATAACATTTTTATATACAAATATAATAATTTTATATTTAACCTTATTTTTATAATACTTTAATTTTATTCTGGTATAATAAATTTTTTATAAGCGACGAAATTTTTATTGTGTAAATCGAACAATTTATAAGAGTTTGTATAATATGTACAATCATAATTCTTACGTTCATATTGATTATTCTCTGTAATTTTATATATTGGTCTACCAGAACCATAAAAAATATGTATTTGTTTTATACGCCAAATTTGCTGTTTTTCGCTAGGTGTCATTTTGGTTTTTATTGTCATATGTGATATATATATTATTATATAAATATATTTACTATTGTTTTATTTATTTGTTTTGAATAATATATAATATATAAAATAAATATTTCGGCTTATTTTCTATCTACAATGATGAAAGTATCAATTTTAATTATTTTAATATATATATATAGTATATAATGGGATATGGATATGGAATATGGCTTATATATAACAGCGATGAATTGAAAACAGAACATATTGGACATGTAACGGTATGCTGCTTTATGAATAAGGAAGACTCTTTGAAATTATATGGCGATATTGTAGAAAAATATGGATCTGATGCAGATTTTACTTTAAATGGAAAACATGAATTTTATTTTTCCACATTTTATAAACATGATAAAAATAATATGTGCTCTTGGGGATACAATGGAACATGTAATAAATGGAAAGGTTATAAAAAAATTTGTGACAAATATGAATGTGATTTTTCTTCAGATCCACATACAAGTATGCAATATGAAATGTATCCAAAACATTTAGAACCAATGGATATAAAAAAACGGAAAATGGGATGTAAACTAGTTTGTGTAGATATAAGAAGTGATTTCCCTGTAGATTGGAAAGTTATATCATAATATTTAGGAATAATTGTGAAATAATTGCGAAAGGATTGCTCATTTTTAGTGTTATTTATAATTAAATATGAGTTCAAGTTCATCATTAGCAGCAGCCCGAAGAAGAAGAGGAGGTAGTGGACAAACGCAACAAACACCACAAACACCGCAACAGCAACAACAGCAACAACAACAACAACAACGACCACCAAATCTTCCCAATGGGGGAAACGGTTTACCTAGTCCATTTGTATTACTTCAACAACACAATGTTAAAATTAGACTTATGGAAGAGACGATTAAAGAGTTGATGACGAATCAATCCAATTCACAAAATATTGTAGGTGGAGAAACTCAAAATCAACAATTAGATATAAACGCGTTATGTGATATGGTAATGTCTAGAATAGAATCTACTATGGACTTGAAAGCATTTTATGAGAATGATCAAAGATTATCTTCTGAAATAGAATTATTACAAAAATCAAATGAATCTCAACAAATCACCATTAATAGTTTGAATACAACATTACATTATATAATTCAAAACCTTAATTTATCTGGACCATTATCATTCACGCAGTCTGATGTAAATTCTGATGTAAATTCTGATGTAAATGTTGTCGGGTATTCTGATGAAACAGAAATTATTACAAGTGATGAAAATATATATTCAAACATGATAGTCGATGAAAGAGTTCCTCCAATTTTTCCAGATAGTGGAAAATCAGTTATAATAAATGAAGACAAAAATGAGATTAGAGAATTTTCACAAATGGATGAAGACGAAGAAGGATCAAATTATACCGAACATAAAAATCCAGAAGTCGATTAAATATCGTAAAAAGAGAGAAATTATTGTATAAAAATAAAATAATATGAAAACACTATTTACGATATTAATATTTTGTATCGTTTTATTTATTTATATACACGTTAATTTTCATTTGAAAATAAGTAATGATTTAGAGGTTTATGAAATTGAACAACCATCTAAGGAAAAATTAGAAGAAATATGCGACATTAGACAACCAGTGATATTTGATTATAATGTAGATGGTTTGTTAAATGATTGTAGTATAGATTCAATAGAGAGAAATTATGGAGCATTTGATGTAAAGATCAGAAATGTAAAGGAATATGATGATGTGAGCGAATTATATTTACCATTAACACTTAATACAACCAGAGAGATATTTAGAAAGGACGTTGAACAAAGATTTGTAAGTGAACATAATACCGAATTTTTAGAAGAAACTGGTCTAATAAAAATAATGAGATATAATGATATTTTTCTGAGACCATATTCGGTATGTAATTGTAGATATGATGTTCATTTTTCATCTAAAGAAACAAAAACCCCTTTAAAATACGATTTAAATTATAGAAATTTTTATATGGTTTCTCAAGGCAGTGTTAAAATAAAATTAATTCCACCCAAATCATCAAAATATTTATATACAATTAAAGACTATGATAATTTTGAATTTCTCTCTCCAGTTAATCCATGGGATGTACAAAGTCAATTCAAATCAGACTTTGATAAACTAAAAACATTAGAAGTAGAATTGAAAAAGGGTCAAATTATATATATACCTGCTTATTGGTGGTATAGTTTTAATTATGCAGAAAATTCTAGTCTATGTGTGTTTAAATACAGCACATACATGAATAATATTGCTATATCAAATCATTTGTTAGTTAATTTACTTCAGACACAAAATGTAAAGAGAGAAATTGTCAAGAAAAAGAAGTTGGATGAGATTATTCCACCAAAAGAATTAATCATTTCTGAAAATGAAAAACAAGAAGAATGATATAATTGTTGTAAAAATAAATAAAAATTGATTTTATTAAATAATAAATTACCATAAACATATTATTTAATGAACATGTCAACATCATATAAAATATTGATTGATAATAGAGAATATACAGAGTGGACTTTGTATGATTCATTATCATTAAATGAGGTAGATAAAATTGATATTACTCCATCAACAGACAAATTGTTTTCATGTGATGTTTTCGAAATGAAAGATGACACTGTCAATATTCTTCATTCTAGTGTTAGGTCTATGCCATCTATACCAGGTATTATGGTACTAAAAGGTGGTAAAACATACGGCAAATATAAGGATAAATATATATATAAATGTATTCCAGACGACAGAAGATTACCTACATTTATAGTTCCATATGCTTTAAAATTGGGATTTTCTAAAAATATTGACAATAAGTATATTGTATTTCGTTATAATAATTGGAATGGAAAACATCCACAAGGCACCATCATAAGTGTGTTAGGTGATGTAGATATTTTAGCTAATTATTATGAATATCAACTCTATTGTAAGAGTTTATATACATCTATTCAAAATTTTAATAAGGCTGTGGTTGATGTGTTAAAATTAAAATTAAAAACAGAATCAGAATTTATTTCATCCATGATTGAAAAATATAATTTACAAGATCGAACACACGAAGAAATATTTAGTATTGATTCAAAACAAACAACTGATTATGATGACGCATTTAGTATTATCAAACATAATGACCATTCATATAAGATTAGTATTTATATAGCAAATGTTCCTTTATGGATGGAGGAGCTTGATTTATGGGATTCATTTTCAGAGAGGATTTCAACTATTTATTTACCTGATAGAAAAATACCAATGTTGCCTTTATCATTATCAAATTGTCTATGTAGTTTATGTGAAAATGTTGTTAGATTGGCATTTGTACTTGATATTACAGTTATAAATAATGAAATTGTTGGGTATACATTTGAGAACACGTATATTAAGGTTTATAAAAATCACGAATACGATAGTAAACATTTATTGAAGGACAAAAATTATAAAATGATGCTGAATGCTGTTAATGAATTGTCTACAGTATATAAATATATTAAACGAATCAATGACAGCCATGATGTAGTTGGATATTTGATGATTTTAATGAATTATTATACAGCTACTGAATTAATTAAATATAATACTGGTATTTATAGGTCGGTTAATTTCAATAACAATATAGAGAAAAATGATTCCCTTCCAGATAATGTTAATAATTTCTTAAAAATTTGGACAAGTTCAAGTGGACAATATGATTTATATGACGATAAAAAGTGTCATGATATGTTGGAATTAGAATCATATATACATTGTACATCACCTATTAGACGATTGGTTGATTTGTTAAACATGACAAAACTACAGAAAAATCTACAACTACATATTTATTCTAAAAACTTTGAAACATTTTATGATAAATGGACTTCTAATTTGGATTATATTAATACAACAATGCGCGCTATTCGAAAGATTCAGATTGATTGTACACTGCTGGAAATATGTACAAATAATCCTGATATATGTTCTCAAGAATACGTTGGATATGTATTTGATAAAATTATTCGTAATGATGGATTATATCAATATATGGTTTATTTAGATAAGATAAAATCCGTATCAAGAATAACATCTAGGTTTGATATGAATATAAGACGATTATGGAAGTTCAAGATATTTGTATTTCATGACGAATCATCATTAAAAAAGAAGATACGATTACATCTTATTTCATAAAAAAATGTATTTATTAGAAATACTAATAAATTATTAGAATTTATTAAATATATAGTGATTGGTTTGTGGCAATAAATTTCGATGTGAGTTCAGGAATTTGAGTCAGTTTATGGAGGAATTCAATATTTCCTGTATATTCTGCAATATTTTTTAATTCATTTGCTATGTTATTTATTTTTAAAATGGATTTAATAAATTCACCAGTAAATATTTCATTATCGTTTTCACATGTCTTTATAATTTCTTTACACGATTTTTCATCCGTACTTTCACACCATTTTAGAATTGGATTTACAAGTTCAAATATATATTCAAGTGAATTTGATGGTTTGATGTTATATTTATATTCTTGTATAATATAATTTTCATAAATATTCCTCATATCAATTAACAGTTTGTTTAAATCATCATTATCAGTCAGTTTTTCAATATTGTGAATTTTATTATCATCTTTTATTCTGATATTTGAGAAACAACTTAATATACTAGCAATTTCATATGCGTTGAATTTTTCAAAATAGTTGTATTTAATTAACAAGTCTGTAAATGCCAAACAGTGTGTTTCTTGAATATATGTAGCGCATATACTTTTATCAACAACTACAGAATCATCTTCTACTAGAAATTCATTATTGTATAATATAGATGTTATATTATCTATAGATACATTAAAATGTTGATTTAATGATTGAATCTCTTGCTCACATTCTGTAATTTCTAAAGCAGACCTAGTTAGAGATTGGTATTTCTCAAGATTTTGTTTAAAATTTTTATCTCCATTTAGAATATCTGATTGTTCTCGTAGCATTTGTTTTCTTACCTTTTGTTTACTAGTATTCATCTTATCATTTATACTCAAATACCTTTCGTATATCTCTTTATTTGTAATAATATGGCTGTATGTAGGATTTTCACATTTATTTTTATATGTATCTTTTAGATTGATAATATGTTCAGTTATGCCTGTGATATGTCGCTGAATATCACCATTACACATACTATTTGATACAAATTCTAAAATGCTGTTATTATATTGTAAGAAATTCAAAATAAGATTATATGAAATATTGAATTTTGATTGTAATGTCTGAGGATTTCCATTGACCATTTGTTCATAATCAGTAACATATGGTAATGAAAACATATTATTAAGATGAACAACATGACCTATTGTATCAAGTCCTCTTCTTCCAGCTCTTCCTGCCATTTGAGTATATTCATGAGGATAAATCATACGCATATTTGAACCATTAAATTTATCAAATCCAGTAAATATAACTGTTTTAGTAGGCATATTAATACCTACTGCAAATGTTTCAGTAGCAAATAACAGTTTAATATATCCTTTTGAGAATAATAATTCTATCATCTCTCTAAATATAGGCATAATTCCCGAATGATGAATAGCAACACCTTTTTCTAAAAGACGAATGATTGTATCAAATTCAGGTAGATTAAGATATTCTTTAAAATTTGGTAGTTTTCTTAGAATTTGTTCACATTCACGTTTGATAGTAGAAGGAATTGTAGAACCTTCTTCAAATAATGACATATTGATATTTTGTGCGTATCTCTCAACCATTTTCCTAGAAAATACAAAACAAATTGCGGGAAGCATATCATGTTGGTTTAGATATTTTGTTAGTTCATTTAATACAAATGCTGGTTTAATATGACAATTATTTTTATTAATATATGCAAGTAATTTATTAACTTTGTTATAATTGTCTCTGTTAAAGGTATTAGACGAATCTTTAAGAAGAATTGGTTTGTGTAGAAATTCATTAATAAATTTGATGAATTCTTTATCTTTAATATTTTTAAATGGACCTTGAGTGATAGTAGTGTAAAAGTAGTGTTTTAATGGGACAACACGATGTGTTGTAGGAGCTAGATAAACTGTTTTACTAATAGTTTCTGTTTTTTTAACATCTTCAATCCATTGGGCGAAGATTTCTGATTTATCAATTGTGGCAGACAGCATAATAAACTGTACGTGTGATGGTAATAACATAATGGTTTCTTCCCAAACCTTGCCTCTATCTAGATCATTAATGTAATGAATCTCATCAAATACGACGGCTCCAAGTTCATTTTGAAAATCCATTTCAAATTGAAGAGGAATATTTGTAGTTTCTTTTGTAGCATCAATACTCTTTTGAAGTAATGTATTTCGTAGGATTTCAGTTGTCATAATTAATACATCTGCTTCGGGATTGAATTTAATATCTCCTGTTAGAATACCAAATGAAATATTTAGAAACTTCTTTGTGAATTCATAAAATTTTTGATTGGATAATGCTTTGATAGGTGATGTATAAATAACTTTTTTCCCTTGTGCTACTAAATGTTCAATGGCAAATTCCGCCGGAAGTGTTTTACCACTACCTGTATGTGCAGTAACTAATATATGATCACCTTCTACAATAGCTTTGATTGCATATTTTTGAAAGTCGCTTAATGGAAATGGAAACTTTTCAAAATGTTCTTGAAATAATTCATCTTGTTTAAATGTATCTTTACAGACAATAACCATGGTTCTAATTTAAACATTACTATATTAATGTTTATATGATTTCAATTTTTTTATAAATTTATCAATGTATGTTAAGTTTTGATTTATAAAATATTATGTAAATGTATATGAATAAACCTACTAATCCTAATCCATGTGATCAATATTTATCTGATAAAGATTTTCTTCTTCATATGATTCCCCATCATCAAGTTGCAGTTGATATCAGTTTAAAAATGCAACAAAAAAGCAAGAACCCTGTTATGCAAGACATTCTAAGAGAACTCATTTGGACTCAAAATAGAGAAATTATGATGATGAAAGATATTCTTACAAATTTACCTGATAATATTAGCTCTGACAAACTAGAAATGAATAAAAAATATCGTACTACTATTCTTGATTTCACAAAATCTGCATCCGACCCTAATGCTGAATGTAATTCTGAATTTTTTGATCCAGATCTTCATAAAAAACATATGTCTCATATGAAATTAGATGAAAAAATGTATTTAACACATATGATTCCACATCATCAAGTTGCTGTTGATATGAGCAAAACACTTTTGAAACATACAAATAACGACTTTATGATTCATTTTGCCTACAGAATCATCAGAAGTCAACAAGATGAAATTAATTATATGAACCAATTACTGCAAAATCTACAAGGATGGTATTGGCAAAGCCCTCTTATTTAAGTAATTTCAAAAGTGTGGATAGTCATAGAAATTAAATGATTAAATATGTAATTACCAAATGTGTATACTTAAAAATATATAATGAAAATCTAGTTAAAGACATTTTAAGAATACAACTTATAATAATGAGTAGTGATTCACCAACAACAAACGACATGGTTTATGAGGGGCGTGTAAAGTGGTTTAATAACAAAGCCGGATATGGATTCATCACTGTAATTGGTAGTGATAAAGATGGTATGGATATTTTTGCACATCATAGTACAATTCAAGTAACCGAAGAGCAATATAGATATTTGGTTCAAGGTGAATATCTTGAGTTTAAACTATCTACTGTAGAATCAGAATCTCACAAGATTCAAGCTACAGATATTCGCGGCGTAAAGGGTGGTAAACTTCTTTGCGAGACTCGTAATGAGAGTAGATTTTCGGCACCCACTCGTCGCACTCGTGATAATGATTCATCTAAACCTCGTGTTCGTGGTTCTGGACCTCGTGATAATGATTCATCTAAACCTCGTGTTCGTGGTTCTGGACCTCGTGATAATATTGCTCGTACTAATAGTGTTAGTGGTTCTGAACCTCGTGATAATAACAAAGAGGAGTGGGTTCTTTCAAATCAAAACTCAACTTCAAACGATAAATCTAAATAAATTATCAAGTATGTAAAGTAGATATTACATAAATTTATAAATATTTTATAATTATAAATTTATTAGAATACTTTTATGTATATATATATATTTATATTTAAAGATACTACAAGTATGTAGTGTATAATGACGACAACTATTGTAGAACAAATGAACATTGATACAGAAGATTCATCTTCCCCAATTGATAATCAATTTAGTGCTATTCTTAACACACTTTGTCAATTTAAAACACAAATTACAGCAATTTCTACTCAAATGAAAACACTTGAAAAAACTGTAAAACGTGAAATTAAACAGCATAAAAAGGAGGTTATTAAGAAGCAGCCTAAAGGAAATAGAAAACCATCAGGTTTTGCTGCGGCATCTCCTATTTCTGAAGAACTCTGTGATTTTATGGGCAAAGAACGAGGAACTAGTATTGCTAGAACAGAAGTAACTAAATTTATTTGTAGTTATATTGATGAAAACTCACTAAGAAATGTTGAGAATAAGCGTGTAATTAATCCAGATGATAAGTTAAAAACTCTTCTAGATCCAGACGGGGATACTGTTCTAACATATTTTAATATTCAACGATTTATGAATAAACATTTTATTAAAAAAACTTCTATTGAGAATTCCAAATAAATATATACATAATCCACTTATAAATATTTATTCAGATAGATTTATGTAAATACTTAAATATTAATTCCACTGATTAATATAAATGGCATCTATTCTTGATTTTTATATTGATCCATCAACGATTACTATTTTTAGTAAAACAACATGTCCATTTTGTATAAAGGCGAAACAACTTATTCAATCTAATTATAACATAAACACACAAATTATCGAATTAGATAAAATAACTGATGGTCCTAATATTGGACAAGTACTTAACCATATTACACATCAGAGAACCGTTCCTAATATTTTTATTTTAGGAAAACATATAGGAGGATATATTGAATTGAAACAATTACATGATGATGGAGAATTAAGCTCATTGTTACAATCTAAATCCAAATATGTATGTGAATTTTGTGGATTAGAATCAGCTACAAATAATTTGTCTTGTAATTGTTTTCCAAAACAGTTTGGTGATTGGGGTGAACCATTATAATTAAACAATATAAAGAGTGTGTTACTATATATGGTAATGGAACGAGTAAGAACACATACATATTGGATGACAGTTAGAGAGTATAAAAAATGGAGTAAACATAATCATACAATCATTAAATTTAATAATGATTCTACAGTTAATAGAACACATATTATTTTTATTTAATTACTATTTATAATAATATGTTAAATTATTTCTGTTGGGTCGCACTGCTAATGTTTTTTATAAATAAAATTGAAATACTTTTACTTAAATTCGTGTGTTGTATAAGAAAATAAATTCGTAGCCATAGTTATAATGGAAGATATTGATGCATATATTAATAAATTAAAAGGGGAACAAGAAATGAAAGATTATATTGATAAGGGGATTTATCCAGAAAGTTTTAGAACAGAATATACTGTTATTCATATGCCAAAATTACAAGAAACAAAATTACAAGAAACAAAAATAGATGATATTGATATATCATATGATACATTCATATTTGATCTTCAAATAATACATGACGGTTTGACCAGTGTTGAAAATGAAATTAGAAATGTTATGGAGAGAGAAATTGTAGATATTGTAGAAAATAAGGAAAATGAATGTCCTATTTGTATGAATGATATGGGTGTAAATAATTACCTAGTTCCATTATGTGGACATAAAGTGTGTATGAATTGTTTCATTAAGAATATTAGGCAAAATAAACAACAAGGACATCTTTGTTGTTTATGTAGAAAGAATATGATTCCAGAGTTATAATATATAAGAAGGAGAATCATTAGAAAAAGAAAAAGAAAAAGAAAAAGTAAAAGATGGATGGATACTTGAATAATATAATCTGAGTGATTTTTACTTCAAGTTTTTTACAAAAATATTTACGTATTTTATGATTTTGATACATGTATAAAAATGTGCTTTTGTAATACAATTTTATAAAAATGTTGCTTCATTCGTCGTAGGGGGGCGAAACCCCCGAGGGAAGTAGGGATGAGAAATAGAAAAAAAAATTGAAGTAAAAAGGAGTAGTTGGTAAATAGAAAAGAGAAAAGATGAAGATATTAAGTGTATCGTTAGAGGAGAGTATGTGTAGGGAGGTATGTGT
>Ga0206131_10000345_pt1 | contig 66861 bp, 51 predicted proteins | sample Helgoland_Spring_FD_148636 | JGI IMG/M metagenome (GOLD analysis project Ga0206131, IMG submission 148636) | Pelagic subsurface seawater microbial communities from Kabeltonne, Helgoland, North Sea - Helgoland_Spring_Bloom_20160517_1 | ecosystem: Environmental > Aquatic > Marine > Epipelagic ... | reverse complement strand
ATAGTAATTCAGCTTTGAGCCTCACAGATAGTCCGGTCCTAACAACTACTTGATCTCGATGACAAGCGGTTTGATTTCTTTTCCTTTCTCCTCTCTGAGGGGTCTATACCATTTTACGTAGTATCCTTTCCACGGTTGCGATTTAGTTCCTTTTTTTCTGTTTTCAAGCTGCAACACACCCTTGCCATCAAGTGTTGAAAAAATGAATTCCTTATCCTCTTGGGAGGTCATTTCAACTTCAAGTTTGCTAATGCCGTCTGCCGCCAACTCCTTAGAGCTAAAGTCATACTCTTCATAAACTTTAAGCTTAATCGGCTTTCGGTCCTTGGGTCTGGTAATGCGGAAATGATCCCGCTTCATCTTGGCCTTCGCTTTATCTTTATCGTCACCATAGGTTTGAGTTCGATAAAACTCAGGCATCATTACTTTAAAACAAAAATAGATTTTATCATCCTTAAGTGTTCCACGATCCAGAATTTTACCATCCATGATGATGCGGTCGCCATCATATTTAATCATAACCTGCACCTTTGCATCACCTGTGGTTTCAGCTGTGTATACTACTTCCTTGTGATCTAGGCCGGGCTTCATTGTGGTGGTTAAAACCTCATCATCTTTAAGGCGTTTTGAGTATTGTTTACCTTGGTCGTTCTCGACGACGATCTCGGTATAAATTTTTACCATTTTCGAATGACTGGCGCGTTCCTTCCTACTCTTCATTAAGTAAATTGTGCACAGAGCACCAGAATCTACTGTAAACTGAAAGTCGCGTCTTTGGTGGGCTGAAAATATTCCTAGCCACTCACGTTTATCAAGCATGCTTGGTAGTCTCTGCGCATGGGACAAAGTCATGGTTGAGATGAGTAATATGGATGGAAATATATGTGTAAAAAACCGTTTCATAATACATCTAGCATAGGGGGCGTTTTATAAATTGCCAAGTTTCTTCGAGATTCACCGTTGCACATATTGTTAATCTCTGGAGAATAGCAGTGAAAACATCATGAACAACGAAGAGTTATCAGAGAAAATATCCCAAACATGCGATTGGGTTCCCGTCCTAAAAGAAGAAATGGGGAAGGTTCTCGTGGGCCAGGCAGACCTTGTTGACCGCTTAATCATCGGGCTTCTATGCAAGGGGCACATACTACTCGAGGGTGTTCCTGGTCTTGCTAAAACGCTCTCAGTCAAGGCTCTGTCGGGTTGCCTGCACACCAACTTTTCCCGTATTCAATTCACACCTGATCTACTACCATCAGATTTGATTGGCACGATGATCTATAACCCTCAAGAGGCGGCGTTCTCGGCGAAGCTTGGACCAATATTCAGCAACATCATCCTCGCCGATGAAATAAATCGTGCTCCTGCTAAAGTTCAGTCCGCCTTATTGGAATCAATGCAGGAAAGACAGGTCACAATTGGTGATACATCCTACCAGTTACCTGATCCGTTTCTTGTGCTTGCCACGCAAAACCCGATTGATCAGGAAGGCACCTATCAGCTGCCCGAAGCACAGTTGGATCGTTTCCTGCTGAAAGTCACCGTGGGCTACCCCAGTCGAGACGAGGAGCTCGTTATTCTAGATCGTATGGCCACTTCTGAACCAGCCTATCAGACCAGCCCTGTTGTAGATGATCAAAAAGTTTCTGAGAGTTCAGATTTAGTTAATCACATCTATATTGATCCAGCTGTGAGAAAATACATCGTAGAGTTGGTTCACACTACGCGTTTCCCTGCTAAAGTTGACACTAATTTGAACAACTTAATTCGCGCAGGTGCATCACCACGAGCAACTATCAATTTGGCACTCGCAGCTCGTGCTTCCGCATTCATCGCTGGTCGTGCCTTTGTCACTCCGCAGGATGTCAAGAACATGGCACATGATGTATTGCGACACCGTATTCTACCAAGTTACGAAGCGGAGGCAGAGGATGTAAGCACCGACACAATTATAGACCGTATCCTTGCCCGCGTCCCTGTGCCATAAGGCCAAGGCGTTATACCAAGGTTGCCTGCAATCAAGTTTAGTCATCCATGCTTACGCATTGGCACATGCTACCAATGCATTCGATCCCCTGCTCAACCTGATCACCGGCAGAAAGATATCGCGGAGGATTATAGCCCATCCCAACACCACCCGGCGTACCGGTGGCAATCACGTCCCCGGGGAGCAGCGTCATAAAACGTGAAATGTAACTTACAAGAAAGGGAACAGAGAAAATCATATCGCTGCTCCGACCATTCTGTCGCGACTCACCATTAACCTTGGACCAAAGGCTCAAATCTCCTGTGTCTGTCAGCTCGTCAGTAGTGACCATGCAAGGGCCAAGAGGGGCAAAGGTATCAGAGCTTTTGCCTTTCACCCATTGCCCGCTGTGCTCATTTTGCCATGCGCGTTCACTGTAATCGCAGATGATTGTATATCCCGCAATATGGCTTATGGCTTCATTTTCAGCAACACGACGACAGGCTTTCCCGATGACTACAGCCAGCTCTACTTCGTAATCAAGTTTATCACAATCTAGAGGAAGAATCACATCATCATTTGGTCCACAATAAGCTGAGCTAGCTTTCATGAAAAGAACTGGTTCATCAGGCACGCCACCTCCAAATTCTTTAGCGTGATCGGCATAGTTCTTGCCAACACATATAATTTTCGATGGCCGATCAATGGGAGCAGCGAGACGCGCGCCATCGTCAATTACAGTGCTGTTATGACAGCCAGCCACGATCCAAGAACGTAACAAATCTATGCCGCCGTTGGCGAAAAAAACCTCATCAAATGAGGGGAACTCTGCGGATACATCTATCAACTTGCCATCGGCGAGAATCACCCCGGGGCGCTCGCTCCCTATGTCACCGTGCCGGATGAGTCGCATCTTAAATGTTGTTAAGTATTAGAAATCAAAGCTGCCGCCTCACCATCAGCAGGGAATGATCCACTACGTTCTTTTTTCCAAATAACATTACCATTCTGACGGATTTCAAAGATACCACCACTGCCGCCAACTAATGTGACATCCTCGCCAGTAGCTGACTTGATTTCAGCCGACACACGGTCGGCCTCTGGAAGATAGTTTCACTGTTCACAATATTCAATTTCAATTGGCATATCGACATTATGTGTGTGCAAGGCCGCTGTTGTCACGTCAAAGCTTAAGAAATATTATACAATAAATACACAGCTTCCCGAGCGTTGAAGCTACACCAAAATTATAATTGAGAAATTATAATTAGCTATGCCGCGTCCTAGCCAAATCGGTCAGATCGCACTCAATGTTTGAATAATTAATCAGCGATGGGTGCGGGTTTGCTGAGCGATATAGCTGGATCATCAGGAGTGGATGAAGAGATGATGAAAGCATCGGCATTAAGTGCCTTGCCATTAGGCTCAATGAATCCCTCACCTATGGAGACTCCACAGAGCCTGAGTTTGCCTGACTCACATTCTACTCGATAACCCGGCAGCAATCTCCCCCACGCGCCCATGAGGTATCCATCCTGATGTTGGTTAGTGGCCGTGCGAGCAGCCGGGTGCGGCATCGACATAGATATGATGCGCTCAGAAATTACTAAACATGCGTAAACACATTCATTGGTCATAGGATTCCCCGAGAAATCATAACAACCACCATGTAAATTGCCTGAGCGCCAGCTTGTTACAAGATTCTCCCCTGAGAAATACTGATCCACACTGTATTTCACACCTAACTTTTTAATTTCATTTGGTGACTCATCCGAATCTACAAGAATGACCTTTAGGTTGAAATACTGCACGAACGCTATTGCCAAGACATTGTGGCAGTGCTGAAGGGCGTCCCACTCAATCATGACAGTATCATTTCGCTGAATAGCATTAACTTCACCAATTTGAATCGCATTAGCAACAATTTGCGTCTGCTCTGTAATCGTTAGCTTACGGATACTGGCATGTGCCTCAGCGTAAACTTTGGCATTTCCATGAAGCACATTGATTTTTCGATTCAGAATTTTTAAGGGTCTAGCTAGGATCTTGCGTAATGCAAAGGCCTCAGTAGAAAGTGATGTTACTTCGCTCTTCACATCAGCAGCATTGGACATATTCGGAGGTATGGGCTGACCAAAACCCACGGTGATCCCGTAAGGAATGCGGATTGGCCACTTGTAAATAAAATGATTGCGTTCAAAGGTGAATATTGATCCCCATAAGCCATCCATAGCAACGGGAATGACTGGACAGTCAGCCTTACGGGCAATGATTTCAAATCCTCTTCTAAATTCATTTATCACACCAGTGCGTGATAGCTGGCCTTCGGGGAAGATACATACGACGGAGCCTTCTTGTAATGCCTCGGTAGCGACGCGCAGCGCCTCCCTTGATCGATTTTCAGATATGGGCACTGTATCAAATAGCCTTACAAATGGCCCTATCCATGGGTTTTTAAAGCATTCATCAAATATGAGAAAACGTATCTTGCGTGGGCAGACTGCAGAGAGAATGAAAGCATCAATGTAACTCACATGGTTTGGTGCAAGAAGCACCCCACCTGATTTCGGCACGCGATCGGCATGTAACACCTTGATACGATAAAAGAATCTTATCAGGCTAGAAACCAACAGACGTATGAAGTGCTGTGGCATGATTTTGGCTGTATAGTTCGTAGCCAGAAAACAAACAAAAGCGAGACCCACGAATTGCCACTTAAAAGATACCCCCATCGCTACTAAAAGAACTTGAATGACGACGGCGAACAACCCGGCCAAGCAGTCTAATAGATTTAAACCTGCTAAAATCTTACCACGTTTCTGAGGAGGGCAGAGATCCTGTATATTTGCGTTGAGTGGAATGAGTAGTAGTGCGCCACCCGAGCCTGCTAATACAAACCATACTCTCAGCCAGTAAGATTCTATTGGAGTGGCGGCTAATGCCAACGTGCCTATGACCATGACTATGCCGCCGACCGGAACTAAGGCCAGCTCAATACCCTTGCGGCAAATAAACGATGCTACAGCCCCACCTAATACAATACCAAAAGATGCAGCAAGCATAAGCATGGCAGACTCTTGGGCAAAACCATCCCCTCCTTTGGTAATCTGTTTGGCAATATTTATTGCCGCAAGATTAAGATAGCCTGCATAACCCCAGAAGAATGCCGCACCTATGGCTGAAAACTTGATCGCACGCGTGCTCCACAGCTCTCCCATTTGACTAAAATGCTCAAAGATGATGCACGGCCTGAATGGGCGCCTCCCCTGGCTCGGAACTTTTTGGATAATAAACGAAACCACCAATGCAACTACCGATGCCAATGTGATGACTTGTAGCGGCAACATCGCAGATGCCCAACCATCTAAGCCGCTTACCAGCCTCGCTGTGTACCAGAAACCTGTAACAATCTGCCCACCACATATGGATATCACCACTGTAATCTCGAGCATGCCACTGGCAAACCCAAGCTTCTCATGACCTATCAACTCCTTAACTAAGCCACGTTTGCCTGGACTTAAAATCACTGACTGCACTGACAGCATGAAAAACCCCGCTACTGCAATCCAGATTTGCTGATGATGAATCGCCACCGCGATCCAGAGAAGAACAATGAGCTGTAATACCGCAGTGCCGCGCACCACGTGAGTTTTGCTAAACCGATCAGAGAACCAACCTGCAATGGGTGAGAAGAGGATAAAAGGAAGAACAATGACTGCAGCAAGAATATACTCGATGTATTTCATAGCACCAATCATGGGTATATCTACCTGTTCCTTGAACAGCCAGACACCCATAGGAACTAATAAAAATTGTGCTGCCTTATCATTGAATGCGTTCTGCCCCTGAAGTATTAACAAGCACCAGTAAGACACCCAGTTCCTCTTGGGCGGATTGCTATCGTTCATATCTCTAATCACCATGCAGATCTTGTGCAGCTACCCTTAAAAAAGCGAGCATTGGAAACCATCTTTTTAACCTATGATCGACCCGCCAAATAATTCAACGATGTGAGCCTATTCGATCGCCGGGCTTCTCGCGAGGTGTGAATAACGATTAATGTTGCTCTTTAACCGATCACACCCATTGTGCGCGTGCATCACATTTCCGATAGCAACTCCCCCAAATATGAAAAACTTTTCTGATCTCGGACTTGCCGAGCAACTACTTCGAGCTACCAGCGAGCACGGATACACCACGCCCTCCCCTATTCAAGCGCAGGCTATCCCCGCAGTGCTTGAACGCCGTGACATACTTGCCTCGGCCCAAACCGGCACCGGCAAGACCGCCGGCTTTACGCTGCCAATGATGCACATACTCACAGAGAACGCACCGAATAATCGTGCGCGCTCAATTAGGGCCTTGGTGCTGGCTCCTACACGTGAGCTTGCAGCACAGGTGAAAGCCAGTGTTGATAATTACGGAAAACATCTACCACTCAAAAGTGCGGTGGTTTTTGGTGGAGTGAAAATCAACCCGCAGATCCGTCAATTGCGTGACGGCGTGGATATTTTAGTTGCTACCCCAGGCCGCTTGCTTGATCTCTGTTCTCAAAAGGTATGTCGACTCGATCAAGTGGAAATGCTCATTCTTGATGAGGCCGACCGCATGCTCGATATGGGATTCATCAACGACATTCGTAAGGTCATTAAAATGCTCCCTAAAAAACGGCAGAACCTATTATTTTCTGCCACTTTTTCAAAGGAAATCCGCCAGATGACAAGAGAGTTATTGATTGATCCTATAACTATCGAGATCAGTCCAGAAAACACCACTGCGGAGACTGTCTCTCAACGTGCTTTCCGATGCGACGCCAGTGCTAAACCTGCAATTGTCACAAAATTGATTAAAGATGGTGACTGGCAGCAAGTGCTTATTTTCACCCGTACTAAACATGGGGCAAATAGATTGAGCAAAAGGCTCGATCAGGCTGGCATTCAAAGCAGTGCTATTCATGGGAATAAAACACAGGGAGCCCGCACTCGCGCACTTGAAGGCTTTAAGCAGGGTAAAATTAGGGTTCTCGTCGCTACCGATATTGCCGCACGTGGTCTTGATATCTCACAATTACCACACGTCATTAATTTTGAATTACCAAATATTGCAGAAGACTACGTGCACAGAATCGGGCGCACTGGGCGTGCTGGAATAGAGGGCGAAGCTATCTCTCTGGTCGCCAACGACGAACGACCATACTTTACTGAAATTGGAAAATTGATTGGTCAAAAAATACCACTCAATGACATCGAGGGATTTCGCCCTGAGCTATGGCCATCTCGTGCACCAACAGCCAAAGAAGTCCAGAAAGAGGCGGCCGCTAGGAAAGCTGCTGCCAGACAAGCGAGAGGCTCTGGTTCAAGTCGACAACCAAGATCAAATAAATCAGGACGCAAACCCAACAGCACCTCTAACTCATCAGGGAGAAAACAATCCAGTGGTGGCAGCAACCGGAGAAGAAATTCACGACGCAGAGAATCAGGCGGTAGGTAAATTTCTTAATAGGTCGGGCTATTGTAATCTCTTGGTTACCCACCGCCCCCTCCGCTATTTGAATCAATCCCGTGATCAAAAAACACGGGCCTAACGCCGACTCTTACCCATATCATATATTTCCTATAGTCAGTTAGGTAGAAAATGATTATAATTGCAGCATGCCGAACCCACTCGTTGCTGTCGCGGATACCGTGCCTACATTTTTTGTCCTGCTGACATTGATTTTGGGCTCGGTAGTATTGATTTCACTTGTCCTGGTCAGGTTCAAACAATCTCTCCTTGTAGGGTATTTTTTATGTGGACTAGTGCTCGCAAACAGTGGGATTCTACAATGGGCTGGAGCAGACTCCAGCTCCATGATTCATGCGCTATCTGAGCTTGGTGTCATCCTGTTGCTCTTCACTCTCGGTATCGAATTCTCTGTCGATGAATTAAAACAGCTCAAACGCCCAGCATTTCTAGGTGGTAGCATCCAATTAATACTGTGCACAATCGCTGGAACTGCAGTGTCGGTGGCGTTAGGTGCCCCCATGAATTATGCTGTTGCCATTGGGTTTGCAGTGGCACTCTCATCAACGGCTGTATCAATTAAGACCTTCCAAGACATGGGTCAGCCTGAAAGCCCGCAGGCACGGGTTGCGCTTGGAATCGCGCTGTTCCAAGACCTTGCTGTGATTCTTTTTATGGTGCTGCTGCCTACCTTGCTGGGCAATAACGAAAATCCAGTGCTATCGCTCGGGCTCGCACTGGCGAAAGGCCTGGCATTCTGTGTAGCTGTGATCGTATTGAGCCGCTTTGGTATCCCCCAAATATTAAATGCTGTGGCAACAACGCGCAGCCGTGAGCTATTCACTGTAACCATCGTAGGGCTGGGGTGTGCTGTTGCGGTTGCGTCAGGCACACTCGGCCTGAGCCCTGCCCTAGGCGCGTTTGCTGCTGGTGTGGTAGTAAGTGGATCCATCTACAGTCACCGCGTTCTAGCTGATGTGTTACCATTCAAGGATCTGTTTTTGACCGTGTTTTTTGTCTCTATTGGTTTGCTGATTGATGTGAAATCTATTACTGAAAATTGGCTATTGATCCTTAGTTTTGCATTGCTAATTATTATAGGCAAAGGCGTGATTGTGGCAATTGCTGCATACTGTTCTGGACTACGTATGGGTAACTGGCTGACAACTGCCGCCGCATTATGTAGTACCGGTGAATTCTCTATCGTGCTTCTTAACCGCGCAGGTGAATTGGGCGCCCTAACGCCGCTGATGGAGCAAATTTTACTGGTCTGCACAGCCCTGACGATGGGGTTAGTTCCGTCACTGATGAAATGGAGTATATTCGGTGCTAAATGGCTGCGCGGCGCAAAACCGAGCTCAACTAAGTCAGCGCGTGCATTGGGCATGGGTGGTAAAATTGATAGTTTGAGCGATCATGTTATTATTTGTGGCTATGGCCCCGTGGGGCGAAACCTGCATGAAAACCTCCACAAAGCGAATATCCGTGTCGCAGTCATTGAAATGAATGCGGATACGGTCAAAGACCTGCTTAGCCGGGGAGTAAAGTGTATTTTCGCAGATGCTGGACAGAGAATTGCACTAGAATTAGCTCATATCAAAGCGGCCCGAGCCATTGCTTTCACCTTTCCTCACAAAGAGCCAGTCCTCACAGCTCTCCCAACAATTCGAGAAATGAGTCCACAAATCGTCGTATACGCTCGCACAAAGTTTTCGCGTGAATTGAAGGAGCTTACAGAATCCGGCGTTAACCAAGTAATCCTCGACGAAGAACAAAGTGGTCGAGCACTGATCCAGTCGGTTATGCAGTGTTATCAGAATACCATTAAAGAAGAGTGGATAAAAGAATCAAAATAATCACATAGATCGCATTACATCTATTTTTACTTTTTTATGATAACAGGGAATAAGTTGAACTGGCTTTTATGTGATTGCATCATTTTGATTGGTTAATGGCATAACGAATGGATAGTAAGCGGATGCCTGCTGTGGTAGATGCTGCAATCGTAGCGCTCAAGAAATCTGCCAATCCCAGCCACTGCAGGCCTATTAGCAATAGTCCTCCAGCAATAGCTGCGGTGGCATAAATCTCGCGTCTGAATATGAGCGGGATCTCCGCACGTAAAATATCACGGAGCACACCGCCAAAGGTTGCTGTAATCACACCCATGCCGATGGCAGCCCACCATGAGAGATTATGCTCGATGGCCACCTGTGTACCAAGACATACAAAAACACCAAGACCGAGGGCGTCCATAATAGATACTTCACGACGAAATTTCTCCCAGAAGCAAGGGATAAGTATCGCGCAAGGAGTAGCAATGACCGCAATTATTGCATAAATTGGATCACGAAAAATAAGAGGAGGGAAATCGCCTATTAGAATGCTCCTCAGGGTGCCGCCGCCGGTACCAGTGATTAACGAGATGACATAAACACCCCACCAATCCATACCCTTCTGCCGGGCAGCCAAAGCGCCGGAGAGACAAAAGAAAAAAGTTCCAACTATATCTAAATAGTAGAGCATAGGATGATATCAAATTTTTCCGCGTCTTCTCAAGCTCGCTCTACGCAGAATAGCCATGGGTAGAAGGGATATCGCGCCAGCGAGAAAAGCTATTTTCCATCCAGGGTAGACACGTGCCTTACCCGCATGAAGCGCACGAAGAGAATCTGACACCACCTGCTCTCGAGTAACGTAAAACCCCTCTCTAGACGGGAGCGCCTCGGCACTTTCCTCGCGTGTTGCCACTTTCCCAAAACCAGTGTGCACAGGTCCGGGGCAGACAGCCAATACTGGGATGTTACGATCCTTTAGCTCTAGGCGTAGAGCCTCGGAGAAACTAGTCACGTATGCTTTGGTCGCAGCATAAACAGCAAAATCTGGAATTGGCAGAGTGCTTGCCAGCGAGCTGACATTGATGATTGCTCCCCCGCCCTGGCTCAGCATTCCAGGCAAAACACCGTGACAAAGATGCGTCAGCGCCGTGACGTTCACCTGCATCATGGCATTGATCTTATGCCACTCAGAGGTGTCGAACGATCCATAGTCGCCCATGCCGGCGTTATTGACTAACAAATCAGGACTAAGAGCCATTGCCGACAGCATTTCGAATAAACTGACCACCTCATTACTATTTGTTAGGTCAATGGTTATGCAATGCACCTCGGTGTCAGGCTGTTGTGAAGAGATCTCAGCAGCCAGAGAATCGAGCAATTCTTTTCTACGCGCTACAAGAACCAGCACGGAGCACAGTGGGGCAATTCTACGAGCATACTCCTCACCAAGACCTGATGAGGCGCCTGTCACCAAAGCACACCGGTATTGACGCTCAGATTGCATGATGTACTACTCAGAATTAAGAGGTTTGCTTCTGCTGGTCGACTTGCACAACACGAAGAGGAAGGCGCTGCACCAGCTCATTATCAATACTGATATCTACAAAGTAGACTCCAACTTCATGGAAACGAAGACCCTGTAGATTGAGAATAAGATTTCGAGTTACAAACGGAACGTCCTCTGGGATTTCGATCGGCATATCAGCATCAATGGGCATTTTATCATCCAGTGATTTGCCATCACCATCGATGATGTTCACCGAAAACTTGTGCGGACCATTGTCATCAGGCGTAATGCAGAGACGAATAGCAAGACAGCATTGGGGCTGAATTATCGGGAGTTGAGGAGCGGCTAGCACATCGATCGTGCCGGAAACAACCATTTTGCCGTTATAGTCAGCAGCATGATCACAGAGAGTAGCAATTTGAATATCCATTGGTATTTGACCCGAAATTTGTGGGCACTCATGGTTTGCACCTTAATACCATCGGAGTCCATCCAGAAAACGGGAAAAGTGTAACGTATCAAATTGATAGATTAATCACACTTACTGCCTAGCCTTTTCACTTCAGCTACGAGAGCGGGTAAACGTGAAATAAGTGCCATTTTTTTCATTTCCTCGCGCATTGGCCGAGCAGGCATCCCCATGTAAACTCCTCCTCCTGTTGGGATATCTTTTGTGGCAACAGTTCGCGCCGCTAGCGTCGCTTTATCAGCAATGTTGATATGGCCTACACAGCCAGACTGAGCGGCAAGCGTCACGTAATTACCAATTTTAGAACTACCAGCAAGGCCTACCTGAGCTACAACCAGAGTGTGCTCACCGATTTGCACGTTGTGAGCGATTTGGGTTAGGTTGTCGATTTTGGTGCCCTTACCCACCTTGGTTTTACCAAAACGCGCACGATCTATCGTCGTGTTAGCGCCCACCTCGACGTCGTCACATAATTCTACTATACCCACTTGATCGATTTTAACGTGTTTGCCATCAAGAAGCTCATAGCCGTACCCATCTGCGCCTATAACGCAGCCAGGCTGGAGAATTACACGGTCACCGATCACACACTCCTCACGCACAGTGCAGTTTGCATATATCATGCAATCCTCACCAATTTGGGAACGTTCCCCTATGACTGCGCCCGACCCAATCTCGGTGCCATTACCGATAATTGCACCCGACTCGATGACCGCGCCAGCCTTAACGCAGACAGCCTCTGGATCTAACTGCACATCAGCTGCCACATGTGCAGCGGGGTGCACGCCGGGGGTGAAAATCTTTTTCGTGTTAACAAAAAACTTAACAATTTCACCAAATGCGATGGATGGATTTTCGACTTCTATCAAGGTCACTGACTCAGGACGATCTGGCACACCCGGGGGGATAAGCACGATGCCTGCCTCTGTGTTCATAAACGCTTGGTAGTATTTTTCATTTCCCAAAAAGGAAACATCTTCTGCAGTTGCCTCATCGAGTGATGCCATCCCTGAAAAATTATGTGATTCCCCAGATTGCACTATCTTACCCGAGGTTATGGTGACGATTTTATCGACGGAGAGATTCATGGGGAAATGTGGTTTATGAAATTAGGATATTAGCTTAATTTGCTCTGTACTCGTGATACTATGTTACTACTTGATTGCCCTGATGCATCGTTGATCACAACAGCAGTGATAGACTGAAAATCATTCTTCTATCGGTTTTCGCTGTCTTGTAATCATCGTGCGGCATCAGGACAGCTAGTAAAGACAACAAAAAACGCTAAACGAAATCAACTTCATAACCACAGTCATAATGTCATTCGCTGAGAGGGGCAAGCACTATGCATTATACTTATTTACTATATGCTTCCCACATAGCGATATTTCTTTTAGCACATTCCCCGCCGCCATCACCTACCCTATCAACTTGTGAAACCTAAACCCATCAACGCCAAATCAACTAGCATGACCTACCCCGTAGATACAGAACTACTGGCACCCGCAGGCTGCTTCCCATCACTTCAGGCAGCTATTGATAATGGCGCAGACGCAGTGTATTTCGGTTTGGCACAGCTCAACATGAGGGCGCGTGCACGTAGATCTTTCAATGTGCCCGACCTGCAAGAGATCATGTCACGCCTGCACACTTCGCAGGTAAAGGGATACTTAACACTCAACACACTACTCTATGAACACGACTTGAAATTGTGCCGTAAAATGCTCGAAACAGCAGCTGAAGAAAAAGTGGATGGTGTCATTCTCTCCGACATGGCAGCAGTTCGAATGGCCAACGAGCTCGGATTAGAAGTACACTTATCAACGCAGCTCTCATTATCCAATTTTGAGTCGGTGAAGTTCTATGCACCCTATTGCGATCGTGTAGTGCTCGCGCGCGAGTTGAATCTAAAAATGATCCGCTCTATCTATGACAAAATCATAAACGAAGAACTCGCTGGACGCGACGGGCGAGAAATGGAAATAGAGGCGTTCGCGCATGGCGCGTTATGCATCGCGGTATCCGGCCGATGCGGGATGAGCCTGTTCACATCCAATGCCTCTGCTAACCGCGGCGCCTGCGAGCAAAATTGCCGAAAGGAATACACCGTGACTGACACTGAAACGGGTAAACAATTGAAAGTTGATAACAATTTTGTGATGAGCCCCAACGACATCGCAACACTTGATTTCATGGATGATTTCCTCAAAGCAGGAGTCAAAGTCCTGAAAATCGAAGGCCGTGGTCGCAGTCCCGAGTATGTCGCGACAGTTGTGAGGGCATATCGTAAAGCAATCGATGCCGTTCATTCCGGAAGCTTCAGTAAGGAATTTGTGCAGTCAATCTACCCCGAGCTTGAGGGGGTATACAACCGCGGGCTATCGAGCGGCTACTACCTTGGGCGTGAGCAAGGGTGGTCAGCTGACTATGGGAATAAATCAAAACGCCGCAAAGTGCTCGTTGGGAGCGTAGCACACGCATATGGTAAAGCTGGAGTGATCGAAATTAAATCGTCGGCAACCAAACTAAGTTTAGGAGATGACATTCTCGTTATAGGTGACACGACAGGTGTCATTGAGGGCAAGGTCGAGGAAATGCGAGTTCTTCAGGAAAATGGCGATATGATTGAATCAGATATGTGTGTTAACGGGCAGACGTTGACGCTTAAGGTTGATGGTAAGATACGCACTAATGACAAACTTTTCAAAGTCGAGGACGCATAAGGTTTAGGAATGATCAAAATCCGTCATAAAAAGCCTGAGTGCATTGGTTGCAAACTGTGTGCGGATGTTGCACCTCAATATTTTCATATGGATGAGGATGGACTAGCCCAATTACTCAGCTCATCTCAACAGGGTGTGTTTCAAATCGCCGATGGATTCGATGAAGATCTAAATGATCTTGAGCAAGCCGTGGAGGGGTGCCCAGTGGATATAATTAGTATTCAGACATAAAAAAACGGGCCTCACCATCAGATGAAGCCCGTATTGAAACTGTTAGCTACTTAAAGCAAATCGGCTACAGCCTCACGCTCGTCACGGAGCTCTTGCACGGTAGCATCAACTTTCTCACGAGAAAACTCGTCAAGTTCGACACCCGGCACAACGTCCCAACGGCCATCGGCATCCACCTTGATCGGCATGGAAGCAATTAATCCTGCATCAATACCATAAGAACCGTCTGAACAGACTGCAACGCTGGTCCAATCACCATCCGCCGTCGGTGTTGTCAGGCTACGTACCGTATCGACCACTCCATTGGCTGCAGAGGCTGCTGACGATGCACCGCGCGCTTCGATGATTGCGGCTCCACGTTGTTGAACAGTTTGGATAAACTCACCTTGAAGCCAATCAGCATCAGAAATGACAGAGGGAACTGGCTGACCGTTGATTTTAGCGTTGGTATAGTCAGGATATTGAGTGGCGGAATGATTGCCCCAAATACATAAATTGGTGACGTCGCTGTTATGCACACCCGCCTTATCAGCAAGCTGAGATTTAGCACGATTCTCGTCAAGCCGTGTCATGGCAAAGAAACGGTCGTTAGGAATACCGCTAGCATTATTCATAGCAATGAGCGCGTTCGTGTTGCACGGGTTGCCAACAACAAGAACACGAATATCGTCAGCGGCATTAGCAGCAATAGCTTTGCCTTGACCCGTGAAGATACCTCCATTGACCTTGAGCAAATCTCCCCGCTCCATTCCTGGGCCACGTGGCACGGACCCCACCAATAATGCCCAATTGGCACCACTGAACCCTACATCTAGATCGCTGGTCGCAGTTACTTCATTGAGTAAAGGGAAGGCACAGTCTTCGAGCTCCATAATAACCCCCTGAAGAGCCTTCATACCTGGTTCAATTTCAAGTAGTCGAAGATTAACGGGTTGATCTGGACCAAACATGGATCCTGATGCTATTCGGAAGAGTAGAGCATAGCCGATTTGTCCAGCTGCGCCTGTAACGGAGATTGTAATTGGTGGTTTCATAGTGATAAAAAAATAAGTCGCCCCCGTCTAGTCACAGCCGACTCATTTGGTCAAACCGATAACGACACCAAAGATATATTTCTCAGGAGTTTCTTAGTTTTTTGCAAAATGAGACATCTTTAGTAATTTGATCTTTGAGTGCATCTAGTGATTCGAATTTTTGCTCATTGCGGATTAATTGTAGAAATGTCACCTCCATGTCTTGGCCATATATGTCACCCTCAAAGTCGATCAAATGAACCTCCAGTAGTCTTTTCTTATCTGACCCATCAATACTTGGCCTTACACCCAAATTTGCCGCCCCTAAGTGGGTTTCTCCATCACCTATTACACAGTTTACTGCCCAGACTCCATTACAAGGAAGCTGCTCGTTGTAAACTTTAAGATTGGCTGTCGGGTGCCCAAGGGTCCTGCCGATTTTCTCACCTTCAATGACAGTGCCGAGCACAGTGTATGGGCGCCCAAGCATAGAACTTGCCGCCTCCAGGTTGCCATCACGAATTGCTTGTCTAATACGGGTACTGCTAACACGTTCACCTTCCAGCATCACCGGCGGCAGAGAGCTTATCTTTACCTCGTGCTTCTCTCCAAATTCTTGGAGTAATTGGGTGTCACCTCTACGATCTTTACCAAACCTCCAGTCTTCTCCTATTGAAAGCGAGCTCAACTGGGTTGTATTCGATACTATCGAGGCAAGAAAATCATGCGCATCCCTCTCAGCAAATTCACGGGTGAACGGAATAACAACAAGTAGTTCGACACCAAACTCGGCAAGCAAATCTCTTTTATGATCCAATGAAGCAAGAATACGCTGCGGGGCAACACTTGGAGCGAGCAATTGAATAGGGTGAGGGTCAAATGTCAGCACACCAGCCACTCCAGCATCTAAAGATGCTGCATCCACAGCAGATTGGATTACTGCTTGGTGTCCGATATGGACACCATCGAACACCCCGAGCGCGAGGTGGAGAGGCGCCTGAATAGAACCCAGGTCATCAAACTGATATACTGTATGCACCATATGCTTGCTCGTTCATCACGTGTGGCTCTGATGATGAAAAGAAAAATCTATCACACGCAGGTAAAAAAAAATCCGATGCCCCGTGGGGAGCACCGGAGTGATTGATGGAGCCAAAGTGTTATGGCTTTGCGCAGCAAGAAGTTTCACCCCCTTTTTTTGCGCAACATGACGTAGCGCTCGCTGACTTGCAGGATTTCTTACTGTTACATGAGCTTGTTGAACAAGAATCTGACTTCGTGATGCAGCACGAGCTCAAAGCCAAAGCACTGAGAGCAACAACAGGAAGGAATGACATATTTTTGATAACGTTTTTCATCTGATTAGTAGTATAGTTTGTGTGGCTCTATCCAAAGGAAAAAATCAGATAGTGCGAATCCATTATAGAGGGGTATCTAGATTTCGCCAACATTTTCTAAAAAAACTATCGTTAGGATTTAGTGCACCACATCACAGCCGTATTTTAGAATCCTGCAAGAACCTAATACTGGCACCATAAATTAACCATTCATCATTACTCCACAAACATCTGGAATAGCTAGGATAGTAGAAAATTGTCAGTTGGAATCCCTGCACCCTGCAAACTTTCTCCCGCCGATGTAGCATTGCTCTTGCTCCCTCGCCTGCATTACCTAATATGCTGCTCGCCAGCACCTGCTACACGCTATTATGAACCGCGTATTCGTCGAGAAACAACCTGAATTCAATGCCCAAGCCCGCGAGCTCCTTCATGACCTCCGCGAGTATTTAAACCTCCACCAGCTCGAAAATGTCAGGGTTGTTCAGCGCTATGATGTGGAGGGGTTAAGTGACGATGAGTTTACCGATGCCGCACGACTAATCCTATCGGAACCACAAGTAGACATCATACATGACAGCCTAGTGCTCGCAGATGATGAGTGCGCATTTGCTGTTGAGTATCTTCCCGGCCAATATGACCAACGCGCCGATTCCGCAGCTCAGTGCATCCAAATTCTATTCCAAAGCAACAAACTGCAGGTCTCAAGTGCCCACGTCATCATCTTGGAGGGCTCTATTACACTGGAGGAACTCGAAGCGGTCAAAAACTACACGATCAACGCAGTCGATTCACGTGAGGCATCAATGGATATTCCCTCGACGCTCGACACACCTTCAGATGCCCCCGAAGATGTCGAAATACTGAGTGATTTCATAGTCGATGATGAAAGCCGCCTGACAAAAAGACGTGATTCCCTAGGCCTTGCAATGTCGCTTGAGGATCTTGTTTTTACACAAGCTTACTTTCGTGACGAAGAACGCCGCAACCCGACCATTACCGAGATTAAAATGCTCGACACTTATTGGTCGGATCATTGTCGTCACACCACATTTGCCACCAAAATTGATTCAGTTGAATTTGAGAAAGATGACGTGATCGCAGAAACCTATGCCCAGTATCAGGCAACACGACGCGAAGTTTACGGCGCCAATACCGAACGTCCCGAAACATTAATGGACATCGCGTTAATCGCGATGAAAGAATTACGTAAAACCGGTGAGCTCGATAATGTGGAGATCTCTGAGGAGATCAATGCTGCCTCAATCGTCGTTCCCGTAGATGTAGATGGTGAGAATGAAGATTGGCTTGTGATGTTTAAAAACGAAACCCACAACCATCCGACGGAGATTGAGCCCTTCGGCGGCGCCGCTACTTGCCTGGGCGGCTGTATTCGTGACCCCCTATCAGGGAGGTCCTACGTTTACCAAGCGATGCGTGTTACTGGTGCTGCGGATCCGCGCACACCATTCGCTGAAACTCTCGCCGGTAAGCTGCCGCAACGTAAAATCTGTAGAGAAGCCGCCCACGGATACTCCTCATACGGAAACCAAATCGGACTAGCTACCGGTCAGGTAGCTGAGGTCTATCACCCGAACTACGTTGCAAAGCGCATGGAGATCGGAGCAGTGGTCGCAGCAGCCCCCAAAGAGAACGTCTTTCGCGGATCACCCGCTGCAGGTGACGTCATCCTTCTCATTGGCGGTCGAACCGGTCGTGACGGGGTCGGTGGTGCCACAGGCTCCTCCAAAGAACACACGGACACTGCTCTCGACAACTCCGCCGAAGTGCAAAAAGGCAACCCGCCCACAGAGCGCAAAGTGCAGCGACTTTTCCGCAATCCAGAATTTGCTCGGAAAATAAAAGTTTGCAACGACTTTGGCGCCGGAGGTGTCTCAGTTGCAATTGGTGAAATCGCAGATAGTCTCGATATCGATCTAGATACCGTATTAAAAAAATACGACGGCCTTGATGGCACGGAACTTGCCATTTCCGAATCCCAGGAACGTATGGCCATTTGCGTTGATCCATGTGAGATCGATTATCTAACCGCTGAGTGCGATAAAGAAAACCTCGAGTGCTCTCACGTCGCCAACGTCACCGATAGCGGCCGCCTCATCATCAAGTGGCGCGGCAAGGCAATCGTCAACTTCTCCCGCGCATTTCTCGATACAAATGGTACCACGCAGTCGACCCAAATCAAGGTAGCAGCGCCGAGCGCTTCTTTTCCGTCATCTCCAACCACAGCAGATCGGTCTTTTGAATCTACTCTGTCAGATCTCAATACTGCCTCTCAAAAAGGCCTCGGTGAGATGTTCGATTCGTCGATTGGTGCCGGTTCTGTGCTTAACCCCTTTGGCGGCAAACACCAACTTACCCCGACGGATGCTATGGTGGCAAAGATCCCACTACTCCAAGGTGAAACAACGACATGCACGCACATGGCTTGGGGGTTCAATCCTCACATCGCCACTTGGTCACCTTTCCACGGCGCTCTCTACGCAGTCACCGAATCCGTCTGTCGCGTTGTTGCTTCAGGTGCACGACTATCCGATATCCGGCTAACACTTCAGGAATACTTTGAGAAACTCGGCGACGATCCTGCGCGCTGGGGTAAACCTTTCGCCGCCCTGTTAGGTGCTTTCCGCGCCCAACACGAACTACGCCTTGGTGCTATCGGTGGCAAGGATTCGATGTCTGGATCATTCAATGACATCGATGTACCCCCTACCCTAGTTTCTTTCGCCGTCGCCCCGGGTAAAACTCAGCTCGCGCTATCGCCTGAATTCAAACAGGCAGGCTCTAACATTTACTTCATTCAGATTGAGCGCGACGATCAACATATGCCTGACTTCAAGGCGTTATTGCAAGTTGCCGATCTTCTTTATTCAGAAAACGAGGCTGGCAATATTCTCTCCATCCACTCGCTTGCCGAAGGAGGCATTGCTGCGGGTATTTCCAAAATGGCATTCGGAAATATGATAGGCGCAAAACTGGAAACAGCACTTGACCTGTTCAAGGAGCGATATGTTTCTTTTCTGATTGAGGCTTCGGGTGATTTACCCGAAGCCCTGGGAGCTACAGTAATAGGGACGACTGCCGAGGAGCCATCTATTATCGCCAATGGTGAAGCCCATGAGCTATCCGCTTTATGTGATTCCTGGATGAGCCCTCTTGAATCAACATATCCAGTCCGACAAGAACCTGCGCACAGAGAACTAGATACTTTTTCTCATACGCGAAAAGCACGTATTGAAAAACATAATACACCAATAAGTCCAAAGGTAGTTATCCCGACATTTCCAGGAACCAACTGTGAATACGACACCGCACGGGCATTTCGTGAGGCAGGAGCTGAAACAGAAACGCTTGTATTTAGAAACCTCAGCCCAGAACACATCGAGGAATCGCTCAAAAAGCTTGCCAATCAAATTTCAGAATCACAAATCCTTATGCTCCCCGGTGGATTCTCTGCCGGTGACGAGCCTGATGGCTCAGGTAAGTTCATCGCCACGGTATTGCGAAACCCACGTATTTCCGATGCTGTGATGGATCTTATCAAAAACCGCGACGGGCTAATCCTTGGTATTTGTAACGGCTTCCAGGCACTCGTCAAAACGGGCCTGGTCCCCTATGGCGAAGTGCGGGAACTATTTGCGGGCGACCAAAAAGAAGCGCCAGCCTATGGATCCGATCAGCCGACCCTTACATTCAACGACATCGGTCGCCACGTTGCATGTTATGCAACCACGCGTATTGCATCGAATCTCTCTCCTTGGCTTGCCAATTGTCAGGTGGATGACCTGCATAATGTTCCCTTCTCACACGGTGAGGGTAAATTCTACGCTAGCGAAGAAGAAATCAGACAACTAGCCGCCAACGGTCAAATTGCCACGCAATACACCAACCTAGAAGGTCACCCGAGCATGGACATCCGCTACAATCCAAACGGATCACTCTACGCCATCGAGGGCATCACCTCACCCTGCGGCAAAGTCCTTGGCAAAATGGGCCACACCGAGCGACGCGGCACCCACATTGCCAAAAACATACCAGGCAACAAACATCAGCCGCTGTTTAAAGCAGGTGTGTCGTACTTCAGTTAGACAACCTGCTTTGGTGGAACGCTAAGATTTTCATATTGATGGAGCTGATTTAGTTTTGGTGCTTCTTGATACCGGCTTGGCCTTTCCCGTATCTGAAGAAGTGTATCCTAGCCTTGAGCTAGCTACCTGCTAATTGATTGATAAACCGACATCTCCTTACTTATAGCCAGCCGTCTTCACGCCATTTTGATATCTCTCATCCTGGTCGTCCCGATATTCGCTATACGATAAGAAAAATAAAAAAACCCCGGCTGCCAGAAGCAACCGGGGTTTGTGATTTTTGGCGTTTGAAATTCCGGGTCTAAAAACCTCGAACTTCCTTTCGCAGCAAGACTACATCATGCCGCCCATGCCACCCATTCCGCCCATGCCGTGGTCGTGACCACCGCCTGCGTCTGGTGCTTCCTTCTCAGGGAGGTCTGTGATCAGACACTCGGTGGTGAGGAGGAGTCCAGAAATAGACGCTGCGTTTTGCAGTGCTGAACGTGTGACCTTAGTTGGGTCAACCACACCGTCCTTGATAAGGTCGGTGTATTCGCCAGTAGCGACGTTATAGCCTTCGCTGCCGGAGGCATTTTTGACGTGCTCAACGATGAGGGCACCTTCGAGACCAGCGTTAGCGGAGAGCTGACGAAGGGGTGCTTCCACAGCGCGCTGAACGATACCAGCACCTGTTTCCTCGTCGCCTGTAAGGCCAAGGTCACCCAAGTTAGCTTGCGCACGGATGAGAGCAGTTCCGCCACCGGGGACGATACCTTCTTCAACCGCAGCGCGGGTAGCGTGAAGGGCGTCTTCGACGCGTGCCTTCTTCTCTTTCATCTCGGTCTCAGTAGCTGCACCAACATTGATAACAGCAACACCGCCAGCGAGCTTGGCAAGACGCTCCTGGAGCTTCTCACGATCGTAGTCGGATGATGTTTCGTCGATCTGCTTACGGATCTGGTTCACGCGGCCAGTGATGGCCTCGGATCCACCTTCACCTTCAACGATGGTAGTGGCATCTTTGGTGATGGTCACACGCTTGGCTGAACCAAGGTCTTCAAGCTCGACGTTCTCAAGCTTGATACCGAGGTCCTCAGTGATGACCTTACCGCCTGTGAGGATAGCGATGTCTTCGAGCATTGCCTTACGACGATCACCGAACCCGGGAGCCTTAACGGCAGCTACGTTGAGTGTGCCACGGAGTTTGTTAACCACGAGAGCAGCAAGAGCTTCACCTTCAACATCCTCTGCAATGATGAGTAATGGCTTGCCAGTCTTGGCTGCTTTTTCCAGAAGTGGCAACAGGTCTTTAAGGTTGCTGACCTTCTTCTCGTTAATGAGAATCAGGGCGTCATCGAGCGATGCTTCCATGGACTCCGAATCGGTCACGAAGTAGGGGCTGAGGTAGCCTTTGTCGAACTGCATTCCCTCAACAACGTCGAGAGTAGTTTCGATACCTTTGGCTTCCTCAACGGTGATGGTGCCGTCTTTGCCTACCTTGTCCATAGCCTCAGCGATGATGCCACCGATTTCTGTGTCCCAGTTGGCGGAAACAGTAGCGACCTGAGCGATCTCCTTGGTGTCATTAACAGGATTGGAAATCTCGTGCAGCTGAGCGACGATGGCCTCGGAGGCCTTCATGATGCCACGCTGGAGCGAGATAGGATTAGCGCCGGCAGTAACGTTGCGAAGTCCTTCTTTGTAGATGGCTTCGGCTAGCACAGTAGCAGTGGTAGTTCCGTCACCTGCGATGTCAGATGTTTTGGAGGATACCTCACGGATGAGCTGGGCGCCCATGTTTTCGTAGGGGCTCTCGAGTTCGATTTCCTTGGCGACAGAAACACCATCTTTGGTGACTGTTGGGGAACCGAATTGTTTGTCAATGATGACGTTACGTCCAGCAGGCCCTAGGGTTGCTTTGACGGCGCGAGCGAGCTTTTCCACACCACGCAGGAGTTCCTGGCGAGCGGCTTCGTCGAATTGTAGTTGTTTAGCCATAATATATTTAGGATTTAAGATTTAAGATTTTGTATTTTAAGTTAGCTCACGATACCGAGGATGTCGGACTCGGAGAGGATAAGCAGATCGTCCCCGTCAACTTTGACGTCGGTGCCGCCATACTTAGAGATGAGAACGGTATCACCCACTTTGACGGCAAACTCGATGGCTTTGCCATCTTCGTCTGTTCCTCCGGTTCCTAGGGATACGACCTCAGCTTCCTGGGGTTTTTCTTGTGCTGTGTCTGGAAGGACGATGCCTCCAGCGCTGACTGCTTCGGCTTCAAGGCGCTTCACGAGGACGCGCTGTCCGATTGGTGTTATGGTTGCCATAATGTATTAGTTTTTGTTGTTGTTTGGTTTGTTAGAATAAGCCCCATGCAACAAGTGAGTTGTATAGGGCTTTTGGAAATGAGTTAGTCTTCGACGACTTCTGCATCGACGACTTTGCCTTTGGCTTGCTTTGGCTCTGCGGGTTTTTCATCACCTGCATCAGAAGCCTCTCCGCCCATATCAGGCATTGGTCCACCTGCACCACCTGCACCGCCTGCTGCCTGAGCAGCTTGAGCAAGCTCTTGTAGAGATGCCTCTAGCTCAGTCACGCTAGATTTGATCTGATCTGAGTCATCTGCTTTGAGTGCCTCCTTGACGGCCTCGATTTTAACTTCGATTCCGGATTTGAGTTCATCTGGAAGCTGATCACCAAGCTCAGCGATCTGTTTTTCAACCTGATTAACAAGGTTCTCGGCGTTGTTCTTGGTCTCAATAACTTCGGCGCGCTTCTTGTCTTCCTCTGCGTGGGTTTCGGCGTCGCGTTTGGCTTTTTCGATTTCCTCATCTGATAGCCCACTTGAACCTTCAATAGAGATTTTCTGCTCTTTACCAGAGTTCTTATCCTTGGCGGAGACGTGCAGAATACCATTGGCATCGATATCAAAAGTAACCTCGATTTGCGGGGTGCCACGCGGTGCTGGATCGATACCGGAGAGCTGGAAGTTTCCTAACAGCTTGTTGTCAGCAAACATCTTACGCTCGCCCTGACAGATTCGGATATCGACAGCCGGCTGGTTATCAGCAGCGGTAGAGAACGTCTGCGACTTCTTAGCAGGAATCGTTGTGTTGCGCTCGATCATTGGTGTTGCAATTTGACCCATAGTCTCGATGGAGAGACTGAGAGGTGTTACGTCGAGCAGAAGCACGTCGTTAACGTCACCCTGTAGCACACCACCTTGGATTGAGGCACCGATGGCGACCACCTCATCGGGGTTGACACCCTTGTGCGGCTCTTTGCCGGCAAGTTCACCAGCGATTTCCTGCACCTTAGGCATACGGGTCATTCCACCAACGAGCACCAGTTCATCGATTTCGCTTGCGGAGACCCCAGCTTCTTTGAGGCAGTCGAGAACTGGTTTTTTGGTGCGATCAAATAGGCTGTCGGCAACCTGCTCTAGTTTGCTACGTGAAAGAGAGGCCTGAATGTGTTTGGGGCCATTCTGATCAGCCGTGATAAAAGGTAGGTTGATCTCGTAGCTTTGGGCGGAGCTGAGTGCGATTTTGGCTTTTTCAGCTTCCTCTTTAATCCGTTGAAGGGCATCAGGTTGACCTGATAGATCAACGCCTTCAGCTGATTTGAACTCGGCAACGATCCAGTTAATAATTGCCTTGTCCCAGTCATCACCACCGAGTTGGGTATCTCCGTCTGTTGCGAGAACTTCAAAAACGCCATCACCAATTTCTAACACGGAGATGTCGAAAGTTCCTCCACCTAGATCATAAACAGCAATTTTCTCGTCGGATTTTTTGTCCAACCCGTAAGCGAGTGAAGCCGCGGTCGGCTCATTAATAATACGGCGCACTTTTAGCCCGGCAATCTCACCAGATGCCTTAGTGGCATTGCGCTGGGAGTCGTTAAAATATGCGGGAACAGTGATAACTGCCTCAGTGATGGTTTCACCCAGCTTCGCTTCAGCGTCAGCCTTGAGCTTGCCGAGGATCATGGCAGAGATTTCCTGAGGTGAATAAGTTTTGGTTTCACCGCCATCCTCAACTTCGATGTGAGCGTCGCCGTTGTCGGCTTCTACGACTTTGTATGGTAACTGCTTATCGTCATCACTGAGCTCAGAAAACTTACGTCCGATCAGACGTTTAGCAGAAAAGACTGTATTCTTGGGGTTGGTAACGGCTTGGCGCTTGGCTGCTTGACCAACCAGACGCTCGCCGTTTTTAGTAAACGCGACAACTGATGGTGTTGTGCGCGCTCCTTCTGAGTTTTCGAGCACTTGTGGTTCGCCACCATCCATCACTGCCATGCAGGAGTTGGTGGTTCCGAGGTCGATTCCTAATATTTTGGCCATGGTGATTTTGTTATTTCTGTTGTGTTGAATCTTGAAACAATGATAAATATCTTGGAGTATTGATTAGATATATGTTCCGACACCACTATGCATTCTCCGTGCCACTCCGCAAAAAATAATCTTTAATCGTTTATAATGAGCTTGTTATATATATTGGAAACAATATCGAATCCCAATGATATTTCAAAAAGCGACAAAGTGTCACAATCAAGAACAGCACGAGTGCGACAATTTAGCTCAGTGCGCCATTTATGCGATCAAACCCGATATAACCAAATCGGTCAAATGAGCACAGTGTAGTATTACTGTTACTCCTTGATAGAGTCAGGCGGTGACAAATTAGCCGAAAGATCAGAATCTTCACTAGGCTGATCTATAGAGGGAACTTCTAAATCATCATCTGAAAGGCTTTCCGAGGCTTTTTGTTGACTGGCGGGCAACTGCGGTAAGATAGAACGGTGATAGTGCCTCAACTTGGCCTTAAAAGGTTTTGGTGGAGAGCTTTTTGCATTCTTGCTTTTCATAAAAAAAAATGATATATGATGCATATCAAGACATATATCATAACACAAGCATAATCGAGATCCTCAGAGAGGCGTTATAAATATGTCTAATTCTGTGTATTACCATGCAGAAACCTGCCATTCCTCGGTCAAACCGTCGATTGCATCAAGAAAACGTGACGGCCGAGTCATGTATTCACCTGTGTAGCTCTTGGGGTTCGTTAGAGGATAGGTCAGATAAAGCTGATCTTTAGCACGAGTTACAGCTACGTAGAACAGCCTACGCTCTTCCTCAATCATGGCATCGTCACCGGAATCAAGAACGCGTCCGTTTGGAAACATTCCATCAGCTAGCCAGACAAGAAAGACCACCTTCCACTCCAGACCCTTGGCTTGATGAATAGACGATAGCAACACACCCTCATTGGTCTTATCCTTTTGCGCCTGATTACCACCAGCTGGTTCATTATCAACCGATGACATCAGCGACAGTTGAGCCAAAAACTCAAGGATGTCATCGTAATTTTCGCCATATTGCATTAATTGCTCTATGTCCTGTTTGCGGTTTTCGTAATTATCAAACGACCCTCGCATGTAGTCCTCGTAAACTCCTTCCATAATAGAAAAGATCATGTTCGAAGGGCGCTCAAAGACACCCTCGGGGGCAAGTTCATCTAGGGTGTGGCAAAGCTGCTCCCAGGTCGACTTCGCTTTCGCAGGCACTCGGAACCCGAGCATTGTATTGGAAAATGAATCAGGAATTTGATTGCTGCTTCCAGCCGCAGAATGCCGCCATGCAGACCAAAGGTTTTCAGCTGTTCGGGCGCCGATTCCAGGCAAGAGTAGCACCATTCGTTTAAAGCTGACTTCATCACGACCATTAACCACAAAACGAATCATCGCTGAAACATCTTTGATGTGAGCTTGTTCGAAAAACCTTAATCCACTGGTTATTTGGAACGGTAAATCACGCCGCGTCATCTCCATCTGAATTTCCATGCTTTGGTAGTGTGCACGGTACAACACGGCAATTTCTTCAGGCTCGATACCTTCACCAATGAGCTCATCAATACGCTCGGATATGAATTCAGCTTGCACAGCAGGATCATCAAGAGCCACCATGGCAGGAACCATTGACCCAGGCTCGCGCACTGCCCGCAGCTCCTTAGCGAATTGTACTTTGTTAGGTCTAATCGCAGCATTGGAGAGTTCGAGAACCTCTGGCACCGAACGGTAGTTGGTTTCAATTTTAAACACCTTGGCACTTGGGTATTTTTTTTGAAAACTTAAGATGTTTTCCATGTCAGCACCACGCCATGAGTAGATTGACTGAGCGTCATCGCCCACCACCATTAGATGCTTTTTCTCTCCAACCAGTAGGTCTATGAGATCACACTGCACCTTGTTAGTATCCTGGTATTCATCCACGAGCACGTGGAGAAATTTCCTCTGATACAGGTTGCGTAAGTCTTGGTGCTCCTTCAAAAGCTTTAGTGTGAGCACCAATAAATCATCGAAGTCCATCGAGTTGGTATCGAGTTTTCTTTTTCGGTAGCGTTTTCTTAGTTTCTTGATTTCATCGAGCCATTCTTCAAGGTGTGGATATCTATACTCAAGGATTTCCTCCAACGGCTCAGAGGTGTTCTCACAAAGACTAAAAATAGAGGCCAATAAATCCGCTTTAGGAAACCTTCTTCCACCGGTATTGATATTTAGTTGGCGAATCGTTTCATTCATCAGCGACTTTTGATCATCGCGGTCTAGTATGGAAAATGATCGAGTGAACCCTAATACATCGGCATGTCGGCGCAGTATCTTGTTCCCGATACTATGAAAAGTGCCGCTCCAGAGAGCACTTATGTTTTGAGGTACAAGGAGCTCAACGCGATCTAACATCTCACGAGCCGCCTTGTTGGTGAAAGTGAGAAGTAATATGTTTGCTGGTTCAACACCCTTGTCCAAGAGGTATGCAACTCTATGAGTGAGTGTGCGGGTCTTGCCCGAACCAGCTCCTGCTATGACCAGAGCTGGCCCAGGAGCAGAGCTGACGGCGGCAAACTGCTGACTGTTTAGTTCAGCGGCATAATCTATCCCGGAAGATCCACAATTACCCCGACGAGAACTACCACCTGACGATATTTTGTATTCACGTGCCATGTACAGGTTGATAACTTAGCAAGTGATCATCTGATGAGAAGCGATAAAATATCGATGACACCATGAATGGAACAATCCCAACAAAACCAGTGTTATGCAGCAATTTCGTAGTGTTCTGCAATGTCACGCAGGATGCGATCGCGCCTGTCGCGAGCACTATCGAGGTCGCGAGTTTTAAGAGAAAAACGTAACCTCTCGGAGGTGGCGTCGTTCTTGTGGACAGTGAGGTGACACCACCACACGCCACGGTTGTTCCAGAGATGGTGATTGGGATTCTCTTCGTTAACGCGCAAGGCAAGCTTTGTTTTATTTCTAGCCATTCAGTTTTTTTGGTTAAAGTGTAGAAATAGTAAATCCGTGGGGCGAATGGTAGATGTTTCCACTACCCGAGGACGTGAACAGTGGTTGTGCAATTGCACCGTGTTGTCAAGCAAATTGTTTGGTAAGATGGGCATGTTGCTAATGTATCGGGTTAACGTAGAGACCAGCACACAATTGACAGAGCAATAGATGTGCCACATGCAACTATATCAGCAACTTAGATCACCACGGAGTTATGCCAACTTGAGTGCCTCAGACATCCGTGACAGCAAATCATTGGTATCCTCAATACCTATCGAGATTCGAATCAGATATTTGTCCAATCCACAGCCCTCTACCCACTCCATTTCATCGTAATGAGCGAGCATAGTATAAGGGCAGGCAAGGCTAAATTCAGTCCCTAAGCTCGGGCCTTTGGATATTCTCAGTGCATCATAGAAACGAGGTGTTTTCTTACGATTTTTGAGAACAAAAGAAATCAATCCCCCGTAGCCTCCCCCCTCTCGGCGAATGGCCTCATAGGTATCAGGTGTGGTAAACTTTGGATACCAGACATTTTCAATTGCAGGATGCGCTTTCAAGAAATCGGCAACCAGCTCTGCTGTTTCATTGCATTTTTTCATGCGTGAGGAGAAACCGCTAATATTGCGAGCTAAAATACGCGCATCAGACGCGTAGAGGCGACAGCCGTCTGGACAATCAATTCCATAAAACTCCATCAAATCATTGAGAAAAGCAGACTTATCACATATCGTGATTTGTCCCGCCATCACATCCCCTTTCCCTGAAATCCATTTAGTTAGGCTTGATACGACAACATCCGCATATTGGTCAACTCGGACATTCGCAGTGGAGCAAATGGTATCGTCTATCACAAAGGGCACACCGCCATCACGGCATGCTCGAGAAACTCTAGGGATATCGACCGTTCTCATCAATGGATTACTCGGAGCCTCACAAAAAACGGCTGAAAATTCTCCTTTAGCAATACGGCTGAGTGCCTCATCCAGAGACTCTCCAACCGCTTCGTTAAGATACACTAAACCATTACCTAGATGTCTCTGCACCCTCATAGCATCAACGTAAGGAAATTCTAGTTGCAGGGTTTTACGTCCAGGCAAAAGTTTGTTTGCTGCGCGATAAATGGAATACATAGCCGCCATTCCATTCTCATAAATGAAAACTTTTTCTGGCCGATAGTTACCCAACCTAGCAAGCCGCTTTCGCAAGCTTACAGTGTTGTGATTGTTACTATCTTTACCGGATAGAATACGCTCCGCCTGACGGCTACTTACCACCTCACCTGTATAACGCCAATATTCCATCGCCACTGAGTAATCGTCTTCGCTGATAATCAGCGCTTGTAGCCCCTCAAAACTGGCAATGCGCGATGCAGATCCTGTACGTTTTTCAACAAATCGCTGAGCACGCTGCGCGGACTCTTTACTGGGAAAAACAACGACCCGCGTACCATTCTCTGCCAGCGATGACTGCGCCACTTTAAACAGACGCTCTGTTGCTGGGTGAAGAACAAAACGTGGGTAACCTGCTTGCAGAGCTCGCATTACTTTGGCTAATTTTTTTTCATAGCCTAGAACTGAGTCCCAAGAAGGTAAGCATGTCGAGCATGCGTGCCGAGTCTTCGGCAGCGGCATTCCCAAATCTGCTTCTGTAAATGCGGGTTCTGTGCCTAAATCACGCAAGGTATGGTGGGATTTAATCGGGAATGGCTAGATTGCAAGCCCATTCCTCGCCTTGTCATACGATCTGATACCACGAACCGTTAGGTAATTCTTGATCACGCAACGACAAAAATTATAATTTAAACATCCAATCGTGGACAAATAGGTGGGTTGAGAAACGTTATCTAATTAAGAATGCTCTGGATTCGTTATTGAGTCTATGAAAAGATAACAACACAATACAGCCATTGGTCGCCAACAAATTTTCACCAACTAAAAATACGTCGTCACATTTCAACTCTCTTAAGTCAAATTAAGATAATATCAATCATCCCACATCTCTGCAGTAAAGAAAGACCATGAAAGATCAGCTTCCAGATAAGAACGATCACCTAGAGATTCAAATCCCTGCTGGTTTGAGCACTCAGCTAGAAGAGTTCAAGAAACGATTATGGAAGATCAAAATTGCAGAGGCGATGTTGGCTGGTTTTTTTGGTTTGCTGTTCTCCTTTCTTTTGGTCTTCGCGTTCGATCGTTTATTTGAAACCTCAGGCGCAATCCGACTCATAATTCTGCTCTGTGGCATTTCATTATTTGTAATCTTTGCACCCTATTGGATTCATCGGTGGGTATATGGCCACCGTCGTGAAAATCAACTGGCTCGCCTCATCTCACGCCGTTTCCCTCGGTTAGGTGACCGCCTGCTTGGCGCGGTTGAACTTCAAAGCCAGAATGAATCCGTGGAAACTCTTTCACCGGAGCTTCGCGCAGCTGCGATGCAAAGCGTTACGGCAGAAGCTGCAGGAAGAAACTTATCCATGGCTCTGCCTGCTGCTCGCCACCGTAAATGGACACTGGCGGTAATGATTCTCTTCATATTGTCTGTAACAGGGCTTGTTTGCATGCCTGAAGCTGGAATCAACTCGCTGAAACGATGGCTGATGCCCCTGGCTCAAACAGAGCGATTCACTTTCACCCAATTAGATATTTCAGGTATCGGGTCCCCACAGTATATTCCCTACGGCGAGTCGTTCAGCATTGTTGTCCCCCTATCTGAAGACACCAACCGACAACCCGCTACCGCAAGAGCGCGCTATGGTAAAGGAGAGTGGATTGAAGCACCTCTCAAGAATAATACATACACTTTCACATTTCCCGGCCAACGGGCTAAAGATATCGTTCGACTTGAGGCCGACGATGCTAATTACGACCTAGTATTCGAACCCACCATCAGACCTGCCTTAAAAAGCGTACGCGCATCTTTAAAATTACCTGATTATTTGAAGCGCGAAGTCATTGATGTTGATCTTCGCTCTGGTTTCACCACGGCGCTCGAAGGCAGCGAGGTCATAATTCGGGCAACAGCGGATCGCAGCCTCAGTGAAGCATACGCCGAAATACAAACCCTACCAAAAGATGAAGACCAGCGAAACACAACCAAGATTGACGGAGTCAATCCCCCCAAGGAAACCATAGAAACACGTCGTCCAGCGAAAATTGATGTCAAAATAGACGGCAGAAACATAAGCACTCCTCCCATCAACATCGCCTCGCACTCTGTCGTGATCCCACTAAATTGGAAAGACACATACGGGCTTACTGCTGAAAAACCAATCAACATCCGGATTGAGGCGACAAAAGATCAAGCACCCTCAACATATATTCAGGGTATCGACAAACAACATATCATGCTTGCCGAAGAGACCCTTAGTTTCGAGATTCTCGCGGAGGACGACTTCGGCCTGAAGGCATGCGGTATCTCTTGGCAAGGAGAGTTTACCAACCCCACAAGTGGGGAGCCCGCCAAAGGTGAGGCTACCACCGAACAAGGAAACCCCCATCAAGCTACCTTCAACCTCCCATGGAAGTTCTGCCCAGATAATCACAACATCACTCCTCAGAGAGTCCTTCTCTCATCATGGACAGAGGATTACTACCCAGGACGTGGTAGAGTTTATTCCGAACCAATCACTCTCTACATTCTCACTCGCGACGAACACGCTCAGGTATTAAAAAATGAGTTTGACCGTGTGATTGGTGAACTCGAAGATATCGCACGCAAAGAGCAGAATCTTAATGATGAAAATCAGCGGCTTGAGATGAAAGATGCCAAGGACCTTCAAAAAGACGAGAATAGAAAAAAACTCCAAGATCAGCAAGATCGTGAAAAAGAAAATAAGGAGAACATGGAAAACCTCACCAAAAAAATGGAGAAGCTTTTCAAAGATTCGGTCCGCAATGGAGAAATAGATAAAGATATTCTCAAAAAAATGTCAGAGGCCCTTGATTCCATGAAAGAGCTATCTGAACAAGATTTGCCTAAAGTTGAGAAAAAACTCCAGGACGCACAAAGTCAGCGAAACACACCCGAAAAGTCAAAAAATGATCTCAAAGAGGCTATCGAAGAGCAAAAAAAGGCAATAGAAAAAATGAAACAAGCTCTCAAGAAAGCCAACGAAGCCAACCAAAATTTTGAGGCAGGCACTTTTGTCAATCGCTTAAAGCGAGCCGCTAGCGAAGAAGACGGTATTGCATCAAGCATAGTAGGCATCATCAACCAAGTGATCGGGCACCAACTCCAAGACCTCGACCCCGTTGAAAAACGCGCCATTAAGGAGGCCAAAAACCAGCAACAGAAAACTGCCGCTGACGTGCGATGGATTCAAGAGGATCTATACCACTATCACGCTCGCACTGGCAAAGAGGTACATAAAAAACTTGTCGATTCAATGCGGAGTTCAAGGATTGATGAAGCCATGGAATTGTTATCAGGCAATGTTTCCAGAAACATCTCTTACAAGTCCATCTACCAATCTAAAATGTGGGCTAAGCAACTGAGGACTTGGGCGAAACTACTCAAAGGCGACAAGAATCAAGGTGGCGGTGGCGGTGGTGGTGGTGGTGGCGGCGGTGGCAACCAAGAAGATCAGGACTTTGAATTCATGCTTAAAGTTATGCGTATGATTCAGGCTGAACAGGGCATTCGTTTACGTACACGTGCACTTGAAGACTTTAAAAGAACCATAACACCGAGGGCCGCAACCATTAGCCCATGAGCCAAACTGAATATACAATCTCCCATTAACCAACAACCTTACAACGACATGACTAAATTATTTTTTTACCTACTTTGTGCTGTTCTTCCAATTCACTATTCTTCTGGTGAGCCTGACACACCAAAGTCTGCACCCCCGGCAACAGATCAGAGTATTGCCGATAAACTCAAAACGCATGATTTAGGAGCTAAAAAATTAGGAGCCGAACAAGACGATCTTTCAGCGGACGTGCAGGACCTCTACGAAGAGCAAACCGATGTTGAAGTTAAAAAACTACTCAGGCAGGTGGAGGAAATCATGGCGGATGCTACCGACCGACTTGAGATATCCAAGACAGACGGTGCGACGATCGCAATTCAAACCGAAATTATCGAGAAGATTTTTGAAGCTGCTAAGAAAAAAGAACAACAAGGTGGTGGTGGATGAAAAAATAGCCAGAAAAGCATGGGTTCCATGCTTCAAATGATGCAGCGCATGATGGACGGCGGCAAGGATGTTGGCGAAGGTAAAGGCGAAGGTAAGGCTGAAGGCAAAGGTGAAGGCAAAGGCTCTGGTGCTGGAGGCGGCAATGGAGACGGTAACGGCGGCAATGGCGGCAAAACAGGCGATCCCGATAATACGGCGGCAAATAGTGAGAGACGTGTCCCGAAAAATTCCGGTGTAGCCGGGTCATCATTACCTCGCGAATTCCACAAAGCGATGGACGCCTACAACAAGGGTGCTTCTGGAAATACAAACAAATCCAAGTAGTCAAATCAAATAGCAACAACGCAGCTTAGACAACACCCATATGAGACCGTACCTACACCAATTCCCTCTCCTCATCGTCATTATAAGTGTTTGCTTGCAATCGACAGTCTTGTCACAAGCGCTGCCACGCAGAGAAAACAATCTTATTCCAGCGCAGGTGGAAAGGCTTTACACTAAAGGGTTACGCTATCTAACAAACACCCAAAATAATGATGGCAGTTGGGGTGGAGGAAGTGGCGCTCGACCAGGCGTGGTGGGTCTGTGCGTGCTTGCTTTTTTAGCTTATGGTGAAGACCCTAATCATGGGCCACAATCAACTAAAATTCGCAAAGCCATCGGTTATTTGATCGCTAAGCAAAACGCGGAAGGCTACTGGGGGTCGCAAATGTATGACCACGGGTTCGCCACTCTTGCACTGGCTGAGTGTTACGGCATGATAGATGATAAACGCATCGCGCCAGCTCTCAAAAAGGCCGTTGCACTTATTGTTAAAGCACAAAAAAATAATTCTCGTGGTGCATGGCGATACACTCCCGAAACTAGAAACGCGGATACGACTGTCTCCGGATGCCAAATCGTTGCTTTGCTTGCCGCGCGTAACGCTGGTATTCCAGTTGATGATAAAGTTATTGATAAAGCTCTCGCATACATGAAGAGTTGCCGGAGTGTATCAGGCGGCTATGGATATACCAGTAAGAGCAGTGGCCGGGTAACTCTAACCGCTATCGGCTCGCTATGTTATTCGTTGGCAAAACGTAAGGACGAGAAAGGATATGATAAAACTACCGAATTTCTCAAAAAAAACATCCGCTACCAAGACGGAACTTATCCCTATTATTTTCGATATTACATGTCCCAAGCCCTTTTTCAGGCTAATGAAGAACTTTGGCAGGCATGGAATAAAGATAATATTCGCATATTATCAGCCAGTCAACTTTCAGACGGTTCGTGGGCAGGCAATCATGGTAATGCATACAGCACCGCCGGCGCATTACTCTCACTTGCATTAAATTATCGCTTCCTCCCCATCTACGAAAAATGAAACAACGTATCACTCTGGGTATTTCCCTTGCCTTGTGTCTCACAACCACATCCCAAGCCGATAATAACTCATACGGGCTCGATTTGCTGAGATTTAGCGAAAAGGCAAACAGCGATAGTCTTCACGGACAATTCGTCGCCTTTGATAATAGCGGCAATATAGTATTTAAAAGTTCGCAGGCAAAGGAGACCACTACTTTTTCCACGAAAAAACTTCACCGCATCACTCTTAACAAGGGCAGGGCAGCACAAGCACTCCAGCCAAATTCAGCGATCTCGCTAATCAATGGAGACATCATTCCCGGTATGATTACTCATGCTGATGACAAGGGCGTAACTCTCGAAACACAACACCTTGGCGAACTCACCTTTGCGAGAAATATCATTACAAAAATATCCCCCACCCCTCACGGCGGCAAACTCATTTACTATGGCCCAATGAACGACGATGGCTGGGAAATCATCAGTCCTCCAAAAAAACAGGTCGAAGAGAAGGAAGCCGATGCCGAGCAGGCAAAAAAGAAAGCTCAGAAAGAAAACGATGGAGATAACCTAACTAACTGGAAATTCGTCGCAGGTTCATGGTATGCAGGCACATCCAAAGAACGCTACTTGGTAAGGAAGAACGTCCTGCCAGATACCTGTAAAGTAAAATTCAAAATCGGCTGGCGCGGCTCGCTTTATTGTAACATCGGCATTCACTCCGACCTAGATCCTCCAGAACACAAGGGCAAAGAGATGATTAAAAGTAACATGGCAAGCACACTCGGTAGAAGTTATGTTGTCAGCTTGTCATCACATAGCGCTTCACTCTACTCATGCCTTTTTGATAAAGAAGGCAAACCGTCAGCAACCCGAAGTGAAAACACCCATATTAGTACGAATCTATCAAAAAAAGAGGAAGCCGAGATCGAGCTGCGCATTGATCGACCTAACAAAACCCTCATGCTTTATATTGATGGTAGCTTCAAAACCAAATGGAACCTTGGAGAAAAATATATAGCTCCAGGCAAAGCAATCGCTTTCAAGAATCTCCGCTACAATAATTCGCAAATGCGTGTCAGCGATATACTGATCACGAGATGGAATGGCATGCGCGATTCTGCACAAAGCATGCAAAGTGATGAGCATGATGTCATCCTTCTTACCAATGGCGTGGATCGTTTTTCCGGCACATTTAAGCATATTAAAGACGATAAGATCTACTTTCGTGGCACATTTGACAATGAGTTGGCCATACCCAAAGCATCTGTGCAAGAAATCTACCTAGCATCAAACAAGTTACGGAAGGTTTCAGATGACAAGGAAGGCAGCTTTGCCCACTTCTATACACGGCCTTACGGCAGAATATCGGGCATTCCTACAGCCGATGCAAATGGCACAACAAGAATTCAGTCTGACATTGTTTCTGAAGTTAGCCTTAAAATGAAATTTGTCGGGATCGTTGATTTTTCCGAACATAACAACCTACTAGATTTCTGGGATGATAATTTCTAAATATTTCACACTACTTACTTTAGCCTTACTTTCCATTTTTTGGAGCCAAACTTTTGGCGCATCATCTGTCGTCCTAAAAAGCGGTGATACTTTATCGGGTGAAATCAGCTCGTTCAAAGATAACTCTATTATCTTAGCCTCTCCAGTTGCTCATGAACCTCTGTGCATAGATATCGCCGCTATCGAACTCATACTATTTGATAAGCACACAAATTCCATGGAACCGCAGGGTGAAATGGTTACACTTACAAATGGCTGTGTGCTTCCTTGCGATGTGATATCACTTGATGCAAAGAAATTGAAAATAATTACTTCCTATGCAGGTGAGTTCAATATCGATCGTTCATTTATTAGCATGATCCGATTTGGTGTTGATAACCAAGAAATTATTCATACTGGCAATGATCCACTCAATAGTTGGACTATGGAGGGTAAATGGTCCAAACCCGACTCTAAGACAATCCGGAGTGAAGGTGATGGAAGTCTATCTCGCAAGCTCGAACTACCTGAGAATTTACTCATCACTTATTCTATTAGTTGGAGCTCTGTGCCCAATTTCGTCTTTAAATTTTGTGGCGAGAATGGTTCTGCTAAAACTATGCAAAATTGCTATGAATACACCTTTAATAGCGCAGGAATGCAAATAAGACGATATCAGAGAAATGCCAAAAACCCCGCGCCGTTAGCCCAGATTGAACTGAAGCCAAGCAAGTTCGAGAGACGCAACATCAAGCTTGATTTTCACATCAACCGCAAAGAGGGCCTTATTACATTTTATGTAGATGATAAAAAAATCGGAACGTATCCAGACCAACTCGAAAAGAGTATTGGCGAATATATCATCTTTAGTAATCGTGCCCGCCAAAACCAGATTACGATCAAGAATTTAACCGTCAAAGATCTCAACAACGGTGGTGCACTACGGTTTTATGAAACCTCAAAAAAGATTGTTTCGGATACATTTTTAGATAGTGACGGCAATATTCGTTCAGGTGAAATCTTCAAAATCAGCAGAGCAGAAAACAAAAAACGTATAATGCTGATGAAGGGCAAATTCAATGCGTCACCGCTCAGCGTCCCCGATCATAGGATCAGCTTACTAAGCTTCACTCAGAAGGATAACTCACCACATTTCCCAGAGTCTAATTTTGTCGCAACTCTTCTACAAAACGGTCAACTCAAATTATCAAACCTTGAGTTGATAGACGGCTATCTAGAAGCCGTGCACCCGATACTGGGCAACTGTAAGATCGACATCAAAGCCCTTCTAAGTCTGAGTAAGCAAGCTAATCAAAAATCTTCAGGCAGGCAATAGCCTCTTTAAGTTCACAATCTCTACCTACTTTCCCATTTTTATGAACCGCAACAACAATTTTAAGTTTGCCAATATCTTTGCATTACTTTGCTTGGTCACATCAACCAGCTGTTTATTGTACGCACAGGACGATGTAAAAGCAGCGAGCAAAAAATCACCCGATGAGTTACAGGCTATGAAGAAACCCATGGCGCGATTGCATCTCACCAATGGAGACTCACTTAGCGGCATGCCAGAATCGCTTGACGAGGCAGAAAACCTACTGTTCCACTCTGATAGCCTGCGCCAGATCGCGAAGTTTCCAATCACTAAGGTTCTAGCAATTCACATGAATTCTTGGAAGGATAGACCAGCTGGAGAGATAATTACTCGTGTGGAGCTCCAACCGCGCTTTCGTGAGAAGACCGGTGATGTGCTTGTGGGACGCCTCCACCAGCTCACGCCCGAGACTGTCATGATAGACACATGGTATGGGGGAATCATCAGCTTAAAGCGATCTATGGTTCAATCACTCGAGGTCATAAACAGCAGCCTAGGCAACTATCACGGTCCTTACAGACTAGCTGAATGGTCAACTCCCGGGGGAGATGATTCATGGCAATTCCGTAACGGCAAGTTTATCTCGCAGACCAGTTCCAGTATCGGAAAAGACGTCAAGCTTCGTGAAAAGTCTCAGGTTAGCTTCACGGCCGAATGGCCGTCATCCATGCGCTTCAAATTGCGGCTATACTCGAGCGATGTAACCTCTGGCTCACCAAGCGCCTATTACGAAATCAACATAAACCGATCTTATGCTTATTTGCAAACAAGAGGCCAAGTCGCCAATGGCGGTGGTCGCCTATTCGCTGGTGCAAGGTGGCGACCAATCAAAGTCAACACTGACAACAAACGAGCCAGGTTTGACTTTTTTACCGATCGTAAAGCGGGCATAGTCAATTTATTTATCAATGGTGAACAAGTTTGCACCCTTCAGTCAAAATCGCCTGATCCCAAAGACTTGGGTACAGGAATTGAATTCATTGCAGAGAATAAATATCCGGTAGAGATTTCAAATATCATTGTAACACCATGGAATGGAACACAACTTCCCACTAAAAAAGTTAGTGAGATCGAATCTCCAGATCAAAAAACAAAAAATAAAGAGACGCAACCAAATAAAATCATACTTATTAACGGTGATGAAGTTCCCGGCTCTGTGGGTGCGGTCAAAGATGACCACATCACTGTAGAGACCGAATTCACCCCAATAAATATCCCAATCGAACGGATCAAGTCTATCAGCCTTGGAGACATAAGGGAAGAGCCTAAGAAATACCGAGGTGACATCCGTGCATGGTTAAACGATGGTGGAGTCATCACCCTTCGTTTAGATTCCTTCAAAAACGGCAAAATTAACGGGCTAAATCAGGCAATGGGTGAGGTTTCACTGGATCTATCCGCATTCAATCGAATAGATTTTTCGATCTACGACACCAAAGCCAAGGGACTAAGGGACAAACTGAGATAGTTTTGCGTTCATCCGCTATCTATACAGATCAACTCATGCTTCACAAAGCACGATTGCGTTAGCAGCTGCATAATGTTCCGCATGTGTGAGGCTAATCTTTATCTGGGTGATGTTATTAGCCTCAGCAAATATTTTACCATCACCTCTCAGTGATACTTCTGGTTCCCCACTGGAGCGTCGGGACACCTCGACGTCCAACCATCCAAGCTGCTTTCCAATACCCGTCCCTAACGCTTTAGCAACAGCCTCCTTGGCTGCAAATCTAGCTGCGTAGTGTATAGCTGGATGCTTCTGGCTTTCACAATAATCCTGCTCCAAGCGAGTGAATACCTTATTAGAAAAGCGGATACCGAACTCCGTTAAAGATAAGGATATCCGCTCCACTTCAACGACGTCTATTCCTATGCCAAAAATAATCATCCGTTATATTCGCTCATTGCCTGCCGCATTTCAGATACTGCTACCTCGAGCCCAACCCGAACAGATCTAGCAATCAACGTGTGGCCTATATTCAACTCTGCTAAATGTGGCACAGTAAGTAGCTCTGGAAGGTTCTGCATGTTGATCCCATGTCCCGCATTGACCTGCAAACCTAGGCTGTGACCCATGACCGCAGCCTCACAAAGCCGCGCGGTTTCACTAACCCTGTCGCCATTAAAAGAATTGGCGAAACACCCGGTATGAAGCTCAATCATTTCAGCCCCAATTTTTGCAGATGCCTCAACTTGGTGCTCATCAGGATCGATAAACATACTTACCTTAACACCGGCTGATTGCAGTCTGTTCACGGTCGGTAGAAGTGATTGAAAAAGCCCATCTACGTCTAACCCTCCTTCGGTAGTCACTTCCTCGCGCGTTTCTGGAACCAAGCACACGAAATCAGGCTTTAACCGCAACGCCATTTCTACCATTTCCGTGGTATTACCCATTTCAAAGTTTAGAGGCTGCTTAATTTCATTTCTTATGGAAAAAGCATCGGGCTCCTGCATATGCCGCCTATCACCTCTGACATGAATAGTGATGGAATCAGCACCACCAGCAATGGCATCGTGCGCTGCCATGAGCGGGCTTGGTTCGGCATTGGGTGAATCAATGAGATCCGCATAGCGCGCCTGCCGAAGCGTAGCAACGTGATCAATGTTAACGCCAAGTAGAAGCATACCTTTGGAATAGTTGAGATCCCCTGCAGTGCCAACATCTTTTGTATTTAATTTCGTATTCTCAGTTGCTTTTCATTTGTGTGGATATTTAAATATCGTTATGAAATTCACTCTTATTTTAACCTGCGTGACTCTAAGTTTTAGCTACATGCCTACCATGGCTGATGAGCGTGAATCGGAGACTCCTTCACCCAGGACTGTGCCGGACGACCTTATCGATGACCCTCACGTGCGCGAGGAGCTGGGAGTGAATGAGTTTACGGCACCATCTATCAAGAAAATTTTTGATGATCTAAGCAAGCTCGCTCCTCTTCCAGCTGATGAATTAATTCACAAAATGCCTAAGCGTATGCCCCTTCATCGCACCGATTTAGCACTAGAGTTGGGATTTCTCATTGCCAATGGATTTATGGCAGTAGAGGCGGGCCACATGAATAAGATAGAGGCACTCGCCAAAGAGCTGTCCCGCTACGGTCGTGCCCTCGGTGCGGGAGAACGCGTTAACCGACATGCAGCCAGCCTGCTGGAGAGCGCCCGCAAAAATAATATCGCAGCACTTAAGAAAGAGCTTACAGCTACTCAGCGCGACGTAGAAACTGATCTCATTCACCTGCGTGACGTCGATCTCGCACACTTGATATCCTTGGGTGGATGGATACGCGCTCTGGAGGTAGGCTCTCATGCCGTTCAAAAAAAATACTCGGGTGATCGCGCACGTATTCTCTACCGTGAGGACATTGCCGATTATTATGAAGGAATGATAGGCTCTCTTGACCCAAGAATCTCAATGCGGAAGGATATTGATACAATACGGAAAATAGTTGCTGGTTTGCGGCATATTATGACTCTCGGCGAGGATGGAAAACCATCAAAAGAAGGCGTCGAAAAAATCGCTGAGTCCGCAAGTGAAATGGCAAAGCAAGCGATGATACGAATCAACTAGATCACCAAGTATCTCTGGTAGTGAAAATTAACGTCATAGCTGCATAAGGCATAACCGGACTCGGTGTCGCAGATTCTCCATAGAAGGCTTGGTTATTGGGTTTACCCCCCCTTCTCGTGGTGGATACAGCTTTGATTGGTAATAATGCCAAATTAGTCATGGGGCTCACTTAATTACTCTACGATTGATTTATATCTCACTTAATTCCTGCAGCTCTGCACCAGTTGCAATGATGCTGCTAAACACACTAAACGGTGATTATGTATGAGGATTCACCGAACGAAAATGTTCTCAAAATCAGCCACTTTGTCATCCAATAGCCTAAGAAAATGTGCATCAAGATATCGTGCAATCTTACCAGATCTATATGTATGCAAGGATGCTGTGAAAAAGATAACGCTCAGCTTGACTTCCCTACCCTGTTCAAGGCATATCAGTAGGCATATTACGTTATGTGACTTTATCGTCACATTAGATTTGTTACATAATCGACACATATCTGCCAATTCACAAAAGCAATGACTATCTGGAATCCCCTACTCACTTTATTAAGTATTCTCGGCTCACTCGGCATCTTTCTCTACGGCATGAAAATAATGTCAGAGGGAATCCAGAAAGCCGCGGGAAACGGGCTACGCCACGCATTGGCAACCATGACCCACAACAGACTTAGCTCTGTTTTCACCGGATTTTTTACCACTTCCCTAGTTCAATCATCATCAGCTACTACGGTGCTTGTCGTGAGCTTTGCCAATGCTGGACTTCTCACTTTAACAGCTTCCATCGGAGTTATTATGGGTGCAAATTTGGGCACCACAATCACGGCTTGGCTTATTGCTTGGATAGGTAAATTCAGTATCGCTAAAATAGCCCTACCCATCATCGGTATCGGTTTGCCGATGTTCTTTATCGGAAAAGAAAAAATCAAGGCCTACGGGGAGAGCCTTATCGGATTTGGTCTCCTTTTCACAGGCTTGTCATATCTCAAGAAATCAGTCCCTGACCTCAAAGGAGGCGTTAAGGAAAACGAAGCTTTGCAACAAAGTATCCAAGACATCATCGAGGTGCTCAACGGATTCGGATACGGCTCGATTGTTCTTTTTCTGATCGCAGGCATCATCCTTACATTAATCGTACAATCATCATCCGCCGCAATGGCAATCACGATAACGTGCGCATGGAATGGATGGTTTGGCGCCGACCCCTACGAAGCTTTCAAGATTTCTGCCGCGGTCGTACTTGGTGAAAACATTGGCACCACCGTTACAGCGTGGCTTGCATCAATAGGTACTAATGTGAATGCAAAACGTGCTGCACGCGCACACTTCGTGTTCAATGTCATAGGAACTGTCTGGGCATTGATTTTATTCATCCCGATGACAACTATGATATGGGGCCTTACCGATCTTTTCCCGCAAGAGGTCGTGGAGGTTAAAATAGCTAATGCTGGTGATGGTGTTGGCAATCTTGCGATTGTCGCTTTTGCGGTCGCCCTATTCCACACCACATTTAACCTATTAAATATTCTGCTACTGCTCTGGTTTGTTCCTCAAATTGCAAATATAGTGCGTTCTTGGGTGAAAAACCCAAAGGAACAAGACAATCAGACACACCTACGTTACATTTCTCAAAATCTAGTCGACCTCGGAGAGCTCAACATTGCTGAGGCTGAAAACGCCATTCGTAATATGTCCCAATTAGGCGTGGATATGATCAACGGTTTCATTGATGTGCTGGAGCATCCATCCGATGATATGTCCAAACAGGTATCAGCATTGAAGAAAATTGAAGATGAGTCTGATCTCATGTTACAGGAGATTACAGAGTATCTTGTGCGTTGTTCATCAAAGGATATTGGACCTCAAAACGCTGCTAAAATTGCAGGTATGTTGCGCATCACCCAAGAGATTGAGGAATATATTGATTGCATCTACCGCCTCGTCAAACTCAACGAACGCCGCTATAAAAAAGATCGTCAGTTCCCACCAGAACAACAAGAGACAATCAGAGAGTATGCAGGCAACACAGCAAGGTTCATCGAGTTCGCACACAAGCACCTACTCGCTGGTGTTTCAGATAGCGCGCTATCAAAAGCAGAAGCGATGGAGAACACTTCAGATGCAATGCGTAAAAAACTGAATAAAAGTGCAATGGAACGTATGGCCGATGACGGCGACGTGAAATTAGAAATGATTAATATCAACATCAACAATCACTTTGAGGCTATCTCCAACCACGCATTAAATATTGTCCAAACAGACCGAGTGCTTGGTGAAAGCTAACAATATGGGTTTTTACAACGGCTAGGTTTCTCCCATACACGCGTCATCTAGTCGGCCCATGGTTACCTTCCTCGCCTCAGTGGGCCATCAGCTTTAGTTCATCTCATACGGTTGCCTCTGACTAAGCTAATCATTACTTCATTGAGATTTTCACATAACCAACAAACAGCGCCAACACGTTATATGGTCACTGCCTACAAGCCTGTCCGATTACTTTAAATACTTCAACTCGCTGAGATCTATACCGATTCCCCCCCATTTCGCTTGATATCTACGGCTGTCTATGCGATTCCCCCGCCCGTATGGCCGATCAACGTTTCCAGTCCCTACCCGGATTTCGAGATTTCACTCCTCGTGACTGCGCGATTCGCAACTACCTGTTCACTACATGGCGACAAGTAGCGCATCGCTACGGCTTCACCGAGTACGAGGCCCCAATCGTTGAGCCAACTGAACTTTATCTGAAAAAGACAGGTGGCGAACTAACTGGACAGCTATTTCGTTTTGAAGATCAAGGTGGCCGTGATATCACCCTGCGCCCAGAGCTAACCGCTTCCCTTGCGCGTATTGTAGGTGCTAATCAACGTGACTTCCCCAAACCCCTGAAATGGTTTCAAATCGGCCCCTGCTTTCGTTATGAAAAACCACAAAAAGGGCGCGGGCGTGAGTTTATACAGTTCAACGCCGACATACTCGGCGAAGCATCGTCATCAGCTGATGCCGAATTAATCTCGCTAGCCATTGATACGATGCTTGCACTCGGTTTTAAAGAGGATGATTTTGTAATTCGAGCATCAGATCGCGAGAGCTGGCTTGGTTTTTGTTCTGCAAATCAGATATCAGATACAGCAGGTTTTCTGCCGCTGATTGACCGCCTCGAGAAGATCAAGCCTGAAATCCTTGACAAAAAACTCGCTGAGTTCGGGGTGACACGTGAGCTTGTTGATGCATTCATAGCCAACCCAGAAAATGCCTCAGCTGCCTTTCGTGAGATTCAGGATAACTTAAATGCACGCGGCCTGGGGCAGTTCCTTGAACTTGATCTTACCATAGTTCGAGGGTTAGCTTACTACACTGGCGCTGTCTTTGAAATATTTGATAAGAAAAAATCCATGCGTGCGGTTGCTGGCGGAGGACGCTACGACGGTCTGCTCTCTACACTCTCAGATGGCGCTGCCGATCTTCCTGCGACAGGCTTTGCAATGGGAGATATGGTTATCCGTAACTTTATTGAAGAGACACCTAACGCCAAAATGGCAATGGAGGCGTGGATGCAACGCAATCCAGCATGTGATGTCTATATTGTGGTCGCTGATGAGTCGAAACGGCCAGATACTCTCAGAATCCTGTCCGAGCTGCGCAATGCAGGGATCCATTCAGACTTCAGCATGTCACAGCTAAATGTTGGCAAGCAGTTCAAAAAAGCCGAACAATCTGGTGCACGCTTAGCACTGGTCATTGGTTCAGAGTTTCCTGAAATGCAACTTAAGACCTTATTATTCCGCACAGAGGAAACCATTCATCCAAACACAGATCTCATCGAATCAATTAAGAAACACCTCGACTCTCCCGATGGGCCCCTAATCGCCTAGCGGATCTCTAGTTTCACCATTTACTACAAAAACGAAATGCGAACGCATACCTGCAACGAAATCAATCATTCCAATATCAGCGAAACCGTAACTCTGATTGGCTGGGTCAATTCAAACCGAGATCATGGTGGAGTTGCCTTCATTGACCTACGTGATCGTGAAGGCATGACCCAATGCGTTTTCCGCCCAGAAGAAAATGCTGAGGCTGCTGAATTGGCGAAAACCTTACGCAGTGAAGACATGATCCAAGTGACAGGCCTTGTCGAAAAACGCCCTGAAATCGATGGCGTCTCGACTGTGAACCCTGACATGCAGACTGGGTCCATTGAAATATCTGCCAGTAAACTAACGATTATCAATAAGTCCGAGGTTCTTCCCTTTCAGCTAGACAAAGAACTTTCCAACGAGGACTTACGGATGAAATATCGTTACTTAGACATCCGCCGTGAACGGATGACTAAGAATTTACGCCAGCGTCACCGCATCACTCAATCCACACGTAACTTCCTCGACGAAGAAGGCTTTTGTGAAATCGAGACGCCCATTCTGTCAAAATCAACACCTGAAGGCGCTCGAGATTTTCTTGTGCCCTCGCGTATGCAACCAGGTAAATTCTACGCACTGCCTCAAGCTCCTCAGCAATACAAACAGCTACTCATGTGTGGTGGTATGGAAAAGTATTTCCAAATTGCGCGCTGTTTCCGTGATGAAGATCTTCGCGCTGATCGCCAACCTGAGTTCACACAGATTGACGTAGAGGCCTCGTTTGTCACTCCGGATGACATGCACACACTAATTGAGGGCTTGTTAAGTAAGGTTTTCAAAAAGTCTCTTGATGTTGATATCCCCAAGAAATTTGATCGTATTACTTACAACGACGCCATGAACACCTATGGCTCGGACAAACCTGACAGACGATTCGAGTATCATCTCACTGATCTCAGCGAAGAGCTAAAGGACTGTGAATTTCGCGTGTTTTCGGGAGCCATTTCTGACGGCGGCGTAGTCAAGGCAATCAACGCAAAGGGTTTTGCAAGTGCCACCCAAGGTCAAATTGAGAAACTCACTCAGACAGCCATTGAAGCAGGATCGAAGGGATTGGCATACATCCAGGCACGCGAGGAGGATCGTTCAACTTGGCGCTCTCCATTCGTCAAACGCATGACCGATATTGAAGTAGAAGCTCTTCGTGAAAAACTCAATATTGAGCCCGGTGACCTCATACTCTTTGGTGCTGGTGATTGGGAAACAGTATGTGAAGTCTTAGGACGTATCAGATTATGCTGCGCTGATTTACAAAATGTTCTAGAGGAAAATAACGATTTGGATTTTCTCTGGGTCACCGAGTTCCCGTTACTAGGATTCGATGAAGAGGAAGGCAAGTGGAATGCTGTGCACCACCCATTTACTCGTCCTATCCCTGAGGATGAAGATAAACTCAAGTCAGGTGAATACGCTGGGCTCAGAGCACAAGCATATGACGTAATTCTAAATGGATATGAATTAGGTGGTGGATCAATCCGGATTCATGAAGCTGAATTACAATCTGCCATGTTTACAGCCCTCGGTGTTACCGAGGAAGAAAAGAAGAGTATGTTTGGGCACATCCTTGAGGCATTTAAATTTGGAGCCCCACCTCATGGAGGTATAGCCCTCGGATTGGATCGTCTCGCTATGCTGGTTTGTGGTGAGGAATCAATACGTGAGGTTATAGCTTTTCCAAAAAACAACAAAGGAATAGACATTATGTCAGCCTCACCCGCTGAGGTGGATACACTCCAACTCCGCGAACTGCGTATCCAATCAAAAGTCAAAGAAAAGCCCGATAGCTAACTATGGTTCTTGAGCGTTGGGGGAATTACACTACCTGATGCTTGCAACTTGAGAGCCTCAGGATGCTTTCCGTAGTGGTTGCGCACAACCTCTGCTAATTGTCCTCGCGTCTCATCGTTCACCTCTCCTGTCTCCGGGAGGCTACCAATCAGTGCTGCGAGCAACTCATCCTGGGGGTGCTCCATTTGACTTTGCCAGCTCAGGAGTATCTTCTTGTTAACATAACTTGGAAGAGAACCCATAATACCTTGGTCATTTTGGTCGTGCACCATAAGTCCTGATGTCGTGCCTCGATCCAGTGTCAAAACTTGGAAAAAATATAGTGTGTGATAATCTAGTTGATTATGCTTATCTTCCTCTGTAATCGCAGCCCTATTTTCAAGTGCCTGTTGAAAAATCCTGAGGTAAGTAGCAATTACCTGCTTTCCAATATCGCGGGCTAATGCTAAATCAGCCTCAAAATCACCAGATTGGTATTTCTCAAGATAGAAATGAGTAGCACCTCGGTGTCTGTCTAGCGTCGGGATATAAAAATATTTCTTCCCCTCCTCTAATGCCTGATTGATATTTGTGGGGCTTGTGTCCGCAAGAGATTTCTCAAAGGCCTCTGCATCTTCTGGATAGAAAATTGCTGGATTAAGATCCGCCATCAAGCGCCAGTATCCATTACCATCTCTCATTTCTGTCCAGCTAATATGCATATGCACTGATGGTGCATGCGGATTACAGGGATGAATAATTGTAGAAATTGCAGTCGCCGATGACAGCGCCTTATTTGGCATATCGTCATAGTGAATATGAGATACATTCACAGAGGCTCGGTTAAAAACGCTGTTACCCGTGGTGGAGTAACGGTTTCCTCCACCGTGTATGCCGCCGTCACGCAACCAGTCAAACCTAACAAACCCTCGATCTTCACCGACGCCAGAAGCAACAGCCTCGAGCCCCCTAACGAACTCCGACTGCAGCTGTTGGACAAGCTGAGTGGCATCACCTGCACGATTCACTAAAGACATATCAACATTATAGTCTTACTCTCTCTGATTAAAAAGCTCTGATATATATTGATACGATTATACTTGGAGTAAAGAAAACGCGTTGTATAAAAATGCACATGTTACATGATAATTGCTGCACCATAGTTCCCTATTTCGATGTTCCTGACGATAAGTTAGACCAATTTAAAGCTCTGCTTCCTGCTATGGTTGAGCAGACCAAACAAGAACCACTCTGCATGTTTTATGGTTTCACCATACACGAAAATACCGTGCATTGCCGTGAGGGATATGAAAATGCTGAGGGCGTACTACATCACATCGAAAAAATCGGGCCGTTACTTGAACAAGCACTTTCAATTTCTGAACTCATTCGCCTCGAAATTCATGGCCCAGCACAAGAGTTGGAAAAACTCCAAGAACCACTAGCCGAGCTAAACCCAAGCTACTATGCCACTGAACTGGGTTTCAGGCGATAGATTGATAGGAAATATAAGTCCCCCGCTCGTCCGCCATGAAAGTTACGACTGACATGACGTATCAAAGTCATTCAAGTTAGCGTTTTCAGATTCTATATCTTTAGACAAAAAAGCTCTATAAGCGATGTGCTTACAGAGCTTTAAATTGGTTGCGGGGGTAGGATTTGAACCTACGACCTTCAGGTTATGAGCCTGACGAGCTACCTGGCTGCTCCACCCCGCGATTAAAAGTGATTGTGCCCTCGTGGACGCGGGCGGAAACTAGTGTTTGCCTAGATCTATTGCAAGATTTAATTTGCTCGTTTTTATTTCTCTGTGTCAGGGTAGCTACCAAACATCTTAACCAAGGAACAATGCTTCTCAAGCTCAACCAAGGCATCAGCAACCGCCGGCTCCGTGCAATGCCCTGCGAGGTCAACGTAGAAGATATATTCCCAATCTCGCTGTTTAGATGGTCGGGACTCAATCTTACTCATGTTGACATGCAACTTGTCAAACGCTTGCAGTGCTTTAACTAAAGATCCCGGCTGATCACGAACAGAAAAAAGAATTGATGTCCGGTCGTTACCTGTCGCAGGGCAGGTCTTTTCACCAATGATAAGGAACCGCGTGGTGTTCGTTGCACGATCCTGAATAGACTCCTCTAACATGTCTAGCTGATTAAGCTCAGCTGCGAGTTTGCCGCCAAGAGCAGCAGCACCCTGGTCAGCATTTTCATACGCCAGCTTTGCTGCCTTGGTTGTAGATGAAACCTCAACAAGATCGGCTTTGGGGAAATTGCGTAAAATCCAATTCCGGCATTGACCGAAAACCTGGGGGTGCGAGTAAAGAGTTTTAATATTCTCTCGAGGTATAGCCGCCATTAATCCATTTTCGATACGCAGAAGGATCTGAGCGCAAATCTGCAGTGGCGAATCAACAAATAAATCTAGTGTGTGCGACACCGCTCCTTCGGTCGAATTCTCAATAGGCACGACACCATAATGCGCCTTACGGCGAGCAACCTGATCAAACACTTCGGCGAAATTCGGCTGCGACAGGTAGTTCACTGAATGACCAAACTTTTCGATCGCCGCCTGATGCGTCCAGGTGCCTTCGGGCCCCAGATAGGCAATAGTCAGGTTGTCCTCAAGCGCTAGGGCGGCGGACATGATTTCGCGGTATATGGCAATGATTGATTTATCAGGAAGCCGACCACCTTGGTTCATTTCCGCTAGTCTTTGCAGTAAAGCATGCTCGCGCTCAGGCGCATAAATTTGAAGGTCTTCATTTTTCTTAATCTCACCAACTTCATGCACCAAATCAGCACGCTCGTTTAACAGATTGAGCAGTTTGTGATCAAGAGCATCAATTTTCTTTCGTATATCGTCGAGTGGCACGTTAAAATATAAGATTAAGTAGTTTAAAATGAGAGGATATAGTTTTCTATCCTTCTGGGTCGATAGTGGTTAGATCAGAATCCCCATCTACCGAGTCTGTCTCGCTTTGAGGAATCCCCGCTGCTGAGAGAGCGAGTTGTTTTTCAATTTGCTCTGCGTTGTTATCGTTGTCATTTGAGGATTGTTCATCACCCTCCTGTGTTTCACCAGCATCATCAACGGCTTCTGGTTCAGGCTCGGGTAACTTTACAGTCCGCAACTCGGCTGAGTTAGGGAGTTCTTCCACAGATTTGACACCGAAGTGTTCGAAAAACAGATCGGTCGTCTCATACAGGAGTGGACGCCCAGGAAGATCTGCACGCCCACCAATTTTTATCAACTCCCTATCCAGAAGCTTCTGGAGCATACCATCACATGAAACACCTCGAACAGCTTCGATTGATGCTTTGGTAACAGGCTGTCGATAAGCGACGATGGCTAGTGTCTCCATAGCGGGTCCGCTAAGCCTACTTGGTTTTCTGCCTGGAAAAAGTTGCCTGACGAATTCCGCATATTCAGGACGAGTGTAAATTTTCCAACCTTTGGCACGTTCAGCGCACGCAAACGCTCGACCGCTCTCCTCATAAGAATGGTTCAACTCGGCAATTGCCTCAGTGATGGAATCCTCGTTAACATTGGCAAAAGCGCTGAGAGATTCGTCGAGTTCCGTTTTAGAATCAACATCGGAATCATCACCATCTACAGCAATGGCATCCTCGGCCTCGGCAATACGAGCGCGTATGAGACGAGCGATTTCCGAACCTGAGAGTGGATCCTCTGAGGCAATAAGTATGGCTTCAATAATAGCAGGTAGATGCATAGACGCTCGAAAGACTATAAAAGCCAGACAGGAATGCAAGTCTCTGGAACATTCGATCTAGGCTTTTTGTTCAAATATAAAATCAAAGGCTGCTGAGAGAAGCCAGTGTAACGAGTCAGTAATATTGCCCATTAATGAAAAAATAACAAAATTGCACATTTTGGTCTTGATGTGTGGCAGGTAATCATGGAGTTTCTGCCCGCGCCTGCTTCAGTAGGTGTCATTTTACTCACGGGGAGTAGCTCAGCTTGGTAGAGCGCTGCGTTTGGGACGCAGATGTCGCAGGTTCGAATCCTGTCTCCCCGACCATTTTCCTTTGGAAAATGCAACCTACTCGCTCAGCGAGCCTCAAGGATGAGAACGTAGTTCGAGCGCACAGCATAGCATCGTGCATCACGATTCTGTTGATCTGAGTTTCCGGAGGAGGAAACTCGCACACCAGCCCAGACCGAGCGGGCGAGGTCAATCCTGTCTCCCCGACCATTTTCCTTTGGAAAATGCAACCTACTCGCTCAGCGAGCCTCAAGGATGAGAACGTAGTTCGAGCGCACAGCATAGCATCGTGCATCACGATTCTGTTGATCTGAGTTTCCGGAGGAGGAAACTCGCACACCAGCCCAGACCGAGCGGGCGAGGTCAATCCTGTCTCCCCGACCATTTTCCTTTGGAAAATGCAACCTACTCGCTCAGCGAGCCTTGAGGATGATAACGTAGTTCGAGCGCACAGCGCCGATAACATCAAAGTTTGATGAACGAGGCTTAATTTTGTGGACGATGTTTCTCTAGGAGTTTTTGAGTCGCTTTGACTCCCTCGACAGGTCCCAGCTTTTCACCTTCGTATTCAATCGAGATGATTTTTTTATACTCCACATCATTAATACTTCTAATCAGGCGGAAATAACTGAGGCTTTTCTCGTCACCCTTTTCATCAAAGCCCCAGCTCTTGGCAGAAACAGATTCAGAATACGGCATCATCGCCACCGTGCCACAGTATGGATCGGATAGCTTACCAAAATCGGGCATCAACTTACAGGCCGGGTGATTCATGATCCTCGCGAGAGCCGCCAGGAAATGCCCATTCCGCGCCCATGTTGATGCACCTGGTTCGATCACAACCATCACACCCTTGCTCTTTGCGTAATCGGCAAGTGGCGTCAGAGCTTCGATTGAATTGGTGAGCGCCACCTTACGCTTACCACCATCGGGAGCCTTGAGAAACACGCGAACAAATTTAGAACCCAGTATCTCTGCATGATCGACGTATTTCCTGTGCGCATCACCACCCTTCTTGCGTTCTTCAACAGTTTTACCAGTCGCATCTACCGCCCCTGCCATCACCAGAAATATATTTGTCTTGGCTGCGTCCGACCGCTTTTTCAGCTCCCGGTAAAATTCAAGATTGTTCCTTTTGTCCTCCGGAAATCCACCGTCCCAGATGTCAATTTCTGTGATGCCAAATGTTTTCTTGGCAAATGCCGGGTAATCGAGCGGCTTCAAACTACCATCTTTAAATAGATTGCGCAGCGAATACATCGACAGCCCAATCGTGTAGCTCTCAACTTTATTGGCTTCATCGGCATGTTTAACTTCATCGGCATGTGACTTGACTGGAATCATACCAGTAAAAAAAAGACATAAGGCGAATAATACAGGTATGGAGCAAATCATTGTTTTCATGTGAGATGATACGTTTATATGGTCCACAATTTTTTAACAACGTCAATGTGGCTGATCATCATAAAAAATAGTAACGACGTCTACAAACTACCTTATTCCAGAGTTACTGTTGACTTTCTAATCCGTTACTTAAGTTTGCAAAAAAATCACCATGTATTTACAAAACGTTTTGTGTGTTGGCATCCCCCCCTATGAAAAAGTCACATCAAAAGCCAGCTTTTGCATTAATAGCTACTATCTCTGTGATGGTTCTGCTGGTACTCGTAGCACTCGCAATGCTCAGCTTATCGACGGTCGAAACGCGTGCTAGTAAAAACAGTTCCGCGCAAGCAAAGGCTCAAGCGAATGCCAGACTGGCATTGATGTTCGCCATAGGTGACCTACAAAAACAACTAGGTCCTGATCAGCGAATCTCCACCACCGCTGACCAGATCAACAAACCGGGAACTGACGGAAAAGAAACACTTGCAGCTGTCGGTAACCGACACTGGACAGGCGCCTATGAAGCATGGCTTTCGACATCCACTGACCGTCCCTCTCCCAGTTTCAAGTCATGGCTCATATCAGGAAACCCAGCCCTTCTCTCCCAGCTTAGCATGGCAGCGACCGAGCTTTCAGACAGCAGTAGCGTCGAACTGGTCGGCGCAGGCACCCTGGGAACAAATACTAATGGACAGGTCAAAGTGCCAGCCTTGGATCTTTCAATTGGATCTAACACAAACGGACGAATGGCATGGTGGGTAGGAGACCAAGGAGTCAAGGCCAGCCTCAGCACACCTCCCCCATCGGTTGGTAGGTCGCTCGCTGTGATACGTAACAATCTCCAATCAGCTCCGCGCAATGCCGTTGAACTAGCCTCTGCTGGAACTGCCAAGCCTTTCGCAGGCGTCGCGACTGATGACCCACGGATGCCTCGCGTGACTGGCTGGCAGCAAGCGGCACACCTCACCTCCGATCCAGCTTCGCCACGTCCACTGTTCCATGATCTCTCGGCATTTTCTACTGGCTTGTTAACCAACGTCCGCAAGGGTGGCTTTCGCAAGGATCTTTCGATGAAAATGGAGACCTACACGAGTGCCCCAGACCTATCAGATCCCACAAACATTCTCTACTCAGTGAGGAGTCACATGACGGGTAACAATGAGGTTGGAATCAATTTCATGGAATTGTGGAGCTACTACAATCTCTACAAGGAACTCAATTATAACGGTGGGCGTGCCTATACCACTGGTGGTAGAATACCATCAAACACACCATATCTACAAACCAAACAAACAAAGGCCCAGCTCAACACAGACCCATGGGACCGGCTCAAACACCCGATCACGATCAATTATCAGACGATCTATTCACTGGAAGCTGATCCACACCCTAGTGAAGCCGGGAAGTTCATTCTATGGTTGAACTTTGATCCGGTAGTGACGCTGTGGAATCCACTGGATGTAGCCGTGGACGTTCCCAGACATGCCGAAGGTAGACAATGGAACTATCTTTATTCATTTTGGATGATTCCCTATGATATCATGGTTTCTGTCAACGGCCGCCCGGAGATTCGCTGTTCCATTATGAAGTCATCAAATTGGAAAAATGATGGCAACTTCCTAAAACTGAATGCCGGAGTGGTGGAGACCATCACCATGAAACCCGGAGAAGTGGTCAAGATTTCTCAGGGTGGCGATCTCTCCAGCAACAGCAGAGGACAGAGTGTCGGTGGATGGGAGGGCTTCAATGGGAAAAAAGGTTTTAATTACGGTGGAGGAGCCCGCGTGCCTTTACTGACCGATGCCAGCTCTGCCGGTAATTCTTCTGACATTCGCGTCGTTGTATCACCCACTGACACTATCTCATACAGAATAGTTCCGAGACAAAAGGCCCAGTCGGGCAATTCCCCCAAATTTGCCCTGACACACGTCTGGTTGAACCTTGGCGGTAGGGGTGGCAGCCTGCAAAGTTTCATCTCCGTTGATAGTCGTATGGGCTATTCGCGTGTGCAAGTCGGTGAGCAAAGGAGGTATGGACAATACTGGGGACCTAATCCTCTGGATATTCGTGCCGATCAGCATCCCGAGGTGTTTCCCGTGATTGAGGGTGCGACAATGACGCGCGATCTTCCCGTGAATGCACTCATTAATGAAAAAGCACCGTTCATGCTCCATACCTACTATGCGAAGACTGAGGAAGAAAATCTGTCTGGATCAAGGAGCCTGGCCAGATTCAATCCTCGAGCGTACAGCCTCAATTATTATGATCTAACAAAACGGGAGCGGGACATGCTCCCGTTCGAAACAAAAATGATCGGGATGACAAGTTGGCTCAGCGCCCCTTTGGATGAGACAATCTCTGGTCAAGGGTACTTCGGTTCGAGTTTCGGCGCAGAATCTGGATCGAACTACGTGACCACCCACAGCGTGCCGCGGCAGCCAATCGTCTCGCTCGCTGCGCTGCAGCACTCATTTGCTAACGGGTTTAACATGCCCGATAGAATCACTCCTTGTTGGGATGGCAGAAACCCTGATCATACCAATCGTATCTACCCCATGGAGCCACAAATTTCCCACGCCATCGGTAACTCATTGGCTCCCTCGGTGATCCCACCTAACAAAACCACTTATAACGACACTGCTGCTACAGCAATCCCTAACTATCCCCATCCTCTGGCAGACCACTCCTACCTCGCTAACCGTGAACTTTGGGACGACTACTTTCTATCTGGCATCGCACCGCAACCCAGACCTGCCTTCAGCCAGCAAAAAGACCAGAAAACGGTCGCCCGTGAGTTCTTTAAGGATGGCAAAAAACTTCCTACAGCACGCTATCTATCATCGCTTCGTGGTGCCGATGCAAGCGCTCTGGTCAATTCATTCTTCTCTGGAATCCGCCCTACTCAGGACTCGATCAACAAGGTTGCTAGCTACCTGCGTGTCGATGGTATGTTCAATGTGAACTCAACATCCGTGGAAGCATGGAAAGCTGTATTGGGCTCGCTTAAGGATCGTCCGATTGTAGTGCGCACTGAAAACGGAACCGAATCCATTGCCTCAGAGGACGGAGACACACCCGTAGCAAACATCAACGCCCCTAGGAATGTCATCGTCTCAGATGAAAGCGGAATGATGCAGGATCAGTGGTATGGTCGCCGTGTCTTAGCAGATAATGAAATCGAGAGTCTGGCTCAAGGAATCGTTTATGAGGTGCGCAAACGTGGACCATTCCTCAGTCTGGCCGATTTTGTCAACCGCCGCGTTGGCAGCGACAAAGATCTTGCCCGCGCAGGTGCTATTCAAAGCGCTCTCGACTCCGATGATGTCACCGTGAATAAAAAACAAAACACGAGCCGCACAGTCGACTCCGCCGCAGCTGCACGATTTAAATTCCCCGAAGCCGAGCAGGGTGCTATGCACTATGGCGCCCCATCCGTCGTCAAGCAGGGTGATATCCTCACACCGATCGCGCCTGTGCTTTCCGCTCGCTCGGATAGCTTTATTATCCGCTCTTACGGGGAAGCGTTAGACGTTAATGGACAAGTGATCGCACAAGCTTGGTGTGAGGCAGTCGTCGAACGCCAAAGTGACTACCTTGATAAAGCTGATAATCCTGACGTGCCTACCGCCAACCTGAGTGAAGCCGTCAACCGCAGCTTCGGCAGGCAGTTCAAAATCATCTCATTTCGCTGGCTTAATCCGCGTGAAGTCTAGATAATGCGCAGCGTGATCCGGTTCGTATTAATTAGCCTCTTCGTCTTTTCCACTGCCGTCTTCGGGGCACCGATGAAAAAAGGTGAAGTTGAAGTCCGCTTGCTTGCGGAGAGGATACCCAAGAACCTTGGCAAGATCTTGCTTGCCACCAAAGAGGCTCGGTCTGATCCATTTGACCTGCCGATGAATAACCTCTCCAAACCGCAGAAACCGCCTGCTAGGCTGTTCAGTATCTGGTCGGTGGATAGAAATGCATCCATCGCGACGGTTAAACTACCCGAGGATGGAAAGTCATTTATTATTCTGCTGCTGCCGGATTCAAAACCCGGATACAAACCCGTGATCATCCCCTTCCGTGACCCTAACTTTAGGGCGGGCGACATTTATTTTTACAATAATGCTAACAAACCTGTGATGGGGGTCCTCGGCACCGCAAAATTTTCACTCAACCCCAACGCAGGAAAAGTCGTAAGACCGCGGGGCTTTGGTAATGAAAGATACTACCATGCCATACTAGGCGTCAGGGAAGGAACCAAAAACAAGGTCATCAAATCGATGAAATGGCCGTCGTCAAAAATCACACGCAACTACGTTTTCTTCTACGTTGACCCCGACAGGAAACGCATCACCTACCGCGCTGTTGATGAGTTTATCATGCCAAGGAAGGATGCAGATGACGGGAGCTGATTGGTGAAAGGACATGGAGGAATCGCCGCACTCCTAAAGACAATAGCGAGCCTGATCTGTGGCGCAACCACTCCACATCGGGGAAATTTGCAACAGGCCTTGGTATGCCTCAAAACAAAAAACCCACTCCCTATGAGGGAAGTGGGTCAGATTTGTTGAATTATTCCGTTACCAAAATTACTTACGGCGACGAAAGATTAGAGCAAGTCCACCGAGACCCAGAAGGGCGGCAGAGGATGGCTCAGGGATAGCTGCCCCTACTTCAAGAATCTCAATGGCTGATACGAATGCACCAGTAGAGTTGCCACCGGTGAAACCGTAGGCAGTAGTAGCTGCGCTTGTACCGTTGTGTGATGCTAGGTAGTGACCGTCCCAATTGGAACCATTCTCCTGACCGCCGTGTTGTGTGTCGAATGGCGAATCACCAGAGATTCCTCCAAGACCAGCTGTGTTACCAGCTCCACCAATGTTGAAAGCTGCCAGAACTAATGAGTTGGCTGAAGTAGTTAGGTCGATCGATCTGGTATTACTTCCAGAGAACCCCGAGTTACCAACACCTTCCGCCGTACCTGAGAGCATGAATGCATACACGTTACCACGAGAGGTGTTATTGGCGGACAGAGTCTGCACACCAGCAGTAGGGTTATCCATATACCAGATGCTTCCATAGAGTGTATCTGTGGCAGATGCAACGGGATTACGATCAACAGCTTCGATCAAGGACACACCATTGTAGGTGACATCATTTGATTGACCTGATGTATTGTTGAAGCCGTGCTCACCGGTGACGAAAACGACTAATTTGTCAGCGCCTGTGCCGTCGATGGAAGTAGTAGTAGTATTATTGCCATTGGCTTTTACTACTTCTGTAATAGCGATCGCCGCATTTGTTGATAACGTGCCCAGAGCAAGCAAGGCGGCCGTTGTTAATGTTTTTTTCATTGTGTATTTTTATTTGGGGTTATTGTGCAACAGATAAGAGGCTCAAAATGAACTTGTGTGATGCCTACATCTAATACAGACAGCTCGTTTTGAAAGATGACCTAATAACATTGCGAAATGAGTATATTCATTTTTATATATATTTTTAAATATATAGGTGCTTGCAACTAGCTCTACAATAAGGCAGATTGGTGCTGTTATGAGTTACTTGCGGCTATTATCGTCCTCTGAGCAGGTTGCAGACTATTTGCGCAATAGTCTCATAAACAGGAAATGGACAGGCATGATGCCGGGCGGTCACAAGCTTGCAAAAGAACTAGGTGTAGGAGTCAATACGATAGAAACTGCTTTGAAGCAGCTTGAAAAAGAAGGTTCGCTCATTAATCAAGGTCGCAGGCGCGGCAGGTGTATCAACCCCGATCTTGCCGTTCCTAATATCACAGGGATGCGTGTGAGTTTACTGTTGAGTGAAGCTACAGATCGTAATAACCCCTGCATTCTAGAACTCATACATGCACTGGAGCAAAAACGTCACACACCGACAATCGCCTCGAAAGCACTGAGTGAACTCGGCGATAAGGTGGAACGAATTGAACGTTTAGTCGGAGAAACACAAGCTGATGCATGGGTAGTTTGTTCAGCAGACAAGAATGTGCTGACCTGGCTCTCGGAACAAGAAACACCATGCTTTGCACTAGCAGGACGTAATAATCAAATTCCAATTCCAAGCATTAGTCCAGACAAGTTAAAACCCCTTCGTTACCTACTACGGAAACTGGTAGATCTCGGTCATGACCGTATCGTAAACATCTGCCGTCCCATGCGTAGGTCTCCCAGACCTGGGCTATTTGAGCGCGAATTTCTAACGGAATTAGAGAAAATGGGTATCAATACAGGCCCCTACAATCTTCCCAATTGGGAGGAAGACACTCATAGCTTCCATGAGTGCCTGGAATCGCTGTTTCGTTTTACACCTCCAACAGCACTTATTACGGATGAATCTGTATTCATCCCCGCAATACTACAATTTGCAATTCGATCAGGCTTAAGAATCCCTGAGGATTTTTCATTGATCTGCACTGATCCCGACCCGTCATTCGCGTGGTGCAAGCCATCGGTCGCACACATCAGCTGGGACAGCCGCCCCATCACCCGTCGGATCGTGCAGTGGGTTGATGCTGTTGCAGAAGGTAGAAAGGATTTACACAAAGGCTTCTCGAAAGCAGAATTTGTTGAAGGAGGCACAATTGGGCCAGCTCCAACTTCTCGGACTCACTCCGGATTGCCTGCAATAGAGAATTGAGGTGCAGCGCGGTTATCAAACGATCTTGAAATTTATCACGGATCTAAATCAAGCGGATCAAACTCGGGTATCGGAGCTTCCTCGGGTTTGTGAATCTTGAGTAGAACTTTACCAGCGCGCGCCTGAAGTGCTTTCCAGCCGTAGTAATTGTCCTGCACTTTCATGTGGGCGGTCGGGCCACCGCGCAGATGGGTCACCTCCATGTATTCGATGACATCACGGATGGCCTTGGCGGCGATCTTGGAATCCTTGGCTGAAAGTTTTCCCATGCCTTCGGCATTGGCAACGAGACTTTCGGCGGCTTGCTTGACTCCTTTTTCCAGGCAATACATCAGCGCCCGCAGTGCGCGTGCTTCGTGCACGTTGGCAAGGAACGCGATCAGGCGTAAGTCGAGGTTGAGTTTGAGCATCGGCTCAGCGAAGTCGAGTCGCTGGGCATTGGTGATGTCGCCAAACCCTTTTGGCCCGAGCACCATGCGGCGCACGGATTCTTTGGCCACAACTCGTGCGGTTTGTTTATCTAATTTTGCAAGCTTGAGCATCAGGGCGTCGGCGGCACGACCACGTGAGTAGGACAGGGCAAAGATGATCGACTCAAGCTCAGCCACGCTGTCGGTTCCTGCGGCCTTTTCCAGCGCGGCAATGCTTTCGGTATCACCAATCTGTGCAAGCAGGTAATACAGGGATGGACGCACGATATCGGAGGCTCCTGAAAGCATTCGCGCGACCCCTTTGCGCACGGCGGTCATGTGGGCGGCATCATCGCGGTGGGAAAGCAGTGCCTGCTCACATCCGCGCAGGTCTTCCTGGGTGGTCGATTGCTTCAGGTGGGCAAGAATTTCCGGCAGCACCTTGTCGCCACCGAGGGCGAAATGCGTTTTTACGGCTGCCTGTCGAATCAGCGGCTCGTCGTGCTTCATCGCTTTTTTGGCGAGTAGCAGACCGGTCGCTGATTTTGCCTTGGCAAGCACCTCGAGGATACCGGCGGCGGTCGCCGGATTGCTGGTTTGTGAGAATATCGCGGCTAGCGGTTCATCCGCACCCACGCTGACAAGTTCCACGGCGATCTTCTGACTGTGCTCGCGAAGTCGCCAGTAGCCGTGTCCAAGGTAGGGCACCAGGTCTTCCAATGCATCTTCACCAAGTGTTTCATTGAGAGATGTCATCGCCGCCATCATGCGGAAATAGTTTTTCCGTGTCGGGTCATTCAGCTCGGACCTGCACAGCTTCATCCTGGCACCTGTTCCGTCGAGCGCATCAAGTTTTGCTTGGAACATTTCCTGCACGTCCGAGGAGATACTCGGCAGCGTCGCTGACTTTTTCGACGCAGCGATCATGTCGTAATACTTGATCATATCAATGAAGGTCTTCTTGTCCCCCTCTAGCTTCATCACCGTCTGCAGTGGATCGTCGGTAAGGGCCACACCAAGCGGTTCAATGAAATCGTGAAACGCACCGGGTTGTTTCTCCACGGCATCGGGATCGATCAGGTTGCGTTTGAAACCGACGTGCGGTCGGATATGGCGTGGGATCGCGGCTTTTTTGAGCAGCCTGTGGGCAGTGCTATGAACACCCTCGCGGTAGCCAAATTTAGCTAACAAAAACTGTGACGGCTCGCAGCGGTTGGCAAACATCTGGTCGACAATTTGCTCCTCCTCTGCAGCGAAAGTCAGCGGCCCGGCCATCTTGACGATGGTGTCCTTACCCCAGGACTTGAGACGTGAGCCTGTGAAGGACTTAAAAGCGGGGTCGAGGGTGATGAGCTTCTCAAGCGCCTCGCGCACGATCATTTCATCGAAGTCAGATTCGAACGGTGTATTCGAAAGCACGTTGTTCTTACCGAAAAGAGCATACTGGGTCACATTGCGCACTCCGTTAGGTGAGAGCGTCTGTGGCTCCTCAAGAGTGGCATTCAGCATGGCGAGCTGGGTATCCTTGGCATCGGTCGCCTTCGAAATAACCTTCACTGCGGTGATCTGCACGAAGTCCTTCGAGTCGCTGAGCAGCGGTGTGAGCTTGGACAGGTTCTGCAGCACGATATCGCTGCCACAGGCACCGAGGGTGCGCAGGGCACCGTCGCGGAAACGTGGCTCCTTACTCGTCAGCAAAGCGATGACGCTGGGCACGATTTCTTTTTCCCCTGCTTTGTAGCGTTTTGCCAGCTCCCGAGCAAAAATGCCGCGCACCTTGGGCTTGAAAATATCGAGCATGTCGATGATTTCCTTGGTGCTGCGCTTCTCCCACGGGGTGCCATCGATTTCCATGAGCCATGGGTCGCTGAACTGCTCCCGCGCGCTGGTAAGCAGCTGCTTCATTTCCCGTTCAGTCGGGTAGAGATCCTCGTCGGGATCCTTACCGGTGATCAGTGTTTGCTTGAGGTAAACCGCCTGGTGCAGGATCTCGGTCGCTGTAGGGTCGCGCAGAGTTTTGTATTCCCAAGTTGGCGAGTGATAGACGAAGCTGCCGTCGAACATGCGGCAGAGTGTGCGGCGCCAGCGGAAGTTACGTTCGTTATAGATACGCACCTTCGGTCCGCACATGGTGGCTGCCCAGGACGACCAGTTTCCATGATAATCAGCGGCGTGTCCTCCACGGCGTGTAAAGGCACAGTGGCTCGACATCATCCCGAAATACTTGGCACCGTACTTGTCGCCGAGCAGCTTCATGGCGAAGGCGATGCCAGTGTTTTTCCCATTACTGTCGTCGGTTGCGGCGGCACCAAAGTCGCCATAGGGAATAGCACCCTGATCGACGAAGGAGCCGAAGAATTTGTGGGCGCGCTTGACCGCTTGGTCGATCTCGGGGTGCTTGACACCGAGTTTCTGGGCCAGAGCGATGAGGAAAAAACAACGATTACCGGCAGCATTGAGCGCACCATATCCGGGATTCATGCGGTGGAACTCACCGCCGTTAAAAGACGGAAAGGCGAAGGTGTGTCCCCACGAACCGCCACCACTCTGGCCCAAGGCCGTATCAATGGCATACTTCCGCAGAGCGGGTAGCACGAACTCATCTCCTGTCGCTTCGTAGTAGAGCGCGCAGTTCAAACCAGTGTATCCATGGTGCCAGCTCTGCATACCCTTGTAGGCCTTGGAACCCGGCTCAAACATCTCGCCTGCGGGCACCGTCGGCGGATGCCATTGCTTGGCATGTGGACCACGCACCCAGTCGTGTACAATCTTGCGGTGCTCAGGCTTGCCGGATGCGACTAGGGCAATGGCCTCTAACATGCCTCCGCGACCACTGCGTGGCTTCCTGGGGTCGTGTACAAACCTTTTCTCCAACACCTTCCACGCCTCTTCGAGGATCTGCACGGTCTTCGGGCAATCGTAAGGGGCGGTGTCGCTGTAGTCTGGAAATGTGCGCAGGGTCAGGGTGATCTCAAGGTTGCTGGGAATGACGGGAAACTCACCGAAGCCTTGCGCTTCTGTGGTGCGAGCTTCTTCTTTTTTCCACTCGTAGAGCGAATTATCATCACGTGCCTTATCGAAAAGCTTATCGATATCAACGCCAACGACGTTCTTCTTGCCGAAGCGTTTGACGTAGTTTTTATCGCGCCACACGAGGAAGCTGATCTTGCCTCCATTCTTCTCGCGTTCTGCTTCAATGACCCCGTTACCAATCAGCACACCGAGGTGACCACCGGCTTGAAACTTCTTCCCGTTCATGCCGATGAGGACATCACCGGGCTGAAATTTGCCATCAGCAGGTGAGCCTTTGACGGTGGTCAACACCTGAAACTGATCGCCAGTAAATCTGCCAGTCCACATTCCAACAATCCCAGTAGGCCCAAGTGTCCACGGCTTGTCCGATGTCTCGGGTGGAATCTCCCCCTTGGTCAGGTCGATCAGTTTTTTGGGGCGTTGGTTCTGTGCGCCATCAGGTGCGCCTTCGCTAGCGATCGCCTGCATCTGTTCGGGTGTCAGCGTGCGTTCGTCGGCAAAAGCGGATCCGCCCATCGTGGCGACCATCAGTAGAGCGACGAAAGATTTGGAAAAGAAATAGTTCATGACGTGAGTGGTTCTGCTTGTGAGTTGGTTTGGCTATTTGAGCGACTTGGCTTTCCTCCGATGAGGAGAATTGAGAATCCGGTGCTACGGGCTAGTTTTTCGAGTTCTTGCTTGGAATGTTCAGGCATCTGCGATCGCACGTCCCAAACGATGTGGGCTGTTTGAGCGACTTTGGCACGCGCGTCCTTACGTATCTCCAACTCCTTGAGGAAGCTTTCCAACACCTGCTGCGAGCGGCTTTCGGAATCGACCACAAACGAGCTTCGACCGTACCAGACGGATTCAAAAACGAATTCATCCTCAATCTCATCGGTCACCGTGATGAGGTGTTCATGTTGCCCGATCAATGGGAACTTTGGCATTGATGCCGGAAGTTTGTTCGTGCGTGACAAATTTTCTGTTAGGAGAACAAACGAGTCGCCACGTTTCACTAATCGGGCGAGCTCCTTTTCAAGCGATCCTTCACCATGTTTTACAACAATCAGAATTGGTGGCATCGGAGTGACTGCGTTGAACCAAGAACTAGGCAGGGGCAATGGGAATGATGATTCACCATAAATATTTCCCCTGCGCAGATAATCAAACAACACGATGAGAATGCCCGTGATCAATGTAGCAAGTGTGACCTTGAGGTTTAGGAGATCGAGTCGATTTGCCAACACCATATCTTCCTCCATCATCACCACGGGTTGGCTTTCCTCGTTCTCAACAAAAGTTTCATCCTCCACGCCTTCGATCACATCCTCACCACCGATGGATGACTCAATACTACCGTCGTCGTCCCCGGCACCTGAGCGTTGTTTCTTTTTCTTTTTCCATCCAGGTGTGTCTATGCCCTGGCTTTCAAAATACTTCAGATCTGTATCGTCCATGCCAGCACGATCGAGGTAGTCCCCCGCCCCATCCTCGGCAAAACGTACTTGGGCGACTTCGTCACCACGGCTATCGAGCAGCGCCTTCTGCCGTGCTTGCTCTAGCGCCTCTTGCTTGGCAATTTCCTCACTACGGTCGAGCTGAATCAGGTTAACGTAGTTATTGGAGTTACTTCGGGCACCAAAAAAACCGATGATTGATAGAGCAAGGACAATCAGGCACAGAGCTCGTGATGGCATCTTCCAATAGATCAGACAGAGCACGACGGCTACTACCCAGCAAATCACGCTAAGATATCCGACTACATTAAAAATTTCAGGGTTCCAGTTCATTTTTTTGCCTTGGTGACGGCGTCGTCCCAGTTATTGAATGCGTAATTGATCAGGTTCACTCCCAGGCTCATCGCGGCATCGCGCATCTCTGGTGACACATCGGTGTATCCCGAGGATTTCCAAGCGTCATTCATGTCACCTGGATGATAGAACGCTACCCAGCGGCCGTCATGCTTGATCCCCAGCGCGCGTCGACCACCGTGGTGCCAGAATGCCGGGGCTCCATCGGGAAAACGCGTAGGCGCTTGATATAGCATATCGTCATCTGCAATATCCACCAGCGGCTTACCTGGAAATACTTGGCGGATGAAGTGGATAAAGCTGTTATGGAATCGGGCACTTCCGGCATCCGCAATCAGCATGCCACCACCGAGACAGTACTCGCGGAGGATTTTGATATCTGCTGAGCTAATGCGCCCCATGTTATCGTTGCCTGTCAGGTAAACAAAGGGAGGGAATCCATCCTTCGGGTATTTCTTGAGCAGGGCAATCGAGTGGCTCTCACCCTTGCGGGCAATTTTTTTAAGCCCAGTGATTCTGGAAAACTCACGCAGAAAATTGATGTCGGCGCCAGTTTCGTTCATGCCGTCGTCCCAACCTTTGCCGCTGTGTTCCAGTCGGATAAAGCGGATTTTATAGTCATCCATACCAGCTGGCCAGCCGCCTTCGGGACCGCCGCCTTTGCCGATTTTTCCTGGGTTAGCAATCGCACCAGCCACGTAGGTATTTTGCGTTTGTTTCTCCATCTGCTTATCCACCTCGGTTTCATCGAGGTCAGGGATCGCAGTGATGATGTCGGAATTCGGACGCAGGGTGAGTGTCTTTTTCTTTTTCTTCTTCGGTTTGACCATCTTTACCATGGCGACTACCGGGTTGCCTTTACCTTTGGGCACCTTGTAGGGTTCGACATCACCGGTAAATAAACTAAGCAACCATGGGATCACGATCAGGATCATGACGTGTGTGGTGAAACTTCCATAGAGGCTACGGCGGTGGCGTGGGTCACGACCGTGCGTCCGGAGATCTTCTAACACGATGTCGCCACGCATTGCATCACCGGTGTTGCTAGTGAATGCCGAGTAGACTGATCGGCTACGGAGCATGATACGGAGCCAACCTGCATAAAGCGCAACAGCGAGTGCCGGCCAGCACAGGCTCCACCAGAACAGCAGGATGGTTGCGCGGTCTTGTTTGGCACCATAAATTTCGATTTCTGCGCCAAGGATATCAAAGAGTCCGATCCAAACGACACTCACATACGCCCCCACCCCAAGGTAGACAGCAATTAACGAGGTTCGCAGAATGTGATACGTTGCAGCATTTCGCAACAAACTAAGCAAGCCCGCAGCGGCGCACAGCACACCAACCAATCCGAATGCCTTGAAGCAGATGCCCAGCCCCTGTAATAGCTGATCGGATTCAAAGTGAATCGCGATCGCAACATTATCATCAAGAAATGCCTCCAATGCAGGTGGACCCCAATTCCAGAACGCCAAACCAAGACCCAGCAGCATCATCGTCGCAACACTGGCCACGATCGCCTTAAATGGCGATGGGCGTGTCGGGATCTCATCAACCCACTCATGTGGCAGAGTTGATGGTTGTGACTGATTGGACGAACTCATTCTAAAAATATCAGGATATCGTAGTGCGTGTTAGAGTGCGGAGATTGATCGCTTACTTGAACAAGTCGTCATCGTCTTCCACTTTGGGAATTTCTGGCCCATCTGCCTTCACATCGAGTTCTTTTTCGATCGTTGACTTTGGCTTTTCAGGATCAGCCGGTGGGGTGGGTTTCTTTGCAGAGTCCTTGGCTAGCGCTTTCGGTTTTTTGGCTCCGCTGGCGAACTGATTACTAATATCCTGCACATTCAAGCCATGCTCGTCAGCGATATCACGCAAAGAACTGGTTGCCTTTTTAACCGCTAATTCTATGCGTTCGTCCTCACTCAACTCGGAGTTATCTTTCCCTGCCACTTTTTCGATCAGAAAAGGAACACTAGTTCCAATAAGGATCAGCGCGTGAATGATCAGGGTGAATACGACAATGGATTTCAAGCTCCGGCCCTGGAAGCTCTCCATCAGTTCGACAGGCGTTGTTTCGTCGCCACTGGGATTTAATGTAGTCTGTTCTTCTTTCATTTTGATGGTTTATTGTGGGTTTCTCTCCCCGACTGCTTCGAGGATGCCGCCCGCCTCGACAATTGCTTTCATGACGGGTTCAAATGTTTCTTTCGGTAGTGCTGCGTCGCACTTAAATTGCACGTGGCGTTGGTCGTCTGACGCAGTGTTAGCGAGGATGGCGCGCACCCCCCACTCCACGTCCTTGGCGCTATCAACCTGAGTGCCATCGAAGTAGATTACGCCATCAGTATCAATTGCGACGCGTGCTGCGACGCTGGCTTTCATCTTTTTAACGTATTCAGATATAGGCGGTGTGGTCTGGATGTTAGCGTTGTCCTTCGCCACTTCACTGCAGACGAGGAAAAAGATGATCAGCAGGAAAGCTATATCGCCCATGCTGGCGATCGGCACTGGGATGGTGCGTCTTTTCTGTTTCTTTTTCCGTTGGATACGTTTGTTCATCGTTACTTATCGTCCTCGACTAGTGCTACTACACCGCCATTCGCGCTGATGGCGGCGAGTGCTTGAAAATAGTCTTCGTAAGGTGTTCCTTTTGCAGATTCTAACAAAATAACGCGTTTTGAGCCTTCTTGCTCGGCCAGATCCAAGGCGGCTAGACGATCATTAAGTTCGACGAGATCCATTTTTTTGTCATTAAACATGATCTGCCCTTGTCGTAGCTGGATGGTGGGGGTTTTTTCTGATTGGGTCTGGCTCGTTTTCTCACCTGACGGGAGGTCGGCGGTAATACTCTTCACCTTAACCAGCGTGGTGGCGACCAAGAAGTAGATGATCAAAAGAAATGCAATATCAGAGAACGAACCGGTGGGAATCTCCCCGGT